>Ga0209611_10002387_pt1 | contig 33018 bp, 32 predicted proteins | sample S1TSphgellanicum_3_FD_187693 | JGI IMG/M metagenome (GOLD analysis project Ga0209611, IMG submission 187693) | Host-associated microbial communities from peat moss isolated from Minnesota, USA - S1T2_Fc - Sphagnum magellanicum MG (SPAdes) (version 2) | ecosystem: Host-associated > Plants > Peat... | reverse complement strand
CTCCACAACCGCCACCGCCACCGCCACCGCCGCAACAGCCACCGACAAGTCGACCGCAACATTGCCCGTCCTATTACTCTTTGCGATCCTCGGCGGCCTTATCCTCAACTTGATGCCATGCGTCTTCCCCGTGCTGTCGATCAAGGCCATCGGCTTGGTCGAACAGGCGAAGAAGCATCCCGCCGCCGTGCGCGCCAAGGGCCTCGTGTTTGCCGCGGGCGTCATCAGCTCGATGCTGTGCCTCGCGGCCGCGCTGCTCGTGCTGCGGGCGGGCGGGGAGGAGATCGGCTGGGGCTTTCAACTCCAGTCGCCGTTGTTCGTGACGCTGCTCGTGTACCTGTTGCTCGCGGTGGGCTTGAACTTGTCCGGCGTATTCGAAGTCGGCGGCGGACTCGCGGGCATCGGCGACGGCCTGACTCAGGGCGATAGCTATCGCGCTTCATTTTTCACGGGCGTTCTCACCACTCTCGTGGCAACCCCGTGCACCGCGCCGTTCATGGCGTTCGCGGTGGGCGCCGCGCTCACCCAGCCGCCGGCGATTGCGCTTTGCATCTTCGCGGCCTTAGGCTTCGGACTCGCGCTCCCGTACCTATTTTTGTCCTTCGCGCCTTGGATGCGCAGGGCGCTGCCTAAGCCGGGCGCGTGGATGGACACGCTCAAGCAGATCTTTGCGTTTCCGATCTACGCCTCGGCGGCCTGGCTGCTATGGGTGCTCGCGCAGCAAACCTCCGCGATCGGTTTGGGGGCGGCACTCGCGGGCGCGATTCTGATTGCATTCGCGGCATGGGCCTACCAGAAGTCCAAATCGAGCTCTTCCGGCGGCCGGGCGGCGGCCCTGATCACCGCGAGCGTCGCCGTGCTGCTCGCCATCGTGCTGCCCATGCGCTTCGCGAGCGTCGCCTCGGCATCGGCATCGGCATCGGCGGCGGCGGCAGCCGGCGCATCGCCCGGTGGCACGCACGCGACCGATGAGTGGCGGCCCTACGATGCCGCCGAGGTCAACCGGCTGAACGCCGCCGGCCGGCCGCTGCTGGTGAATTTCACCGCGAGCTGGTGTCTGACCTGTCTCGTCAACGAACGCAACGCCTTTGCCGACTCCGCCGTGCAAGCCGTGTTTCGCGCCAAGGGCGTGACGCTCATGAAGGGCGATTGGACCAATCGCGACCCCGTCATCACTCAGGCATTGGCCGCATTCGGGCGGGCCGGTGTGCCGCTCTATGTCGTGTACAACTCGAAGCCCGGTTCCAGCGAGCCCGTGGTGCTGCCGCAGTTGTTGACCGCGAACATCGTGCAAACCGTTTTCGCCGACCTACCCGGCCAAGATACGGCGCGCCCTTAAGCATGAACGGCGACGATGCGTCGGTTTCAGTGCTCGATTTCCGCCGCCACGGCATCGTGCTCGAGTGGCACACCGAGAGCGGCACCTGGTCCACCTACGATGACCCGCCGCCGCTGGTACACGGCATCGCATTGATCCGCGTCTCGCAGCCGAATATCTGTGTGTACGGCCGTGCCGGCGGCCTGCGGCTGCAGATCGGCGCCGAGCAATTCGCGTTGTCGGAGAATTCGCCCCGCATCAGCTGCACGCGGACATTGGCGAGTTTCGGATTTCGGCGCCGCTTCACCGTTACGAGTCCCGGCCGCGTGCTCTACAGCCATGCCTATTGGACCGACCAAGGGAAGGATTTTTTCCGCTGGCTGGCAACGGCGGCCCAAGATCCCGGCTGGCGCGCCGCCTGCGCCCGTTTGTGGTCGCAAGGCGTCGGCAGAACCGAACTCCGCGCCGCCTAGCGGGGCTCCGCACCGCGCGGCAGCAATCCCTCGAGTTCCGGTTCCGTCAAATACCGCCACTGCCCCAGGCTCAAAGTTCCCAGCCGAATGTTCATGATGCGCACGCGCTTCAGCCGCTGCGCCTTGTAGCCGAGAGCGGAGCACATGCGTCGGATCTGACGGTTGAGGCCCTGGGTAAGAACCATGCGAAACGACTGTCGATCGATGCGCGTGACCCTGCACGGCTTGGTGAGTTCACCCATGATCTTCACGCCGTCGGCCATCATCTTCAGAGCCAGGTCCGTTATCGGGCGATCCACCGTCACGAGATATTCCTTTTCGTGATTATTTTCCGAGCGCAGTATTTCATTGACGATATCGCCGTCGTTCGTGAGCAGGATCAAGCCCTCGGAGTCCTTGTCCAATCGGCCGATCGGGAAGATCCGCTCCGGATGCCCGACCAGCTCGATGATGTTGTCCTCGACGTGCGATTCGGTGGTACAGGTGATACCGGTCGGCTTGTTGAGGGCGATGTAGAGCGGCGTTTTCTTGCGGCCGATCGGCCGGCCATCGACGCATACTTCGTCGCCTTCGCCGACGCGAGTGCCCAACACCGCGCTCTGTCCGTTGCAGGTGACGCGGCCCGCTTCGATCCACTTGTCCGCCTCGCGCCTCGAGCACACGCCGGTTTCACTGATGTACTTGTTCAGTCTCATCTCAAGAACGCATTGATCTGCTTCGCCAAGCCCTTCGCGTCCGTATCGAAGCGCACTTCCGCGTCGGCCCCATCGAGGACCAGGCGCTGCTGCTTGGGCAGAGAGGTCCGCTCGGCGGCCGACTCGCCGACCAGCACCACGCGGCGCACCAGTTCGGGACGCGAGGCGGCAAGCTCCGCGGCCACAGCCGCCCCATAGTGAACCCCCAACACATCGATCTGGCGCACCCGCAAATCATTGACCAGATCGGAAATCGCCGTGGCGGCATCCATCACACTGCGCTGCGGCGAGGAGTCCGACTCCCCGTAGCCCGGCAGATCGGGCGCATACACCGAGCGCGTGTCGGCGATCTCAGGCAGGAAACGGCCGAAGACCCGGCTCGAGGAGCCCTCGGGGTGGAGACAGAACAGCGTCACCTGTTCATCGAAGCCGCCGGTGGTGGGGAACGCGGTGCGCACGTGCAGCTGCCCGAATCTGCAATCGAAATAGGCGCGTCGGGTGCGCACCGCCGTCGGCGACGGCACAAACGACTTTGAGGGCTTTGCCACGCAAGATCTCCGGCTCGAGTACCGATTTATTGCCTCAAGGATAACTCAAAGTCCGCCCCTCCTAGCCGCACCGCCCCCGTCCTCAGTCCCGTTGTAGTGTTTTTACTACATTAATTTTCACACTTCTTTTCAATTTTACTGGCTTCTGGGCCGGCTCAACGCTAGAGTGTTGCTTGCAAACAATAGATTTCTAGGGAAGTAAAAGGACCGATCATCGCGAGGGCGCGAACATACGCGCAACGATAACAGGCATGGGGACTTTGAAAGCCGGGCATCGCGCCCGGCTTTTTTATTGGCGGTCCCACACCCGCGACAACGTGAACCCGTCGGAGCGACCGCCTTTGAAGCCCACCACTTCGATCAATCGCTGACCGTCCTCGGAGATGCTGTAGCTCTTCTCGTACGGCGGATGGTCCGCGTCGGGGTCGCCGCCCCTCACGATCAGCGTCTTGTCCGCCCAGCCGCAGTGCGGCGGCGGACCGTCACGTCCCGAGGGCCCATCGTCTCGTCCCTCCGGGCGCCCCTCTTGATCGGGGCCGCCGTGATGGTGCGGCCGCTTATCGGCATCGCTCGGTTGACAGAGTTGATTGACGCCGTCGGAAGTGAACGCCACGACTCCCGCGACTTGCTTGACCTCCAATTCCTTGCCGGGCCAGCGCAAACTCTCGCTCAAGACGCTGACCGGCGGCATGACGGGAGCACCGGCGCCACCCGGGCCCATGCCGCCCATCCCGCCGCGCCCGCCCTGGCGGCCACCCCGGCCGCCGCCCGAACCACCGCCGCCTCCGGAGCCTCCCGCAGGACTGCTCTGTGAATTCGCGGGCGTATTGAACTGCGCCTGGATGATCCGCTGCGGGTCGTCGCTATCGGCTTCGTTGAGCTTCCAATGGCCGGTGAGATCCACGCCGGCGGGCGGTGCCAGCGCCAGTTTGTCGCTCGCGCACGCGCTCAAGAGTACCAAGACAATCGCCACGCAAGCTCGCATGGCGCAATCTTATAATGAAGCGCGAGTCGACGGGCAAATCGGCGTCAGCCGGCCGATTGGCGAGCCCGCGGCGCGCTGCGCACATCATGCGGCCCCGAGACCCAGACCCGGCCTTCTACGGGCTGAAAGCATACCCGGATGCCCACGGTCCTGCGGGTGGTCTGCGAGCCGCAGGCGATTTTTCCATCAGCGAGATCCGCCCTGACCAGATCGACCAGGGTTGCGCTCGGCTCCCCGGCATCCGTCGGCGGCAGAGCGTGCGCGAGAATGCGCGCTTGGACTTCATCGCCGCGCATCGCATTGCCGAGGACGGCTCGCTTGAACTTATCGAGCACCACCAACACCGAACTCAAGGTATTGTCGGTGACGTCGCTCGGACGTCCCGTGCCGCCCATGAATCGCAGATGCAAGAGTCCACCGACGGCGCGCCTCTCATCATGCAGGCAGAGCGCGAGGGCTCCATTCAACTCGGCGACCAGCAGCATGGGTTCAGGCGACACGTGATACGTGTCCGGCGCCACCAATACTTCCATCAAATCTTTTGCCAATGCGGACCCCGAGTTAATCAGTGAGCGGAGCAGCGCGATGCTGCGCTCAACATAAGATTTACTCTGCCGAGCAAATCACGCTTTTGCGAACCCGAATCGCGGTTTGAGGGCCGTGTGCGAACTGCTAAGCTTATTGCAACGGTTCGATGGTAATAAGCTCATACTTTGCTGACATTGGCGCGCCCAGGATTGCGCGACTTAAGGTGATGGGATATGTATCGGTACGATTCAACCGACAAGACGCTGGTCGAAGAACGCGTCGCTCAATTCCGCGACCAGACGCGGGCATTCCTGGCGGGCGAACTCTCCGACGACGAGTTCCGGCATCTGCGCCTGCGCAATGGCCTCTACATCCAGCGCCACGCTCCCATGTTGCGCGTCGCGATTCCCTACGGACTGCTGTCATCGACGCAACTGCGCACCCTCGCGCACATCGCGCGGCGTTACGATCGCGGCTACGGCCATTTCACGACGCGTCAGAACATTCAGTACAACTGGCCGAAGCTCGAGGAAGTTCCTGATATTCTGGCCGATCTCGCTCGAGTCGAGATGCACGCGATTCAGACCAGCGGCAATTGCATCCGCAATACCACGTCGGATCATCTCGCGGGGGTGACGCCGAATGAACTGGAGGATCCGCGTCCGTGGTGCGAGATCATCCGCCAATGGTCCACCTTCCATCCGGAATTCACGTACCTGCCGCGCAAGTTCAAGATCGCGGTCACGGGCGCTCCGCAGGACCGTGCGGCCTCGTTGGTACACGACGTCGGCGTGCACATCGTGCGCGGCCCGGACGGCGAATTGGGTTTTGAGATCCTCGCCGGCGGCGGTCTCGGCCGCACACCCATCATCGGCCAGGTGGTGCGCGAGTTCCTGCCGCGCCGGCACCTTCTTTCCTACCTCGAAGCCATCCTGCGCATCTACAACCTGGAAGGGCGCCGCGACAACCTCACCAAGGCGCGCATCAAGATTTTGGTGAAGTCGCTCGGGATCGAGGAATTCAGGCGGCGCGTCGAAGCCGAATGGGAACTCATCCGTGATGGCGGGCTGACGCTGGATGAGGCGGAAATCGCGCGCATGCGCGGTTTTTTCACGCCGCCCGCCTACCGCAGCCTCACCGACATCGATCCCACGCTAGGGCCCGCGGGTGACGACAGGGGCGCGGCCTTCAAGGCCTGGTATCGCTACAACACGGTGGCGCACAAGATACCGGGCTACCGCGCCGTCTATGTCTCGCTGAAGAAGCCCGACGTGCCGCCGGGCGACGCGACGGACGCGCAACTCGACTTGCTGGCGGATCTCGCGGATCGCTACAGCTTCGGCGAAGCGCGCGTCACTCACACCCAGAACTTGCTCCTCGCCGACGTCGAACAGAACGAGGCTTTCGCGCTGTGGGAAGCCCTCGACAAGGCTGGCCTGGCGACGCCGAACATCGGCACACTGACCGACATGATCTGCTGTCCCGGCCTGGATTTCTGCAGCCTGGCGAACGCGGGCTCGCTCGATGTGGCGAAGCTCATCAACGAGCGCTTCGACGACTACGACTATCTCTACGACCTCGGCGAAATCGACGTCAAGATGTCCGGCTGCATGAATGCCTGCGGACATCACCATGTCGGCGCCATCGGCATCTTGGGCGTCGATAAGGGCGGCCAGGAGTGGTACCAGATCACCATCGGTGGTGCCGCGGGCGCCGACGCGTCCTTGGGATCGGTCATCGGTCCGTCGGTGGCCAAGCACGAGGTGGCCGAGACCATTGCCCGGCTGCTCGACGTGTATGTCGAGCGGCGCACGCCGGAGGAACGCTTTCTCGACACCGTGCGGCGGCTCGGCGTGAAGCCCTTCAAGGAACGGGTGTATGCCGCGCCGGCTGCTGCGTAACGGTCAGATCGTCGAGGACGAGTGGCTCTACTTCGCGGAAGCCGAAGCGGACGCGGAGTCGCGGGCCGAGGATGCCGACGCGTCGCCGCTGATTCTCACCTTCGACCAGTGGCAGGCCGAACGCGACCGCTGGATGACGAGCGAGGGACGGGGCTCAGGCGAGCGTGGCCGGACCGGCGAGCGCCGCCGGTTGGGCGTGATTCTCTTGCCGGCCCATAAAGTGGAGCAACTGCTACCCGACCTCGAGCGCTTCGACCTGGTCGGCGCGGAATTCTCCGGACCCAGCGAGGGGCGCGGCTACACCCAGGGGCGACTACTTCGCGAACGCTGGAAATTCCAGGGAGAGCTGCGCGCGACCGGCTACGTGCACCGCGATCAGCTGTTCTTCCTCGCGCGCTGCGGCTTCAACAGTTTCGAATTGCCGGACAGCGACTTGGCGCATGCCGTCACCGCGCTGTCGACTTTCACGGCCGCCTATCAGCCATCCAATGACGCCGGTCTGCCGCTCAAGCTGCCGCGCCGTTTGCCGGATACACCTGCCAGCGCCTGAAGCGCACACCCACCTTCTGGCCGACGCTATAGCCCACGTATTGAAAGCGCTCGCGGCTGATTTCCGCCTCCAGGGGCTCATGCGCGGGCCGGCCCTCGGCGCATAGCTCCAAGCGCACGATGGGGCCGATCACCCGCACCGCGGCCACCACCGCAGGCCAGCCGCTCGCCTCGGCGCCGATTTCGATCTCATGCGGGCGCACCAGCGCAATGCTGTCGGGAGCCGTCGCCGACACGTCGGTGGAGCTCGAAATATCGATCGGTCCGATGAATGCCCGCCCGTCCCGCAGCCGCACGGGCAGCTCGTTCACCTGGCCCAAGAACCGGTGCACGAAGGCCGACGTCGGCAGGTCGTAGACCTCGCTCGGCACGCCGAACTGCTCGATCCGCCCGCGATTCAGCACCACGATGGTATCCGCGACTTCGATGGCTTCTTGCTGATCGTGGGTCACGAAGATGCTGGTGAAGTGCAACTCATCGTGCAGGCGCCGGAGCCAGCGGCGAAGCTCGTGGCGAACCTGACTGTCGAGCGCACCGAAGGGCTCATCGAGCAACAGCACGTCGGGGCCGACGGCGAGTGCGCGTGCGAGCGCCACGCGTTGCCGCTGGCCGCCCGAGAGCTGCGCCGGAAAACGGTCGCCCGCCCAGCCGAGCTGCACGAGTTCCAGCAGCGATTGCACTTTCTTGGTGATCTCCGCGGCGGAGGGCCGCTCGCGGCGCGGCTTCACCTTGAGCCCGAAGGCGACGTTTTCGAACACCGACATGTGGCGGAACAAGGCGTAGTGTTGAAACACGAAGCCCACGTTGCGATCGCGGATCGGCCACGACGTCGCGTCGCGCCCGTCGAACAGCACCTGACCCTCGTCGGGCGTTTCGAGCCCGGCGATGATTCGCAGCAGCGTCGTCTTGCCGCAGCCCGACGGCCCGAGCAGCGCAATCAAAGCGCCGGTCGGCACGTCCAGATCGATGTTGCCGACCGCGGCGAATTCGCCGAATTGCTTGCCGACGCCGCGTAACGCGATGCTCATCAACTCTTCTCCCGTACCGTTCGATCTCGGGCGTTGCCGACGCCGGCGCCGCGGGCATTGCCGCCGGCCCCTTGGGCATGACTGCCCGCGCGGCGCAGTTCCGGTTGCCGCCATTCCAGAAAACTCTTGCCCGCCAGGGTGAGTAGCGCGAGCAACGCCAGCAGCGAGGCGACCGCGAAGGCCGCCGTGTAATTATATTCGTTGTAGAGAATCTCGACGTGCAGCGGCATGGTGTTGGTCAGGCCCCGGATGTGCCCCGACACCACCGACACCGCGCCGAACTCCCCCATGGCCCTGGCATTGCAGAGCAGTACCCCATACAGCAGCCCCCACCTGATATTGGGCAACGTCACCCGCCAAAAGGTCTGCCACCCCGTGGCGCCGAGCGAGAGGGCGGTTTCCTCATCGTCCTTGCCCTGCGCCTGCATGACGGGAATGAGTTCCCGCGCGATGAACGGGAAGGTGACGAATATGGTCGCGAGCACGATGCCCGGCACCGCGAACACCACCTTGATGTGGTGCTCGCGCAGGTAACCGCCGAACCAGCCGTGCGCGCCGAACAGCAGAATGAACATCAGCCCGGCAATGACCGGCGAGACCGCAAAGGGCAAGTCGATGAGCGTGATCAAGGTGCTCTTGCCGCGAAACTCGAACTTGGCGATCGCCCACGCGGCGGCGACGCCGAACACGAGATTGAACGGCACCGCGATCGCGGCCACCCACAGCGTGAGCTTGATCGCGGCCCAGGCCATCGGATCCGAGATCGCGGCCAGATAGGCGCTCACGCCCTTCGCCAGCGCCTGCGTGAACACCGCGAGCAGCGGCAGCAGCAGAAACAAGCCCAGAAACAGCATCGCGGCGGCGATCAGCAGCACGCGTCCCGGCTGAACGGGCGGCCTGGCCCGCTCCCCGGGCGGCCTGCGCAGTGGCGGCTCAGCGTGCGCCATGTCGCGACAAGGCCCAATTTTGCAGCGCGTTGATGCCGAGCATCAACGCGAAGGACAGCACCAGCATCACCACGGCGATGGCCGTCGCGCCCGCATAGTCGTACTGTTCCAATTTGGTGACGATCAACAGCGGCGCGATCTCGGATTTCATCGGCATGTTGCCCGCGATGAAAATCACCGACCCGTATTCACCGACGGCGCGCGCGAACGCAAGGCCAAACCCTGTCAAGAGCGCCGGCCACAACGCCGGTAGGATGACGCGGACGAAGGCCTGCAGCGCGGTGGCACCCAAGGTCGCGGCCGCCTGTTCCACCTCCCTGTCGAGATCCTCGAGCACCGGCTGCAAGGTGCGTACGACGAAGGGCAGGCCGATGAAGGTCAAGGCGACCACGATACCTAAGGGCGTGAAGGCCACGGTGATTCCGAGCGGAGTCAGACCCCGGCCGAGCCAGCCGTTCGGCGCATACAGGGCGGTCAGCGCGATGCCGGCCACCGCGGTCGGCAGGGCAAAGGGCAGGTCGACCATCGCATCGACCAGCCGCTTGCAGGGAAAGGTGTAACGCACCAACACCCACGCGACGATGAGCCCGAACGTCACATTGATCAGCGCCGCGATGAGCGACGCGCCGAAACTCAGGCGTAACGACGCGAGGACCCGCGGCGCCGTCACGACGTCCCAGAAATGCGCCGACCCCAAACCCAAGCTGCGGATGAACACCGCCGACAGCGGGATGAGCACGATCAGCGACAGATACAGCATGGTGTATCCCAGAGTCAGCCCGAATCCCGGCACCACCCGTCGCGCCAACCGCGGCATTTACTGGCCGTAGATCCGGTCGAAGGTACCATTGTCAGCGAAATGAACGGCCTGGGCCCGCGTCCAGCCGCCGAACGTGCCATCGATGGTCACCAGCTCCTTGATGGCGGGAAATTGCGCCGCATACTGCGCCGCGACGGCCGGGTCGCGCGGCCGATAGAAATGCTTGGCCGCGATTTCCTGACCCTGCTTGGAATACAGATACTTCAAGTACTCTTCGGCGACCTTGCGGGTGCCGTGCAGATCGACGTTCTTGTCGACGATGCTCACCGGGGGTTCGGCGAGAATGCTGATCGAGGGCGCGACGATATCGAACTTGTCGGGACCCAGCTCCTTCACCGCGAGGAAGGCCTCGTTCTCCCAGGCCAGCAGCACGTCGCCGATGCCGCGTTCGACGAAGGTCACCGTCGAGCCGCGCGCGCCGGAGTCGAGCACCGGCACATTGTGATACAGCTTCTTGACGAAGGCTTCGGCGCTCGCGTCGTTGCCGCCCGGCTGCTTGAGCGCCCACGCCCACGCCGCCAGGTAATTCCAGCGCGCGCCACCCGAGGTCTTCGGACTCGGCGTGATCACCGCGATGCCGGGCTGCACCAGATCGCCCCAATCGTGAATATGCTTCGGATTGCCCTTGCGCACCAAGAACACGATGGTCGAGGTGTAGGGCGTGCTGTTGTTCGGCAACCGCGTCTGCCAGTTCGCCGGGATCAACCCGCTCTGCGTCACGATGGAATCGATGTCGTAGGCCAGCGCCAGCGTCACGACGTCGGCTTCGAGTCCGTCGATCACCGAGCGCGCCTGCTTGCCGGAGCCGCCATGGCTCTGATTGAAGGTGACCGTGTCGCCGGTCTTGGCCTTCCAGTACGCGCCGAACGCCTTGTTGTAGTCCTCGTACAGTTCGCGCGTCGGGTCGTAGGAGACGTTGAGCAAGCTCACCGCGGCGGCGTGCGCCGCGGAACCCATCAGCACCACGACCAGCGTCACCGCGAACCAGAGATACTCGCGCCCGGCATGTCGCCGGCCGGTTGCTTCGCCCCGGCTGCCCTCGCTCCGGCTGCCCTCGCTCCGGCGGGTTGCCTCGCGCCAGCCGATGTCTTCGCGTCTGTCGGTGTCTTTATACATATTCACTCGCCCACTCGACAGGCCGCCCGATCGGCGACGGAGAGCAGGCTAACGGTCGGTCAACCATGGCGGAACTACTGTACCGCTATCAGCATATGCGCTTACGGTATGTCACCCTCATGGTATGTCCCCTCATGGTATGTCCCCTCATGGTATGTCCCCTCATGGAATGTCGCGCAGGGGGATGGCCAGCTGGTGCAAGATGCGATCGACCTCTTCTTGAGTCTCCAGTTTCTCGGTTTCGCGCACCAATTTGCGCGGCAGGTGGGGCGCCAGCAGTTCGATGAACTCATACATATAGGCGCGCAGCAGCGCGCTGCGGCGAAATCCAATCCAGGTGGTATGACCCTCGAACAGGTGCGCCGCATCGAGCACCACCAGGTCCCCGTCGAGCGCCGGGTCGATGGCGAGGCGCGCCAAGATCCCCACCCCGAGACCGATGCGCACATAGGTCTTTATCACGTCCGAATCGCGCGCCGTCAACGCCACATCGAGCGACAGCCCGGCGGTTTCGAACAACGCCGGCAGCGAGGAGCGGCCGGAGATGCTGAACACATAGGTGACGATCGGATACTCGGCGAGCTTCTTCAACGTCAATTTGCCGCCGGTCGTGAGCGGGTGGCCGCGCGGCACCACCACCGCGCGATGCCAGCGATACACCGGCAGGCGCACCAGATGCGGAAACAGCTCGTCCGAGCCCGTCGCAATCGCGAAATCCACCCGGTCCCGCGCCACCATTTCGGCGATCTGCTCCGAGGTGCCCTGGTGCAGATGCAGGCGCACTTTCGGATACTTGAGCCGAAATGCGCGGATCACCGGCGGCAGCACGTAGCGCGCCTGGGTGTGTGTCGTCGCGATCGACAGAGTGCCGCCGTCCGCCTTGCGCAATTCCGCGGAGGTACGGCGGATATTCTGCATTTCGCGCAGGATGCTGGCGGCGCGCGAAATGATCTCCTCGCCGGCCGCCGTGGTCCGCGTCAAGGCTCGGCCCTCGCGCTCGAACAACTGAAAGCCGAGTTCCTCCTCCAGCAGCTTCAGCTGACGGCTGACGCCCGGTTGCGAGGTGTGCAGCTGCCGCGCGGCGGCGGTGATGTTGAGGCCATTCTCGTGGACCGCGACGAGATAGCGCAATTGCTGGAATTTCATGGACCGGCCGGCCTTATTGTTAAATGACTTCCTCGAGCGGGGAGGATATTACTGCGCCGCCGCTCGTCGTGCAGCGGAACGCGATCACTAAACCGTATGTGCTAATGCGAGCTAGTTCGTAGGGCGCCACAGGAGTCGGCCCTATAGTCATGTCTCATTCGTTATTGCCGAGAAATCCGCCCGTGCTCGTGTCCGATCTGCCGAAAGCTCTGCGCGAGCGCGCCCTGGACAGCGTCGCACAGCTCCGCAACGCCGTGGCGGAGTACAAAAAAGTATGCTACGCCAACAGCTTAGGCCCCGAATCCATGGTCCTCACCGACCTCATATGGGGCCAGGCGCCGGAGCTCGAGCCGGCCATAGAAATCTTCAGCATCGACACCGGGCGGCTGTACCCTGAGACCTACGATCTCATCGAACGCGTCCAGCAGCGCTATGGCCGCAGCCTGCGCATCTATTATCCCGAGGCTGCGACACTGGAGGGCTGGGTCGCTGAACACGGCATCAATGGCTTTCGCAACGGCATCGAACAGCGCCACGGCTGCTGCACGATTCGCAAAGTCGAGCCGTTTCGGCGCGCCGTGTCCGGCCGCGGCGCCTGGGTCACCGGCATCCGCAAGGGCCAGTCAGCGAGCCGAGCGCTCGCGGCGCCGGTCGAGTGGGACAGCCAATATGGCCTTTTCAAGGTGAGCCCCCTGCTCGATTGGACGGAGAAGGAGATTTGGGAATACATTCGCAAGCAGAAGCTGCCGTATAACACCCTGCACGACACGGGCTTTCCCAGCATCGGCTGCGCGCCCTGCACCCGCGCCGTGCAACCGGGCGATGACGAACGCTCGGGCCGTTGGTGGTGGGAACGCAGCGACTCGCGGGAGTGCGGACTGCACCCGCGCCGCAAGGAGGAATTCGCGAAGTGATGTATTTTCCGGTGTTCTTCGACCTCGACGGGCAAAAAGTGCTGGTCGTGGGCGGCGGCGAAGTGGCGCTGCGCAAGATCACCCTGCTGGAGCGCACCGGCGCCATGATCACCCTGGTCGCTCCCGAAGTTCACCCTGAATTGAAGTCGCGCGCCGCCGCGGGGGATTTACATTTATCCGTCCGAGAGTTCGAACCCGACGATCTCAATGGCGCACGCCTGGTGATCGTCGCCACGTCGCGCCGCGCCATCAATCGCTGGATCGCCAAGTTGAGCGAAGCGCGCGGCATCCCCGTCAACGTGGTCGACGACCGCGAGGCCTCGCGCTTCATCGTCCCCGCCATCATCGACCGCGACCCGGTGCTGGTCGCGATCTCCACCGGCGGCACCTCGCCCGTCCTGGCGCGCCGCCTGCGCGAGCGGCTCGAAGCCTTGATTCCGAAGCGCATCGGCGAACTCGCGAATTGGCTGCGCGCGCTGCGCGACCCGGCCCGCCTGAAACTGCGCGACACCGATGAGCGCCGGCGCTTCTTCGAAGCGGTGGTCGACGGGCCGGCGGCGCGACGCTTCATCGAAGGCGATACGCACGGCGCGGAACGCCACGCGCAACAGCTCCTGGCGACGACCTCCACCGGTCCGCGCGCCGCCGGCGACGTGACGCTGGTCGGCGCGGGTCCCGGCGATCCGGAACTCCTGACGCTGAAGGCGCTGCGCGCATTGCAGGACGCCGACGTGATTCTGTACGACCGCCTGGTCCCCTCCGCGGTGCTCGAACTCGCACGCCGCGACGCGACGCGTATCTGCGTCGGCAAGGCCGCGGGCAGCATCGGCTGCACCCAAGAGGAGATCAACGCCCTGCTGATCGAGCATGCCGCCCAAGGCAAGCGGGTCGTGCGCTTGAAGGGCGGCGATCCCTTCGTGTTCGGCCGCGGCGGCGAGGAACTCGAAGCGCTCGCGGCGGCCCAGATCCCCTTTTCCGTGATCCCCGGCATCACCGCAGCCCTAGGCGTCGCGGCCTATGCCGGCATTCCGCTGACGCATCGCGATCATGCGCATAGCGTCACCTTCGTGACCGGCCACGCCGACCGTAACGCCCACGCCGGCGGCGAGGGCCATGCCGGCAGCGACGGGCATGCCGGCAACGACGGCCACGCGGAGCGCCACGGTAAAGAACCCGATTGGCGCGCTTTGAGTGCGCCCGGCTCAACCGCCGTGTTTTACATGGGAGTCGCGCGCCTGGAACACATCGTGACGAAACTCCTGGAGCATGGTGCCCCCGGCAGCCGCCCGGCCGCGATCGTCGCGCAAGGCACCACGCCGAACCAGCGCGTCATCGCCGCCACGCTGGCCACGATTCAGCGCGCAACGGCCGATGCGGGCCTCACCGCGCCTGCTCTTCTCATCGTGGGCGACGTGGTCGCGCTGCAACCCGCACTCGGCTGGTTCAACGCCGCCAGCGACAGCGACGGGCCGGCGGGCGCGTCGTCGGAAGCCGAGATCAGCCGGACGGCGTAGGTCGGCCGGCCCCGCCCTTGGGGTGGTTGAGCAAAGCTTGAGTCGGCCTGCAGAGCTTAGGTAGGCCTTCACAGCGAATTTGAACCATCGCCTGCGGCGGAGCCGGCAGCCTGAAGGCAACGGGGGGAAGCAGTTGCCTTCAGGCTGCCGACTCCACCACCGGCTGTTGCGTTTCATAATCTGTGGACTTCTGCGATTCGCGAACTTCCACTGGACGGGAGGTTCTGCTAGCCGCGTGCTGGGCCGACTGCGTCTTGAAAGCCGCGCTCCTTGATCCACGCGGGATTGAACAGCCGGGATTGGTATTTGGCGCCGCCGTCACACAGGATGGTGACGATGGTGTGTCCCGGTCCGAGTTGCTTGGCGAGCGTCACCGCCGCCGCCACATTGATGCCCGCCGTGCTGCCGAGCAGCAAACCCTCTTCGCGCATCAGCCGATACAAAAAGTGCATGGTTTGCGCGTCCGAAATCCGCAGCGCATCGTCGATCGGGGTGCCCTCGAGATTCGCGGTGATGCGGCCGGTACCGATGCCCTCGGTGATCGAGGAGCCGCCGTCGGTTTTCAATTCGCCGTCCTTGAAATAATGATAGAGCGCGCTGCCGGGAGGATCGACGAGCACGATTCGCACGGCGCTGGACATCGACTTGAGGTAGCGGGAAATTCCCGCCAGCGTGCCGCCCGTGCCGGTGGCCGCGCAGAAGGCGTCGATCTTGCCGTCGGTGTCGCGCCAAATCTCGGGTCCGGTCGACTCATAGTGGGCGTCGCGATTGGCGGTGTTGTCGAACTGATTGGCCCAGATCGCGTCCGGCAGCTCTTGGGCCAAGCGACCGGCCACCTTCTGGTATTGGTTCGGATTGCTGTAGGGCACGGCCGGCACCTTGCGCAATTCCGCGCCCAGCGCCTCGATGATCTGGTATTTCTCCGCCGCCTGATTGTCCGGCATGACTATCACGCAGCGATAGCCGCGGGCATTGCAGACGTGCGCCAGCCCGATCCCGGTGTTGCCCGCGGTACCCTCGACCACGGTGCCGCCCGGTTTCAACACTCCGCGCCGCTCCGCGTCCAGGACGATCCACTTGGCGGCGCGGTCCTTCACCGAACCGCCGGGGTTCATGAACTCCGCCTTGCCGAGGATCTCGCAACCCGTCTCATCGCTCAAATGCCGCAGGCGGATCAACGGCGTGTTGCCGACCGCATCGGTAAATCCCTGTTTGACGTTCATCGACTTTCTCCGACGTGCATCTACCCTCTCCGAACTTTGTCCATCCCTGCCCTGCGTCTTAGCCGCCTGCCCTGCGTCTTGGCCCCCGTATTTGCCACCCGCATCTGCCGCCCGCATCTGCCGCGCATCTGCCGTTCATCTAAGCTCCCGATCCTGGTGACCGAGGCGACTCCTGGTGACGTGGCGTTGCCACGCTCTACCTTTCTGCGCCAGGCCGCGCGAGTTCTCTTTGCATTGTGACCACATCCAGCTCGCCGGTCCATTTCGCGACGACCAGGGTGGCGACGCCGTTGCCGATCACGTTGGTGAGCGCGCGCGCCTCCGACATGAACCGGTCGATACCGAGGATCAGCGCGAGACCGGCCACCGGCAGCGTGCCGACCGAGGACAGAGTCGCCGCCAGCACGATGAAGCCGCTGCCGGTCACGCCGGCGGCGCCCTTGGATGTGAGCAGCAGGACCGCGAGCAGCGTGAGTTGCTGGGCCAGGGTCATCGGCGTGTTGGTCGCCTGGGCAACGAACAGCGTGGCCATGGTCAGGTAAATCGACGTGCCGTCGAGATTGAAGGAATAGCCCGCGGGAATCACGAGGCCGACGACCGGCTTCGCCGCGCCGAGCGCCTCGAGTTTGGCGATCATTCGCGGCAGCGCCGATTCCGAGGACGAAGTGCCCAACACGATGAACAATTCCTCCCGGATGTACTTCACGAATCGCCAGATGTTAAATCCATGGATCCGCGCCACCGCTCCCAAGGCACCGAAGATGAATAAGAGGCACGTCGCATAAAATCCCACCATGAGTTCGCCGAGCGACCGCAAAGACCCGAAGCCGTACTTGCCGATGGTGAAGGCCATGGCACCGAACGCGCCCAGCGGAGCCAACCGCATCACCAGGCCGACGATGCCGAACAGCACTTTGGAGAGCGCATCGACGAATCCCAGCATCGCCGCGCCGCGCGGGCCCAATCGTTGCAATGCGATGCCGAATAGGACGGCGAACAGCAGCACTTGAAGAATTTCGCCCTTGGCGAAGGCGTCGACCGCCGTGCCGGGAATGACGTTGAGCAGGAAATCGCTCACCGACTGTAATTTGCCTGGGGCCGCGTATTCGGAAATCGATCCCGCATCGAGAGTGCGCGGGTCGACGTTCATCCCGCGGCCCGGGTGCAAGACATTGACCACAATGAGTCCCACGCACAAGGCGACCGTGCTCATCACCTCGAAATAGAGCAGCGCCAAGCCGCCGGTCCTGCCGACCTTTTTCATGTCCTCGACGCCCGCGATACCGGTCACCACGGTGCAAAAAATCACCGGTCCGATCAGCATTTTGATCAGCTTGATGAAGCCCAAGCCGAGCGGCTGCATCTTGGCGCCCAACGGCGGATTCAAGACGCCGAGCAGCGCCCCGAGCGCAATCGCGACGATGACCTGGACATACAGCGAGCGAATGCGGAGCTTCACCTGGCGTTTGTTCCTTTGTGCTGCGACTCCGCGGTCTCGCTAGCTCCGCGAGCTCATCTCGACGAGCTTCGCGACGGTATTCATGTTCCTCGACGTGCCCAATTTCACTGCGGGAATCCGCAGCTTTGATTGCCCCATGCCCGAGGGATAGTGGACGTAGATTTCCCGCCTTCCGAAGCGAATCTCCTCTCCGACTCGCCCGCCGACGTCGTCCAATGCGTCGGCCGCCGGCTTCTCATGCAGAAAGAACGCGTACGTGAGCTTTGGTTCCTGGTCGGGGAACGGATTGCCTTTCAAGATTTTTTTCATCTCGCCGGCGGTTCGCACGAAGGCTCCCACCGCCTTGCCGGCGTATTCCTGCAATCTCTTTTCCAGCTGCGCCCGCACTTTCTCCTCGGTGAGGTCACAGTCGAAAACCACGTTCCCACTGGCTATGTAGGTCTCGACTCGACGGTAACCGAGTTTTTCGCATAGCGCTTTGAAGTCGGCCATCGGCAACTTCCCGGTGCCTCCGACATTGACCGCCCGAAGCAATGCGATATACGTAGTCATTCGATATACGAAGTCATGCTCAAATGGCAGTATCAGTGTTTGCAGTCCAAAACACATTTTTCTCCGCCAAAACAAATGTTTCTAGTCCAAAACAAATAGGGATGACATGAACCCGTTATATTTCGTACGCATTGTAGCGATCGCGGGCCTTGCCGCACTGGCGGCCGGCGGGACGGCCATGGGCGCAACGCCGGCGACCGAAACCTCGTACGGCGACAATCCCGCCGCCGGCAAAACCTTCGAATTCACCGGCAACCGCTTCTACTACGAAACCTATGGCGCCGGCTCGCCGCTGCTGCTCATTCACGGCAACGGTCAGTCGATCGGCAGCTTCAAGGGTCAGATCGGAGCCTTCTCGAAGCACCACCAGGTCATCGCCATGGATAGTCGCGGTCAGGGCAAGTCCGAACTCGGCACCGGCGCGCTCACCTACGAACAGATGGCCGAAGATACCAATGCGCTGCTGGAGCACCTCCACCTCGATCACGTCAAGGTGCTCGGCTGGAGCGACGGCGGCATCATCGGCCTTCTCTTGACCATCCACCATCCGGACAAGGTCAGCATGCTTGCGGTGATGGGTGCGAATCTCGAGCCCGATGGCGCCTATCCATGGGCGATAGAGGGCATCGCACGTGTGCGCGAGCGCATGACCGAGAAGCTCGCGCAAAACAAAGATTCGAAGCCCTTGCAGCTAGAGATGCAGTTGCTCGACCTGCTCGGCAATCAGCCACACATACCGCTCAGTGACCTACACACGATCCAGGTACCGACACTGGTCATGGCCGCCGACCGCGACGTGATCCGCGACGAACATACCTTGAGCATCTTCCATGCAATTCCAAAGTCGCAACTGGCTATTTTTCCCGGCGCGACGCACGTCCTTCCCGCACAAGATCCCATGCGCTTCAATCGCACCGTACTGGAGTTCTTCGACAAGCCATTCGCTATGCCCGATACCAAGGATCTAGGTTGGTTCGATTAGCCGCTAAACGCCGCGCCGACGGGATCTGATGATCGCGGATACTTATAATAGGCTGGATCTGTCCATTTGCTGACGAGAAGGAGTTTCAATGTTTTCCCACATCATGATCGGAACGAACGATTTACAGCGCGCAAAAGCCTTCTATGATTCGTTGCTCGGCACGCTTGGCGTGCGGCCGGCAAGAGTAGATGGACATAGGATTTTTTATCGGACGCCGACCGGCATTTTTTCCGTCACGACACCCATCAACGGCGAGCCCGCGACTTGCGCCAATGGCATGACGATCGGCTTTGCCGCCGAATCGCCCGCTCAAGCCGATGCCTGGCACGCTGCGGGCATTGCTGCCGGGGGCACCACCTGTGAAGAGCCCCCCGGCGTACGCGAGGGCAGTGTGGGCAAGCTTTATCTGGCCTATCTCCGTGATCCCGATGGCCACAAACTCTGCGCGCTGCACAGGCTTTGAACTTCTGGCCGCAAAGCGGCGGACCTCACGAGCCGTGTAACTATCGCCTGCCCTTGAGCGGCGATGGCGTGGGAAAATAACGCAGTAACGCCCTACCACAAAATAATCCCCGGACTTGCCGGGGAATTCGAGTGGAACAGGTGCTAGGTAAAAACCCGACACGTCCGGAAATGGAGGATACGCCGCACAAGAGTGCCATTGCGTTCGACCTTGTTTGTAGTCGATCCAGTGTTGCTAGTAAGTAACGCTGGAAAAAGAGTGGGCCACTGACTCGGAATAATCATAACCGACAGTATTGAAAAATCCAACAGTTACAGCGTAATGCTTGGAAATTTGTGCAGTATGTCAAAGATGTCGCGAATATGTGACATGCGGCACATACGCAACATCGCTGAGTAAGTTAGGCGTTCCGTCGGACCAACGGGCGCCGCTTCGATGCCCCATGCGCATCGCCAAATCAGGGCCACTGCGTCGCCACTGAATCGACATTCCGTTGAGGAATCCACCGAGTTTGCTTTTATGCATGGCTTCCTCCAAATTTGCGCACCGTGGCTTCGTCGCTCGAGGACTCAACCCTGTGAAATATTTGCACACCATGGTTCGCGTGACGGACATCGAGCAATCGCTGCGCTTCTATCGTGACGCGCTGGGTCTGCGCGAATTGTCGCGCCGCGACTATCCGCAGGGAAGGTACACACTGGTGTTCTTGGCCGCGCCCGGCGATGAGGAAGCGCAGGTCGAGTTGACCCACAACTGGGATCCCGAACCGTACGCCGGCGGCCGCAACTTCGGACATCTCGCTTATGCGGTGGACGACATCTACGCCGCGTGCCGGCGACTCATGGAGCACGACGTCACCATCAACCGCCCGCCACGCGACGGTCGCATGGCCTTCGTGCGTTCGCCCGACAACATCTCGATCGAATTGCTGCAAAAAGGTACCGCGTTGCCGCCCGCCGAACCCTGGCTCAGCATGCCAAACACCGGCGTCTGGTAAGCCGCAGCGACTAGTACCTAGGCACAGCGATTATGCAACGTTAACAGCCTGCGGTGGGGTCGGCAGCCTGAAGGCAACTGCCCCCCCGTTGCCTTCAGGCTGCCGACCCCACCACAGGCGATGACTAGAATAATGGTCGTGCCGAGTCACTCATATTCGCACGCTGTCCGAAACGACTCCGCGGGAGGCTTAGAACATCTCCGACGCGCCCGGCACCTTGATCTCTACCTGGGTGCGCGACGGAATGTGATCCCCGGTGATCATCTCGTCGTACGCCTGACCCGGACCCACCATCGGATAGACCCCGGCGTCCGGATCGATCATCACCTCGAGAAACGCCGGCCCGGCGAACTCGATGAATTCCCGCACGATGCGCGGCACGTCGGCCTTGTTGTCGAGCCGCACCGCGTACTTGAACCCGTCGGCCTGAGCAGCCTTCACGAAATCCTTGGTATGCAAGCTCTTGTCGCTCGCGCTCAAGCGGCCCTTGAAGAACAGTTTCTGCCACTGCTTCACCATGCCGTCGCCGCAGTTATTGAGCACCACCACTTTGACCGGCAAATCGTAGGTCGTGACGGTCTCGAGTTCACCGATGTTCATGCGGATGCTGGCATCCCCGTCGATGTCGATCACGAGGCGCTTGCGCTGCGCGAATTGCGCGCCGACCGCGGCCGGCAAGCCGAACCCCATGGTGCCCATGCTGCCCGAAGTCAGCCACAAGCGCGGACTGCGGAAATCGAAATACTGCGCAGCCCACATTTGGTGCTGACCGACGCCGGTGCTGATGATGGCCTCGCCGCGCGTGATTCGGTTGATCTCCTCGATCACGTAGTACGGCTGGATCAGCGCGCTGTCGCGATCGTAGTTCATCGCATATTTGGTGCGCAGCGCAGCGCAATGCCGATGCCACTCGGACCAATCGCGCCGAAAGCCGATGCGCTTGCCGTGATCGAGCAAGGTCAGCAGCGCGTCCGGCATCAAACCGACGTGGCTCCAATTGACGCGTTTTACCTTGTTGATTTCCGAGGCGTCGATGTCGAGGTGCGCGATGAACTTGGCGTTGCCGGCGAATTTCTCCGGGTTGCCGGCCACGCGGTCATCGAAGCGGGCACCGAACGCCAGCAGGCAATCGCAGTCGTCGACCGCGTAATTCGCGAACGCCGCACCGTGCATGCCGAGCATGCGCATCGACAGCGGATTCACGGTATCCACCGCGCCGATCCCCATGAGCGTCGTGACCACGGGAATTTGAAATTGCTTGGAGAACTCGCGCAAGGCATGCGCCGCGTTCGCATTGATGACGCCGCCGCCCGCGTAGATCAGCGGCCGCTTGGCTTCGCCCAAAGCCGCGAAAAAATCGGCGCAGGCCGCCTCGGGCAATTTGTTCTGCTCGAGCCGGTTCATGCGCTGACGGTAACCGGGCACCGGCAAGCGCCCGGAGCCGTGAAATACACCCTTCCAGTTCTGCACATCCTTCGGCACATCGAGCACCACGGGACCCGGCCGGCCGGTACGCGCGATTTCGAACGCGGTGCGCACGGTCGCCTCGAGCTTGGTCGGATCGGTGACCAGGAATACATGCTTGGCCACCGCGCCCATGATGCTCGGCACCGGGGCCTCCTGGAACGCATCGGTGCCGATCGCCGTCGTCGGCACCTGGCCGCAGATCACGACGATGGGCACAGAATCCGCCAAGCTGTCGCGCACCGGCGTGACCAAATTGGTCGCGCCCGGCCCGGACGTGACCAGCGCCACACCGATGCGACCGCTGGCGCGGGCAAACCCCGCCGCCATGAAGCCCGCGCCCTGCTCATTCGCCGGTACGATCAGCGGCATCGCGGAGTGATGCTCCTGGTTGTAGCGAAATACCGCGTCATAAATCGGCAATATCGCGCCGCCGCTATAGCCGAATATGGTGTCGACGCCTTCATCGGCCAACACTTGGACGAGCATTTCCGCGCCCGTCATACTGGCGCCCGCGAGAGGGTGGGCGGCTTGATTGAGCATGTCGTATCGGTCTTTCACCCCGAAATGCTAGCAGTTCTCGCCCTGGCGCCCAAGTGCCGCCTTCCCGTATGCTTGGGAGTCCATGCGGCACCTCATCGCCATACTCTTGCAAAATGAAGCCGGGGCGCTCACGCGCGTCGCCGGACTCATATCCACTCGTGGCTACAACATCGAGTCCCTGTCGGTCGCCCCGACGAACGACCCCACGGTATCGCGCATCACCCTCGTCACCATCGGCTCCGACCCGGTAATCGCGCAAATCAACGCCCAACTGTTGAAATTGGTCGATGTCGTGGCCGTCGAAGACCTGACCAGCGGCGATCATCTGGCCCGCGAATTGCTGCTGATCAAGCTGCGGCTCGCGGCCGGGCGCATCGACGCCGTCGATACCCTGGTGCGCCGCGTCGGCGGCAAGATCCTCTCCTCCAATCCGTCGAGCTACATCGCCGAACTCACCAGCACCGAGACCGAAATCGGTGAATTCATCGCCAATGTCGCCGCCTTCGGCGAAATCGTCGAGGTGGTGCGCAGCGGGGTGCTCGGCATTTCACGCGCCAATCCGCGCTTGCATGCGGTCAAATGAGTCCATTGAGGTCAACGTAGAGTCATGCCTGAAATCGAAGTCAAACCGGAACACGCCGATGATCCCAATACGCGCCGCGTCGGGATCCTGGTGGGCGTGGTCGGTATTTTCCTGTCGGTGGTCACCATTGCCTCGCACCGTGCGCACACGGAAGCCGTGATCCATAGAACCGAGTCGAACGATCTATGGACCTACTACCAGGCGAAGAAGATTCGCGAAAATAGCACCGAGATCGCGATAACCCTGATGCAAAGCCTCGGCCAGGACAGCGCCAAGACCGACGCTCCATTGGCCAAACTCGAGGCAGCGCGCGCCAAATACGTCTCCGACGGCGAAAAAATTCAAGCGGACGCACGCGGCAAGGACGAGGAAACCAACCTCGAGGAGCGCCGCGCGTTGCGCTTCGATATCGGCGAGGGGTTGTTGGAACTCGGGCTCGTGCTGTGCTCGTTGTATTTCCTGGCGCGCAAGAGCTTCTTCCCGATATTCGGCGTGCTCTCGGCCATCGCCGGCACCGCGATGGGCATCTGGGGCTTCCTGCTGGGATGAAACTGCTCGCGCTGTGGTGCGCCGGCACGCTGGCTGCGTCGAGCATTGCGATGGCGCAGTCGCTCGACGCAAACGCAGCGACCGGCGAGACCGCCGCCCCGCCACGCGTGGAAGCGCGATCCGCGGACCTGCTCGCGGTCGGAATAGTCCACGCCGACCGCCTCACGATTCACTTGAGCCGGCTGATCGACAACGCACCCGTGCGCGACGTGGCGGTGACGGTACTGTTTCGCGGCATCGCCCACCCGACGACGGCCGCAACCGACGGCAGCTTCACCCTACGAGACAAGGACCTCACGCTGCCCGGAGCAGCGGCGGTCGAATTTCAAATCGTTGGCCAGGGTATCCGTGAGACTCTCGAGGGCACGCTGCAGCTCTCCGCCCCCACGGGCGCATCGGACGATAAGAACAGCGTGCGGCAGATGGGGTGGTGGGTGCTCAACTTCGCGGTGTGCATAGGCTTCTTGCTGCTGCTGTCACGCCGCCGCAAGGCCGCGGACAGCTGACACCCCGAGCACTGCTTCATTCCGGGCAGCGTTTGCCCCGCAGGGTGCAAAAGGTGACGCTTACCGTTCACACCGCAGGTGTACCGCGCAGCGTTCGCAGCGCAGGGCGTAGAGTGCGGCGTTTACCGCAGAGGGTTTACCGCGCCGTTTTACAGCGCGGCGTTGTCCGTCTCGCCGGTGCGGATGCGCAGCACGCGCAGAATATCGGTGACGAAAATCTTGCCGTCGCCGACCTTGCCGGTCTTCGATGCGCCGACGATCGCTTCCATCACCTGATCGACGAGTTCGTTCTTCACGGCGACCTCGATGCGGGTCTTCGGTACGAAATCGACCACATATTCCGCGCCGCGATACAGTTCAGTATGACCCCGTTGACGGCCGAAGCCCTTGACCTCGGTCACCGTCATGCCCGACACCCCTATTTCGGACAGCGCCGCACGCACGTCATCGAGCTTGAAAGGCTTGATAATGGCAGTAATCAATTTCATTGCTAGACTCCGGTCAACGTTGGGCCGTTGGATGGATACTAGTACGATTGTACCGAAACGGCACGGCGATCTTTAAAGGAATCCGATCATCTCCACCATCCTCATCATAGGCGGCGGCCAGGCCGGCGCACAGGCCATCGACACACTGCGCCGCGAGGGCTTTGCCGGCCAATTGTCATTGGTCTGCGAGGAAGCGGAGTTGCCTTACCAACGCCCGCCGCTGTCGAAGAAATACCTCTCCGGCGACATGGCGCCCGATCGTCTGCTGTTCAGGCACCGATCCTTTTATGAAGAACATCGCGTCGAGCTGCACCTGGGAGTCAAAGCAGTGCGGCTCGACAGGACGGCGCGTCGAGTGACGCTGGCGGACGGACGCCAGTTGACATATGACGGACTGCTCCTCTGTCTCGGCGCAACTTCGCGCCGCTTGACCTGTCCGGGAGCCGAGCTTGCCGGCATTCACTATCTGCGCGGCATCGCCGATGTCGCACCGATTCGAGCGGGATTCAAACCCAATGCCCGCGTCGTCATCATCGGCGGCGGGTACATCGGCCTCGAAACGGCCGCGACCTGTGTCCATATGGGATGCCACGCGACGGTGCTGGAAATGGCCGACCGGGTCATGAATCGCGTGGTCGCACCCGCAGTCTCGGATTATTTCGCGCGCGAACACCGCGCGCACCGCGTCGATATCCGCTGCGATATGCGAGTGGTGCGACTCGAAGGCGCCGGTCGCGTCGAGCGCGTGGTCTGCGCCGACGGCACCAGCCTCGCGGCCGACATGGTGATCGTGGGTGTCGGCGCGGTGGCAACCACGGCGCTCGCGAGCGACGCGGGATTGGCCTGTGACAACGGCATCCTCGTCGATGAGTACTGCCGTACCGCCGACCCAGCGATCTTCGCCGCGGGCGATTGCACCAACCACCCATCGCTGCGCTACGCCCGCCGCGTGCGCCTCGAATCCGTCGACAATGCCTTCGAGCAAGGCAAGACCGCCGCGCTCAATTTGCTCGGCCGGCAAGTTACCCACGACCGCGTGCCGTGGTTCTGGTCCGATCAATTCGATAACAAGCTGCTGATCGTCGGCCTGGCCGAGGGACACGACCGGCAAGTCTTGCGCGGCAGCCCCGAAGCGCGCAGCTTCAGCGTCTGCTATCTGAAGGGCCGCGAACTGCTGGCGGTGGAGGCGATCAACCACTCCAAGGACTACATGGCGGCGCGCAAACTCATTGCCGAGCGCGCCACCCTCGATCCCGAGAAACTCGCGGATCCCGCACTCGGACTCAAAGAAGCCGTCTGATGCCCAAAATCGTCTTCATCGAGCCCGGCGGCCAACGCCGCGACGTCGAAGCGCCGCTCGGCATCACCCTGATGGAAGTCGCCCGCCAACACGCCATCAACGGCGTCGTCGCCCAATGCGGCGGCGCGTGCGCCTGCGCCACCTGCCACGTCTATATCGACCCCGCACGCCTCGCCGATCTGCCACCCCCGGAAGACATGGAACAAGGCATGCTCGAAACCGCCTGGGAGCCCCAAACCAACAGCCGCTTGAGCTGCCAGATCCACATCACCCCCGCCCTCGCCGGCCTTCAGGTCACCGTCCCCGCCCGACAAGCCTGACCCGCAAATCGCCCACGCCGCGCCCGCTCAGCCCACGCCGCGCCCGCTCAGCCCGCCCCGCGCCCGCTCAGCCCGCCCCGACTGTGGGTCGAGGCAGCCTGAGGAAAACAGAAAGGCAGCAGTTTTCCTCAGGCTGCCTCGACCCGCAGTCGTGGCCTGCACCGCGCGATGTTTGAATACGATAAGAGGTTGTCCCTGTCCACTCCATTACGTCCTGATCGCGAATCGGCCTGCAACGCCAGGACTGCGGGTCGAGGTGGCCTTAAGGACAACTGTTGTCTTTCTCCGCCGTTGTCCTTAAGGCCGCCTCGACCCACAGGCCAGGCGTCGCTATCCGACCCCGATGAGCAGATGAATGGTGATAGCCTTTCTCCCTCGTACCCTCCACAGGAAAACCTCAGCGATGTTCGGCCTAGCAATTCACGGCGGTGCGGGCACTTTGCCGCGCAACGAGGCGAGCGAAGCCGTGCAAGCGAAATATCGCGCCGGCCTCGCCGCGGCGCTCGACTCCGGCTACGCCGTGCTGCAGGCCGGCGGCTCGAGTCTCGACGCCGTGACGCGCGCCATCGTCGAGCTCGAGGACAATCCCTTGTTCAACGCCGGCCGCGGCGCCGTGTTCACGGCGGACGGCATCAATGAATTGGATGCCTCGATCATGGACGGCAACACCCTCGCCGCCGGCGCGGTGTGCGGCGTGACGCATGTCAAGAACCCGATCGAATTGGCGCGTGCCGTGATGGAGCGCTCGGACTACGTCATGCTTGCGGGCGCGGGCGCCGAGGAGTTCGCGTTGCAGCAGGGTATCGCGCTGGTACCGCGCGACTACTTTCATACGCCCGAGCGCTGGAAGCAGCTCGAGCGCATCCGCGGCGGCGACGCCGGCCTGTCGGCGCTCACCATCTCGCATGTCGGCACCGTGGGCGCCGTCGCGCTCGATGGCGCCGGCCGGCTGGCCGCGGCGACATCCACCGGCGGCATGACCGGCAAACGCTTCGGCCGTATCGGCGATTCACCCATCATCGGCGCCGGTACCTACGCCGACGACCGTTCCTGCGCCGTCTCGGCCACCGGACACGGCGAGCTGTTCATTCGCGCCGCGGTGGCGCACGACATTTGCTCCCGAATGCGCTTCGGCGGCCGTGCCCTCGGCGACGCGGTTCGCGAAGTGGTGCACGGAGAACTAGTCAGCTTGCGCGGCGAGGGCGGGGTCATCGCCATCGATGCGCACGGCGAGATCGCGATGGAGTTCAATTCCGAGGGCATGTTTCGCGCCAGCCGCCGGGCGGGCGAAGCCGCTCACATCGCCATCTATCGGAGCGACTGACGCTGGGCGCGGCGCATGTCGAAGCGGCCGGTCTTCAAGCCGCTGTATTCCGCTTCCATCACCACGACCCGGTTTCTTCCCTGTTCCTTGGCGCTGTACAAGGCCTCATCGGCCAGCTGAATCAAACCTTCGAGGGTACGGCTGCCGCTCGGCAGGATGAATGCCGCGCCGATGCTCACGGTCAGGCGGCTCGCGACCGGCGATGCTTGGTGGGAAATATTGAGCTCGGCGATGGAACGTTGGATACGCGTCAACACTTCGGCAACGTATTCGCGCTGGGCTTCGTAGAGCACGACCGCGAACTCCTCGCCTCCATAGCGCGCCACGAAATCCAAGGGCCGGCGCACGCACTGGCTGAGTGAGGTCGCGACGGCGCGCAGGCATTCATCTCCGGCCTGGTGTCCGTAATGATCGTTGTATTCCTTGAAGCAGTCGATATCGACCAACAGCACGGCGATGCGCTCCGCTTCGCGCACGGCTTGGGCCCACACCCGCCGGATGTGCTGATCGAACATGCGGCGGTTCTGGATGCCGGTGAGGCCATCGCGGGCCACCATTTCGCGCAGCAAGCCGGCCTCGAGAAAACGCATGCGGCCGGTCTTTTCATGCATGTAAGCGACCGAGGAGCAGCACACATTGGCCGCCACCATGGCGAGCGCGTCGAAGGCGAATTCGCGGCCGGGCAGTTCGAGTGTCGAGCCGGCGGCAAGATAGGCGAACAGCATGATGACGTTCGCAGTGACGGCATGATAAACAAACAGGCCGCCCATGAGGTACGTGAACATGATGGCCACGAGGAGGCCCGGGAACATGGTCGACACGCCGCCTCGGGTGGCGATGATCTGAATCGCCGTGACGCACAGCCCCAGGATCGTCGCCGCGGCCACCGACACCGGTTGGTAGAGTCGTTGGCGGCGCGCGGAGAAGCTCGACGCCAGCCAGAGGAGCAGGGTCGGTACGATCACCAGGATGTGCAGCATGCTGGGTAGTCGATTGAGCGCAGGACCCAGCACGATCGACCCCAGAGCGGATAACGCGATCGCGATCAGGATCGCGACGCATAAATTCAGGCGGGTGTGCGCGAGATTCTCATCCAATTGTTTGGCGCGAAACTCGCCTTCCAGCATCGGCACGCTGAAGGTCAGCCACGGGAAGCCGGCCTGCAATTGGCGCGCGTGCGGCGAATCCGGCAAATCTACGCTGGCTAGTCGGTTGGCGCTGACCATTGCACCACCCTATCCAGCCGTTGACCCGCACTCCATGACATAGGACACTCTTTGCAATACTCGAGCGCTTTTTTCCGTGACCGAGCGCTCAGTCCGCCAGGTAGTGCGCGAGATAGGTATCGAAATCCGTGTCGTCGGCGGCCTCGATGCGCGCCTGCGCCTCGTGCGACTCGTGCGCCGCCGACGCGAACTCCGCCAAGCGGCGCTCATTCGGCGGGTACAGCCCAAGAAAATAATCCTTGTGCAGTTTCGACATCCGTTGCGCCAGCTGAAAGAAGGATTCCCCGCTCTGCCGCATTTCCGCGAGCAGTCGCGCGGACGGCGTACGTTCCACATCGTCGATCTTGGCTCTCTGCTGTTCGAGCGCCGCGCAATACGGGCGCTGAGGCTCGCCGTGATCGAGCAATTCACACAGGCCCTGCATGGCGTCGAGCAGCTCGCGCGCCCATTCCACCATCGGAAAGTCGCGCCCGTCGCGCTTCAGCATGAGATTCGGCTCGCGCCCGCGCCGCGCTACGAGCAGGTGATTCGCGTCGAGCGCCGCTTGTTCGCTCTGGCCGATCGGTTCGCTCCCGCGCAGCAGGCATAGCGCGAGAAACGCCTCCAGAAAACGCAGCTTGTTCTGATTGACGCCGACCGGATCGAATGCGCTCACGTCGAGCGCGCGCACCTCGACGTACTCCACGCCGGCCCGCTGCAATGCCTTGGTCGGCCGCTCGCCGGAGCGCGCGACGCGCTTCGGACGGATGTAGCTGTAGTACTCGTTCTCGATCTGCAGGATGTTGGCGTTGAGTTGCCGATATTCACCGTCGACCTTGACGCCGAGCTCGTCGTACGGCGGATAGGGGGTGCCGATCGCGCGCGTGAGGTCGCGTACGTATTCGTCCAGGCTGTTGACCGACACGCTGACGTTCGCCTGATTCTTGTTCCGATAGCCGATGTCGCTCATGCGCAGCGACGTCCCATGCGGCTCGTAATACGTGTCCTCGTCGAGGGAGGGTAACTCGGTCGCGCGCCCGGCGAAGAAGCTCTTCGACACCGCGGGCGAGGTCCCGAACAGGTACAGCACCAGCCAGCCGTAGCGCCGATAGTTGCGCAGCACCCCGAAATATTGTTCCGAGATGAAATCCCGGCTCGATTGCTTGGAGCGGTTGATGACGTGGAGCGTGTCCCACAACGCCGGCGAAAATGAATAGTTGAAATGCACGCCGGAAATCGCCTGCATGATCCGCCCGTAGCGCAGCCCCAAGCCGTTGCGGTAGATCGTCTTCATGCGCCCGACATTCGAGGTGCCGAACCGCGCCAGGGGAATGCTCGCGTCGCCGCGGATCGCGCACGGCATGCTCGTCGACCACAGCAATTCCTCGCCCAGATGGCGGTAGACGAACTGATGGATGTCGCACAGGTACTGCAGCAGCTCCCATGACTCGCCGAACGGCGGCGTGACCAATTCGATCAGGGATTCGGAGAAATCCGTCGTGATGTTGTCGTTGGTGAGCGGTGCGCCGAGCGCGTGCGGATGCGGAGTCTGCACGATTTCCCCGTTGGGCAATACGCGCAGCGACTCCTTCTCCACGCCCTTGCGGCCGCCGCGCAGCACCGCGCGTTCACCGGAGTTGACGAGTCCCGAGAGGCGCCGCTCGAATTTCTTGTCGACCACGTTACGCAACACCTGTATCCCTCGGAGCCCTGCATCCCTAGGAGCGTGTCTCAACCATGCGCGCTTCACTACTCACCCATGCGCGCCTACTGCGGCCGTCTCGCACCGAGCGGGGCCGCGTCGCACCGAGCCCGGGAATATACAGCACCCCCAAGGAGCCTGTCTGACTTAGGCACATCATCACCGCAGCAGGTCGACCCCAATCCGGCGGGCTACCGGCTCAAGGCGGCTCACTGCGGCTCAGTGCGGCTCAGTGCGGCTGCTGATTCTGCAACAATTCGGCGCGGCTGCGCAGGGCGCGCAGCATCTTCGGCAGGTCGCGCCGCAGGGCCGCGCGCACGATCAATGCCGGCACCCAGAAACCCGGCGTCAACTCCAGGTGGTAGCGGGCGATCGTGTAGTCCCCAGCGCTCTCGAGGTCCCACGAGCCGCGCAGCGTGCGCAGGTCCCCCGATATGCGTTCGATCGACACCCGCGACGGTTCGGTGTAGTCGGCACGAATCTCATAGGTCAGCTTCGGCATGTACCAGGAATAATTGACCACATGCCTGATTCTCTGCCACGAACGGTCGGCCGCGGTCTCGAGCACCTGGCAGCCCACCAGCCCCGGCACCAGCGCGAGCGCCTCCGTACAGCTCGTGATCAGCGGCCAGATGAGCGTGCGGGGCGCATGAATTCTCACGGTCGCATTGGCCGTGCCGCTCTGCTCTTCGGCGTCGAGCGCCACCGAGACCTCGATGTCGCTGTGCTGTGCCGCCTCGTTCGCGATATCCGACGCCAGCGCCGGCCGGGCCATCAGGATCGATACCGCAGAGAGAATGATTAACGGTCGCACTGACTGGTCTGACTCCGCCGTATGTGAACTGTTCGATCAATATCGACGCCTGTCGGCCATCAATGCGCATCAGCGCCGCGCCTCGATCCAGGCATTCATCTTCGCTTCGAGCAGGTCCAAGGGCATCGCTCCGTCCTCGAGCACGGCCGCGTGAAATTCCCGCAGCTCGAAGTGCGTCCCCAACACCTGCTCCGCGTGCGACCGCAAAGCCTGAAAGGCGCGCTCACCCATCATGCACGCAAGCGCGTCCCCGGGCCGCGCGGCGATGCGGTCGATCTCGAGGTCGGCATCCACAGTCTCCCATGCCAGCTGGGCGTGCAAGTAGTCCTCGGCCTGCGCGCGGGTCCAACCCTCGGCATGCAATCCCGTGTCGACGACCACCCCGGCCGCGCAGGCGATTTGTCGCGACAGCGCGCGCACCTTCGCCGCATCGTCACGGTAGAGTCCCAACGCCTCGCCGAGCGATGCCGCATACAGAGCCCAGCCGCTCACGAACGCGGGCTCCGTACCGAAGCGCCGAAACCGCGGCAAGTCGGCGCGCTGCTGCTGCAGGGACGACTGATAATGCTCCCCCGGCAGCGCCGCTGCGAGGAAATCCGGAACTAGCACGCCGGCAGACCGCTCAGCATCCGCTCTGGAGTTGACGAACACGACAGCGGGCGAACCGCGCAGCGGATCGGCCGGCTGGTAGGCAAGCGGTGCGTCGGTGACCCTATAGGGTCCGGCGGCGCGAATCTCGAAATCCGACGGCGGGGCCGCGGCGAACTCGGCGGGCAGCGCCGCCAGAGTCCGGCCCTTCAGCTCCCGATACGCATCGAGCAGGGCCGCCTCATCCGCGAGCGGCACCCCGGCTGCCCGCGACACGCTCGCGCCACCGCTCCCTGGTGCCGCCGCACCGCCGCCGATCGCGGCAGCGCCTCCGCTCGCGAGTGCGGCTGCACCACTGCCCCCCAGTGCGGCAGCGCCACCGCCTCCCAGCGCTTGAATCCGCGCGCGCAGCCGTTCTACTTCGCTCATGCCGAGGCGGTGAAGGTCGCCGGCCGTCGGCTGTTCACTCCCCGTCACGCATTTGACGCGGTAGGCATACCACGCAGCGCCGAGCGGCAGCTCCGACAGCGCCAGGCCGGCCCTGGCGCGCGGCAAATAGTCGCGCTGCAGAAAATCGTGCAGCTCCCGGTACGCGGGGAGCAATTTCTCCGTGATCGCCGCGTGCAGGCTAGCGCGCGGATCGGCCCGCGACCCTAGCTCCGAGTTGAAGAGATTGCCGGTGGAATCCTCCCCCAGACTCTCGAGCGTCGGCAGTGACCGCTCGATCACGGCGCGCGGCGAAATATAGCCGCGCCGCAAGCCCTCGCGCATATTCGCGATCGACTGCTGCGACCAGGCGACGAAACCGTCGATCCGCCGCAGCCAGTCCTCGGACTCTTTGGGGGTCAGGGGCACGCGTTGCGCGGCATCCGCCACGCTACGCGCGAACTGCAACGGCATCCCGTCGAAGGGATCGTATGCCAAGAGCTCGGCCGGATAGGTGAAACCTTCAATGGCCTGCTGCCGCTGCCGTATGAATATGTCATAGGTCAATCGAGAGGCCGGATCGAGGCCCGCCACGGGCACGGTGAGCGCTTCGGTGAGATAATGGCGCTCGACGCTGAGGGAATCTGCCATGGCCTGGGCGGAAATCGCCTCGCGCAGGGCCGCGTGGTCATCCCAGTACCGTTCGACGATTCGCCGCAAGGTATCGCGCGGCGCCGCGGGCACCCTCGCCTGGATGGGGGCCGGCGGCGGCGGCGCGCCGCACCCGGCAAGCGCCAAAAGCGCGAATCCGAGCGTGACCGGTTTAGAGAATCGGTACATGAATCCATTATAAGCTGGCGGATAGGTTCATAATTCGCGGGTTAATCCCGATAATTCCGGTGTTTATCTTTAGGGAGTGGTTGCTATGTTGATCGGAGCGAATGCACGGCGGGTGGCGATTGTCGGCGGCGTGCGGATTCCCTTTGCGCGCGGCAACGGGGCATATGCCCAGGTGGGCAATCAAGAAATGCTGACTGCCTCGCTGAAG
>Ga0209611_10002386_pt1 | contig 33023 bp, 30 predicted proteins | sample S1TSphgellanicum_3_FD_187693 | JGI IMG/M metagenome (GOLD analysis project Ga0209611, IMG submission 187693) | Host-associated microbial communities from peat moss isolated from Minnesota, USA - S1T2_Fc - Sphagnum magellanicum MG (SPAdes) (version 2) | ecosystem: Host-associated > Plants > Peat... | reverse complement strand
AAGCTCCCTCTGATAACATTGGCAGAGGAGGGAATTCTAACCGAGCTAGCATACACTAGGGCAAAGAGCACCATTAGGCAAATTGTCTCCACCAACTTTGCACGAGGAGTTGAGTGGGGCACTCTCTCAAAGGCAGAGCAGAAGAGAGTGATAAATCAGGTCAAGGGAGCATTTCGAAATGGAAGAGAGCTTGATTCACAATGGATTGCAGACAAGATCTCCAATTCAATGTTTCAAGCAAGATACCATGACAGGATGAAGATTCGTGCTCACTTGAGAGACCTGAATGTGTACAGGAACTTGGAAAGGCCGCTTCAGTTCTCAGAAGACATCTGGAATGCCTTCTACCAGTCTGAGGTGTAGCTGAAAGTAGCAAGGCAGCTGAAGGAAATCACAGAGTAGCTAGCCAAGGCCAAGAAGGTAAGAGAGTTTGGGAGGTTTGACCGTGACCTGAAGGCACTGGAGCTGAAGCTTGCTGAATGCCAATCAGTGGTGGACGAGGTTGGTGATTCACCATTGAAGTTCCTGAAGGTAGCAGAGCGAGTGAAAACGGTTCCAAACACCACCCACAGGCTAGGGCAAGGTGGCATTCCCGGCTTCAAAGCAGCATTTGTAAGTACCCTAAACCCTCTCCTCCATTTCTTTCCTACAAAGACTCACATGCTTGTGAGTTTTTGTCGAGTCAAACTCGACTGTTTGCCATACCTTTGCGATGCGATACCTTTGCGATGCGAATTGCATCGCAAAGACATGTATATGGAGTTTTGGCCTTTTGGGTTGCGATAGTAGATACGATGCGATTCGTTTCGCAAGTTGCTTTGCAAGTGTCAGTATGCGAAGGTCTGCGCTTCGTAAAAGTGATCAGAGGCTTGAATAGATTCTTTATGCGTTTTTTTTACCTGTTGTATTATGGGGACAGTACAAGAGGTACAAGAGGAAGATCACAGCTGCAGAAATGAATATGGGCCAGGAGCATGGCAAGGAACATCTTTTTCAACATGTTGATGCACTATTGGTGAGTGGGTTTGGTTAGGATTCAATTTCTGTTTGTGTTGAAATTGTTTTCATTTGAATCAAGATTTTCATTTATGGTGTTGACTAAGCTTTGCATGTTGAAATGCAGGCAACTGAGGGTGAGAATGAGAGCTCCAAGGGCAGCAGTGATGAGGAGGAAAGAGATGAGGAGGAGAGAGCAGGTAGCACTGCTCCCAGTGTGCTACCTGCTCCGAGTGCTACCACTAGCAGTGAACCCAGTTCATTTGCTAGTCGAAATGAAGGTTCTGCAAGGGCCAAAGATAAAGAGAATAGGGAGGAGGAGCAGGAGGAGGAGGAGGGGGCAGGGGGATGATGAAGAGAGGGAGGAGGATGAGCAGCCTCCCCCTCCACCAGAGAACACTAGGAAGAAAGATTCAAGGAAGAAATCCAAGAGGGGAAGGAGGTGTAGATAGACAGCTAGTGTGTTAGAACCCCAAGGGTTGCAAACCCTTTTACATTGTAAAATTTGAAATTTTGATATAGATTTTTTTTTTTGCGGCCCAAAGTGACCCAAATTAACCCTGCTTCCAAAACAAGAATACAGTGCCATGCTCTTGCGATACACAGTGCATCTCAAAAAAAATTGCGAGTTACAATTCTTCGCACTACTGCAAAAGCCAAAAGACCAATAATACCATGTCATAGACATCGCTACACTCTTGGGGGTAAAATCATTCCAAAACACGTTTGCGAAATCTATGATTTCGCAAACTCTTAGCGGCATTCTGAGAATCCCAAAAAGTTTTTGTGGTTTCCGATATAAGATTTAACACAAATTTGTTGAGATTTTCAAAATGCCGCTAAGGGTTTGTGATGGACCTTATTTTGGAAACCGATAGACTTTTGAGTCGATTCGCCAAGTCGTTGCGGCGATGGGTTTGTTACAAATAGTTTCCGATGTAATGTTAATCGCAAATGGTATATAGAAGCAGTTACGATTGTAAAAATTTTGCGATTGTGTCAAGTTCGGGAGTTGTGAAGGACTTGCGATTGTACGGGTGCGAATGTTATAGTATCGCAAAGGCTTAACAGTTTGCGAGGAGTTATGGTTCGCAACTGCGGGTTTTCGGAATCTTCTTTCTTTGTTGTTTGCGATGATATGTGGATCGCAAAATAGCCCCCTGTTGTTGTAGTGTTTGTAGGTGGGCATTGTATTATTTTTTCATTTTTTTGGTTTGGTGATGTGTCATGAACCATAAACATGAGGCCTTATGGCCATTGAAAAAATGTATGTTATATACTTTATACACATTGATTTTATCCAAATCTCTTCATCTAACCATTGGATCAAACTTAACTTTGATTCAAAATGAACTTTGAGTTCCAAAAAAATTTCATGCACATCTAAAGTTATTTTTTTAATGTTTAGGGTTTCCAAAAAATGCCATGAAAATTCCAATTTACTACACACCCATTATACTTGTTATGCATCATTTTTTTGGGTGAAAAGTGGTTCACTTGTAGTGTGTTTTCACCACAAATACACAAATGATTCATCATTACCTCTTATTCATACGATGTAGGATTGAATATTATAAATGAGTTTACTTCATATTGCTCGATGCTTCAAGTGAAAATGCACTAAAGATTCAACATTAAGTTTGGTCAAGTCATTGAATCAACCAATAGTTATAATCCATTCACAATTCCATACTTGGTCCCTTGCATATAATCATTTGTATTTGTTTATAGTTGTTGTGCACAACATTAAATGTTGTAGATTTTGTGATGTCCAAGCTATTATAAACTATGTGGATGGTGTATTTTTCCCAAACACCTTATTTTATAACTCACCTATGCAACAAGTACTCCAAGCTATAGGAGATGTTATTTGTTGGCACAACAACAGTTATTGATTTCAAAAGGTGTTTTGAGGTTTTTATTGATTTTAATTTTCTTTAAATTGCATATTTAAAGAAGTTTGTTCAATATAAATTAACCTATTCAATATTTTTTATCATTTAACATGAAATGACAATCTATGAATTTAATTACTCAAACTTATCACATGCTGGAACAAAAAAAATCTTGGATTTGAAGCTTTAAATAAGCTAAAAAATATTGAAAAATAATATGTCAACTTATATGTGCATGATAAAACATTAGAAATAACATTACAATAGATGTGCATGGGCATATTGTGAAAAAACTTTTGGATATCTAAACTATATTAATGTGGAGGGTAAAATTAATGGCATGATAGGAGTTCGTGAATGGAGAAATGTATAATTTGGTAATAATGTTCAGCAAAGAAAAAAAAAGGTTTTTACAACAAAACAACAAAGCTTTTCAATCAAGTTAAAGAAAATTGAAAAAATTCATTATGTAATCAAAGATCTATGAATATCAACTCAAAGTGACAAGGAAATCATAACTACACAATGAGCTGCCATTGAATAATACATAACATGTTGCACCAATTTATTAGTGCAACTCATGAATTTCATATCAAAGTTTTCATTTCAAATTAGTGTAGTTTATAACAACATTAATCACCACATTAAATGAATTTAACTAAAATATGTAGGTTGTTTTCACTACCATAATTAATGACAGTGAATTTATAGGCTCACCCTCTAAAGGGGAAAAACTACATAACTTGTATTTTCCATATGGGGTGAAAGCACATTACAAGGGGACCACTTTGGGCACTTTCATGACATATATGTAATGATGTATATTTTTGCAAACCTTGTTGCATTTAATTTTGGGTTTCACTTTTGGTGTTTGGGCTTGATATTTTGATTTTCACAAAATTAATGATATCTAATATCATTTGAAAAAAAAAATCAATTTTAAAATATTAAATTCAAGGAATAATGGGTATATTTATGGTATTTGTAATATAATATATCATGTTTTTATTTTTGAATTGCATTAGGTTTGGGTTTGAATTAGTGGCTAACTAATTCAAACCCAAACCTAATGCAATTTTTTTAAATGACCCACCTCACATTTTTTTCATCTTCCATTTGAAAGTGATAGTTTGTCAAAATGTTAATGTACCACATACTTATGGTCATCGGCCCCAAAAACACCCATTTGTGATATGATAATTATCAAACTCTTCACATGATTCACAAACTTATTCCAATCCTATGGAGTCACAATGTTTAATAGATATTACAAATTTCATAAATACTACAAATCATTTCAATCATTTTTTGAGTATATTTTCATTTTTTAATATGTTGTGATGTATATAATTTTGGCACAAATATATTTTAACATTGCATCATATTATATATAAGAGTGTAGTTTCATTGGAATTTGACTTATTTGGGTTTTGGCCTACCATAATATGCAAAAACATTGTGAAAATCTTTCTGAATAATGAGATGGTTGAAATTCAAACATGGAACCCCTAAAAAAAGTATAATGTGACAACAATTTTGGCCCCTTCCCCATAATGTGTTTTCACCCTATGGTTCAACATTTTGAAGAATGTTCACCAAATGTTATTGTGAACTATGAATTCATTTCTAAAGGAACTTCATGGAACTTTTTTTTGGGTATATTATTGTTGGTTTAAACTAATGTGGGTGATTATTTGATTTTTGTAAAGCCATAATTTCGATTATTTCAAAATCATATTGGTAGAAATGAATTTAATTCCTACATATTCCTAATTTGCTCTCTAGCTCAAATTCAAATGGAAATCCCTTTACAAATCCTGGTCTATTAACTAGTAGCTATAGTTTTGATGACCTAAACTCTGTAAAAGAAGGCTATATCTCCACTATCTTCATTTGTAGTCCAATAGCTTGTAAACCTTCATGTGTCTACTATTGTTATTGTTGCAAATGTTGTTGTAAATGCTGGAAATGTTGTGGACTTTCAATGGTCTCCATCCAATCTTCATACACATCCCCATCAAAGTGCAAATGTTCCTGACCCTCTTGAAACCTTGTGTCATGTCCCCTCTTAACTTCCTACCTTTGTTCCCTTAGTTGTCCCTCCTATGGAGATGTCATTTGTGGTACCTCTTCTGTCCATCTAATTGCCTATACCATTGTTGGCACTACTTGTACCATTGTTGGCATTGTAGATGGTTCCACTTTGCCCCTCATCATTTTCTATGCCTTTGCTTCTATCCTCTCTTATTCCCTTTTCATGCCTAAGCCTGACGCTCCTCCTTCAACTTTATTATTCCTCTTAAAAGCACTTTTGGTGAATTTGCTACAACCTTCTTTTTGTTTTCTAGTGTTGTTTCCATCTCTTCCCTAGTTCTTTTAACCTTGGTCAATGGTTTCTATGGATTTTCCTTTTGATACACAATTAGATGATGAAAGATTTTTGCCAATACCAAGGCAAATTGACAAATATCTTTCTTATCCCCCTTATTCTCTTTGACATACTTATACCATTGATCTAACTCACTACACAAACTATTGAATATAATATGTGCCCAATCTACCTTTTGCCCCTTTTTTGCTCTCACCAATGTAATAACATTATTGTTGCAAAAATACTATACCTTCTCCCTCTAATAAATGACAAATATAATGGCAGGATATTTGACATAGTATGGTAGATTCGGACTCTTTGCATTCCATTAATTTGTAGAAGAATTTGTAAGTACAAGTCTACAACTCTGTAATGCCTGGATTGCTAGTGACTTACTAACCTGTCCTTTAAGATCTTCTACATACCCTTCTGCACATAATCCAAAGACATTTATAGTCAGTTGTTTACTAATGACATACACCTTATCCTTATGCCCAAAGTAAATATCTATGCCTTTGATCAAGAATATGTTTAGAAATTCCAGCATGACATTGAACATCAATGCTTACCAATCCATCAGAAACAAAGGAACAAACCTTACTTTAAAAGCCCAATCTTCTTTTTGAACAATATCCTTCCAATTCTCCATCCACTCAACATGCCTATCATAATTTTGTTTCATCTGTGTCCACATGAATCACTCGGGATTTGGAATTTTAATACCTTTATCCATAAGCGTAGTTTTGTCTAGGATTGCACATCTTCTTTTCGCTACAACTTCCGACTCACCTTTCAATCTGCATCGCCCACACCTCTGTGGATTATTGTACTTCCACTTACATTTCTATGGATGGTTGTACTTCCACTTCAACAATGTTTTCTTCCCTAGCGTCCTTCTACACTATCTGTGTTTCCACAAAGTGTTATTCCACAACTTCATCTTTTCTTATTCTTCAATGAACACCGGATCTATTGATGTCACTCTTAGTTTTGTATGTTTTATTGCATGCCAATGTCTCCTACTTATGTGTAAAAATTCAACTACAAATGTTCCAAGGGTATCTATATCATGAATTATCATTTGTATACATTGTATCTTTTCATTATATGCCTTCCCTTCTACACATTCTGAAAATGATGATGAATGTAGTGACGACCTTGTAGCCAATGGTTGAATATTCAACACACCTTCACACTCTGCTATTCTCAACTCTTCTTCTTCTTATGTTCTTTTCAATAATTCTGCTTCCTCCTCCTGCCTCTGTTTGTGCTCATTCCTCTGCACTTCCTTTTCCTTTATTATCCTCTATAGTTTTTCAATCACACTTTCTACATTCATGCTCATGTGAACTCCAAAACTTTGAAAACATTGACAACTTCTAGCAACAAACAATTACCCCCTTTTTTTACCTACTCATCATTTTTTAATTAACACTTGATCTGGAAATTAATACAACCTATCACCACCATTTTTTGTGTCCCTTGTATAGCCATGTGGAAGCACTTTGTGTCATTAGTATAAATGAATGCCTTAGATTACATCTTCTGATTAGTCCACACCCTTAATCTCCCTACATTAGTTGTACTAACTCCACTTCATTCGCCTTGTATGCCTTTTATTGATTGTGCCCATTTATTTGCTAATTGTGTCAACTCATCTATTGACTTTGGTAATACATTTACTGATTGTACTGATTTTTCTATTGATTGTACCAACAAATCTAATGATTATACAAATACCCTTGATGACTAGGCAAATACTTATGTTGATTCAATTGATACTCTTGATAGTTCATCTTCAAATCTCTACATCCCAAATTCCTGACTTCTGTAGTTATTACCCACAAATTTGTTAATCATATGTAGTTCCAAAATCAATACTATGTTGACCGCATAATCTTTCATTTGTTCTTCATATTTTGTACTATATATATATGGTTTCTATATTTCATAGTCTTCATCTTCCTCCTCCATATCAGAATCTTCCGCTTAAACTCCACCTGCACTATGTTCCCAATATACTTGCATGTGTTGTTTTTGTTTCTGAACTTTAGATTCCATGTATTTGTAAGGTTTGAGCTTATTCACATTGATTAAAACAAATTTTTGTTTCAAACTTTTCAATGGTTACCAATAACATAATGTTATTTGGCAACACATATTATATTATGTATGGTTCGAACCATTTCCTAGTAAACTTCCTTAGGTGTAACTTATTGCGCTTTGGAAACCACAAAACATAATCATCAAAACTGAAATATTTTTCTCGAATCTTTTGTTGACTCCATAATGTTCTATTCCACCATTGAATCCTTGTAATTTTTATAGCCTATATTTTAACTTCCTGCAACTTCTCTAGCTCTATAATTTTGTTAGTTAAATCTTTCTCTCATTTCCACCAGTAATTAGCACTACGTATTCTGTGGGCATTAATGGATGAAATCCATACACTAATTGATATGGTGTATACCCCATTGTTACTTTGTTTGCAATTATGTATGAAAATAACATCGTAAACAAATGTTCATCCCAATCTGTTTTATTTTCATTAACTAACTTGGTCAATAGTGTCCCAAGTACCTTGTCAATAGACTCAACCTACCCATTCCCTTGAAGATAATAGGTTGTAGAACTCATATTTTTCAACAGAAAATGATTTGTCAAATATTTGATAACATCATTAATGAAATGAATTCCCTGATATGTGACTATAGTCAAAGGACATCCAAACCTGGTTAATATGCATTCATATAAAATTTTTGCAATGATTTTTGTAGTATTAATTCTCAATGCTCTTGCTTCCACCCACTTGGTAGCATAATTTGTGGCTACAAAAATATATTTGTTTTTTGCATATCTTCCTGTTGGCTTAATTGGCCCCACAAAATCAAGTACCCATTTCATAAATGATTCCTCTAGAAGACTTGTAACTAGCTTTGCAAGACTTTGAGTTGCTAATCTTCTTGTTCTTTGACATGCATCACAAGATTTGCAGTAATCATGCACATTTTTATACATAGTTATCCACCAATGTCCAACATCTAATATTTTCCTATGCATTATTTCAGTTGCAAAATGCCCTCTTAGTGATCCTTCATGTAGTTTTCTCATCACCATATGTGCTTCTATAGTTGTTAAACATCATCAAAGTTTGTTGTCTTGGCCCATTGTGTACAATTCACCATTCTTTAATGTGAAAGGCTCTACTTTCTTGACCAATCTTTGTTACTGTTATCCCAATAATGTGCCCTTAATCTGTCATGTTTTCAAAAATTCTTTCACATCCTTCAGTCATTCAAGGTCTGTGTAAAACAAATTTACATCTATGGGTTGATCATGCACACATGTGGGTTTTGTAATATTTGGTAGTCTTGACAATGCATCTACAACTACATGAATTTTGCCTAGCTTATACATTACCATGAAGTCATATTCTAAAAATAATAACATCCATCTAGTTATTTTCCCTGAAACCTATGGTTTGTTGACCAAATAGACCAATGTCATATGATCCACATGTACTACAATAAAAGTTGTTATTGTATGTCAAGTGATTTCACTAGATTTTGAGTGAATTCATTAGTTTTAGTAAGCATGGACTAGTGAATTACACCACATTTTGTAGTAGTGTAAAGACAAACTTATTGCCTGGCAAGTAATGTCTGAACTTGTGCAAAGCACAAACCATTGCTAAAGCCTTTTTCTGTATTGTGCTATAATTATGTTTTACTTTGTTCAAAAGCCTAGAAGCATACACTACTGGTTGATTATTATTCCTTGTTACATTCTAAGACAACATGGCCCCCACAACTAACAAGGATGCATCTATATGAACATGAAACTCCACTTGTCAGTTTGGTGATATCAATATTGGTGTTTCAATATATTTTTGTTTGATAAATTCCCAAGCCTTTTGACATTCCTCTATCCAAAGAAAAGTCATTGTCTTTTTGGTCAATTTAGTGATAGGTGCCATAATAGTAACAAAGTTTTTGATAAAACATTTGTAAAATTGTGCCATCCCATTGAATACTTGACTTTGTTGTGGATTTTTAGGTGGTGGCACGTTTACTATTGTTTGTATTTTCTTTGGATATGGTAGTTTCCCTTCTTTGGAAATAATAAAACCTATGATCATCCTTAAAAAACACTTGTCTTGATTCAGACTAATGCCATATTCTCTACACCTTTGAAAACAAAAATTGAGCTTATGCAGAAGACTTTCCATGTCACTATACATTCTAAAATCATCTAGAAATATCTTCATAAAATTGTCCAAATATTTTATGAATGTTTTGGTACCAATTTTCTAATATGTTGGAGGTCCATTTTTAACTCCAAATGGCATCACCTTCCATATAAAAGCCCACCAATTTGTAACAAATGTAATCTTGTATCTATCTTTTAGAGCTATAGGGATTTGATGATACCCTGAATATCCATATAAGAAAGAGTATGCTTCATACCCAACTAATGTGTTCAACATTTCATTTGTGAAAGGTAATGGGTATGGATCCTTCTTTGTGGCTGCATTTGATTTTCTAAAATCTATATGGATCTGTTGCAAAGATGATATCTTCTTCTTCATCTATGATACCATTATGATAATTGTAGCACAACAACACTTATGGTATTTTTACTTCACCTCCCAAATGCTTGGTGACTGTAATTGTTCTAACTATCCCATTCCCCTATATGCTAATAGTGTTATTCCCTCGATCATGTGCCACTTTAGCATCCCTCAACCATGGAATATAACTAAAATCTACCACACTATTCTGAAGTATAGTAAACATAGTTATGTAAAAAATGCCATGAACATATATCTTCAAATCTCTAATTATGCCCATTGATTTTGTGGTTGTTTGATCTACCATCCTCAGATTATATGGTGCAAGTTTAAGCTTTGGAAGCCCCAACCTTAATCACAATTGTTCTGTGATAATATTAATTCCAGAATCTCCATTTAGCAACACAACCACTGTTGTATTCTTCCCAATTTGTACTAGGATAATTGCCATATGATTATCTATTGCTATAACAGTTGTTCCTACTTCTAATACTGAAGAACCAACTTGTTTATCTATGGTTGCTCTATTTACATTCTCAATTTTCTTTGGTTTTAACTTTTGCCATAAATATTTTTTTAACTCAACAGCTATTTTAAGCAATTGTCTTAAGTCCAAAGTATCACTTGTTTCCAACATTTGCTTATTAATGTCTAGAAAAATCTCTTTTACTGTAATTAGTTTTTCTTGTGAATCCACTATCTCCTGATATTTTTATGCTTCCACAAGAGTAGTATTTGGCATACCCAACCATCCCTCCATGGATATGGATGGCCTTTATGGTTGGGTTTGTGTCTTTTGAATATGTTGAATTATCTCCACCATTGATTTCTTCAATTGTTCTTTTTTTTCCTAATTAGCAACACTTTTTGCTTTCCTTGGTTCTCTATCCTTGAACATTTGTTTTTCAATTGCCTTACTTCTTGTTGTAACATTAACATCCACCACATTCACATTTGTTGTGGTTATTTGTGTTTCAACAACAGGTTGAACCTTTACTATTGTCATAGATTTCCCATGAAACGTCTTCTACATTTCAATAAACATTGGACAATCCATCATTTTATGTCCATTCAAACCACAGATGTGATAGGCATACAAAAATGTTTTATGTGATTTTTAACTGGGTTGGGTTGCTTTTGTAGCTGCCACTGTAATCTACTCCTTTTTCTTTCTACATGTCTCCACATTGTGATTAGTCATTCCATAGTTTGTGCAAAGCTTGTTAGTCTTCCTTGTATTACTTTGTGTTTTTGGTGGTGCTACATGTACTGTACTTTGTGGTATTAATAGTGCATTCCTTGCTTCAACAATAATCATCCTTTTTTCACACAACATCATTACTTCCTTATGTTGTTGAAGTGTTGACCACTTCATCCCTGTAGTTGCAATTCTGAGGTATGATTGCAAACCCACTCTAAACACAATAGTCAAAAAATTATTTGTGGTTGGTACTTGTAAACCATGACCAAGCTTTTGAATCTATTCATAGTAAACCTCCACCTTCTTAGTTTCCTCTTGCTTCATGTTCTTCAAATCCATGTATATTTGCTTGTCATTTTGAGTCTTTTCATGACGTTTACAAAATGCATGTGTAAGCTCCAAAAATGTAAAGTTGGGAAGTTTTGACATGTAATTATGGCACCAATCCGATGTCATATCTCTTAACGTATAGTTAAATGCATTAATGATGTATTATTTAGAAGTTTATGCATCTACCTTCACCATATAATTGAACACTTTGACATGAACATTTGGGTCAACATCTTTTTTGAAATTAGGATATTTAAAAGCTACCCTATATGGCTTCACAAAATGGCCATTTTTTTGATTGAAAATTCCTTGAGTCATTATATATGGTCCTCAATACTCTCCTTTTGAATCTTTCGCATATGTATTTATGTACCCTCCAACATCTATTGAATTCATCAGTGGTTTATATGTGGTTTTGTGTACATGAATGGCCATTATTGGATTAATAAACACCATTTGTGGTGTCCCAACAACTTCGGTATTTGTTGCTAATAATCCAAAACTTCTATTCAAATTCTTTCCCACCAAGAATTTGCCCAATCCACGACCCAAATTAATTGCAAATCCAATAACTACTCCCCTTTTGGCAACATTCGTGTTAGGTGTAACCACCATGTCCACTCTTGTGGTTGTAATTACTGCATTAAATGATTGAGTAACCTCTATTCTAGCAGGTTATCTTTAGGTTTCAACAATTGCAAATTTTTGACACTCTTGGTGAAGTTGTGTTCCGACAATGTTCCAATCTATGGTTACCCATTCATATCTTCTATGGTGCAAAATGTGGATGTGAATACACCTCTGGTTCTTTGCTCCTAATATGAACAGATGGTTGAATCTATCGACTTTTTAATCCCAATCGATTTCCCAACTCTATGCCTCTTTAATCTATTCTAGACTACATGAATTCCTTGTTCATGTTCTTATGCTTGATCCATTAATGTTCTTGCCACATTTTGTAACTCCACATGTCTAGCAATACTTGCTTTGATGTGAAAAGGTAGAAAAGGACAATTTGTGATTGCATGTCCTTCTTCCTCACAAAGTGCACAAACATTTGAAGTAATTTGACCACCCATGAATCCACATAATCATGATCCCATGTTTTGGATGTGTACTTTGTTTGATCCAATTATAGATTCCCTTAGTGTGAGTTCGATTACGGTATTTCATGCAACACATTCACATGTGCCTTTGCATATTCAAATGATCATAAGTAATTATCCTCAATCTCTTCAATCACATCGATATTGGTGTTTTCTTCCACCTCCTAGTCTTCCACTAGTTCATAATAATCTAGAAATGCCGACTTATACACAAACCTAGGTTGTATACCTCCGTAACATCCCTTCTTTAGCTAGTTAACAACTTTGACTTCAAATTTCTTGTGGCTGATCAGGACTTGTAGAAGTCCTTACTCTGTCTTGATCTTTATGATTTTGAACCATAGATTACAGTTGAGAAGTATATTGCACCCACTCATTTGGATGAATAGTTGACTACATTTCTCTTCATGGAAATCATTTTTTGTAATTATGCCTTTTTTGAAGACCCCCCAATCCACACTTCACGTTGTACCATTTCTTGTGGTAGAAACAATTTGTGCCTTATAGGTTTTTCCTTTGTTCTCAAAACTTGTTTGTCCATCATCAAATTCCGATATTGAGTTTTTGTAAACCTTGCATACCCCTATCCATTTTCAAGATTATCTTATGTTCATCTTTTTGTAACTTGACAATTTGCCTCCAAGTCCAATTGTTGTGGTAAACTTCAGGTCACCATTTGATTCATCTTGTTTCATAATCCTTTGTCTTTAGAGTTTATAGATCGCTTTGTAGTCCTTACAACATCAAATGTTTATACCTTTGATATTTTCTAACATACCTTTTTAAATTCTAAATTGAAAAAAAAAACTACTTGTCTAAACACTCCCATCTATAATATAACAATAGAAATGGTAGAAAACCTTTTCATTACTATAAAAATAAAAACAAATCCCCACAAGATGGTCACCAAATGGTAGAAATGAATTTAATTCCTAAAAACTTATTCCATGCTATTGTAATAACAAATTATCATTTCACATGTATACATTCATTATTTTTACCTATATTTTCAACACACTTAACTTTGCCATTCATTAAAACACCATGATTATGGTTATTCATATAACCAGAATCTGCACCTCAGAATACATTGTAAAAAACTCTAAAAAAAAATTTACAATTCATTTCATCATATTTTCATATTATAGCAAATTCACACAAAAATTTGAACATAAAAACCATTATAGAAGTCTATACATCTTTATTTTATTGAAAATTAAATTGTAATTATAGTAAAATTCCATGTTTTGTTGAAAATGAAATCAAAACAACAAATAAAATTTGTGGTATCTCCAAAATGGAATTTGTGGTTTTTTATTATAAATTACCTACAACTCCTCTTACTCTTCCCAAAAATTGTGTGTCTAAAATTTTCCTTCCTTCTTCCTAGAACTACCCTTTTTGGGCAATCCCAAATCACATCATCATGGTTCCAAAAATAACAAAAATTCAAAATTCAAACTAACAATGTTCCATGTTAGTCCCTATCCAAATGCCTCGTTCATCCAAACCATGTACTCATCCTACCCCCTTAACACATATTTTTTAAAACATAAAACTTTTAGAATCAACCTTTTTTAAGGTTTTCAAAAAATATGTCCAATTTTTATTGTTTCAAAAAAAATTCATATCAATTCTTTATAGGAATTTATTTTTTCCAAGACTCTAAAAACAAGTGGTTATATCCGATTAATATTTAATTTAAAGAAACCTTGACATGTTTTATTTTTTTGTAATTCTAAACCAGTTCTTCAAAGTGTGATAGGGTTTTTCACATCTTGTGCATTGCAATTGTGTATAAATGCCACTTTTGTTATCAAATTAAAATATATCTTTTTCATCTTCATACGCATGTTGTTTGGAATATTTGGATTTGAGCAACTAGAATACGATGATGACATTAACAAGTGATTATTGCCCATAATGAGTTGTCAAAAAAAATCCTTATAGATTAATGGAGACTTACGATTATTAAAAAAACTTATGCTACAAATGAACTTTCCTATGCTTTTTAAACCTTGGTACAAACCAATTTATTTAGGTGCCCTTCACTAGGTGACATCTGATGCAAGATCACACAACTTTTGCAATGACTGTAATAATCAACCCAAATAAGCTTAAGGTCCACAAACATGATTAGATTTAAGGCTTGAAACTAGGTTTATGGCTCAAAACATTGATCTATAATTGGGCGTCAATAGTTAGCAGGTGAGGATAAATTGATACAAGGATGTAATTTTTATTTTGGGAACCATCTCCATTGTAATAATTACATTGCAGGGTTTATGGTTTCAAAATTGATGCATTGATCAAATCTTGTAAAAGTTTTGCATAGGTTTATTTATTATGTATTATGTTGTTAGAATGCAAAATAAGAGTTAATAACAACAAAAATATGGAATGCAAAAGTACAATCTTGTGGTTGTAGCCAATATTTTTGTTACTTAAAGGACTCATAAATGGTCTTAACATATTTATTTATGGTCCATATTTATGGGTATATTTTAAAGTACACCTTTACATAATAGTATAATGAAATAATTTTTTTGTTTCATAGGAATTAAAATATGTTTTTTCACTTGTAAATCATGATTCTAAGAATATTTTTCTTAAATGACAAATCATGTTATCATTCCATGGTCTTGCAAAAGTGTAATAAGTATAGGCCATCTGAATATTAACCAAATAATTGAGATTAATTAGGATTTTTCTATAATGTAACCAATCATGTGAAAACTTAATAAATAGGAATTGAAAGATTTTCTCTAATCAAGATGTGTTTCATATCATTAAAGTTATTAGAATTGTATCAAATAGATAGTTGAATTTTTTTTTAGTGCAATCTTACTCATCTATGTTTATGCACCCATATTTGTGTTCTCTTAAAAAATTCCACAAACATTCCGAAAAGCTTTCATGTTGTTTTTCCATTTCAAGTTCTATGTTTGTTGACTATTGATGGCAATGTATTTTATTAACAGGTGGATCTTATTATATACCTTAATTGTAAACTGGATTGGACTACATTAGTTCATGATATGGGGGGAAAAATTAAAAGGTCTTGGTTTTAGTTAGGTGAAATTCCATGGAGTTTCTAGATCTAATTACTCTTGAATTGCATTTTAGATGTCAAAATGTATTTGGAATGTAATTAGGACTTTGGTTTAACTTACATTGGTGAAATAACTATTCAAATGTTTAGGTAACTTGGGACTAGAATCCTTCTATTAGTTGCCCGTTTCCCATATGTTCACATGCATGTTTTAAAATGGGCAATGGTGTGTTTAACATTCAACAATGATAGAAGTTTATCTTTGTGGACATGAGGCATAAGGTATAAGGCAATCTTTGGCACACATCTCCTTAACAACCCCCAATATGACCCATGTGAACCAACACCCACCAATGCACTAATTATGGCCATTCTTGGATGAATTGCAACCACAACACCAAAACACTCCAACCAAGTTAATGCCCAAATCCTCCCCCTCTTTTCTCTATCTTTTTGTTTGCTACCATCATTACCTCTATCCTCTACCCCACTTTCTTTCTTGCCACTATTATCTCTATGGAGCTTGAAGCTTGAAAAGGAACCCCATCAAAACTCATTTCTAGAAAAGGAGGAAATAAATGCCTTGCAATTCAAATCGAGTTTTTTCCCTCCTTCCCCCTTTTCTCCTTTCCTTCCTACTATCTTCTCTATTTCCCCCTCACCTTCATGTTCTCTATTCATTTTTTGTTATTATTAGTGCCCCTTACGCTTTTTTTTTCCATAGCTATTTGACTTGTTTGATGGTGTAGAGAAGGTTGTGAAGTAGCATCTATAGTTTTTTCTATTATTTTTTTCAATTTGTGTACATCAAGTTTGTTAAAAGGGTTTTTAGTTTCTTTTGGTCATGGTTAGGTTGTCTAGTATGTCTTAAGCATACACCCAATGATGGAGCAAATTTCTTTGAATGCCTAAAGCACATGTAGAAATAATGTAGCAAAAATATTAAAAATGACTTTGATGGCATCTAATTCACTAAGTTTCGCAAACTATGTGGTATAGATAATAACAACAATATGTGGGTTGTTATGTTCGATTTATCATCATCATTTTCAAAGTTCAATGTCTCATTTTACTTCAAAGTTGCAATTTGCTCTTTCATATCATGATCCTTTGTATATCCTCAATGCGATTGAATCCAATATTAGCCAAAAAATTACAAAAAATTGCACTATGTAATTTGGCCAAACTTGCAATACATGCATCCATTTCCATTTTTGCATTTAGATGGCATATATTGAATTTATAATGAAAAATACAAGGAAGCAAAAAAAAAACAACAACAACAATTTACCATATGTAAAAAAAAGCTTTACAAAACGATAAGAATTCCTAAGAAAATGACTTAACAATGAAGATATTGCATTGCCTTAAGAATTTTTCCCATTGTCAATTTAAGCTTTTAATATTACACAAGGGTATTGCATTTCTCTACCCATCTTTTGTTTAAGCCCCTACTTAGAAAGTGGTTGATAATTTTGTAATGTACCCTAAATGCAAGCATTACAATATACTTTTGTGCAATACTTACATTTGAGGTCCATCTTATACTATCATTGGAGAGTTAAAGGTTATTGAAATGGAGGATTCCAAAGTTTTTGGAATACCTATATCACTAGTAAAAAAATGTCATTTGCAATTGCAAGCGACACTTGCAATTAAAAATCAACTTAAGAACAAATAACAAGTTGCCAATGATGTTGGTTGCAAACAATCAATGAAATATTTTTTCATAAAATATGATATGACGATTTTATACATGTATTCAGGGATGAATTCATGGGACTACACTTTCAACTATACTTGCAACTACAATGCACACCAATAGTTTGTTCTCATGTAGTAGCTTAAGAATGTGACATGTGGTATCATTTGGATTTTTCAAAATATTTTGTCAAACAAATATTTCCTTTTTCCTTCAATCATCTAATTAAAACAATTAAATTGTACCACATGGCAACTTAAGATTGCCCTATAATCATCTAGGGTTAAATTAGGGTTGGACCACTTATGATAGGCCACGTGGCACCAAGACTAGGTCTAAGCTAGACCACCTAAAGGTACTTAGCTTAATTTCAAAATAGGCCATTTGCAATAAGCCATGCAGCACTTAAGTTAAGCCTAGGTCACCTAGCCATAGGTCTAGCCTAAGTAGGTATGTGACGCCACACTAGTCATTGGTTTTAGGACCTAAGTTAGGAGGATCCACTCGCATTGGTGGTTGTTTAAAAAAAATTGTATCTCAAAACCCTAATACACCCATGAGTGTGCTCTAGGGCTAACTTATTTGAGAATTTTTGGTTTTGATACAAGTGTCTTTGCTAATTGCAAATAGTCTTTTTGCATTCAAAGTATGGCTTTGATGGTTATGAGGAGGCGTGTGTATATGTATAGGGTGTAAAGTGACTGGTCAAGAGACATTTGTTGCACTGTTACAAAATTGGAGTGTTTTAGGCAGACTTATTTTTTCATAGACCCCATCAATTTTGGGAGGCTCCAACTTTTGCATTCCTTACCCAATTTGGAATTTATAAAAGGTTACTAGTGGCTACACTACTGTCCTACCAAAAGTCTTGAAACATCAAGGCCATCAAATGCATGGTCACTAAACCCTAGCCCTTTGAGTTGCTAAGTGTTCAGTTACCGGCCTATCTGCCTTCACTTGTTTTCAAATTTTTGGGCCTTTTCAATCAGTGGAGATGAATTGGCCTTCTATATTGTGTTGGCATCTAAAAACTCATGCAGCATTGAGGGTAGACAAGAAATGAAAAATGGAACTAATGTTTACATGACCTCATGGTAGGTTAAAGGTATTTGCACTAGGGCAAATCTGACTGTTAGCTTAAGCAGATGGGATTGAAAAGAAATGATTTTGCCTCTTGAAATTATCCATATTTTTGTTCTAATTCCTAATTGAGAATTGTTAACACCTGTTGTGAACTTCCACTCGTGACAACCTTTCACTGGAGGGATTATGCTTAACAGCTTTTAACCTTTGAATATCCCGGACTAATGCCCATAGGCACTGTGATAGGTTGAGTTTCACTAATGGTTGCTTCAGACAATGATGTTTTGGTCAATGTCCACAGATGCATTGAGTAAGAAATTCATTGGTTCTAGCCTTGCAAAGGAAGAAGTGAACTCAACAATGACTTATTTCATTTCTTTGGAGCAATTACCATATGTGGCCTGGTTGTTACCATGTTATTGAACAGAGTTCAAAAAATATTAGACAATTTTCAGCTACTATAGTTGTATTGGAAACAATAAAATTATCTGAATATGTGAGACACATAGTGACCTGAAGAATCCTACACACTTGCACCTTCCTTATTATATCATAAACTAAGAATTGATATTTCAACCATGAATTTTTTGAAAGTACTTGAAAGATTAAGGCATTTTGAAACACTTGAAGCATAGAACCAAATTATTCTGAATGTCACATGGCTCTATGCAACATTGGGCTATTTGTTGAACCATGTTGTCAAGTCAACAACCATGCTTTTTGAGCTTTTCCTGTTGTCTTGTAGAACAATACCAACAATGATTGTTTTTTTCGAAATGGAGAACAACTGTAATGACTCAACCCTATATGTTAACATTCCAAAAACAAGATCATGAGAAACCTAAAGATGAGCATCAATCAGAAAAACCTGCTGCCAACATTTGATATAGTGATTTCTGATTTAATCATCTATATGTTATCTCAGCAAAGCATAACTGTACCCCTCCAAAGAATACAGGCCTTGTCAACCCCGCTGTAGTTTTGCATGATATCAGCCTCGGTCATGTATGCAGTACTTATCTTACAAGTAAGCTTGCTGTAATTCACTCTAAAGGTGTGAACTGTCATCCTGATTATAGTACACACAAGAGCAGTGCATGTAGACCAGTTTTTCTTCTCATCCCCTACAATTGATAGTTGACAGTGCTTTGCCTGGGTATTACATTGATGGAAGAACTTCATTCCTAGTCATCCAGTCTTGTCCAACATAATGAGCTGTATCTACAAGCAGCTCCAAGATGGACACCAAGATGTCTGACACATGTATGAGGCTGCATTGACAAGCAAGCATTGAGACATCAAACCACATTGGACCAAGCACCCTCAATTCCCAAGCCTCCTTTTTTGCAGAGCATGAATAGCTGATGCTCTGTCATGGCAAAAACCCAGATCCTTGTAGGCTTGCTGGCCCAGACATTGAAAGTTGGTCCTTGTAAGCTGGCTGTGAGTGTGACTGCTGGTTGTTGATCTGACCCTGGGTGAAGTTTGATTGTCCCATTGCCTGTCCCAGAACCTGAGATGCTCCACCTGTTACTGCACCTGTCGCAGGTGCTTGTTGGCCACTAGATGGTAACTGTGGCTTGAATACCACCATATCCTGCTACATTGGCATTGTCGCACCATAAATGCAGAGAACAGCTCAATGATGAATGCATAATGGAGAGAAACTCAAATGACTTACAACTGAGGGAAGGATATGTTCTTGAAAATCTTCTCTGCTGTCTGAAAGTGGGCTATATATTGAATTAACAAAAAATTAGGTTCCCTAAAAATTCTCAAAACTAACCTCTTATAAGTAACAAGACCTAGATGTGCAAAGGGCATGCACATGGACAGTGGGGAAAAGAGGTATTACCCCTGGAAATAGCATGCCAATCATACGACCAGGCTTGTCAGTGCTGGCCAAGAGTAGAGTCTGTGATGGTAGTTGAATCACTGCACACTGCACCCCAAACATGCCATGTAAGCAAATATTCACTCAGAGCCAGTGCAATTAAGAAACAAAAATTTCTTGATCCTATAATCCTACGTACCAATTTTTTTTCAGCAAGTTGAACAAGGAAGCCATGGTGGGAAAGTGGACGAAACACTAATAACTCTGCCTTGCCTTGGTAATCCCTGCAATCACCAACCCAAACTGTGGGTTACCAGTTGATCTGATTGACTTTTAGTAGGTAGACTTCAATAGACAGCACACTTCCAAACAGCTGACAAGATTGAATGCAAAATTACAAATGACAATAACCAAAGTACTTCTGACACCAATAGGTGTGTGTAAGTAGCATACTTGCTCTGCATAAAACTCTGATCAATCAGACGCACTATTTGCATGGTGGTTGGCCAATCAGCAGCTAACCTGTCACATTCTCATGTCAAAAACAATTATAACATCAGGCTTCCATGGCATCAATGCAAGGGCACTTTACTGTGTGCCTTGTAATGATAGAAAGAAGCCTTCCAATTATCCACACTAAAGGATTTTTTTCACTTCAGACTTTCAGTTGCATCAGTACATGTGCACATATAATCACAACTCTAAAAATCCCTTAAGTCTTTCCTTTCATGCTAGAATACATGCTTGCTGTGTTTTCAGGATTAATCATACTGTTGAATAGAATTGCACTATAATTGGACTAGCAGTTGTAACCCCTAGTTCTGGATGTCTGACCAAGCAGTTCCATCTTAGTTTTTGACAAGCAAATTTACCGGGTTGCATCAATTTAAGGCTGTGTTGAACTCCTATTTTTTCTCATGTGTGATAAAAGTAGCAGTTAGACAATCAGTCTAGCACTCCCACATCAAAATATGAACACACTGATCACAGGAAACTAGACAAATCTGCAGACAGGCAAGAGATACAAAAAAGAGTACACATACTTTTCAGAGGAAGATGTCTGTCGGTAGCCCTGGTCAGATGCCAAAAAAAAAAGAAGAAGGTGTAAGGCACAGAATTGATCCAAAAGTGGCTAGAATAAAACCCATGTTAATCAACCTGCAGTAGATCAAATGTCCACCAATACTCCACTCTCCTCACAAATCCCCATTTCTTGGTAAACATAATTATTATTAGACCAAACATACTTCATTTACCTTACAGGCACTCTTGAATGCGTACTTATACATGGGATTGAATATCCCCTACACTTTTGGTTGTAAAGATATTGCAAATGGTTAGGGTGTGAGACTCAGTCCTGTATTGCCATGGAGGGAATTACAGCTTGACTCCAGAAAAATGATATGCAATCCTTAAGCTTAGTTAGATCTGTATGCTCATAATTTCTGCTTACCAGATGCTACTCCAGCCCTTCAAAATGCAGTGGTGAGACACTTGTGGCAATTTGCCAGCTATGTTCATTCAAAACCACACCAGAAGAAGAAAGGAGGCAGGGAGAAGTATCACCTGAAGCATTGAAGGTAGGATAAGCCAGCATACATACCTCCAGTTTGCAAATTGGGACTGGCTTCTGTTGTCTTTGTCCTGCCAATATTCCCTACATGCATCATAGATGAAACATGACAACTCACTCAGAACACAATAACATAATAAGTTTATGGAGTAATTGCTCAGAATGTAGCATCGATCTATCTTTCTACTTCTTGACTGGTTATTGCAGGTAGAACTTCCAGTTTCTTCAGTTGATAGTAAAACAGTTCACAAAGATTCAACATCTTAAAGCAATGTTGGCACTTTCACAATATTCTAAGATGAACTTTACCTCCCAAAGCCTAGTGTATTTGACATTTGGCTGCTGTGGTGGGGTTGCAGCAGTGGACATCCCATTTGCACTCCCCGCAACCACTGCCGTACTTGGTCCAAGCGATTGTACTGCTTGACCTGGCTGAGGAAGCCCCGGTGTTGGCATCATGGTGCCCACACCTAGGTTTACACCAGGTGTTCCCAGCCCACCACTGCTACTCCCCAATCCTCCAAGCCCTGCTATAGCATTTGTTTGAGGCTGCCCCACTCCTGTCCCAACTTGAGAGAGTCCAACTCCTGGCAGTCCACCTGTTGCTAAATTATTGACACCAGGGGCCCCTGGCTGACCAGTAACAAGAATACTTGATCCAGCAGAATTTGCTGCAGTATTGTGTGCTCCCACTCCTAAAGTATTATGACCCATCCCTGTCCTCCCAACAGTACTTGCAGCCAATCCAACCCCAGCAAGCTGATTGCTTGAAGTAGTCAGGGTGGTTGGCTGCCCAACACTCAATGGAGTTGAGACTCCAGTATTGATTACACTTGCACCTGGCATTCCAGCTGGCGGCCCATTGGCAACTCCCAGGGTGCTTGGCCCTGGCACATGCCGTGGTTGGGTAGATGTATTATTCAGTAAGGCTGCCACAGAATTTGCAACAAGTGAACCAGGTTTGAAATCTTGGTTGGATGCTGATGTTTCAGAGGTCTGGAGGATCTCGGGGCCTGAAAGATTTGAGATTGTGGAGTTTTGAACACTGGGATTCCCAACATTATTGTGTAGGATGGTAGGTATTGAACCAGCAGTTGGCACCAGTCCCTGTCCTGAGGCTGCATCCTGGAACAAAATATCCAGAATAAAGAGTCAATCATAGCAGTCAAAACTATAACATAAAACAAGTAACTCCTAGACCTTACATGTTAGAACATGGAAATATGAGGTGGAGTCAGAGCCCCATTGACTGATGCATCAGTAACTGAGCCACATCAACCAAGACAATAGTACCAGTGACAGCAATCAAGCACAATTTTCCAGCATAAAATAGACACTGACCACTGTATTTGTTGTGGGCTGCCGTCCTGCCATACCTCCAATGGCTGCACATGACCACAAGGTTAAAAGGTGACTAGATGAAAATTCTCATTGACAATTATCCAGGCATTTAGAGACCCTCACACTTGCATCCCAGATAGCTAGATGTATGGCAGGTAGACAAATTGCAACATCGCAAGACCATCCCCCGATATATGTATATAGTTGTCCACACATTTAATCTGAGAGAGAGGCCCAGATGACCACAAGTCTGACCATTAACACAGCTTTGGGTACTGTTGGAGCAAACCAAACAATATCCCAACAAAAATTCTGAGCATGCATAACATGAAAAGTGCAACAATGGTTATCTTACTGGCATTTACAGAGGAAGATCGACCACTGATTGCTGGAGCCTGACTAGTGGTTGGGATTGTTTGCTCAAGCTTGGCAGAAACACCAGGTGGAGTAACAACATTTGAAGTCACCACAGCACTCCGGAGTGCCATCCTCCCCTCCATGAACCCCTCAGAAAGTAGAACCAAATGGTGAGGATATAGCTTTGAAGCATCTGACACAGACTCCAAGACCCGTGGGTTGCGCTTTGCCTGCAGTGTAGGTTCAGAAAGTAAGAAAGAGCAGTGGTACAGATTGCAAGTACAAACTGGGTCTTTACTACTTCTGTTCACCCCCGCTGGAACTTTATTTAAATCAGTAACTGTACACAGATGGAATCTAAACCCCATGCAAATGAGGGTGGATTCTGGGACCCAAAACCTGTTCTCAAAATATACCATGAAAGTACCTCCTACTACAACACAACTGTTGAAGTCTATGGGCTTCAATAATTGTTTTACAAGCTGGAAACCTCGACCATTTTTCCTTTCAATTTCCACATCTGCAGATGGGACCTACCCCTGTACTTGACAAATACAGGAATTCAATGGTATATCTCAGGGGCTGTTAATTTTACAAATCAATTCTAAACAACATGAAAGGACCAAGGGAAGTCAATGGAAAATAGCAAAACAACATTCTTCGTACCGAAAGGAGCTTTGTATAAAAGAAAAATAAAGACCATCTATCATAAGGAAAAGAAGGCAACTATGAACACATACCCCATTGTAAACATGACGAAGCAATGGAAGCTGTCTTGGAGCAATGATAGAAAGAGATACTTGGCACTGCATTGTTCCCTCACAACAAAATACCAAACACATCACAAACTGCCAAACATTCATGGCCGGTGCCATGAATCTAACACAAAAGGTAATCACCGACACCTGCTAACTGACAGCCAAATAGTAGTTAAGGGAGGAACAGCCTCTGCCCTGGAACATTTTCTGAAATCTGAACCCATGAGACATCCATCTATGTCCAAACCACACATTGACAAACTTACTGGATTTTGAGCTGCTTGTAACAAAAAGTTATGCTTGCAACCAACCAGAACTTCTACATTGAAATGAAAACCCCACATAACCTGCTTGTTGAGTGAGAGCAACAAAAAATGCCTGACCCCCAAAGCTAGCACAGGAGTAGCAGTACCAGAGGAAAAGCCTTGGCGACTGTTTCAGCATCAGCAAGCCACCATTGTTCAGCCTGAGGTTCTCCAGTGGCACTCGTCTGCATCCGCGCAGTGACAGGGGGGCGAACAACAGGTGTTGGAAGACGATGTGGATTTGATGCAGCAACCAAAACACAATGCTTTTGCCACACCTGGGACTGCAGGGGCACACTTGGTCCTGGACAACACATCTGCCACAATGTTAAGTCAAAATGGTGATTTGAAATAACTCTCACAAATATCAAGAAATCTCCATCCTCAAAATTAAATAAACCACAAAAAAGGTGAAAAACTTTTTCTTTGAATCAAAAAGAAACTCCCAGATAAGGACTGAAGAACTGGGAAGAAGAAAATAACAGAAGGAAAGAACTAGAATGAAGAACAATAAAACTAGCAGTATGAACAGCATTGACAGTCTCCCACTCATTCAGGGACCATCAACAGTAACATCTATGATAGCAAGTTATCTATCACAACTTACAAAATAATGATTTGAAACAAAAATGCAGGCAAAGAAAGCATAACAGATCCCTAAATGATATATATGTGGCCTCAGAAAATCTGAATAACTGAAACTGATTGGAATTATCTCCTTATCCAAGGAACAAGGACCTCCTTTATAAATAACTCTGCAAGTGCCTCAGCAACAGCAGCATCGCCATAGCCACCAAAAAGTAGAGTAGAAAACCAGAGACACATGATGACCCCAAAGCAACATTCTAGGACAATCATCTGAAAACCATATCCTTGACTTCCTGTTTTCTGTGCCTCACAGACACCAGGACTCCACCAGATGTCAAAACTGTGATCACTCTTGAGAGAAAAAGCTTGGTACCATAAGAACCTCTGCAAGTGCCTCAGCAACAGCAGCATCGCCATAGCCACCCCCAAGAAAAGAAATAGACCCCAGCCATTTAAAGAAAACATCCATGCTTGATGTCCATCCACATTGTTGCAGCAAGCACCCTGCCATGGCCCCATCCACCTCCCAGAGCACATCATAATGGAACTTCAAAACCCAATTTGACTCACTTTAAATTAGTCCCATGAACCATGAACACAAGGATATTCAGCCTGACACACAACAAACAGGACAGAATACCTACCAGAATAAGGACCATGGGTATGAAACACAACCAGTGCCAACTCCACAGGTGATTTCTGCACAACACCAAATTACAAGTCATATTCCAACAGCGTAATAAACTAAAGAGACCAAATGTGTATCTGTCTCTGAGAAAACAACAACTGGATACTGATTGATCAACTAACTACTGAGATGTATTTCACCAGTGTAAACCACTGTTTCTGCATTATCACAGGTTAGTCTACTCAATCAGTTGTAGTGAAATAGCCCTTAGATCCAACCTAACAAGTAAAAAACTTGATACCTGACCATTTGAATCTTCACAGAAAGCTCTGCAGAAAAAATCCCAAGTTCCACACCCACACAACATTTTTGGTGGTTATTATACCTTCCAAGTCCTAAATAAGACACTTTAGGTCTCACACCACAAATATTTATGGACTAAACACCTTAGAGCAGATTACAGCTGCTATAGAACCTTCATCCATGAAAACAGTCCAGCCCAATGAACCCAGGTAACAGAATCATAGCAGCTTTTGAGCTTTTCACATTTTAATGATGTAGATGAATACATTATTAACTGCCAATTGTTAGGCAGGTCTGTTATTGTGCCATTGAAGTTTAGCTACACATTATTTGAACTCTATTCCTCAGCTCCTTGAGGTCATATACCAAAGATAGACATCAGAGTACTATTGAACCATGTCATTTCACTAATGCCTCGATTTCAAAAGGGAAATTTTTATAGTCACCATGACCAAATCATCCCAAGAAGTCAAAGAATTGAATTTCCCTAGAAGCAATATAGCTAAATTGACTAAAGATAGACATCTAGCAGCAACTAAAACTGCCATTGGCAAGTTGGCAATAAGCTATAAACACAACTAGTGGCTTGAAGTAACAGTTAATTAATCTGGAATCTTTAGGACCTATACACATTATCCTAACCATGTTCTGCTATTCTGATGGGCACCAGTAGTCAGGAAATGACTCCCAAAAAGAAGAGTAAGACATTCCAATTGTCATTGTTAACAGTTGCTGCAAAGAAGAAGAAGAAGAAGAATGACAGAAAGTGTGCCTGCAATACTGTCTCATTGCCTCTTCCAATAAGGCAACTGCCTTCAGATCATAATTAGACAATTGCTACTGTATGCACAATCTGAGAAGTGAATGGGGAAAGTGCCTTGCCAATGTGCACATTGAACCTACACCCCAAACCCTATCTGCTCTGTTGTGGAAAGCACAAGTGACATAAGGTGCAACAAGATTCACTGACCGAAGAACAAAAACAATGCAGTATCTGACAAAAACCTTGACCAAGAAACTCATCACCATTCAGAAGGCTACTGCCTTACGCCCCAATCTCAGCACTTTCTGCTCACCACAAAGCTCAGAAGCCTCTAGGCTCCCACAGTATGAACGACTGCCCAACCCCACATCGGTGCTGGATTGCCTGCTGCAGGCAATACTCTGCATGAACCATTGAAACCCCAACCCATGGGAACCAAGGCAGGTGGCCCGTCTTTTCCCTTGAGCACTTACATTCCGTAGTTTGGAGAACTAGCCGACCCGAAAGACCTCTAACGTAACTGGGGTTGACTACTGCGTACAAACTCTAGCGTGCATCGATTAAACCCTAAACACTTGCAACTGTGACCAGAAGCCATAATCTCGCTTGATGCGTAATCGACAAAATGCACTTGTGTATGGTCGGTCTAACCTCACGATCTTCTCGATGTACTCGGTCATCACTATTGACCATGCAGCGCCCAACGCCGATGTGCCCTCCACGGCCAACACCAGCTGCCGCTGCTGAAGCGTCCCCATCCCCCCCCCGCCCCCCCAACAGCTAAAACGATGTGTGTGGCTTGCCCACGACAAGTAGAGGGAGCACACTGCTCAAGTCTGGACCCTGCAATTGTGCCTTCGCACACCGAATGGTAAACTTAGTCCGTGTATCTCGTTCTCCCCCAAGTTGGGCATGCCTGCCCACTGGTGTGGCTTGCCTGGCAAGTTTTCCTCAATTTTTCTAATTGATTTTATAATCATAAAAAAAACTGAGTTAGCTGTTTTAGTGTACTTCTAGTGCATTCACACTTGATGTTAAGCCAGTGTTAAATGAAAATCTAGGTGGCATCCGAGGTGGCACCCAATGGATGTTAAATGGGTGATAGCTTAGTGTTAAGTGAATGTTAATATAATATAATATCTTCATGGTAAGTAGGTTTAAGTCCTCAACAACTAGCATGGTGTTAGGGGATTCAACACTAGAGTCCCTAACACCAAGTCTGAATGCACCTTTAGAGAGCACATTACAAGGCATAAAAAGTCAGGGGGACTTTACAGAAACATAGTTGCCAGCCTCAGCAGGCATTATGTATTATGGAATGGGCAAGCAACTGGCCATTATGCTGGGTACACCAATTTGGCGAGCCTGGTAGGGGCGAAACAAGCGACACACCCAGCATAATGGGCAACTGCTTGCCCATTATGCTTGGTAAGCTGAGTTGGCGAGCCGGTAGAAGCAAGACAAGCAACACACCCAGCATAATGGGCAGCTGTGAGCCCATTCCACCATTCCACGACGTTAACATCGATGTGGTGAAGGGTTGAGACATGTCAATCATAATCTTCTACCTAGTAGCATAATCTTCTACTCTAGTACCATAATCTTCTGCCCTGGAAGATTATGAAGTGATATGCAAGTGATGTGACACAAGCAAGAGCAGCAAATGCCACATCAGCCTACTATGCTTTTTAACATGAACAAAACAAATTGGCATAATCATTCACCACAAATATTAACGTTTTTGTAAAGCCCAATGTCTTTTTCTTTTTTCTCCCCATGAGAGGAAAAAAATTAAATTAATTGTAAATGGTGTTTATTTTTATGCCATGTAAAGCCCTTAGGGTGAGCTTTACTGGATTGGGGACTGCACCCAACCTCCAGAGGTGAGGTCTTTATTCCAATTAAGCCCACCCCCTCAAGCTTTACCCTACACAAATTCTCTATGTGTGCTTGAAATTAGGCACAATGAAAGGAAGGATATTTGATGCTCTGATTGAACCCTAACCATTAGAATGAAGGAGTGAAGGCTTGAATATGATCTAGACTCGCAGTGTTTTTTTTAATAATTTTTTTGTGATGTCTCTAATGTTGTGGTGATCATCCATAAGACAACTTAGCTTTATCTGGTTATAAAAAATATGAAAGTGAAGTTTTTTAATATACTTCTACATTTTTGCTACCTACTGGACCTTAATATAAAATTTGACAAGTTTTAGAAAAAAAATCAAAAAAAAATTCGAAATATAATGATTGAAAACATTAAAAAATACCTTATGTCTTGCCATTTCAAAAAAAAACACCATTTGATGAAAATTTGTCCAAAAAAAAAATCTCTTTAAGAATCTAGAGCACCTTTCAAGTAGTCAAATTCACTGGATGGTAGGTTGTGCAAAATGTTTTAGGTTTCATCCAACTTATTAAATGTGGGGAAGTTGGCAAATCTATGGAATTGAATGAATGTAAGGGTCAAAAAAAAAGTTGGACACATAGCAAGTCATACACCACATGTCATCATTGCAATGTGGTGTATCACGTCATGATATTGTCATGATATTCACAACTACCTAATTATAACATGTGGTGTATGACTTGCTATGTGTCAGGTAGCAAAATGTATTGGACATATCAACAAACTAAGAAAATTTTATATGAAAACAATTTGTTGCATGCACACTTTAGAAGCAATATGTTCATTTTTATTAGTAGGAAAATAATTATTATATATATAATTTAAATGTTTTCATAGGTAACTTTAGAATATTAATTAATTATTTGGAATGATTTATAAGTATCAACCAATTGGGAATGATTTCAAGTATTGTTATTTTGCACATGAACCATAAAAATAGATTTAATCAAATTTCATGGCATTGAACATTTTTTTCTTTGCACTCAATATTAAAATACATTCACACAAGGTTTTGCCTAGGTTTGGTCTTAGTCAACCTAAGTTTAATCTTAGTTAATATAAATTTAATATAAGTTTAGTCTAGGTTTAGCCTCTAAATTTAATTTAAATTTAATCTATAAGTTTAACATAGGTTTAATCTTTAAGTTTAGCTTGTAAGTTTAACTTTTACATTTAACCTAAATTTGGCTCAGGTTTAACTTAAGTTTAATCTTTACATTTAATTTAGATTTAACTTTTAGGTTTGGCTTAATTTTAAATTTATGAAGAATGGTTTCCATAAACTTTGTCTACAACAAAAGAATATGATGAAAATTTTGATAATGATGCCATTCAATTATCCCTCCCTCCTACATTGAAAACAACATATCAAGAGATGTACACATATGAAAACCATGTGAAGAATGTGAAGATAAATTTGGTCACCATGGACTTTGGAATGGTTGCCACTTTCACAACAATGTGTAACTCAATTGGACAAGAGAACATGCCCATCAAAGCAAACTTGGAATATGTTAGATGGATTCAAGATATATTGGAATTGGATTATGGCATGTGTTATTTTGCAATTGGGTCAAAGTTATTACAAGAGGCAAGAACAACAATGAAGTGAGATTAATATGGATTCACATCACTTCACTCCCATTTTTAGAGGATTCTTTTGCATTTCCTATACATGTAAAACAAATATTCTTTTTAGATGACTTTTGTAAATTGGGGTGAAAGGTGGTTCTAGGGAATGAACCTCAACGAAGGCACGTTGAGCATGAAAAAGAAAAGACCAAATGTTAATCTATTAACAATTGGAAGTGATCAAAATTTCCTAGGATGGTGAACCTTTGAACTACAAGGGAACGAGGTTCAAAATGATGCATCATGTTCTTCATTTGATGAAAAGGACATTGATGAATAAGCATTACGAATAATGTTCATAGAGAATGATGAAGATTTTCTTAGAAAATCATTAGACAAGGAATATTGTACCTTTTTATTTTGAAGTTGCATTTGAAAAAATGTGAACCTATCTTTTTTTTAAGCAAAAATTGCATGTTCATTAATGTGTTGAACTAATTCCATTGTTAAGGTGCAAATTATTCATGTAAACCATCAACATCTATTAATTTGAAATGCTTCATGCGCATTAACAAAAAAACATTATACCATAACACAAGGGTGGTTTTAGCACATGTTTACAAAATAGTTAATTAATGTTGAAGATTCCATATATATATATATATATATATGTCAAATATTCCAATAAAATTTCCATTTTCCTTCACAAAATTATTGCATTTGAAAATAATAATTTCAGAAATTTTAGCAATTCAAAAAATATATAATGTGTGCCAAACTATAAACTAGGTACTATGGTAGTCAAATAATCAACTGTCTATTTCCATTTTTGGTAAATTGGTCTTTAAAACCACCTATATAGTCAATTGTGGCAATCTTTCAACTGCATGGTTTGTTGTAGTTTAGGCATTGATGTCATAAGTCACAACAAAAATCATTATGTAATATACATGAACTTTGTACATATTTTGTGATGCATGTGGTTATGATGGATTTGTTCAATTTATGGTGATTAATTATTGGATATATTTCCTATTGTAATTTTAAAAAATATTAGTAACATTAATTGCTTTGAACAAAACTCTTACCAATTGTTCTTGAAACTCCTTTGGATGTAATTACTATTTGCCATTATAAAAATGATTTGGATAATTTTTAATGTCATTTACTATTTAAACTATTTTTTTGTTAATTTTTTTGATATAGGACATGTTTGAGATTTCATGTGCTCATGTTTGCAATGTCAATCACACAAATAATTGTCTTTCATCATTAAAAAAAATTGCATCATTGTTTTGGAAGTTTTTGTACCCTACACTTACCCATTTATACTTGCATGATATGTATAAAATATATAATATTTAGCCATACCCTACAAAAAGGGCAAATGTTCATCATTTTTTCCCCTTTATTAGAAGATAATTTGGTAGAAATTTTATTCCTTTATTAGGTTTAGAAATGTTTTGAAACTTATATACCTTTAACCATTGATATATTTTTGAAACTTTTAATTAAACTTTATCCAAATTTAATATATTAAAATCAATATATTTGCACAACATTAGAATGGACCCAAATAAGTTAGGAATCCATTCATAGTTGGGGCACCCACAAGGATTATTTAACAAGCAAATGACTATATAGAAAACCATGGGTTTTTACAATATTTCCTACATTTTAACTATCATGTACTATTGTGCGTTTACAATTAGAATAATGTCAAATTGAAAAACTAACAAAATATGAAAATACATTGGATATTACATTATTGTGTTAGTTTTTTAAAGTGTAATATTTTTCAGAAGGAATAAAAGGGAATATATTTGTCACAAGCACAAGAACTACCAGGACAAAGGAATTTCCACTTGCACCATAAATACTAGGACAAATTATGACAAAGGTTGTAGGTTTAATTATAAGTTTAAACATGGAACAAAAAAATTAAAAAATGAACATGTTTAATGTGAAAAACTTAAGTTTAAACATAATTTTATTTTGATAAAATGTGAACCATAAATATGAATGATTTAGGAATAAGGGTATGGTGCAAAATCGTACTTTATGCTAGTGTTAAACAAATCAAAGGTAATAAAGGTTTTACCTTTATTTATAGGTTTGGAAACCTAGTTCAAAGAAATTTCCATATGAAAATATTTCAAATTATTTCAAAGAACCTTTAAAAGCACCTTCTTAACTACATTACGGATGACAAGTGAATGGTGGTGGATAAATTTCATCCATGATGATTTTGGCAATGATGTTGATAATGATGTTGTTGAACTATTTATGGAATGTCATTCATGATAAATTTATTAAATAATACAATTGACATCAACTTACAAAATCTATTGGTAAAATACTTACATCTATATTTAGTAATGTTCAGTGGGTGCATTTGATAAAATTATAATCCATACAAAATTTTGAAGCTTACATAATTCATTGCAAAGGGTTACAAGGAAAATGATTTTTTGGATTATTTTATTTTATTTTATATTCATTGGGCTTGGAATTTATAGCCATGAGTGTAAGCCACATGCACATGAAAAGATCATGGAAAAAAAATCAAGTTATTTAGAAAAAGTTTATTTAAGCATTTTTTACATTCTGAATTTTGAAACAAAACATTGATGCATAATATTCACATGTGAAAAACACCACCATCATACGAGCTGTTGGATATTTAATAATTAAGTTTGCTCGCATGTCGATTTTTATTTTGGTAAATAATGGAAATATATATATATAGTTCAATGGTTCATTTGGGGGGGGGGGGGGGAACAAAA
>Ga0209611_10002384_pt1 | contig 33026 bp, 33 predicted proteins | sample S1TSphgellanicum_3_FD_187693 | JGI IMG/M metagenome (GOLD analysis project Ga0209611, IMG submission 187693) | Host-associated microbial communities from peat moss isolated from Minnesota, USA - S1T2_Fc - Sphagnum magellanicum MG (SPAdes) (version 2) | ecosystem: Host-associated > Plants > Peat... | reverse complement strand
AAATTTTTTATTAAAAAAAAAAACAAGAGATGCAAGGTGATTTGTTTATCCTTGAATCATGGATAGATTTAACAACATGGGTGGAGGAGATTCAGCTTGTGGCAATGAAAATCATGAGAGGCAAGCCAAGTTGAGTTTGGTGCACAATTGGGCGTGTAAAGCAACATCATGAAGACCATAAACACGAGTCATTATGTCTGGCCCCAAGCTTGCTTTTGGATATTATTTGTAATCCTAGGCATGAACTAAAGTTGGATTTGTGGGAATTTGAGAAGATTCACAAAGAAAAGTTGCAGGCAAGAAAGGAAAAGAAGATGGCACGTGTTAAGCCATATGAGAAAATGTAAATAGAAGTTTATAAAGGACGGTGAGTGTTCATAAGTAAGCTCATGTTTGTTAGACCTTGTTGAAACCTTTGGACTTTTTATATAAAAAGTGTTGTAAGTTATTAAAAGAAATAAAAAGAATATATGTTTTATTTTTAGGATTAATGTTTTAGTGAAAACATTAATGTTAACGTTAAGAAAAGCTTCTGACTCCCTTGGTACACAATTTTTCGAAAATAAGCAATAGACCCCATCATTGACATTAGAAGTTGTTAGGCCAAGATCACATGTTGAAAGACCTTGGAAAAGCTTGGGACTGTAGGTGAACCAAGTGTGGTAGTATCACAACTACGTAGACGACAGGAGGAATTTAGACCTCAACCTGACTCGAAACCTACAAGGTAACACCAAAGGACAATCACACAAAAACAACATTTACTCATATGGCTTAGGAAAAAGGATGCAACTCCAGATTATGCTAGAACCAATAACTTGCATGTCATGTGGAATGGAGGCGTCATTGATACTCGTGATGGTCATGATCTTGTAAATGTTGTCTTTCAATCCAGGCATTTAAATAGGATAATTGCAGGATTGGAAATGTCTGGTCCTTTTCGAGATTTACATCGAGAAGATAGGGAAAATTTTATTATGAGTGCAAATCCGGCCATTGGGAATTTCCTTATTCATGAAGAAAGGTTGTAAAAGCTAAATGATAATTGGTTAAAGGAATTAATTAGTTTGGTGTGCTTTTTTTTAAAAGACAAAATAAAAATCAATATGGTTATTCCAGTTTTTAGGGGAAGTAAGGGTGAAGACCCCGAAGTGTTTTTAAGGGAATATAAAAGGGCTTGTATTGGTACGAGGCTTAGAACAGCTGCGGAATGGTTTAATTTTTTTCCTGAATTTTTAGAGGGTACGACATCACTTTGATTTGAACAACAGACAAAAGAATTGGAGGGATCATGGATTGACATAACTAAGGCCCTAGTGAAGGAGTTTTCTATGAAGAATATCTACCAAGACTTAATACTTGAACTAAGTCAATTAAAGCAAGAGGCTTTAGAGTTAGTAAAAGAGTATAAGGAAAGGACCATGACATTGCAAAATAAACTCGAAAGGTGTCTTAGGGAACAAGGTCATGAAGGAACTGATCCAATTTTTCCGGGAATCAATGCATTGGTACTAGAACATTTCACCATTGGGCTATTGTCAGAATTATGACAATTAGTGAGATACAAACAAGCGGTGACGTTCGATGAAGCAGCGGAGGTGGCTGAAAAGAAGGAGGTGAGCATGGAGGAAGTTTCACAACCAACTATGCAATCCATGGTGAAAACAGTTCAATTTTCGATTGAACCAAAGTTGTGGAAGCATCCGGAAGTGAGCTCTCGCATGGAGTCAGCTATGGAACAAATGATCAATCAAATGAACCAACTAAGCCTCCATCTATTGTAGCCAAGGACTAGTAAAAGTAGAAACATGGAGAGAAACCTATCAATAGTTCAATGTTACAAGTGTTGGGAGATGGGACATTATTCAACAAAATGTCCAAACTTGCCAGCCTTGGCTACCAGAGAGAATGCGAGTTCTTCTACTCGAAGGTTTTCTACAAAGGAGAAGGGCAAAACTCAAGTGCATTTAATTGAACCGATAAGTGAAGGGCAAGAAAAAACTTTGATGGGTTTGGAGAAGAACTTCCAAATCCTTGAGGATGCGATGGATGTCATGGCCCAAACTAAACAACCGGCGAAAAACACTACTCATCCTGATGCAAACATTAAAAGGTTCAACGAGATGGCGAAAGCCCCAAAAGAAAAGAAAAAGAATCAAAGGCAGAGGTTTGGTTTCCAAGACTTTCCAATTTCTAAATATTTTGGTCTTTATTCAGTGGTGAAGGATGTGGGATTACAGAAAGCAGACATCACCATTGGACCATTGGTGGCAATGGTGTCGTCAGCTCGAAGGGAGTTGAAGAAGGGGTTGTTAGCACCTAAAGTCCCAAAGGCACCCACACCTTTGAATGTCGTAACAACTGAACGTGAATGTGATCCGATCATTGATGTGCAATGTAATGGATCAGTATTACGCGGAGTGTTAGTGGATGGAGGGGCAAAAGTCAATGTGATGACAATTCTTGCAATGAGGTATTTAGGCTTGAAAATTGATAGGCCAACCTCAATAACCTTAAAGATGGCTAACAAACAAGTTGTTAGGCCAGAAAGAGTCATTAGCAATGTTGTGATCGTTGTAATGGGGGTTTCTACTATTATGGATTTCCATGTGGTATTAGAGGAAGATGGGGCTTATCCAATGATATTAAGTAGGCCTTGGTTAACAAAGTCGCATGCAAGGAGTTATTGGGGCGAAGGATACATGACCATCGGAGTTCATCTTAACCGATAGAAAGTTCCATTTGCTAGTTTTGTGAAAAGCTCTGGAAGGATGAATGAATATGAGGATGAATCAAAAACAGACCAAAGCTCTAGCTCTAAAGGGATTTACACAGATGATTCTAATGAAGAGGAAATAAGCTTATATGCTTTGGAGACAATCCCCAAGGTTGGAACTTTGTCAGATCAAAGGGTTCGAGGGGATGATAACCAATCGACTCCATGCGTGTTAACAGAAAGAGAAATCGTGGAGTGGATGAACAAAATTCAACTAAAACCAAACCTTCACTTGGAAGAAAGAAAACAATATGAGGATTTACTATGTAAGTATATCCATCTTTTTGTTTTTAGCTACAAAGACCTTAGGGAGGTCACCATGGAGCAACACAAAATTAAATTGTTATCAAATGCCAAACTAATCAGGGCCAAGCAAGGGAGGTGGAACCCAAGATACACGGCAATGGTGAAGGAGGAGCTTGACAAGTTGTTGGAGGTAGGGTTCATTAGACTTGTAGAGACAACTGAGTGGGTTTCTCATGTAGTATTAACATTAAAGAAAAATGGCAAACTAAGGGTATGTGTCAACTACAAAGTTTTAAACAAAGTAACTAAGAAAGACCAATGCCTTTTGCCATTTCTGAAGAAATTTTGGAAGAAGTAGCAGGGCACAAGATGTACACATTTGGAGATGGGTATAGCGGCTACCACCAGGTGAAAATTGCTCCAAAAGATCAATTAAAGACCACATTCACCACACCTTGGGAAACATTTTGTTACACAATAATGCCCTTTGGTTTGTGTAATGCTTTAAGGATATTTCAACGTTTAATGAACAAAGTTTTTAATCCATTCTTGGGCCTTTTTCTACAGGTTTTAATTGTAGAAGCAGTGGGGAACACACTATCACAATTGGATGAAAATGGGCACGACCATCCCATTCATTTTGTTAGCAGACAATTAACTTCAACAGAAAAGAATTATACTGTGACCGAACAGGAAGGTTTTGGAGTTATTTTCTTTCTTAAGAAGTTTCGCCATTACTTGTTAGGGTACAAGGCCAAAATTGTGACAGATCACAAGGCGTTAACCTACTTGGTCAACAAGCCCAATCCAAGTGGTTGATTTATTTGATGGCTACTTTTGATGGAGGAATTTGACATTGACATTGTCCATCGTCCAGGAAGGTGGCATGGCAATGTTGATGGCCTTACAAGAGCATACAAAGGAGTGCGTGATGTTTCAGAGGATGATGACTTTCTGGATACGGCAATCATGGCCATTAATGCAGAAGAAACACCTAAAAAATATCGAGAAATCATTCAATACTTAGATGGCATGAAATTTCCAATTGAAGCCACAAAGGCAGTACGAACAAGAATTGTGCACAAGAGTCGAAATTACTCGATGATAGGTAATCAGCTCTACTTCCAAGGAAAGGATAGTGTTTTACAATGAACCATTGGAAAATGTGACACCTCACGTCTTTTGTATGAATTTCATGATGGGTTCTGTGGAGGCCACTTTGCGAGATGAATCATTGTAGAAAACATTTTGCAAGCATGTTACTATTGGCCCACCCACTTCAAGGATGCCCATGATTATTGTAAGAGTTGTGATGTATGTTAAGCCTATGCACAAAGGTTTACTATGAGTGGCCCTTTACATCCCATACCACCATTAGGACTTTTTGAAAAACGGGGAATTGATTTAATGGGCCCATTGCCAATGACTAAGAAAGGGCATCAATTCATTGTAGTTTCCACAAACTACCTCACAAAGTTTACAGAAGTACGTGCCTTGAAGTCCTAAGTGAAACATGAAGTAGCACGATTTTTGTCTAAACGAATTTTTATTCGATTTGAGACACCACTTGAAATTGTTTCTAACAATGGTCCCCAATTTTTGAATGAGGTTGTGGAAAACTTGTTAGCATGCCTTGTAGTGAAACATCGATTTACCACTATGTATAAGCCTAACACTAATGGCCTAGTAGAAAAGACCAATAGGACATTGTGTTCCATGTTGGTAAAAGAAGCCGAAGTTCATGTGAACATTTGTGATCGGGACAAGATCCACCATGTTGTGTGGGTTTACAACACCACATACAAAATTGCCATAGGGTATTCACCTTTTCGTTTAACCTATGGGATGGAAGCACTTTTACCCATTGAATTGAAAGTAATGACTTTACGCATTGCCACAATGATGAGATTTCCTTTAGATGAGTCCTAACAATATCAATTGTTGCAACTTAACAAGTTGGACGAATTGCAGTTGAAAGCCCACCAATCCATTGAAGTTGCATAAGCTCAACAAAAGAAGGCTTTTGACAAGAAGATGAAAAAAATAAAATTCAAAGAAGGTGACCTTGTCATGATGTTTGACGTTCGACATCATCGCAGGGCTTATAAGAAATTGTTACCCAAGTGGTTTGGACCTTTTGTTATCAAGAAGATGTTTACTGATAATGGATCTTATGAGCTTGAAAATGTTGATGGCTCACCATATCTAGACTGCATTAATCACAACAAATTGAAGAAGGTTTTGGATATGTGATTCTGAGGACGGAATCCATAATGAGTTTGGGAGTGATGTAACTTGATGTAATTACATAATTATTTAGGTAATTGTTTAAAGGGGTAAGTTAAGTGGCAGGATTCCATAATTTGGTCATGGTGCATTGACTTTCACATATTAATTTATGTGCAAATCATGTGCACCATGTGATTATGTTTCCTTATGATTAATTATGGAATCACATGGGGGACCATGTGATTATGTTTCCTTGTGATTATTTTATATGAAATCACATGGGGGACCATGTGATTTTGTTTCCTTTTGATTATTTTATGTGAAATCACATGGGGAACCATGTGATGGATAAACTTTAAGAAGTTTTTTGATTAGTTTCCTTTTGGTTGGTATATAAGTGAGTGTTTGTGACCTTGAGAAACACTTTCATTTGTACAAAGTTATTGTATGAATGCAAAGTTTGCTAAAATTGAAGTTTTGGTTTTAAAAGGTTTTTGTTTTGAAAAGGGTTGATGTTTATGTTTAGTTCATGATAGAAGAATGGGGAGACATTGTTTATGCATAGACAATAGAAGGTTGAGAAGATATTTCTGCAATTAAGAACATAAATTTTCATAGCTATGTAATAAACATACATAGTTTCGATTCTAAACCCATTTGTGTTGTATAGTCACAAGCATGCATGCCTTTTCATTGGTTGTAGACTTCAAAAAAGGGAATGGTTTAAGCTTCATGAGTAGAACATGTTGAAACTTTTAACTAACCTATTGGTTTATATAACAAATTAAGCTTAACATTTCAAATCATTTCCATGTTGACAAACATACTTTGAAAGATAATTCACAAAATCAAAGCCACCAAGTGGTTATAAAAAAACTAATCAGAGAACCTACCTGGAACTGCCAGTTCTTTGCAGGTTCTTTGGATATTTTTTTCTAAAACCTAAAACCGATGGTTATAGTATTTTTCTAAAGACCCCAAATTGGGGGTTGTTTGATCTTGAAAATTTCCAAAAACCCAGAACCAAAGGTATAACGAAATCAAAGAACTGGCCAACACTAATGAAAAAACCTAATTTACATGTTTAGTGGAGGACATTAAGCAGCTCGTCAATAGGTTACAAACATGTAAGATGTTTGGGAGGCTAGAAAGAACACTCCATGTGAGGTTTTCTTCTTCAATTTTGTGACCTTGCTCAAGGGTGTTCTTCCATAAGTATATTTAGCCAATTTTGGCAATATTCAAAATATGAACGTAGAAAATCTTAAGCACCCTCATATTGTCTGCAATTGTGACAATTTTTTGGGATGGTTTTTTTGAATTCTTTTTTACAACCCCCCTTTCAAAAAAAAAAGAGGGAATTTTTGAAAGAATATTCCTTCTTCAAAACTTTTTTGCACCGTGGTAATAATTTGTCATTAAAAAAATTACTAATGAGGGTCCTCTAAATACAAAGGGAAAATTAGGTTAGGGTCTTATGATATGAGAGGAAAGTCCAACAATGGCATTTACATTCCCTACATACTCATTCATGAACAAAGAAAATATTGTTTGTAAAATCATTTTTCCAATCACACAAAGCCAACAAACTTGTCAGCATTTGCAAGCAAAAAAACATAATTTAACCCATTTGTCACATCCACAAAAGCTATCATTTCCAAGTTCCAACTAGTCAAATAAAAAGGAAAGGAAAGAGTCTTTACAAGTCATTGAGAATTCTCTTTTTGGCATGGAGTTGAACATCCGGGTAAAGGAGTAGCACTTTGTGTGTGTGTGTGTGTGTGTTTGTTTTTGTGTGGGGGCCGTGCTTAAAATGATTGGGATTCCTTCTTTCACTTTGGCCTTGATGATGACCATATCATATTTTTTTTCTCTTTTACTGGTTTTCTTCTATTCTGCACTTTTGGAGAAAGCCTTCAAATGAGACCTTTTTTTCAGCCTCAGATTCCAGGACCAGGTTGTGTTTTTTTCGCCACATATCTTGGAAAAAGGGTGTTTTTTTCAGAGTTTAATTGGCTAGGCTAAGCCTGGAGAAACCCAAAAAAAGCCACCCCTCTCCAATAAGCCAAGAATGAAAGCTTACAATAGAGAAAGCACAAAGCCACATATGACAACAGAGAAGTACCTACCTATCCACCACTGGGGTCCATGCAACACAAAAAGGAAAAAAAAAATCTTATTTGAAGGCTTTCTCCAAAAGTTCTCTAACTAATGTTCTAAAGGCTGCAAACAAAGGCTGTTATGTTGTTGTTGGTGTTCAGTGGATTATTCAGCAGTACCCAACAACCCAAACCAAACCCCGCTCACAATCTTTTGCAACAATAATTTGCTGATAAATCCTTTTTTTTTCTTTCTTTCATATGTCGGAAAATCCCAAAGGACTTTTGCCTTTTTTGACCAGCATACAGAAGTGACCAAAAAAACCCATGTTACATATTCCAGTGACAAGTTCAGAAATAACTATTTCACTCTTTTTCCCTATCCAACAACATGGATATGAAAAAAACAAATTAACATGTGTCTTTTCATGTCCATGAAATGTATATTAATTTAAATTAAATTTGACATTGACATAAATAATGATGAATTATTGAAAACCATATGAAAACACAAGAAAAAAATAAAAGAGTTGATCATCCCTAGTAGTGCGTAGCAGCAAAGAGCTCAAGTTTTATAGTAGTGTTGTGATTAGATTAGATGAGCATGTGCCCAAACCAAACCAGTAGATGGATGACAACGTAAGTTTTTTCTCTCAATGGATGTACATTTCTTTTTCCAACAGGTGTAAATAAGGCACCAAATATTGTTTATTTCCAGCACATTGGAAATTGGGTCTTGCCTGTGGTGTGTGCAAAGCTTGGAGCAAACCCATATACATTTGTTGAATAGCCATCTAGTAGTTATAGTGAATGTTAACAAGTTGTATATCACTGAATGGCTCTGCCCCTTTTTATGGCAAGTTCAAAAGTTCAGACCAACAACAGTTATGACTGCCAACAGAAACTAAGAAACTAAGTCAACAATACCAGAGATTAAAAAAACAGCAATCAACCAAGAGCAAATTCAAGCACAAACCTGTATACCAGTATCATCAAGTGTTAATTTGAAGTATCTCACATTGTCTACAAACCAATGCTGCAATTTTCCAAAACCGCCTTTCCTGGCTCATGCTTTTATAACTAGAAACCTTCCTAAACTTCTCACAAAACTCCCGTCATTGTACACAAAACGAGGTCTCATCTTGCCTTACTGAAAGCACTCTTAACAACAAGATGGACAGTTCCCATATCTCTTTCCTCATGTGCCATGCATTAACACCAATGTCAGAGCCAGATTTTCATATGAAGAGCACAACACAAGAAGGTGGAAAATACAACTCTTGACTCCAACTAATGGTTTTTGCAAAAGGAGAACACAATAAAATTCTCCTTTGTACTCTTCACATATTTTCCATCACTTGTCTCGCAGCTTATCAACAATCTTAACCCTTCCCTTTGTTTTCTCCTTCTCCTTCTCTTTATCTCTTTCACCCTCCTTATCTTCATCGTCGTCTCTATCCTTGTTGCCACCCATTAGCTCATCCACACAAAAGCAGTAGAGCTCCTGGTGCAGTTGTTGCCATTGCTGCCCATTGTTTAATGCCCGACGTAGCTCTGATCTTAATCTCTCTATTTCCATTTGCATGGCTGCTGTTGAGCCTCTTTGCTGCAAACCCAGAGAGACAAACATACACATCAGGGTCTCAGCAATCAAAGCTGATGGTTAACAGGTTTCTTAGCCTACACAAACATACTGGTCACAACTATGTCCAAAGAGCCTTGCAACAACCTGGGAGGAGGAGGACATAAAAACGGACCTCAAGCTCCTGAATCTGGCGTTCCATTGCGGCCACACTGTATGAGTGACCTTCAACATCTTCATCATCGGGATAAGAAGATGGCAGTACGACAAGTGGACCCTCCCAAGGATTTGGGTTCTGGGAGACATTATCTGATGCAACATACTTACTCAGAGGGGCAACTGGGAGCAAGGGGACTCTACGATTGTTGGAACGACCCTGCTGCTCTGTCATTGACCCATTTGACAGTGTTGGTGGTCGTGGCACCACAAGCAAGCTGCTGATTGGTCCTACATTATCAACAACCATTGGAAAGCACACAGGTGAAAATCAAATTGTACACTGCTTTGTCAACAATTACTTCTACCCTTTGCCACCCCATTAGAGGACCAATCCCAATGCCCTTGGACTCAGGTTTATTGCACATCACATGCTCAATGTCAATAAACTTCAGCATAGGGTAATGTCAGGGCATCATTGGAAGCACAAACATGAGATTTACAGGTAATAAGTATCTCTTAGAAGAGTGTCACCTACAAAATACCAATACACTATCTGAGTAGGAGATTCATTTTAATTTTTCAAATTCTCATCCACTGCCTGTACTTGAAATTTACCCTGAATTCCCTCTTCACTCACAACATGCCATGAGGTTCTAATGATAACAGGCCACTAGGTTTGTACTTCAACTTGTACACACAGTTGTGGATGTGAAATGTTACAAAATTGAGCAATCCACACAGGAATTCCAGCATGAAAGCTCTATGGTAACCTCAACAGGTGTTGGTCAATACCCCATGTTGCCCTACCCTTGGCTCAAAGTGAAAGATGTTTCAGATGCAAATTATAAGATGGAGTCATGCATTTGACAGAAAAGCAACGCTAACCTTTGCTATGAGTAAAGGTCCGCAGCACTTGGCGGGATGCAGTATCCCAGAGTCGTACAGTGCAATCCTCTGATCCAGAGACTAGTGACATCCCATCCATGCTAAAGGCCAATGCAGTCACTGCTCGGCTGTCTCCATATAAACCACATACATAAGTCTCATTACCAGGAAAATGCTGTACAGACACTCAAAACACAGCTACCAACTTGCAATACAGTCATATTTCTCTGCTTTCGCATGGATCTGTGTACTGACTGACCCTCTATGACAATGGATTCTCCAACTAAGGACAATTCTGATTCAGATGATATAGAGGACACAGAAGACATCTTATGGGGGTTTGTAGCTAAAATGAAAAAGTTCACCAAGGGGTAGCACCTGTGGCCAATGAGAGCAGCATCACTGCCAACAAGGCCATCATTGAGGATGCCTGATGCAGTAGGCACTCCATAGTTCAGAGCTGTGATGAATATCCTCCCATCAGCACCACCTACATACAATGCATACTCACCTGGATCTAGTGCTACAGCATTAAGTGCTGTTGGAAACACAATTGACCGCAAGAGTGTCCCAAGTGCAAGGCTCCAAATCTGCAATCACCAAAAGAAAAACTATGAGTCCAAAAAGAATCCACCATACAATAACATCTACCTAAGTGCACTAGAGACAACTACCAGTCTGATGGAACTGCCTAAAACCACAAAAGGCCTTTACTCTGTAGCTAAACAACTGACCTTGAAACAAGAATGGAGGAGAGTATAAAAGGTCAGCTGCTCACCTTGCAAGTGTGATCAAGAGAGCAGGAGATAACAACGGCACTAGGGCCACCAGATCCAGCAAGAAGACCTGTAACTGGGAGTGTGTGGTCAGACCAGCCATACATGGACCCCACTTGCCCTTCTCCTCCTCCTCCTCCTCCCTCTCCCATGTCCAACACCCTGATAATACAGGTCAAGTGCTCAATCTCATTAGAACCATTGTCCTCTTAAAACAAGAACAAAGATCCAGAACCCTCAGGTCCATTTGATCTTCATCTGTTGATCGCACACATCATGCTTTCTGGATGTTGTTTACATTTTCGGATAGGTCTAGGTGTTTCAGGGAGAAAAACTTGAAGATCAGTTCTACAGCAAGATGGGGAGACCTGAGAAGAGGCCAGACATTGACAAGGCCATCATCTGCGCCTGAAATGAGCAAAGAGTCATCTTCAGAGAACACTAGGCAGCTCACTGCCTTGTAGTGTGCAGGCCATACCCTCAGCAGCCTCCCACTTGCCACCTTACAGAACATAAACATCACAGAAGAAACCTTGTCAGTGTGAGGAGTACTGACACTGGTGACATACTGCAGACATTATACTACAATACACATGGAGCACAGACTAGTAGATTGGTGAGGAAAGGTAAAACTACTGCAAATTCTAGACTCATTTGGGCAAACTGGAATTTTGTAATTCACCTCCCAGAAATAGATTCTGCCAGAGGCACCTCCACCAGAAAGGTAAGCTCCATCACTGGTGCATGCCAATGGAGCTATTGGCTCAACAGGGTAGCTCTTGAATGCAACTTGATTCTACCAGAAAAATCACCAAGTTCCAGTTAAACCCCATGTGTGGATAACTATACTACAGTTCCAAACAACATAAGTTAGTGCATCCAAAATAGTGTCCAGCATATATAAGCAAAACCCTCCAAAAGAAAATCACCTTGGCAATCCCACCTCCAACAAAACAATGGCTGCACATTTGGCAAGAAAGGAAAACCTCTGGGATCTAGCAACTGGTCAATCTACAGTTAGTAGATGACAAACTGCCTACAAGTCAGATCTTCTATTCTTATTCTGCAATTTGAAGTGGAGCAGAAGGTCTGATATGAGTCATGATCAGATGCAACAAAAATTTGTAATGTCTTCTCGGAGTCTTGCCCCTCGTGAATGTTTGTGACCTACTTCCATGATTTAGGGTTTAGGTGAATTGAAGCTGACCTTGTGCCAAGCCCAGAAGAAGACAGCGCCCCCCGGGGATGCTGAGGAAGGCTTATGGAGCTGTGCTGCTGCTAGGTGATGAAGTCCCACGCATGCAAGCGCATTGCGTGGCGAGGCACAGGAGCGTAGATGAGAAAGAAGGGCACCAGAAGCAAGGTCCCATACTGTGACACCCGCATCCGTGGATGAGGACACCACCACTGCTTCTCTTAATGTCGCCAGCTTGCCCCATCCACCCACAGCCGCCTCAGGGAGAGGAGGGGAAGGGGTTAATAGGTATCCTTTTTTCCCTTTCTATCTCAAGCTCTCGTTCCTTCTCTCAATTCTCCCAACCCTCATCTCCTTCTCTTCATGTCTCCACAAAAGACAAAACTCCAATGCAGAAAATCAGGTTGCAGAAGACAGACAGATCTTGAGACAACTGTGTTCAGAACTGCGAAGCTGTTTTGTTCTGCAAGCTACTACTGTAGCAGTGATTATGGCAACTATGTAACGGACACACTACGACCAGAAGCCTTCTTTCAAACCCCACCCCCAACCACAGGAACACCAAGAAAAACCTAAAACAAAAACCCAAAAAAAAATACAAGAGGAATTTTACCAGAGGAAACTAGAAAATGTAAGTAATCATCTGTTGCAATCTGCAGAGCAACAGCAACAATCCCTCCCTCTTGCATCCGCAGCAGCTACGTGCGCAAACAAGAACAGGGAGATCCTCGCAGATTCTCCAAACCCTAATTTTTTGCTGCGTCGTCTTCCCTTTCTCTTCCCTTGGCCGCTTCGGGAACGGCAGAACGGCAGCAACCGCCTGGTTTCCGCCACATAGAACGGCGTTCACACAGGAACGAATGGATAGATGGATGGATGGATGGATCCGTTCACACTGGAACTAGTGGATGGATCTGTTCACACGCGAATGGGTGTTGCAATGTGAAAAGTGTTAAGGGTTAAGTTTTGTTTCTTTGAAACCTATAAGAAATGGATAGTTAGACTATAATTAAGTTTAATTTCTCATTTTTAACCAGCTTATTCTTGCACCCAAATTTGCCCTTGCACCTTCACTCCCATGTCTCTAACCACATTCCTCACGAAACACTTCAACTATTTGCACATGGCAAGTCATGCACTTTGTTAGTTTTAGCATTCAGTTCATCTTGTAACATTGAGCTAACAACTCCTTCATGAGTGAGACTAAATCCTTCACAGACCTACTAACTTATTTAAGGCCTTGTTGCACATGATTATTATTTCTCGTCTTATGGCCTAATCATGGACTTGTTTAGTTCGAAGACTTAGTGTGTTGAAGACATTTCCTTGGGCCTCTTCCTCAAGCCCTCTCTCACCATCATTTATGCAAATCATAAGTGATATCAAACTAAAAATCGAACCCAACTCAACACTTAAACTTGTAACTTGATCTGCCACAAGGGTTGCCCCTACCATGGTCCAAACTTGGGCCCGAAGACTAGTCACGTCCTCTCACTTGAAGGTTCATCTAAAAAGGCATGTCACTTGTTATTATATTGTTTGGAACATTTTTTACATTGTTTGTTTTGTTATTTTATTTTATTTTTACTTATTTCTTTCTAACTTATATGATTATGTGTGTTTTAATAATGTTGGGTGTTAATTTAGTAGTGCATGAAATATTAGAAAGTTGTCTATTTAAATGAAGTGAAAAAGTGGCCCAAATTGAACAATTTGAATGTTTATTGAAGAAGATTTGCCAAATTTAATTGAAAGAGACAACTTTTATTTAATACCTATGAAAAAGATTATGAATAAGGGAAGAAATGGCACCATTCATATTTTAATTAATAAGGAACAAATCTTAATTATTAAAGAGTCATGAGATTAAAAAAAATTTGTTGTTTGCAATCAATTTTTGCAACTAAACACATTGTATGTAACTAAAAAACAATTACAAATGATATTTTTTAGTGGCAAAAATTGATTGTAAATGACAAATTTATTTTAATATAATAGACATTTTCATTTCATTACTTATACTAGGTAAAAGTAAGAAATGAAATAATAATAATAATGAAAGTTTTATTTCATTTAATTAAATCAATTCACTACATGAATATCATCCAAATGGAAATTTTTATGTAGATTTTATCCTTTTGAATCAAATATATGGGGGTTAATTTTAGTTTTAAATTTGTTGGATTCTATATAATAAATTATTTTTATGTATGAAATCAACTTATAATTTTAAATGCATTTGCTCTTTTAATTATCATTGGAAATAGTTTGAATTTTTTTTAATTTCAATAATAATATAACTTCAATGTTATGATTTCATTTACCACTATCAATTCTAAGCATGAAAAGTCTTTGTCTTTGCCAAGGTTTTTTTGGGTTTTTCCAAAGTAGTTTAACTAACCTCCCAACCTACCTTAAGTATAGTTGAAATGGCACCAACTACTTGGGTAATAGTAGTTGATAGGTTATGATGGCTGATTGTTGGATAGTCTTATGGCAATTGCATGCCATAGCATGTTAATGCGAGGTGGTTATTGCATGTTTCATTAGATGACGATAAAATGTGATCAAATAGTTGTTCAAGGTGAAATATTGGCTCATAGTTTCATTTCTAGTGTAAATATTGATTACACAATTTTGATTAAACATGAAAAATTGGGTTTCTAAATGTTCCAAAAAAATAAAATTATCTTAATCTTTGAATTTATTATGCCTTATTGCAATTCAAGTAACTTGCATGCTAGAATACCATTGTAAGCTCAAGATATGTGAAAAAATAAAGACATGTAAAATTGCCTTCAAGGGGGGTTGAACCTCAATCCATAATGGATTCTACCCAACTACATTTGAAGGTGACCTACAAGCCACATAATCACAAATTACTCAAAAATCCATGTGCATATGAGACAAAACACATCTATAATAATAGGTTAGGAATTTTAAAATGGGTTTTAGGGTTTGAACTTTGAAGCCAATGCATGAGTGGATTCAACCCAATTGCCAAAGAAAATTGACTTGTGCAAAACCACATAACATTCAAATACTTGAATTAGGTTCAAACTAACAAAAAAACAAATCCTCACCAAAAATATATTCATAGTAAATTCACAACTTAATGGCTTTAAAGCCATCACAAAAATAGACTTGCCCTAAATTAAAAACATACTTAAGCATGTTAATGTCACATATGTTAATGCCATGCAATTCATTCACTTAAATGTTTATCCATGACTTGTGATGAACTTGTATCTAACTTCTAGTTTAGTTTTAGCTCACTTTCAATTAGCTTCTAATTAAGTTTTAGTTCACTTCTAGTTCCTTTCTGATTAATTTTTAATTCATTTTTAGTTAAGTTTTAGTTCACTTCTAATTCCCTTCCAGTTATTTTTAATTCACTCTTAGTTAAGTTTTAGTTCACTTTTAGTTAATTCTTAGTTCAATTTTAGTTAAATCCTAGTTCATTTTTAATTCATTTTTAGTTGAGTATTAATTAATTCATAGTTCATGGATGGACATGGGCCACATACGGGTTAGAAGTTTGTTGAAAATTTCTTTAAGCTAAATGCCTAATGGATATAAATAAAGATATAATTCCCCATTACTTTTAATTTGTTTAACACCAATTTTGGGTACATTTTTTTATTATAACCTTATTTTGTTCTTATTTCATTCTTGCAATAAAATCCTATTGAATTTTTGTCTTATACTTGTCATTTATTTTATAAATTTTAATTTAAAAATTTTAATTTTATTTTATAAATTTCATGATTTGGATTTGGGATTAGGCTTGCCTTTATCTCGTCTTAATTTAAGAAATTTTGTAGATTTGATTGTTTCATGCATGTGACATCTAACCATAGGCCCCTTTACAAATCTAGATTGTATCAACATTTGTTGGTATGCCAATCTTCAATGGTAGAATAAAATGGGAATGTGGCCAAAGAATAGAAATTTTGGGCATACATCCTAATGACCAAGTCCAAATGGAATGTGAGAAGATTTTTCAACTTGTTTTTTATGTAAGACAAGGTTGAGAACGTCTACTTATCCTTTACTAAACCTAGTGTGATCACAATAGAATTTTCAACTAACTTACAAAACTTTGAAAGTTGATACTTCAAAACGTGGCTTAAACCTAACCATTGCCATAGTCGGGATGTTAGGTTGGCAATGAAAGGTGGAAACATTTCATTGTGATCACAAAAAAAGAAGCATGCTTATCCAATTTCAAACCATCAAACAAACTAAAAACACCACACCATCATCACTGGCTACTTTCGAGAAATAATATTGTGTCTTGAGCAAAGCAACGTGCCCAATAAACATCTACTCAACATCCAATCTTGTAACCAATATTGCGAATAAACAATTCCCATAGCATTCAAAACCTCTTGAACTAAAAAAATATTTGTCTAACTTGTTATCAACTACAATGCAGCTTGAATGCATTGTGTCTTCATGATCTGCATTGCCTTTGCCCAATCGTTAGGAATGACCATGATGCAATCACCATTACCTTGCAAGCCTTGTGAATGATATACATTTTGCTACAGTAAAAAAATGTTATGTTTGCTACATTTATAGATGGATTGTTCCACCACATTGTGTGCAAAGGATCATAGTTATGGTTAATGAAGTTTTGAAACTAAGGGAAATCTCTGCAATTGTATTTTTTTCCTCATCACAATACTTATTATGCAAATTAGCTTGACATAATTTGACTCTCTTCACAAAATCACGAATGAACATCTTTCGGTTTTGAACATACTTGCTCAAAATTTGAACAAATTCCAACATAAGGATTGCGCAAGTAAGACCCATGACGCTTTCAACATCACAAAACAACTCATAATTCACAAATGCAAATTCATTAGCAACAAAATCTCATGCCATCTTGACTAGGAAAATCTTAAACTTTTTAAGAACCACCCTAGAAGGAATAACCATGCTAATCCACCAAGTTTGGATGTTTCACAAAATCTTGAAACCCTTTGTCTCCATCATTTTAGCCAATTTCCACCAAGTTTTTCTGAAGGTTATGTTTATAATATGAATACACACCCATTAGCAATGCCTCAATCTTTCCCACCATGGGAAACTTAGAGAAGGTAAGGACATCTAAGTTGGGCCTAAATGAACTATGTAATGCACAATAATACAAAAAGGTGAAGATTTATCTTTTAGTTGGGTTGAAACTCCATATTTGATGCCCTAGAACGTGGCAACACCATCTACACCAAAGCACACAACCTTTAGAACTAGGTCTTAGCTAATTAATCTCCCAAAAACCTAAATAAAACATCATATCATCTTCCTTAGGTTGTTGATTATACAACCATTTGTCATTCATTCCAAGTTCAACAAGATTGGCATCCTCTTGAAATCTTCAATAACATACCCGTGCACAAAAATCCAGGATTGGTTATTTATACAAATAACCTCATCATAACTGACAAATATGTAGTTCATTGTTTGGATGGCCATCTTTGTGGCTACCAAGACCACATTTGTCATACATTTTACCATGCCTTAACCACTAGTGTCTATCCAATGTTCATTAAGATTGTTCCCCACCTTTAGAAATTGTAACACCATGCATGTTTTCAAAGTCAATCAAAGGTCTCCCAATTTCAAAAGATGAAACAAAATCACATATTGCACAATGTTTTTCCTTTTTTAGCTTTAATGTGTTTCTCACCGTAGAATTAAATGTCATATGACCGACGATGCCATAGACTTTTTCATTCTAAACATGTTGGTTTTCAAGATTGATGCAAAACTAATCAACCACCTTGCCATGCCAAAGGTCCTTACACATTTGTCAACCACTATATTTCTTCAAAGCATCAAATTTAAGGACAAGCAATTTTTCCTTATGTTCAACAATGGAACATACCTTACACCTTACCATTTACATATTGCCATTGATCAAGCCCGCCACCTAGTTCCACCCATGGAAATTTTGTTACTCATGTATCTTAGAAGCTTATGTTTAGCTCCCATTCAATTTTCTGCTTCTTCTTACTACCTACAAACACTTTTTCAACTTTTAAAACTATAATTAGATCAACATAAAAAAATTCATGAAGTTCTATGATATGACAATGTAAAAACCTCAACAATAGCTGCAATTACACTAACATCAGCAACATTATAAACTTTGCCTTTGTTAGAACCAAAGGACAGAGGAGGAGAAATTTCAAAATCAAAAGTAACATCCATAGATAGAGGGATCGAATTGTTAAAAAACATCTTACACTTGAAATTGACATGCAATTTTAAGGGCAACATATTGTAAATCAAAATGGTGGCATACAAACAACTCACAAAAGAAATTTTCTTGAAGTACTCAAAAGGTTGAATTTTCCTTTTCAACCTTTGGGTTTAAGGTCGGGCTTGAGTCTGAATGTTAACTTGAGTGCCCTTAAAATTGGGTTAAGGCTTCAAATTGATAGGAGATTATGGACTAATGGAAAATGCCAGATGGTGATCAAGTTGTGGGAGGAAAAACATTAGAAGTATTGAAGGTAGCCTATGGTTGCAAAGGATTGGAAGGAGGTTACAAACAAAATCAATGCAACATTCCTTAATGAGGTGTCACACACTTAGAAGCAGTGTCGAGACGAAATCACCAAGATGAGATAGAAATATTGTGAAGAACATGAAGCGTGCAATGCAACAGGTGCTCCTCTTGCCTCTTCATCATGGTATGAAAAATTTCATAACATTTTAGGGGGAACACCAAAACTGACAAGTATAGTTTGTGGCATTGATCAAGGTTTTCATTTACCACATTTTCAAGTGGTAAACTTAGATGAACATCCAAATTCTATTCCAAAAACACAACCATTTAAAAACCTTGAGTGTCAAACCCTAATTTTTGTTGATAGTAATGATCATGTCACACCAAATCACACATTTGATTAAACATTTGATATAATGTCACTTAGGATAAGGGCATGTAACTTACTTAGCATTAGAGGCAAACCCAATAAAAAATCTAGAAGCAAAAAATGACATTTGTCTAGGGGAATTTCCTTCTATTGTAGAAACTATAAAAAAAAATCAAAAACTACAAAAGAATTAGAGCTTTTAGTGATGCAAATGACAAAAGAGATTATGACCCAAATATTAAAGAGTGAATAAGTTGGGAGGAAATTATTATTAAAAGGTCAATTACACATGGATGCTATTTTCGTTGAAGTTTTAAAGCCTAAAGATCCAACATGGCTTAGTTCTTCTACACATGGTAGCATTTGACATCATGTTTCTTGAAAGTAATGACCATATCAATTTCAAGCAATGCCATTGTATGATGATGAAATAAATTATATTTCAATTCATGTTCAAGGTATAATGCATAAAATCAAAACCCTTGTGGATGATCTATTAACCATTGTTCAAACGAAGCCTTTCCATTTAATTCTCTTGCTTGTTTTGCTTACTCTCCATCCTTCAAGGTTGGTAACCTATCATCCTTAATTCCTACAAGGTTATCCCTTCTTGTTGCATCATTCACACAACCAAACTTGGGGATTTTCCACATTTCACAATAATTGTATCACAAAATAATTTATGGCAATGATTGGGGCTCTTTTAACACTAAAGTTGAAAATTTTCAATATCCGTCATTTTTTATAGACCCAAAAGCATTTTTTATAATAACCTTTGCAGATTTCATGTTATTATCGTATTTTTTTTGTTTACATAATTGAATTATGAGATTTTCAATTTTTAAAAAATAAGTACATAAAGGATATATGTACTTGTACAATTGGGTGGTACCAATAGGAACGTCACACCTTCATTTTTTAGGACCCATCAAACTTTGGAAAAATATAAGAAACACATAAAGAAAAGTTTTTAGTAATTTTTTTTGTTGAATACATTAACTAGGTTGTATAGATTTTGAAACTTTAACAATGTAAACAATATTTTGAATTTTGATGTTCCTATTCATTACATTCACACAAAATTTCAAGAATGTTGCAATGGTTATTTTATTTGAACTCTTTACTTAGGAACACTTTTCAAACAAATTTTGGGGTTTTTTTTTTGGATATAATTTTCTTAGGTGCTTTAGATGGTATTCTATTTGATATTTTTATTGGGTAATTATTTGAGTAAGTATAATTTAGTTATGAATTTCCAAAGTTTAGGAACTTGAATCTTGAAGGGGCCACATCAATAAGGAATACAAATTTGTAACAATTTTCACCTTTTTTTTATTATAATGAAAACTTCAAGTCATATTCCTTGGCATGCAATAAATGAACATGAGAAAAAAAAATTATAATTATGAACACATTTAAAGAAAAAAACCTAAGAATATTATTTGACCAAATTTTGTTCCTTGACCATTCCTTGAGGTGATTCCTAATGGTACCACTCAATTGTACTTACACCCATATGTAGAATCAGCAATCAAATAAGGTGTGTGATCTTCACACCTTGAATGGTCATTTCTAGCTTTGGTTGGCTAAACACAAATGTTTTATAAACGCTTTTGTGTATCACATATTGCTTGTAAAACAATGTTATGAAACTTTTTTAGATTGTAATAATCTACAACTATAATAGTGTACTTTCTATTTGGCCTTTCAGCTAATGGGATATGTGTGCCATCTATAGCACCACATATGTTTGGCAAACTTGTAAGGTCTTCAAATTGTTATATAATGTGTAACAAGTAGTCTTCGGTTAGGGTTTTGGTTTACTTGTCAAAAAGCTTATTCTTATTACAAAGCACGTCACACAAAATATCCACATACTTGCATACAATAGATGCATTCACATCAAATTTGTTTGATATATGTTTTGAGCTCAACCCATGAACAAACATGTACAACGCAAATTGCAACAATATTCTTTTAATTTTAATTGTGACCTCAACTTATGAGCAAACATGTACAACACAATTGCAACAATATTTTTTAAACTTTAATTGTGGCCTCAACTTATGAGTAAACATGTACAACACAATTGCAACAATTTTCCTAACTTCTAATTGTGACTAATTGTGACCTCATAGGATTCAGACATTTAGACATCAAAAACAATGTTAATTCTTCAACCAAAACATTGAAAGCATAAAATGCCCTTCGGTAATACATTAGATAAATTTTTATCTCTCATTTCTAGTGTTGCATGCCATACAATGGCCTCCATTTCCCAGTGGGTTCTTTGTTTGGTTCTACCCAAAAGAATTGAGTACAATGTTTCCTTCTTTTTTTCAACAAAGTCCACAAAAATTGGTTGAACCCCAAATTGAAGGTGTCAAAATTTGAAATAATAAGTCTCTAGCTCGTGATGTGCAAAACAAAGAATTACCCAATGTCCCTAAAAGGAGCATCCAAATTAAAATGGATACCCTTTCAACACACATATGATCCATGATCACTATACAATTATCAAACTTCAACAAAACCCTAAAAATCATAGACCTAAACACAAAACAGCCCCAACCTTCAATAGAAAAAACCATTGTTCTTTTTCAAAATAAAATCAATAATGCAAAATCACCTTTAAAAGGTGGAAATCAGAAAAGAAAGAAAATCAAAAATTAAAATATAATTTATAAAAAAAACCAGTGGACAAAATTAACAGAGAGCTCTCTGGCCTTGCACAGAAGCGCTCGAGTCTCTGGCCTTGGGAGCCAGTTGCGGACTCTGTTGAGAAGGAAAAGACTATTGCAGTTCTCTTTTAAGACTATTTTCCCACTCGAAGATTTCGGAGAAGAGAGGAGAAGAGAGCGTATCTGCAGGCAAATAGAGAGGGAAAAAAAAAAGAGAGGAGGAGGAGGAGGAGGAGGAGGAGGAAGAAGAAGAAGAGCATGATGATGATGGTGATAATTTAGGGTTTGGTGCAGGAAACGATCTGATCCTGCAAGGGCCAGAAAGCTTGATCTTCGCTTGAGCAATTGACTTCGGTTTGCAGCTTAATTTCTAGCGATACATTTGTTCAAACCTCCCGAACTTTCAGCTTTTGTCATTATTCATTTTTGTCAATATCTTGCCAGTGCGCAGATTCCAGGGCAACATGAGTACATGCATGTTTCTGCGGGAGATCTGTAAAGCTACTTCTCTTATGACTTGTTCTCGTTCGAAGGATTCGGAAGGTGGCTTGAGTAGAGGGTGGAGATTTCCAACTCAAGTTCTTTTTCTGTCTGGAGTTTTGGAAAGGAATAGGGTGCACCAGAGGATGGATACGAAGAAAATCGGAACAGGGAGGAGGAATGGATGTGAGTGCATGGCAAGTTCTACTCAGTCTTCACGTACTTCCATCGCCATCGCAGGGTTCCAAAAACGGCTAGATGCTACAGCCATCAGAATCACGGACGCAGAAGCTCGAGTTCTAGACGTCCCTCTTACCGCGCCGTTTACAATCGCTTCGTCGAGGTTAGAATTCGTGAGAAACGTAGCGATCCGCGTGGAGTTGGAAGACGGAAGCGTGGGATGGGGCGAGGCACCCATCCTTCCTTCCGTCACAGCCGAAGATCAGCCCACCGCCTTGACGAAAGCTTTGGAAGCGTGTGCAATGCTGGAAAGAAGCACAGCAGCTATGAGTTCTGTGTCATTTTTGCGTCAAGTTTCCGGCCTTCTTCCCGGCCATGAATTTGCGTCAGTACGCTTTCCTCTTCACTGCCGTTTTCTCGAATGCCGAAATGTACTGCTCTTCGGTCTAGTGGCTTTAGGGTTTAGGGCCTTGGGTCTATGGCTAAAGCAACCATGATACCAAGATCACCTGATGATGGCTATTAGAATTGTCCATCTCAGAAAAAGGGCATTCTCTCTCAGGCAGAAGAGACTCTAAATCATCAGTGTCATCAACAGACAGAAGCAGCTTCACAGAGTGGAATTGTGTGTGCAATAGGTGAGGTCAGGTATGGAGATGGCAGTAGTGGATGCAGTTGCACACAGTCTCGCCATACCTCTGTGGCAGCTCTTTGGTGGACATGGTGATTCCATCATCACAGATATCACGGCAAGACCCAAACCCTAAACCTGCTTCAGAATTTCTGAGAGGTTTTACCTTATCCTTGAAACTTTCATCCTAAGGCTTTTTTGAGGGTTTGCATTATCCTTTCCAATTTGGTAATGTCATGCTGACATTAGACATTCAAAAGATAAGGCTTTTTTGAGGGTTTACAACTTGCCAACTTTGCTGACATGAGATATTCAAAAGATGTGCTGTTTTTGTCTGCATGTAGATTCCAATTTGTTCTCCTGGTGAGGCAGGACTGCTGGCTACAGAATATGCGCAAAGAGGATTCTCGACAATAAAGACAAAGATTGGTGGAAGGAACTTGTGTGATGACATTGCAATGCTAAATGCCATTTGCAACAACCATCCCAGCTGCTCTTTGATTCTAGATGCTAACGGTGGTTACAATGCTGATGAAGCTTTGGATATTCTGCAGCAGCTGCATGGTACCTCGAACTCCTGAAATCCATAGCTTCCATGGGAGAAATATTTTCAAGAACAATAGTTATTTTCAAGAAACTGCAGCGTTTGCATATATGTGAAGGATTTGAGGAAATAAGCATAAGAGGAGGCTTTCAAAGGATGTACTCATGACCTAATCATTGAGGACAATGCATGCAGAGGAAGGGCTAACTCCAGCACTTCTTGAGCAGCCTGTGAAGCGGGATGATTGGAAGGGACTCAACCATGTGGCTAAAGGGGCTCGTGATCTATATGGAGTTTCAATTGCTGCGGATGAGAGCTGTCGAAGTGTGAAAGATGCAGCCCGAATCATTGAAGAAGGGTTGGTGGATGTTGTGAACATAAAACTGAGTAAAATGGGAGTCCTTGCTGCACTAGAGGTAATTTCACACAGGTCTATACATTGAGCTCATTCATGTAAACTAGAGATGGTGTATTTCCTGATTTTGTTGCTGTGACAAGTGTGATTGATTTATTGCCTGCTTGAATGTTATGGTTGAGAGGTGAGTACATTCCTGAGTCTGTGCACTATTGTGGGGTATAGGTTGTGGCTATGGTGGAGCAGGCAGGCCTTCAACTCATGATAGGGGGAATGGTGGAAACTCGCCTTGCCATGGGCTTTGCTGCACACATGGCTGCTGGCCTTGGCTGCTTCAGGTAGTTTTGCCCAAACCAACTCTCCATTCCAACCCCTGAAACACAGCAGATGGGCTGGCTACATAATGTGAGTGCTGATGATTTTAGTTCATTTTGTGATGGAAGTTCTGCACATCTGTTCTGTCAACTAGGGCCCAGATCTACATGCTTGAGGTTTAGGGTTTGTACCCTTGGCCAAACAAAGTCCCAATGGTGTAGCTGCATAATGTGGGCAGTGCTGATTTTAAATATTAATTCTTCTTGTGATATAAATTCTGCATATATGTTACATGGGAGAAAGCTCAGATGTGTGTATTTTTCAGAATGTACTCTCTGTAAAGACAAACTTTTTCTACTGATGTTAACTGCAAGATGAAGCTAATTACACTACAAATTCAGATGCATGTTCCAGATTCCTGAAATTGTATTGTTGGCATGCAGATTTGTTGATCTTGACACACCCCTCTTATTGGCCAATGATCCAGTTCAGGGTGGATATCATGGTAATGTTTCTTACCATAACCAAATGGTAGTGTCTGAAGTAGTTTATATACAACTTTGCTTAGCTAGTGTGACTACAATGCTGAGATCGTATATGCATGAGCTGTCCCACTAACTTTACCTACATGTGGTTCTCTTATTTGCAGCCAATGGACCTATTTACTCATTGGGTACAGGATCAGGACATGGAGGGTCACTGTTATGGCTGGCACTTCCAGATACCAAGTCTAAATGTGTTCCTCTCCACAAATAGAAGCAGTTGAAATGGAAGCTGCTGTTTGTGCAGCCATACAGGGAAATAAGTTACATAGTGATCAAGTGCACATGGTACAGATTCAAGCCTCTGGCAAGGTCAGCAATAGATGATACTTGCACCTTGGAACCTTGAAATCAACATTCAGAACATAGAGAGCAAGTGCAGAAAGGGCTTTACATGCTTTAGATGACTTTTCCTTTTCATCTTGTTAGCCTCTGCAATTTTCTCACCAGATGATCTTTGATAAATTGTCCTAATTGGTGACCATTCTTAGGCAATGACCTGAGTATGTGTGACTCTACAGTAGAAATGAACATAAATGCATTGGTGAATCTTGATGATGGACAAGTCATAGATGCCCTCACAGTTGGCTTGCACATAAATATTCTGCTTGTGAAGCCTATCTGTTTTGAGGGGCCATGTGTTTTGAAATCTTGGTCTCAGTTTTAAAGCCCAAAGTCACTGTGAGTGTATTGAGCTATAACATAGATGGCAAGGACAGAAGCCAAGTTAGATGGGAAGATAAAGCAAACATGAAGGGGATGGTTGAGTCAAAGTATTTATGGGGAGTCTTGGATGTTCAAAAGAACATCAGCATTTTTTAGTTCCATGAAGATACTCTGCCTGTCACTATTTGCCCAAAATGCAATTTCTGTCATCTTTGAAGGCATGTTCATTAGGAAAGCTCTATGCACAGCAGGTTTCTCAGCAAAGATTTAGTGAATGAATTTTAGAGTTGGGTTGAACACTACCTATTTGTCCAGTCATCACTCAAGGGAGGAACATTGACAAGCATAGCATTTCCTTATCCTTGTATTCTAGCATTCCTTATTCCATGGCTGGTTGAAGAAGTGTTTGCCTTGTTTTGCCTTTTCTTAATTGTGGGAATGGAGATCTCTTGTTTCTTATGAGAGACATATTCTTGTCCGTTGCTTTGGGTCCCAAGATTGTTTGCAGTCTAGGATACACTTACTAGCTGCCCAGCATTCATGTTCTGAGAGGATTCCTGTTGATAACAAGTTGCTAGTGCTTCTGAAGTGCACTTCGTCTTCTTTTTTGAAGTTTCAGGTGTCACACCACTTTTTTTCATATTCAAGAGCCTCCGGGTTTGGTTCAAAACCAGGTCCAATTTCATGTAGACACTACACACTCCCCTATGCTAAATATTTTATAGATAAAAAGTTTTATATCAAATCAAAATTGGGGTTTATGTAGGTATATGGAGTTCAACAAGTAATAAAAATCAATATTTAATTTTGAAGGTAACCTTTCTTGTGAACTTTTCAAGAACAAAAGCAACTTGTCTACTTAAAGAGCTTACTCATGTTTTCAAGAGTTTTTTTCATGGTTCCATTTTCAGGTCCAGATTTAGCAAAAGACTTGTTCCAATGTTTGGTTCTTTTGTTAGTTCCAACAAAAGAAAATGTGAACTCGAACCTGGATCACAAAAACTTGACATTGAACCCTCAATTTTAACACTAGAAATTGGATATCCTCACAACACTAGTTAGCATTTATTTTTAATGTTTTCTTTTAGGTTTGGCCCAGCCATTATGGTGTTACCATTCATGTCTATGGAACCTATGTTCTAGAGGTCATAGCAAAGTAACCCTGCGTACTCATCATTAAGAAAAATGCTTCTCTTCATTCAAGAGCAACATCATCTTTTTACTTTATCTTGTGCATGTTCTTGCAAGTGTTTCATTGTGTCATCTATTGTCCATTCAACTTTGTCTATGTTTTGTTGTTTGTTCAAGTTTTCATTTGCACTTGTTGCTCATTTAAGCTTTTGTTTGTCTTGTACATTGTCTTTTGTTGGGTGTTTCACTTGTTCAATCCATCATTGCTTCTCCTTGCGCATTGTTGATCAACAATTCAATTTCAACAACATTGAAAAGTTTCACCACCCAACTAAGGATGTGATAGTTGATGTTGAGGATGATGATGATGCAATAATCATTATTGTTTTGCTATTGAGGATGATGCAACAAAAGTGTTAGAAGATTTCATGACATATTTGAAAAAAACTTCTTGTAAGACAACTCATACCCAATTGCCTTAAAAGATTGAAGATTTGGATTTTGTGCAAAATGTGGAGGAACAACAAAGTGAGGAGATTTTCAAGACAATTTTTTTGTGAGGAAAGAATTCCTATTCTCAAATGCACTCCATGTTAATAGTGCGCACACCAAATCACAAAAGGTTTTTCAGGTTATCAAAAACCTCACTACCAATAAATGCACAACAAGTTGGTGTATGTGATGAGGAGAAGTAGTCATGCCCCTCCTTGCTACACTCGACATTGTTGCATCGCTTACTATCATTGTTTGTAAAGAGTTATTTTATTGTTATGACACATTCAAAATTTCATGTTCTTTGTTTTTCTTTTGTTATTGTTAGAGTTTTTTTTTACTATTGCTTGGATGATGTTGCATGAAGGTTTTTGGTGTTAAAGTTTCAAAAATATTTATCCTTTAGCACCCTAAGTTGTCATCATTGATAGGTGTGAAAATTTTCAAAATATAAAAATTTGAACATTTTTGATATTTAACTATGATTAAGTTTCCGTTTGTTTATAGTCATGTTGATAACATGCTACATAGGATTGCCACTCATTCTAGTTATTGATTGTACATGATGTAATTTGAACAATGTTTATTAATTGTCTCACTACCACTATCCCCATGTGTGAATGTTGTTTTACATAGGTAGTTTATCTAAATAATGTGAGGTGAAAATAGGAAGGTTTATGAAAATTTATAGATTTATATGTGTATATTTTCAAATTAGATCCATTCAATGTAGCCTTTCACTTGGAGCTTCCGATTTGCAAGAATAATGTAATTGTCACACAAATTGAATTTATTTTTGGCTTTATAATTTTACATGATCTACATGTGTTTAATATGACATGATTATTTTTCCAATTCTATATTTGAAATTATCATATTACTAATGGATATGGAATGATCTTGTCATAACAATTAGGAATGGAGGTTGAATGGCAATCTAATGGAGGTTTAAAATATCACAAGTTCATTTGTGATTCTAGAAAGTAATTATAATATGGTTGAAACATGAATATATAATTACAATTATGATTGATTTTGTAAATTATGTTATGAATTTGTGATTGCATCCATGATTGGGATGTATAATTATGTGGTTTTTTATTAGATTCCACAATTGGTAATTTACCTTTGATGTTAAAATTTTTCACAAACATTAAGTCAAGATTCTTTTTCTATCATTTTGGAACATATGCCTTTTGACACAAAAACACAAGTAGAGGATTTGAAAACCTTTAAATACCTTATTTAAGGTTTTTGGCATGTCCATAATTTTAAAGTTGTTTTCCCTTCATGAATCCTAGACCTGACTCTATTAAAAACATGTATATTCTTTTGCTTGTTGAAAATGTCAAGAATTTATGATTTTGTGGTTGAAATCATTTATGAATTTATGATTACATTCATGATGAATTTTGTAATTATATATGTGATATGCATAATTACATAAAATGAATGCATAGTTTATTTAAATATGTTATCATTTGTATTTTTTCATATTGCATTCCATTGAAGTGAAAAAAATATTTGTGCAAAACAAATCTCACATTTCCCAAGTTGAAATGATACTATTGACTTCTATTAATTAGTTTCAAATTATCATTCTCAAGGTGGTTGGTTCAAATTCTCATTATGATGAAGAAAAAAAATTGTTTCATAGTTAATTGATCATCTTCCTTTAATTATGATGGTGATTAGCATGTATTGTTGAATCCAATACATACGTAAATTTTATTGCACAAAATTCTTACAAAAATCTACATTTGATCAGCAATATTTTTTTTGAAATTTTATGTAATAAACAAACATGCAAAAGGGTGAATTCATTGGGTCATGAGAAACATGCACATAATAGGTATGAAGGATTGCAATGTTGTCATATTCTTGATTCTATAGAAGTAGTTATGTGTAACGTTGGGTGCTTGATGTACGAGGTAATCCAAATTGGAATTGAATTTCATGAATGAAAGATTTGTGTCAATCCAATTGTTGAGTAGATATGTTAAATTCCATCATTGACTCCTTGCATTTAAAAGGAACATGTGTAATGTCAATGGGTTCCTAAAATGGTTTGAGTTGATGTTGCTTCCAATTGAACTATTGTGACATGCATCTCAACCAATTACACGTCCATATCAATGCATCAAAAAAATTCATTGATATTTTTTTGAAAATCTTAAATGATTAAGACCACAATTTTGGATATTACATTCAACATGGACTTTAATGTGCCCATCATGTCCACATTGTGGATGTGAATAATTTCTTAACTAGTCTTCATGTCCTTAATGGTTGTAGTTGAACATTTATCCCTTTCACATGGTTATCCTCTTAAAATATCTTGTGAAGTCAAATGGTTGTTCTATGTCACCATACATGGCTGGGATTTAGCTTAAAGTTATCACAAATGACATTCACAATAATTCACCAATATCAACATCAATATCATGAAGTGAAGCAAATCCATGAACATACACTTTTCATGTAGATGGATGAAAATCATCCATTATTCATTTATAATGTAATTAAAAAAGATATTTAAGAGAGTTCCTTGAAATATTTTGAGATTTTTTTTTGAGTTAGGTCTCCAAACATGTATAAATAAATGTAATGACACTAATTTGAAATACAATCTTGCACCATAATTTTGTTTTTTCATTTCATATTTATGTTTCCATATTTTATCAAAATAAAACTTTGTTTGAAACTATATTTTACACACATCATGTTCTCATATTTGATTTATATGTTCCAACTATAAATTTAGAAATAAGTTTGCATTTGCCATAGTTTGTCATATCCAATTGTGTTTTTCGAAATCTCATTATTTTGGTAGTTTTCATATTTGTGATAAAAGCCCCATCATGAGTATGTGTAGATTTGCAAATGTGAAAACCATTGTTTGAGCTTTGGTAATGGTTATTTCTACCTTGAAGCTATGGTTAATTTATTATGTTACTTACAATATTGTTTCCTCATAATTAATTATGTTTGGTATTAGACCACCCATAAATCATATGCATGTAATGTTTCATGATCCAAATGTGTTAAAATGCCTACTGAATGTTGAATGATGGGCTTTAATGCCTTTGCATTTTTGTCCAAGCATAAAAGTGTATTGGATCACCTTGTGAAAAAAATGTTTTTTGTTGCCATAAATGTTATTTTCTTCCATGTCTTTGAATATATTCAAATTTAAAAAATTGAACTTAATGTGGAAATTGTTGATTGTTGAACTTGTGATGGTGAAACCCCATGTGATTCAAATATTCAATAATTGATTCTTATTCTAATCCTTCTTTGTTTTTCACCTCTAAATGATTATGTGAATTGTAATAGTTTTTGTGAGTCTTGCATGTAACCATTAATGTGCAACTTATTTGTTTTGCCACAATTGAAATTCAAGGGAAAATTTCTAGTAGACTTAGATTATATAGAAACAATTTCAAATAGTTTTTTCCCATACCTAGTCATTTATTAATAAACTAACAAATTTTTAATTCATTTTTCTAAAAAACATGAGAATTAAATTATTGTTTTTCACCTAAAAACTTGTATAGTTTAGTAAGCACATGCAAGAAGGGGTTCATTTTGTAAATTTGTGTTATTTTAAAATGTTGGTGTGAAACATATTAGTTCTCATCTAACCCCCTTCCTATTTCCAAGGATTTTAAATTTATGTTTCAACACAACAAATTATGGAAAAATGTGCACACCATTATGAAAGTTGTTGGTTGTTGATAATGTTCAAAACATTGTTTTCAACTATTAATGTAAATCCTCATATCAATTTTCATATTTTGATGTTGCTTAACTTTAATCCCTACCAAAACAAGATCCCATAACATATAAATGTATTATGTATGTACCTTTACTTCAATCCTTGTTTATGGTAGTGATGTCATAAATGTATTAAACATCTTGAAAGGATGAATGCATTGAGTGGTTCATTTTTTGAAAAACAAATCCACACAAAATCCATTCTAAATGTTAAATCGGTAATTTTAGTCGAATCATTGGTTAAATGATAATAAAGTCCATGTTTCAAAAATAATAAACTCCATATAATAGGAGTCAAATTAGAAATTCCAAGAATATGAAATTATGAAAAAAAAAATTAAAGAAAAAAATTTAGACATTTATGAAAATATGGTTCAATTTTGACCATTCAAAAGTCCTTGGTTATTATTTTTTACAATTTTTGAGGTAAGGATTTCACATAAACATTTACTGGTCCATGTTAGACCACATATTAGTCAACTATTACATGGAATTTTAAATGACAATCAATATGAATTATTCAATTTTCTATCATTATAATTAACCCACCAAGTTATATTTTTGGACTAAATAAAAGTTCGCTATTAAAAGTGGATGTAATTTTTTCATAAAATAACTACACATGTTTTTATAATTAGGTTGTTAATTTAAAACCAAGTCCCAATTGACAATTTTAAGATCATATATTTTTGAAACAAGATGGTTTTTGCAAAAACAAAAAAAATGATATGAAAAATGAGCCACTCATTTGTGCATACACCCAAAAATATTTTTGAACAAATAATGCCTTTGATAGGGTTTGTGTTGATTCTTTTCAAACATCTTTTGCTTTCAAGATTTGACTTTCATCTTCAAAATGTTCTTGCTAGTGAATTTTGAATCATTTTTGTTAGTGAAAATTGAATTAAATTATAAAAATGATTTTGAAAATAAAAATTAGTTGGGCAACCAGTTCACACTTGGGCCAATAGAAGAAATCACACTAATAGAATTGGAAATAAAGGTGCAATATATCAAGTCACTTGTTAAAATGGGCTTGAAAATGTTTCACATATTTGTACTAAGGCAAATCTAGTATTTGGTGCTCAAAAAATGTATGAGAATTCATAAGTCCATATGCATTACATGTGTGTCTGCATGTATGTCCACTTCAACATGTCACCATTGCCCAAGGTAACCTTTCCCAATTTCAAAATTTATGGCATTATAACATTTCTTATGAAATGAGAAAATAACCTCCAAAATTGCAAAACTAAATTATGAAAAGGTAAAAATAGCTAATCCACTATGGTTGTGGGAGAACTTTGGAACTTTAATTCATATTCTTGTTGCTAGATGTCAAATTTTTAGTCCATTTATTAAGGTTATCAAATGACATTTATTTCATTTCAAACCATCCAATAAATGCCAAAACATACGCTTTTCAATTGTTTAATTCAATTGGAATGGGTGTAAATTGGTTGATAATCTATCTATAAAAGAAAGTAGTAGGTTGTTTGTTTGTTTTGCTTGTTGCATTGAGGTCTCTCAAACCATGCATGTCTTGCCATGCTCTTGGTACCATTGGGGAAACCCCTCAATGCATAAGGATACATAAAGTTGGTTTTGTAATGTTTTGACCTATGGTGAAGAAATTTTAACAAAATTTCCCTCAAAATTCATTTAAGCCAAAAACTAAAAATTATAAGGTAATTGGGCAAACTCTTGATATGGTTGGAAAGCCTTCAATGAATAAGATTTAATGAACACAATTCAAAAAAAAAGTGACATAAGGTGTGGGAGGTATTGAATTTTGACTAGTTTTTGTCATTGGAAATTGCAAAAAATAGTTTTGAGGGGGGAAAATTCAGTTGGATGACCAGTTCACACTTGGGCCAGGCCGATGGAATAGGCCACACCAGTTCCAATTAAGAAAAGACTTATAAGCTTTGATTCTCAAGTTTTGAATAATTTTTAACTCACTAAAATAACCTTAAAAACTTATTGAAGAGCCTATTCCCTATGCTGTGTAGGTAGTTTAATTACTTATTTTCAAAAGTCCACACATTTTGTCACAACCTAAGACCTACGAATTAATCCCTTGAATCACAATTTGCCCAAACAAATGTGCAAATACACCTAATCTCTCAATCATGATTTGTCGAAATAAAAATGTAAAAATGACTAGAAAAAATGGAGCCCACTAGGTACCTCTTTCCCTCAAAGAATTGCCCAAAGAAAGTTTTGGTGTACCAATCCTTTTTTTCCCTTGTTGTTTCACTTGCATTAAAGGTTGGTAGATTTGCATCAAATTCATTAGTGAAAAAAAAAAAGGGGCCCTTTACAAACACCAAACCCTCAAAATAGTGAAAGAGTTAGTTCAACTTTTTTTGTTTTGTTTTGTTTTTTTTTT
>Ga0209611_10002383_pt1 | contig 33028 bp, 30 predicted proteins | sample S1TSphgellanicum_3_FD_187693 | JGI IMG/M metagenome (GOLD analysis project Ga0209611, IMG submission 187693) | Host-associated microbial communities from peat moss isolated from Minnesota, USA - S1T2_Fc - Sphagnum magellanicum MG (SPAdes) (version 2) | ecosystem: Host-associated > Plants > Peat... | reverse complement strand
CTCTCCAGCGACATGCTGTGAATGTCAATGAGGAGTGGCCGTTGCATACTCATGTCAGCCGCTCAAGCTTGCGCCTCCGTTCAGCTAAAACGGCTATCGCATCGGCGACAGGTGGAAAAAAGCTCGTGGGAATATCGACGCCTAGGATTCACAATCACGCCCGCTACAACCTCAATGTAAGTGCCAGTTTCACCAAGATTTTTTTTGTTCCCCAGTGGCAGTGACCCGCTCCCAATATGCCGCCGTTTTACGGCAGGGCAGGGAATCTCTTTAAGACTCCTGGACGCCGCGTCAGCCGACTCACTTTAGTGGATTGCTCCACTTGAGCTTGGGAAATCTGGCGAAGTCTGCATCGGTCGACATGAGCGTGCAGCCGTGCTGCAACGCGAGCGCCGCGAGGTGTGCATCCGTGACGAGGTTCCCGAGCGCCTGACCGTCCTTAAGCAGTGCTTGCAACACCGTCCAGTGGCGCTCGGTGGGATGGATCAACCGCACGCACGGTTGATCGAGCCAGCTCTGCACGCGGCTCACCGCTTGATCAAGATCGAGTGGTCGATCGTAGACGCGGGAATTGGTGCTGATGCGAATGAACGCGCACAACACACCCCAGGACAGGCACACCGGGGAGGCACCCGACAGCTGCGCATCCCACCATATGCGCGCGGCCTCGTGCTGCGAACTCGACGCATCTTCCGCGTAAAGCACGAGGTTCGCATCGACGAGGATCACCGTGCATTCTCACCTTCGACCAGCGCCAAGAGCTCCTGAATGTTGTCGAGATTTCGCCCCGCCTTGAGTCCCAGCTTATGCGCGTGGGTCCGATAAGGCGCTGCTTGTGGCGGGGTGCTGAGGGTCTTCAATCCCGCGCGCAAGGCTTCGTTGATGACCGTGCGGAAGGGGACGCGCCGCTTGGCAGCCGCCGCCTTGGCTTTTTCCAGCACATCGTCATCGATCGACAGGGTCGTTCGCATGAGGAAACCTCCAGGGTCGAATATAGATATGCGGTGATCATCATAGCATCATATGAAATGATGTCAAAGCATCACTTAACGGGCGAGCACGTTTATTTCTTGCGGCATGCCCATGGTGGTCGATGGCAGCGAGCCCGAGTTCGCCTTGGACGTGCTCGAGCAATTCCTGCAAGACAGCGTCGAGACGGTCGAATCCGCCCGTCGCGCCGCAGCCCTCGCCGACCGCGAGGGGGCGCTGCATGGGATGCACACGCTGGAGTCCTCCAGTGCGCAGGTCGGTCCACTGGCGCTGTCCGCATGGGCGAGGTAGGCCCGCAATCCGGCCGCATGAACATGGCTTTGGTTGTCAGTCCCGTTGCCGGATCCCGTTCATGATTTGTGGCTGCGCAGATCCAATAATTGTTGCTGCTGGGCGGGTGTGAGCAGGTTCTTGAATCTGACGAGCAGCGAGATCTGCGCCTTTTTTATCCCTCGCTCCATTCCGAGCACTTTGTCGACCTGCGCGAGCGCCGCGGCCTCATCGATCCTCGGCGCGTGCACGGATGACCGCGAACAGCCAGGTTTTCAAACTCGATCAGCCGTCGACGCAAATCGATTGTTATCACGCCGTAATCGCTGAGCCACAATCCCGTTGGTCCTATGGCATTTGTGTTCTGTGGGCTGGATTCGTATGACACGGCGTAACTTCTCAGCGGGGGCGACGCGAACGGTTGTGCCGGTGGCGGGAAAAGTATTGCAAAGGCGATTGGCTACGATGATTTCCGCGACTACAGTGAGACCATCGGCAGTCGCAACGCAGGACGGTCACTACTCGCAGCTCACCGCAAAGACTTGAGCCACCAGGAGGTGTAATTCATGATCAGCAACGCCCGAAACTTGCTCTCAGCGGCGACCGCCCTGACGCTGGCGTCCTGCGTCGTGGTGACGACGACGACTCTCGCTCCCGGCGCCACATCGGTTCGGATCGTTCGCAGTGACGCCGACGTCGCTTCGTGCACCGCTGTCGGCAATGTCAGGCAGCCTCCCGATCAGAACGTGGATCTGCGCAACCTGATTGGGCACGGAGGCGGGTTTTCGCCCCGATGTCCGCTGCAAGTCCCATGGTCTCGATGCGCGGCAGTCATGTCTCCAAGTTCGCAACGGCCAGTTTGACGAGACGGGTAACATGGTCGAGGTCGGCCACCGTTTTCAACCGAAGCTCAATCCAATGCGCATTCTTGGATCGCTTCGGATGGTGAACAGAATTGGACGGCTGCACCAAGTCTTCGCGTGCGATGACCGACCGCGTCAGGTGCAGATCGAGTTCTTCGTCATGGTGAAAATGCGCGAAGGGCTTGTCGCGATAGCAAAGTGCGGCAAAGCCATCATCGCGACCCGGGAATGGCCGTTCCTCAACGCCGAGCTTTCTAACGCGCGCGATCAATTGTTTGCGTAAGCTGGTCATCGTTGTGCGTGCCTGCCAAGGAATTTGCCGTGCCTCCCACGAGGATGGCCGTCTCGACGGCGCGCTAACGATGGCCGTCGATCGCACTCAAGAACGCCAGGAAACCATCCTCCGTTCCCGTGGTCCCCAGGGTAACACTACCAAACTGTGCAGCCGGCTGATACGAACCTGTCACCCTCACGTCCCCGTGGCTCGTCAGGCCTATGCGAGGATTGTTTTCGAAATCACCGCTGAAAGGTCCATCCGCTTCCGCGGCCCAGTCCAGCTTATGATCCGCGGAGCCGGCAACGCACGATACGTCACTGCGGGAAAATTTCGCGATGAAGAGGTTGTAGGGGTCCTTCCCCGTCAAGTTGGTCCCCTCGAACGCGATCGTGCCTTGAAAGATTCCAGCCAGAATTAGGTTGCCGTGGTGGTCGTACGCGATTCCGCTGCCGCCGTCATCCTGCGGTCCTCCGAAGCGCTGCGCCCCGAGCAGCACCCCGTCCTCATCGTAGGTCGCAAGGAATACATCCTTGTTATAAGGTTGCGTGAGCTGACCTCCACCGAGATTGATGTTGCCCGCCCCTGCCTGCGACGTGACGATGGTTGCGGCCTGCGAGGCAGAATCACCTATGTTGCCGACGAGGCCCGTGATGCTCACCCGGCCGTCGCGGCTCGTTGCGATGTCGGTCCCGATCGCTTTGTAACCGCCGACATGATTGACCCACTGCAGATTGCCGTTCTCATCGTATTTCACGACATAGGCATCAGCGGGATAGTCGGGATAAGTCTGCACCGGACCGCTGAAGCCATCCACGGTCTGATCGCGGCCATCATTGCTGTAAAAGACCGTCTGGCCTTCCATCCATCCGGTCACATAGGCATTGTTGTCGGTGTCGACCGCCACTTTGTGCCCAACGGTATTCGGCGAAGCTGCGTTTGTTACTCCCCATTGGAAATTGCCGTTAGCGTCATATTTTGCCAGCACCATGTGCCAAAAGGGCGAACCGGACACTGAATTGAGCGCTCCGCTCGATGACGAGAACGTGGTATCTCCTTGGCTCACGCCGGTCAAATACACAGAACCCGTCGCCGGCTCGACCGCAACGCCGTAGCCATTATTGGATGCCTCGTCCGCAGTTCCGGTTTGTACCCACGCGAGCATGCCCGACGGGGTGTATTTCGCCAGAAATATCGTCTGGCCCGTTCCCGTCACCGTTTTGCCGGAGCCGTTCAAACCTTGGAACGTCGCGCGATCGGTGAACACGCCTGTCACATAAACATTGCGGTAGGCGTCGAAGCCGATATCGAACCCTTCATCGTCGCCGGGTCCCCCCATCTGTATCAACCACTGCAGAGTTCCCGACGGACCATATTTGGCGAGGAAACTGTCCGTACCACCCTGCGACGTGAGCGATCTACCGGTGCCGGAGCCTGACGGCGTTGGCTGAACCTGGAAGTTTGCGGTTGCCGAAAACGCGCCCGTCGCATATGAATTCCCCTCCCGGTCCACTTTCACTGCCTGTCCGATGTTTGTCCCGCTGCCGCCTCCGAAGCGGAACGCCACAGTCCAGTCGGGTGATGAATTTCCACGGGCGGGAAGACTGAGGACAATACCGCCCACAAGACACAGGACTGCGGTTGCGCGCAGATCAGACTTGGATGAATGAGTCATGTTCGCGTCCCCCGATGTTTATCGTGTTTTGATCCCGCCCCCAGATGTATAACCAGCCTCGAAGAGGGCGCGTTTGTCCGGCTATATACCCGGCGCGTCGACTGATTTGAGAATAAGTAGCTACGCTTTTTGTGATTGGGCGCAACTTTCCTTATTCGAAAGTGTGTTGTCGCTCACAGACGCTAATTGGATATGTGAAATCCGATCGACATCGCGATTGAAAGATCATTTGATTCCGTCGTTCCAGAACCCTGGCATGCCAATCTGCTCCGGTAGCTGGACCACCTTGCGAAACCGTGTGGTGTCGTAGCCGAGCGCGGCAAAGCGATCCAGGAGCGCGTGATAGTCGGCATCGGCGATGGTCGGAGTGCGTGAGAACACCCAACCCAGCGAGCGGTTGTTCTCCCCGAACATCACGTAACGATAATCCGGGTCGGTGTAGAGCACGAGGAACGGCACGCTGACCGGCCAGAAGAGATGGACGCGCCAACTGGCGTTGTTTGATTCCGGGACTATGCTATCCCTGACGGTGTAATGACGGACCTTGGCATCGAAACCGCCGCGTCGTAGATAGAAATTTTCCTGGATATCGCCGTCGGTTCGCCGCGAATAGACGTCGAAAGGGGCCACCATCCCTCGCTCGAAGTGGTTGGGGATCGTCGCGACGATGTACCAGCCGCCCTGGATCGCCTCGAGATTGACCTGCGAGGCGAGAGGAAGCCGCGGCAATGACCCGGCACAGCCGAGCAACTGCGCTGCCAGCGGTAGGGCCAGAAGGAGGCGCCACCGCACGGCGGTAATCACACAGGCACTTTAGACAGCGAGATCGCCTTCTCAGGGCAAGCCGACACGCATAGACCGCAGGAGCGGCACGCATGGACGTTCGGCGTGTAGGCGACTTGCATGCCATGAACCCGTAACTTGAATCGACTCACGAGTCCGAGTGCACGGTAGTCCTTATCCTCAATCCGTGCCATCGCGAAGACATTCTCGGGGCACACCCGCACACAATCGGCCTTGCCCTCACACCGATTGAAGTCAACGACGGGCTTGATCACGCCCGCCGGCTGTTTGCATTCGATTGGTTGCGCGCTCATGACCTGCTCCCGCTTTCTCTGTCGACAGGCTTACGCAACGGCTTTCGCCTCCGCTGACGCTGCGCCATCGAGCGGTGCATCCGCGGGCGTGCGCCGTGAAGTGCCGATTGTGCGATTGACGAAATACATCAGGGTCAACGTCATCAAAGTGGTGAAGATCAGGACATAGCCGACCCTGTCGAAATGCAAAAGCCTGCCGCCGGCTCCTTCCTCGACCATCATTCCTGACAACACCGATGCCACACCGCCGGCAACCTGCTGCAGAGAAGAGCTGATGGACATGTACGAGCCGCGGTCGGCTGGATCCGGAAGCGCCGACATGAGCGCCGATGCCGAAATCATCCGTGAAAAAATACCGACTTGCAGGACCGCCAGCACGATCACAAGTAACCACAGGGGGCTTATCGTCAGATGAGTGAAGATAAACACCATCACGACCGTGACGGCGCAGCCGAAGAAAAAGACTTTGAACTTTCCAAACGTGTCGCTGGCTCGTCCGATGAGGGGTCCCGTGACGACGGAAACGAGGCCCGTCAGGACATAGATGAGCGGTAGCTTTTCAATGGGAGTGCCGACGTTGTGTACCATGAAGGCGCTCATGAAGGGCATCAGCATGAACCCGCCGACGCTCAACAAGCCGGTCGTTGCGAACCCCTGCAGATAGCGACGGTTGGATATGGCATGAAGCAGGTGGTGCAACGGACTGCGATCCGGGGCGTGTTTCAAATGGGCATCGACAGGCCGCATGTACCGTTGAATGGATACGCCGACCAGCGCACCCACCACTACGATCATGAAAAAGGGCGCATTCCAGCCCCAGTGGTTGGAAAGCAGCAGTCCGATGGGAATTCCGAGCACGGAACTCGCAGCAAAGGCTGTTTGGATAACGCCCATGACTCGGCCGCGCATCTGCAGCGGGAATACATCGGTGATGATCGCCATCGAAGCGGAGCTCACCACACCGGCGAACAAGCCCGTCACGAGTCGCGCGAACACCAACAGGGGGTAGTTGGAGGCGAAACCGCACAGCAAGGTGCCGGCGAGAAAACCCGCGTAAAACAACATCAGCAGTTTTTTCCGATCGAAACGATCCGCGAATCCCGCCGCGAGAAAACCCGCGGCGCCGGCGCTGAAAGCATATGTCGACACCACCATGCCGAACTGAGCGGGGCTGATTCTTAATCCCGGCATCAGCTGCGCGCCCAAGGGCGAGAGGATCATAAAGTCGAGTACGACGGTGAACTGCAGGAACGCCAGAATCGCAACGACGAATTTCTGATACTTGGAAAAAGCATCAGGGGAACCGGCAAGGCTCAAGATCGTATTCCCTTAATTTCTGCGGCCGCCCGTTGCAAAATCTCCGTGATCCGGCGCACTTGCTCAGGCGTGCTGCCGCGAGCTTGCATCAAGGCGTGCTTTAGCGCGTGACGAGCTTGGTGCAGTTGATCGCCGGCGTCGGCGTCGAATTCTTGAACACCGGCAAAAGCTTCGCGCACTTCCTGCATTCGCCCGCCAATCCGGCCCAACGCATCGAGCATGGCCTCGGCAATGCTGCGGTTTGCATCGAGGTACTTGCGGCCTTCGTCGGTCAGCCGGTATCGCTTGCGATTACCGTCAAGCTCAACCGCCGCCTGGCCGATTTCCTCGAGATAGGTGAGCGCGGGATAAATCACCCCCGGACTCGGCGTATAAAAGCCATTTGATCGCTCCTCGACGGCTCGGATGAGTTCATAACCGTGGGCCGGCGCTTTCTCCAAGAGTGCGCGCAGGAGCAGCTGCAGGTCCGCGGAGGACAGCTTGCGGCCTCCGGGCATGCCATCGCCGCCCATGAATCCACGACCCGAGCCGCCGCGACCCCAGCCAAATCCACCGTGACCTCTGAAAAAGCGTCCGGCGAATTGGGTCGACTCCCGCAAACCATGTCCAAAATTATCGTAAATCATGTCTTACGATATATCGGATGACCTGTAATTGCAAGTTCATGCGCGCCACTACCTTACCCGCAATGGGATTCCCATTTCTTCGTCGACGCGTTTTTGCCAGTCCTTGAGGCGCGTCGCCGGCACCTGATCGTGAAGATCATGATCTTCGTGGGGGTCGAGACTCAGATTGAAAACTCGCTCGGCACCGGAGTCTTGATCCACCGTATATTTGAACTGATTTGAGGGATCTCGATGGTCGATCAGGCCATGGTAGGCATGCTCGGTGAAAAAACTGATGTCGACGTTCTTGTTGAATTGCAGCGGGCGGCCGACCCAGCTGCTGGGTTGCGGGATGTCCAACTCCCGTAGAATGGTGGGCGCGATGTCCACGTGAGAGGCGAATGCACGCGCCGGATTCGGAATCTTCAGCGGCCGGCCGTACGCGAACATGACCAGGGGGACGCGCAAAGCTTCTTCCCGTACGCTGTTGGCGTGATGGTAGAGACCATGTTCGCCGAGTGATTCGCCGTGGTCCGCGGTGATCACGACCAGGGCATCTTCCAGATAGCCCTTGTCCTTCAAGAGGGTCATCAGCTGCCCGATCACGTCATCGGCCCGCACCACGCCATTGTCATAGAAATTGCGGGGGCCGGGTAGCACCTCTCCGCCCGGACCCGTATCGTGGCTGTCGGGGAACAAATAGCGCTCTTCCGGCTGGAAGGGGCCGTGCTCACCGCGCTTGCGCAGGATGTGCGCCGACATCAAATGAAAATGAAACATCACCGGGTTGCCGTCGAAGCGCGGCATGGTCGCGAGCTTGTCGATCACGATTTGGTCATCGTTCACATAGTGGCCCGGCGCCTGCGTCCCGTCGTAGAAGGTGTCGACATCGCCGTAGTATTGCTTGCGGCTGTAGAAGTAGGTCTTGTCGCCGCTCAAGATCAAGTGAATATGATAGCCGTTGCGCCACAACACGTGATGCAGCATGAACGGGTGGGCCGCAAAATGGCCGGGAAATGTCGAGCTGAACAGGCTGAAAATGGAACAGGCGGTGTCGGCGCAGGTCGAGTGAACCTCCTGCATGATTCGCGTCGAGTGTTCGCGCGCCATCCGTGTCAAGTTCGGAGTGGTCTCGCGGTCATAGCCGTATTGCTCCATGTGATCGGGGCGCAGCGCATCGACGAGAATGAACACGAGATTCTTGCGGCGAACGCCGTTGGCGAACGCGCCGACGCCGACATAGGATTGACGCGCGGCATCCTCAACTATGTCCATCTGCTTCGCTGTCACGGGATTGACCACGAACCCTTCCAAATCCATGCCGGAGGACGGCGGAAACCAAGTGAGGCTCAACGGCTCGGATTTTTGTATGAATATCCCGGTGCAGAATTCCATGCTGACGCTGGCTATCGCTGCAAGCCCGATCAGCATCACACCCGCGAACATCACACCCGACAGGTGAGGATTGAGGAATGGCACCCAGTCGAGCCGGTCGAAGTAGCGTCGGCACAGCACGATGGCCAACCAGTAGACCAGGAACGGAATGACGATCACGCAGACGCGGGGAATGTTCCACGCTTCCGTGATGATGGAGGTTTGCAAAAAGAAGGTGGGTATGACGTTCCACGCAACCACGCCGCCCCAGGAATGCAGACCGATCAGAACGACTGCGTAGTAGATGACCAACAGCGCGAGCGCGCTCGACATGAGCGTGGAGGTGACCAGGAAATACACCCTGTGGCTGGCGGATGAGCGCGCCAGCACCAAGCGGATCAGGAACACGACCAACAACGGCATGCTCGCAAGTTCCAAGTGCGGGACGACGGCCGTCGTCGGCTCCGAGTAACCGAGCACGTAGGCGAGCAGGAACGCGCACGGCACGGAAAACCACAGTGCGACATCCATCGCGAAGCAGCGAATCATCCATAGAACGCGGATAGCAAACTCCGGACGGCCGAGAGGAACTGGCCATTTAATCGGGCGGTTTGCGAGGGTTCAATTCGATAATTTCAATAATGTGACATAACTCTCCGAAGAGTGCGCATGAGGCGAACAGCGCGACATGCTCAGTCCGGCCAGGACGGCGCTTGGGCAATTTCCCCGTTGAGCAATGCGCCGTATTCTCGATCAAGACGATCCAATTGGTCTTGAACTCGGGGGCTTGGCGGCTGCCCCTTCAGCACAGCGGCGTCCATCCGGGCCTGTCGTAGCCTCGCGTCCAGTTGAGACAGGCAGCGACGGTGCTGAGCCGCATCGCTGGGATAGGGGCGGCCTAAAGCGCCGATCGCCTCGGCGAGGCCATTCCCATTCACGATCTCGTGGCCCGTGCGTGGCCGAATGATCGCGCGGGCGGCGTCGACGCACCAAGCAGACAACGATATCCGAGCCTCTGCATCCTTGGACAGATTCATCTCGTCGTTCTCTCCCGTGACGAAGACAAACCGGGTTCGACTCTGCAGCAGCGACATCAACTGTGGCGACGGAAGAGGAATGTAAGATGAACCAACCGGATCGCTGCCGGAATCAAGCAGAACGCCCGCGAAGACGTCCGGGAACGCGATGGCGGCCCGAAACGCGACGCGAGATCCGCCGGAGAATCCGCCGATGAAGGTTCGATTGGGATCGACCGGGTACCGTTGCGCCAAAGCATGGGCGGCCGTGAGCGCCAGAGGTATTCGCCGGCCAAAGATACTATCGTCATTGCCCGATCGATCGGCGGTGGCGAATATGATGCCGTTGCGCTCGAGGACTTGGGACCAGCCCATTGGGAGTCGGGCGTCTTCCCAGGGCGGAATAAAGACCAAAAGTCCGTATCCCGCCGGCGGCTCCTGTTTCGGCACGTAAATGGAGAAGCGCTCAGCGCTCAAGTCCAGCGGGTAAGGCGATGGAACTTCCCCCTTGACGGCCATGGCCGAGAGTTGTCGCTCACGCTGACGGGGGCTCAGTAGGCGCTCGAGAAGAATGGAGTTCTTCGCAAGCGGGGAGGGTTGGTCGAGCACGATGTTGCGCGCGAGCTGGCCGGGTATCCCCTGTGCGAACGCGGGCGATACGAGCGTTGCCACCAAGGCCAGAAAGCCAAGCGCAGCAACACGGTTCGCATTCCGAAGACACACTGTCGTCATGCGCTATTCTTGCACGGCTCTTTTCACAGCGGTTTGACAAAGTATCGAGTGGACACAGGGGAATATGAACGCAGAACCAATCGACGACTAGTTCCAATCTAGGGACAACTCTGCGCTGTAGGATGGCTTGCAACCAGCCGCGCTGCGACTCTTCGTCGGCCGTCTAAGCACGATGAATTGACATGAGCTGATCGCCCCCGACGCTCCATCGGGCGGCGTCGGCTGAGCGGCACCAGGCGAGGGCGTCGGCGAGGGGCATGGGGCGTTGAATGGCGTAGCCCTGAAGGGCGTCCACGCCCGCGAAGACCGCGGCATCGGCGATCGCCTCGTCGGCCACGTATTCGGCGACGGTGCCGATGTGCATGACGCGGGCGAGGCGGACGATGCCGTTGACGATTTCGCGATCCACAGGGCTTTCGGTGAGGTTGCGGATGAAGCTGCCGTCGATCTTGAGGTAGTCGACGGGAAAGCGTTTGAGGTAATCGAAGGTGGCGAGGCCGGTGCCAAAGTCGTCGAGGACGACGCCGTAGCCGGCATTGCGCAGCCGTCTCACCAAGCTGAGCGCACAATCCATGTTGAGGATGGCCTGGCTCTCGGTGATTTCGAATGCAAAATGATGGGCCGGCAGTCGAGCATCAGCGCGGCAGCGCTCGATCCATTCGAACAAGTTCGGGACCGAGAGGCTGGCGCCGGTCAGGTTGATCGCGATGCGCTCGATTGACTGGATCTCTCGCGGACGGGCGGCGAACCAGTCGAAAGTAGTGCGGATGACGACGCGGTCGAGTTCCGTGGAGACGATATTGCGCGCGAGGACGCGCGCGACGTCGGCGGAGGGGAGAATCTCGCCCGGCTCGGCGTCGATGCGCACCAGGATCTCGAGTGACGGCCGCTGGATGCACCGGACCTGCATGATGGGTTGCGCAAACAACCTCACGTCACCGGCGCGCACCCGGTGCTTGATCACGTCGACGAGCCTCTCATAGGCGCGACGTTCCGCAATGAGCGAGGGGGACCAGGTGCGCTTCACCGGTTGCTCGTCCCCGGAGAACAGCGCTTCGCCGAGGAGTGCGCGGACGCCGAGGAGAAGTTCGCTGGCGGGACTTGCCTCTTCCTCGGGCACGTCGAGGGCGACCGTGACGAGTCGCATCTCGACTTGTCCACTGCTCCAGCGTCGTTTCAGAAGGGAGACGATGGGCTCGGGCCAGGCGACGTCCGAGCGCAGATAGGCGGCGAAGGTTCCGGGCTGCAGGCGGGTGACGCCTGACAACACGGGCGTCGCGCGAAGGAGTTCTGCCACTTCGATTTGCAGGTCGAAGCTCGCGCCGATACCGGCGAGGATTTCGAGCTCCGGCCAGTTGTCAAAGGCGAGCGCGACCACTTTGAACGGCCGCGGAATGCCGTCGAGGACGCGGGAAAAGCTCGTCTCGTTGAGCAGGCCGGTCAGCGGGTCGAGGTCGCGCTGCCGTGCGACGTCGGCGAAGGCCGCGCGGCGCTCACTCGCGAGCGCGCCGAGTACCTGGCCCATGGTGCTGATGATCAACGTGACGAGGGCAATGCGAAACAGCGCGAAATTCGCGATCGGTACACCATCGCCGTGCAGACGCAGGGCCTCGCAGCTCAGTGTGGCGATCGCGATCCACACGAGAAGGATGTTGGTCCGCTGGACGGACCCCGTGAGGGCGCACCAGGCGACGAGCGGAAAATAGCCGTAGATCAGCAGGTCGGCATACGGAGCCCCGGCGGTGGTGTGCAGCAACCAGCGTGCGACCTCGATGCCGAGGGGCAGCACGAAGAACCCGGTCGACCGCGGAGAGTCGGTCGGTTGCACGCTTCCGGCATCGGGGGCGCGGTTCGCAAGCCATTCGTTGACGGGTGGTGCGAACAGGACGAGTCCGATCGCTTCGACGATCATATAGGCGAGGAAGACGCCGGGAAGATCGGCCGGCGGAAAGCGCTGTCCGGCGACCGCACCTAAGGATCCGAGCAGGGCGGCGATCGGACAGGCGAGGACGAGGCCGCAGACATAGAAGGCAATCTGCCAGCGCAGCCGTGCTGCGTCAGCCTGAGTCGGAACGAAGCGGCGGAGGACGAGCACTCCGACCCACGGACCGAGCGTTTCACCGAAGACGACGAGCATCGAACCCCAGGCGGGATAGAGCATGAAGGTCGGGACCGCGATTCCGAGAGCGATGGCGGGCAACGCGCGGGCCCCGTAGCGCCAGCAGAGGGCAAAAGCGATGCCCGCGGGTGGCCAGAAAAGCGAGAACGCGAGGTTCGAAAAGCTCAGGCCCTGGGAGGCGAAGGCGCTCGCGAGAATCGCCAGCGTGCCCAAGACGCCGCCGCGCCAACCGAGGGAGTGAGGGATTGCGCTTGCCGGCAGTGCTCGCGTCTTACTGGCGGAAACTCCGAGCCGGGCAGGGAGCGTCGGCATGAGTCGGGATGCCCTTGTGAAAGCTCGCGGAGACTCGCGTAAATTTCACAATAATCGAGCGCTCAATGAACCTCTCTGAATCCGATCACGGCGTGCGTTTTGCAAGTCGTGAACGGGTGCACAAATTTAGCGGGCCGCACCGGCGGGCGCCGCGGCTACGTTCCGCCTAGCTCACGCGACCCGCGCGACTACACGCATCGATCGGCGGGTCAGGGCTTGGCTTGCTGCTGCTGTTCGGCCCGCCACTTTTCAACGGCCGCCAGCGTGTTCTCGACGTGTTTGTCGGGACTCAGCGCCGAATAGGCGTAGATGATTTTTCCCGTCGGCGCGATGACATAGGAGGTGCGGCTCGAGTAGGAAGTAAAAAACAGGGTGGCGTCGTACGCCTTGGAGATCTTCTGGTCGGCATCCGAGGCAACGGCGAATTTGTTTCGGCATTCGCTCACCGAGAACTTGTTGAGCGTATCGATGGAATCGTGAGAGACGCCGATGACCGTCGCGCCCAGCGCCTTGAATTTCTCGGTGGCCTCCGCGAACTCGTGGGCTTCGACCGTGCAGCCTGAGGTAAATGCCGCCGGATAAAAATACAGCACCACGGGACCCGATTTCAACGCGTCGGTCAGTGCAAATGTAAAGGGTTTTCCGGCGAGGGTCGCCTGGGTGGTGAATATCGGCGCCGACGCCCCGGGGTCGAGCATCGCATACAATGGCGACACGAGCGCCGTGCCCACAAGGCAGACAAACAATCGGCGCACGATGACTACCTCAGTACGTCTTGTAGGGAAGGAATTTGCCTGACATGACGATCTTGACACGATCGCCTTTGGGGTCGGCCTCCCGCGTCATGTCCATCTTGAAATCGATCGCGCTCATGATCCCGTCGCCGAACTCCTCGTGGATCAATTCCTTGAACGTGGTGCCGTAAACCTGGACCAATTCGTAGAACCGGTAGATGAGCGGATCCGTGGGGATGCTCGTCGGCAGTGAACCCTTGTACGGCACGGTCGTCAGCCACTGTCGGTCCGCTTCGCTGAGGCCGAAGATCGTACCGATCTGCGCCGCCTGTTCACGGTTCAAGGTCATCTGGCCCAGGCACGCGGCGGTGACCCATTCCTTGCTGAGACCCACTTGGGCGGCGACGTCGGCCCACTTCAAGCCCTTGCTGATTTTCGCCGCCATGATCTTTTCCGTGACTTCAACCCGGCTCATACAGTCCTCCTCGAGTACGGGACGCCATTATAGCTTAGGCTTGCGTTCCACGACCTTCTTGGCCAGTTCCGCGAGCTGCGCCAAGTCCATGTCCTCGGACGGTACCTCGATGACATCATCGGTCGGCGCGGACGCGGGGAGCGTGGGCTTTAGAGTGGCGGGTTTCGGCTGCAACGGCGAAGGCTTCGCGAATGGCCTCGGCTCGGCCGCTCGGTCGGACCCGCCGGAATGATACGGCGCTGCGTCCGGCGCCGGTTTCACCCAGTCGGTCATCTGGTCCATCCAGCGCAGGTAGCGGTCGAAGGTCCACATGCCCTCATCCCCGCCGGACTGGAGCACGTTCGCAATCTGACTGAAATTACCGGCCCGAATGGTTCCCTTGGCGCCGGAGCTGGGAAGCAGCAGTTCGCAGCGGGGCACCCGGACCCGGTACGCCTCGAGAAAGTCGAGGCGCTGACAACTGACGCCGACGAGGCAGTCCGCGAGTTGTGCCCGGATGCTCGGCTGCAGGTCGGCCGGAAACGACATGCACAGCCGGCTCAAGGCCTCCGCGCAGGTGGCGGAGTGCATCGTCGCGAGCACCAGGTGCCCTGTTTCCGCGGCGTTCAATGTCAGTCTCATGACCTCCGGCGTGCGCATTTCGCTGATCACCAGGACATCGGGATTCTCCCGCAACGCGTCGGTGATGCCTTGTTCAAAGCTCGGCGAGTGCGTCGGAATTTCGCGCTGTCGAATGTACGAGAGGCGATTGCTGAAGATGTACTCGAGGGGACTTTCGAGGGTCACGATGTGCCGTGCCCGCGATGCATTGATTTCCTCGATCAGGGCCCCGAGCGTCGTCGATTTCCCGCATCCCGTCGGCCCTGAGATGATGACGAGGCCGGTCGAGGCCTCCGTGAGCTTGCGAAAATCCGGGTGTAGATTGCAGGCTCGAACATCTTTGATGGATGGGGCGAGCAGCCGCACCGCGATGGCGAGACCGCGCACGGTCTTGAAGAAACTGGCGCGGCATCGGATCCCGCGAATCGAGACGGCAATATCCGCAGAACCGCGCGCTCTGAATTCCTCCCATAGTTGCGCGCCCAACAAGTCCCGGGCGGTCTGCAGGAGCGCGTCGCCGGTAATCACCGCGCCGACGGTCTGCAGTTCGCCGCGTACCCGGGCCACCAGGGGAGTGTTGGTCTCGACGTGCAGATCGCTCGCGGCGAGCGCACGCGCTTTCTCGATCCAATCCTCGAAGGGGGTCATCATCGGTAAGCTATACGAATCGCCGCGCCTGCGCAAAAGCGGCGGCGCCGAATCCTTACCCTGCGGATCAGATTATTTCTTGGCGCTCGCGAGCAGCACGCGGGCGTCGCGGGCATCGTAACGAGCCGTAAGCTCGGCGCTGTTCGCGTTGCGCAAAACGGACTCGACCGATTGTTCCACGTCGTCGAGTTCCACCGTGGTATTCGCGCTGTCGGCGATGAGGGACACGATGTTCAGGCAGGATGCGATCAGCCGGCGGGCCGCGCGCAGCTCGTCTTCCGACAGCGGCTGACCGTCATCGGTCACGCCGTTCAAAAGTTCCTCGATCGCATCCTCGCAGTCGCTCAGGTCGGTCACGATGTGACGAAACCGATAGTCGGATTTATTGTCCATGAACGTCTCCTGGCTCCATATCCGGACATATTGCGTCAGTGCAGCACGCACGCATTATTGCCGCTTTTGACCGCTTCAGGATGTGTCGCAATTGGCACGAATGCGGCGGGCGCTATCCGGCGAGCAGGGGAAATGTGACGCCGATCGCCCAAGCGAACGCCACCGCGTTGGCGATGCCGGCAACGAACGGGTGTCCGGTCCGCGCATACGTCCACTTGCTGAACAGGCCATACACCAGAAAGAACAGCACGATGACCGGTACGATGATGATCAGGAAGAACAGCCGCTCCAGATCGAGCGCCACCGCGATCGCGAGGGACACCAAAAACGCGATCTTGGATGCGGCGTAGGCGCCGCGGGCGGCGCCGTTGCCTCGCGTCAGCCACTCGTCGCTCAGAAAGTAGGCGAGCGTCCCGACCAGCATCGCGAGCGTCAGAATGGCGCGTTCGCGTCCCGGTACGAATGAAGTGACATAGCTGTCGATCGGCCACACCAACGCGATGAAACCATAGGCAACGACCGAAATCGATGCGCCGGCGAGAGCGATTCCCGCCGACGGCGGACGCACCCGCACCCCTCCTTCGCGCTGCATCCGTAGCAAGCACAGCGCCGTGATCATTCCGTAGGTGGCGAAATGTGCGGCCAAATAGTCTCCCACCAACACCGGCAAAAAATGGGTCGGCAGCACACGCAGCAACAACGGTGTCGCCAGCATGGGAACCGACAACGGCATCCACAGCCGGCGCCACGCGAGGCCGGCCCCGATGGCCGGAACGGCGACCCGGGGAAGCAGCGTCGACAGCGGGCGCGCGAGCAGCACGACTCCCGCGATCAGCAGCAAAATCCACGGTCCGCGATCGTCGAGCATGGGCGGTCTATCGCGCGCAATGCCAAACGACCGATCCAGCCAGTTGAGCGACTCTCGCATGCTGTCGCGGCTGAACAGGACGCTGACATGTTCCACATGTGCGCTGAACGCGGCCCGCCGGGCCGTGCCTTCGGCCATGTCGCCATAGGTGACGCCGGCCTTTGCAACGGCCGGCGCACTCGCAAGACCGACGGCGCGCAGCGCCTCGCGCTTCAACATGCTCTCCCAGTCGCCGACGATCACCAGCAGATTGTGCGGCGATGTCGCGGTGACGGTGGGAGAGAACATGGAGACGGCGATTGTCGCGGCGACGTCGGGCGACGCTTGCGCAAAACGAATCACGATGTCGGAAGCCATCGAGTGTCCCAATACGGCGAGTCTGCCGTCGCCCAACCCGCGGGCAAACTCGGCAATCCGCCGCGTCTGGGACACCAGCGCGCGCGTCGCCCCATTCGGGTCGGTGATGCTGCCGGTGAGCGGGTCCGGATTACGGCCGTGTCCCAGAAAGTCGAACGTGACGGCGATGTAGCCGTTGCGCGCGAACGTCAGCGCAAAGGACTGCATGAGCTGCTGGGAACCGGCGAAACCATGCGCGATCAAGACCACCGGAGAGGCCCGGTTCGATGCCGGCCGATAAACGGTGACCGGCGTTCCCTCCACGGACGCCGTCGTCACGAGGATGCCTTGACGCGCGTCGTGAAGGCGCAAAAGGGAGGTGCCGATGGCGAGAATTGCGACCAGCGCCAGGACTGCATTGACTTTCATTGACTAGAATTCCCCAGTTCCACCGGCTCGAGGCGGCACGGCTCACGCCCCCATTGCAGTTAAGCTAGGCTGTGGCCCGGGGAGTACGACACGATGATGATGATGTCAGCAAAAGAAGTCTCTGTGAACCACCCATCGTGGTGGCGAAGGTTGCGAACCTTGTTCGGTGTGCTTGCGCTCGGCGCATTCGCGCTGCCGGGCATCGCCGCCGCGGCATCCGCGGCCAATGACCCCGGCACCAATGAAGAGTTGTCCATTGAACTCAAGTCCAGCGCGTGGACCGGGGATCTCGATGTCATGGCGCAGCGGCGCGCCATCCGCGTGCTCGTGCCGTACAGCAAGACGCTCTATTTTGTCGATTTGGGCGGCGTGCAGCGCGGAATCAGCTACGACTTCATGCGTGCATTCGAAGACGATCTCAACCAGAAGCTCGGGCGCGGCGACCTTCGCATCCATGCCGTGTTCATTCCCGTCTCTCGCGATCGGCTCATTCCCATGCTCGTGGCGGGTCAAGGCGATGTCGTGGCGGCAAACCTCACCGTCACGCCCGAACGTACCCAGGTGGTGGACTTCGTCACGCCGGCCGCGACCGGCGTCAAGGAAATCATCGTGACCGGTCCGGGGGCACCCGAGCTCCGCTCCCTCGATGACCTCGCCGGTCACGAGGTTTACGTGCGGCGCAGCTCGAGCTACTACCAAAGCTTGAGCGCGCTCAACGACCAATTCCGCCGGCGCCGGCTCGCGCCGATCAAGCTGCGCGATGCGCCCGAGCATTTCGAGACCGAGGACTTGATGGAAATGGCCAACGCCGGTCTGGTGCAGACCGTCGTGGCGGACGATTATTTGGCGCACTTCTGGCATCGGGTGTATCCGAATCTCAACGTGCACGAAGATTTGGTATTGCGGAACGACGGCGACATTGCATTCGCCATCCGCAAGAACAGCCCGAAGTTCAAGGCCGCGCTCGACGCCTTCACGGCGACTCACCGGGAGGGAACGCTGTTCGGCAACGTCACGCTGCAAAAATATCTCGAACAGACGCGCTGGGCGAAAAACGCCGTCTCCGCGCAAGAGCTGCAGAAATTCAACACCCTGGTGTCGCTGTTTCAAAAATATGGCGAGCAATATCGCATCAATTGGCTGCTGATGGCCGCGCAGGGATATCAAGAGTCCGAACTCGATCAGACCCGGCGCAGCGGCGTCGGCGCCATCGGCGTCATGCAGCTCATGCCGGCGACCGGAAAAGCGATGCAGGTCGGCGACATCACCGAACTCGAGGCGAACATTCACGGCGGCGTCAAATACGTGCGCTTCATGGTGGATACGTACTACAGGGACGAGCCGATGGATGAGCTGAACAAGATGCTGTTCGCGTTCGCCTCCTATAACGCCGGACCGGAACGCGTCCGCAGCCTGCGCAAGGAGGCGTTGGCGCGCAATCTCGATCCCAACGTCTGGTTCGACAACGTGGAGCGTGTCGCCGCGGAGCACATTGGCCGCGAAACCGTCCAATACGTGAGCAACATTTACAAGTACTACATCGCTTATTCGCTGGTGCAGGACGATGTCGAAAGGACGCTGAAAGAGGCCACGAACCCTGCCAAGAAAGGGTCTTGACGCAGCGATCGCGGGTATAATGCGGTGAGTTGGCTCTGGAGGAGGGGGGAGTGCCGATGTTTGTGCCGAATGAGCGGCCCGTCGCGGGTGGGCTTCGAGTGTTCGCCGCCGCGCTGATTGCGCTGTCGCCCGTTCCGGGCCTCGCGGCCCAGAACTACCAGGTGTTCGTCTCGAACGAGAGATCGGGCGACGTCACCGTGATCGACGGCGGGGACTTCAAGGTGCTCGCCACGATTCCGGTCGGCAAGCGTCCGCGCGGCATTCATGCGGGCCCCGACGGCAAGACGGTGTTTGTGGCGCTGACCGGCACTCCCATTGCAGCGCCCCCGCAACTCGACGCGCACGGTAATCCGGTCTTCGAGAAACACAAGGACGACGATGATGAGGATGAGGCCAAGTCCGACAAATCGGCCGATGCGATCGGAATATTGGACGTGGCGCAACGCAAGCTCACGGGACGGATTCTCGCCGGCTCCGACCCGGAAGAGTTTGCGCTCAGCAAGGACGGCACGCAGCTCTATGTGTCCAATGAAGACGTCAAGACCGCGAGCGTGCTCGATATCGCGACCGGCAAGGTGCAGCACATCGTGCCGGTAGGGCAGGAGCCCGAGGGCGTGGCGACCCTGCCGGATGGAAAACATTTCTACGTCACCTGTGAATCCGGCGGCGATGTTTTCGTCATCGACAGCGCGACCTACAAGGCCGTCGCGCAGTTCAAAGTCGAACCGCGTCCACGCAGCGCAGCTTTTCTGTCGGAAGGGGGAATAGGCTTCATTCCCTCGGAATCGGCCGCCAAATTAAATGTGATCGATACCGTGCATTCCGTCGTGACGAAGGTGATTGCCTTGCCCGAGGGCTCGCGGCCGATGAGCGTGAAGCTGTCGCCCGACGAGAAGACGCTCTATGTCAGCAACGGCCGCGCCGGAACCATTTCCGTGATCGACACCCACAGCTACGAGTTGCGCAGCACGATCAAAGTGGGCACTCGGCCCTGGGGCATCGCCGTTTCGCCGGACGGGAAATTTCTGTATTCGGCCAACGGACCCTCCAATGATGTGTCGGTCGTGGACCTGGGAGCCGACAAGGAAGTCGCGCGGATCAAAGCGGGGATTAGCCCGTGGAGCGTTGCCATCGTGCCGGTGCCCTAGCTTAGCTGGACCAGAGTTCTTGTAGTTGACGCCGGCGGTCACCGGCCGTCGCCGATGATGAATACCTCTTGCTGCGGAATGCTTCGGGTGAAACCGTCTTTATAGGCTCTCGCCCGAACGACCGCCGGGCCCGAGAGAGTGATCGGATTCTGGTAGCGCGGATCGGACGTCCCCGGAACGCTTCCGTCGAGGGTGTAGCGAATGTCCGCATCGGATTCGGAATCCGACAAGGAGATCTGGATCGGTGCGCCGAACGTGCCGCCCGCCGGTGAGATGGCCGGCGGCTCCAACACGTCGCGTCCGGGCATGCCGGTAATCCATCTTTTGAGCAGCGCAACACCCCGATCATCGATGGTTTCGCGCCCGACAGGGGGCATTTTAATATCGCCCACGGTGTTCACGCGCATGAACGCGATCGAGCGCCAGATGTCGTGCGGCGCAATCACCCGCGGCCGGTCGATTCCCTGGTCGATCAGTACCGGACCATCGATCAGCGCCTGTTGCTCGAGCGGAGTCTCGTAGCGGGCGTCAAAATAGGCGACCGTTTGCTCCGGCCGGTGACACTGCGAGCAATTCGCATCGAGGTACGAACGCGCCCGGTCGGTCAGGCTGCGGGTTTCATCGTCGGCCGCGGCGAGCGTGGGCAGCGTCGCGAGATCCGCGCCGCTGATGTCCGGCGAGAGCAGGCCGATGTGATTCCAGGCGCGCAGTTCGTTGTCCGAGACTCCGGACGGGTACGTGAAGGCGTGGTTCATCTGGCGGGTTTTCACGCCGAGCACGCCGCCCGCCCGCGCGTTGTGGCAGGTAAGACAATCCTGTGGGCTGGGGTAATACCACGTCTGGTTGCGAACGCCGCCCGCGGCGGTTCTGATCGGAATCTCCTCCGTCACGCTCGTCTTGAGCAGGTCCGCATCGCTGTTATCGGGCCGCCATTTGTAGACCGCGCCGTACACTCCGCCGTCGCTGTCACACACCAGTAATCGGGTCTCCAGCCGGCGTTTGACTTCCGGATGCGCGGCGTCGGTGGCCAGTTCGAAGGTCTTGACGAACACGGTACCCTTCGGGAAGGTCCATTCATCGGTCGGCGAGAATTTGATCTTGCCATCCGGGACCGCGACCCAGCGCGATTTGACGGCCCCATCCGACCAAAAGGCCACCACCAGGTCATAGGGAATCAGAGCCCGATCGGGAATTTGGCGCGCCGCGTCCTGGAAAGCGCCGGTCTGCGACAGCAGTGCCGGTAGGTTGCCGTCCGCCCGCCGCGGCATCCGCAAGTAAGGCTGCGGCAGTATTCGGGCGGAGAGTCCATGGGGGAGGAGGTCAGTGCTGCCCCGTGCTCCCCCCGGGCTCGAGTCGCTGAGGGCCAAAACGATGAGATAGAGCGCAAATACCCGGAGGCGATTCGTCGGCATTGGAAACTTGAGAGCAGATCAATCCTCGATGGTTGCAGCTATTTGGCCGGGAGTCCATTCGGGGCGTGACCTAAACCGAGAGATGCCAGCCCATTTTGATCATGGTGTCGACGCAGTCCTGCGGAAGGTACGATCGCCAGACCCGGATGTTTTCAGCCGCTCGCGCCGCATCCGCTTCGCTGATCTGTCCATCTACCGGGGTGGCGGGGTCCGATGATTCCTCGACGAGCTTTCGCGCCGCTGCGGCAGGCGCGGGGCCATCGCTGTTCATAGTGGTGCTCCATGCTGATTGGACGACATGTAAGACTTACATGTCGGTTTATGTCGCATCTGTGCGGTAGCACACCTAAGGCGAACGGATTGCTGACCCGTCGGGGCTTCCGGGAGCTCTTCAGCGCAACAGCTCGTCGACCACGTGGTTGATCTTGGACCGTACGCAATAGGCGTCGACCGCCCTGGTGCAGTCTTCGACCTCCTCACGGGTAAACGTCACGCGGGCGATTTTATTGTTGGCACCGACGTCAAATATGACCATCCCGGGTGCGGCGCGCTTCGCCCCGCGGGAGGTATCCCCGAGGCTCTGCCGTTCGATGCCGGAGGCTTTGAGTCGTGCCTCGATCGCGCGCCTTATGTTATGCAAACCCAACGAAAAGTGTTCATCCAATCGATCGTCCTGCATGGGGCGACCTTCCCACAGCCGCCGGAAAGGCTCCGTGAAGCCCTTGGCAATTTCACTGCCCGCCCGAACACCGGGCGGGTTCTGCGGGTTTGTCTGACTTCGGGGGCGAGGAATTGATGGAGCCGGCGGCGCTCAGTTCGTCAGAGGCCACTTGTTCGAGGGCCGCAATCTGTTTCCGGGAAAGCCCCAGTTCGAAGCCCGAGCACTCATAGTCACCCAAGGAGCGGGGATCACGCCCGGTGATGTTGCCGAACAGCATGAGCGCTTCCAGATAGTAGCCATAGCTGCTGGCGTGATAGTGATCGTAAGTCCATAAATCGATCTTGCCCGCATCGATTCCATCGTACGGATTGGAGTCGGCGACCCCCGCATGGATGGCGCGCGTCCATGCCTCCCCGACCGGCACCACGGACTTGATTCCCGGCGTGCCCTTGGCGGCCAGATCGTAGCCCGCCCGCACATCCCGGGCCATTGTCTCGATCGGCTTGCCATACCATGCGCCCGCGGGCTCATAGGTTTGATCCGCCCGCGACCAGGTCGCCATCAAGCGTATGTCGACCGCGGGATTCTTGATGCGCAAGAACTCGGCCATCTGATGGACGGCGGCCGTGATGACGGTCGCGTCGCCCGGTTTTCGCGGGTCGAGCGTGCTGTAGCCTTGCAGGACCACGACATCCCACGGGCGTTGTCCGATGACGCCCAGTTTGTGATCGACATGCCAGTCGATGCTGATGCCGGGTTCGGTTTCGAGGTACACGTCGTACTTGAGCCCGGCTTGCGACGTGAACGACTTGAACAACGCCGGCACACCGCCAATCCCCTGGCCGTTGAGATCGGTGACCGTGTCGGGCCGGTAGTAGTGCACCGGCGAGCCGTAGGCAAAGGTGAAGCTATTGCCGATGAACAGGATGCTGACGGCGCGGGCGCTCGCCGGCAGCAGGATTGAGAGCGTGGCGAACGCGAGGAGCAGCGCGAGAGCCACGCGCGCGATGCAGCGGGTCATTGTAGCGATGCGCCGATGTTGACTCAGGCGATCTGGGGCGCGGCCGTTGCCGCGGCCGGCGTGGTCGCCCGGTTGACGTCGGGGTCTTTGACGAGATGCAAGACGCGCGAGAAGACATGCCTGTGCGCTTCGGCGCGGCCGAGATAAATCACGCCGGTGTTCGGCAGATCCTTGACGAAAATATCGGTCACGAGATCCCGAGCGTCGTCCTCGAAGGCGTCGAGGACCTCATCGATGAGCACCCAGGGCGGCGCGTGCACCACGACCCGGGCGAAAGCCAGGGACTGCTGTTCGTCCTCGGAGAGTTCCCGATCCCAGCGCTCCGCTGAATCGAGCCGCGCCACCAGCCTTTGCAAGCCGACGCGCACCAGCGCCTTCGCAAAGACCTCCGCCTGAAATGTGGTGACCCCGCTCGGATAGGCGAGGATCTCGCGCAAGCTGCCCGGCGGAAGGTAGGGGATGCGCGGCATGTAGAGCAGCTCCTCGCCCTTGGGGTGGACGATTCTTCCCGATCCCCAGGGCCACAATCCCGCGAGTGCCCGAAACAACAGGGTTTTGCCGGCGCCGGAGTCACCGACGATCAAGACGCGTTCCGCCGCCGCGATGCGCACTTTTTTTTCCTCGAGCCTGGCGGCGCCGGCCGGCGAGGCGATCATGAGATCCTCGATTTCGATCGCGCCCGGGGCGCCCTCAGCGAACACAATCTGGCTTTCGACGTGCCGGCGTTCATCCGTGGCGAGGACGGCGCGGCGGAAGCTCGCGACGCGCAGCAGTGTCGCGCGCCAATCGGCGATGGTGCTGAAATTGTCGACGAACCAGCGCAACGAGGATTGAACCTGATTGAAGGCGCCGGAGGCCATCATCAGGCCGCCGAAGCTGATGTTTCCCGCAAAATACAGCGGCGCCGCGACGAGGATGGGGGCGACCAGCGTGAACCAACCATAGCCTGACGTGACCCACGTGAGATTGGTGAGTCCGGTGACCAATCGCCCGGTCGCGGCAAGCACCGCCGACAGATCGAGATCGATGCGGCGCGCCTCGTCGGCCTCGCCGGCGCTCAGCGCAATCGAGTCGATATGTTCGTTGACCCGCACCATCGAAAAGCGCAGATCGGCCTCGCGCGCATAGCGCTCGGCGTTACGTTCGATGAGACTGCGGCCGACCCAATAGCTCAACAGCGACGCCGAACCGGAATACAGGATGGCCGCCCACACCATATAACCCGGAATCTCGATGACTCGTCCCGCAACATGGAATGCGAAATTATTCGACAGCGCCCACAGCACCTCCACGAACGTGACCAGCAGAATCGAGGACTGCAGCAGACCGATGCCAAGATCGGCCGACAGTTCGGTCAGGTGGCGTGCGTCCTCATGCATGCGTTGATCGGGGTTCACGCCGATCGCGCCGGCATTGGCGAGCCGAAATGCCCGGCCCGGTACCAGCCAGTTCTGGATCAGATCGTGCACCAAGCCCTCTCGCAGCCGCAGCTTCAGCATTTCGGTGAACCAGCGCTGCGCCACATTGAGCATCAAGAGCGCGCCTGCGATCAGACCGAAGATTCCCAGCTGCACCAGGAAATGCGGAAAGTCGCGGCGGGACAGCGCATCATAGAAGGGCTGATTCCATTTGTTGAGGCGGATCTGCCCGTATGCCGTGGCGGCAACGACGAGAAATATCCCGGCGGACAGCCAGAACAGGGTATTTCGCACCGGCGCTGCCAGCAGGGCGCGGCTCATCGTGCGCAGTTGCGGCACGAGTGCGGAGTTGGCAATTTCGTCAGGATCGGATGCAGGTTCGCTCATGACCCGCATTATCATGCAACGCCGCGGCCAAGAAGGGGAATTCAGTGAATCGGATCGAAACCTTGATCGCCAAAATGACCGTGGCCGAGAAGTTGGGTCAGCTCACCATGACCGCCTCGTCCTATGCGGTCACCGGGCCGGTCATCGCGGGTGACTCGACCGATGCGATCAAGGCCGGTACGATCGGCAATCTGCTCAACATGGTCGGCGCGGAGCACGTGCACGAAATGCAGCGGCTCGCAGTCGAGGAGTCGCGGCTCGGTATCCCGCTGCTGATCGGGTTCGATGTGATCCACGGCCATCGGACCTTGTTTCCGATCCCCTTGGCCGAAGCCGCGCTGTTCGATCCGCACACCTGGGCGCTGACGGCGCGCGAGGCCGCGAAGGAAGCCGCGGCCGACGGCCTCGCCATGACCTTTGCACCCATGCTGGATGTGGCGCGCGATCCGCGCTGGGGCCGGATCGCCGAGGGTCCCGGCGAGGATCCGTGGCTCGCCGCGCGCATCGCGGAAGCCAAGGTGCGCGGCTTCGAAGGCGCCGACCTCGCCGCCAAGGATTCGCTCGCCGCGGTCGCCAAGCATTACTGCGCCTATGGCGCCGCGACCGCGGGACGCGAATATGCGTCCGTCGACATTTCCGAGCGCACCTTGCGCGAGGTGTACATGCCGCCATTCGCGGCCGCGGTGAGCGCCGGGGTGGCCGCGGTCATGCCGGCGTTCAACGATCTGGCGGGCGTGCCCATGACGGCAAACGTCGAGTTGCTGCGCGGTTGGCTGCGCGGACGGTTCGGATTCGGCGGGGTCCTGGTCAGCGACTACAATGCGATCGCCGAACTCGTGCATCACGGCATCGCCGCCGATCTGACCGGCGCCGCCGTTCTCGCGCTCAAAGCCGGAGTCGATATCGACATGATGGCGGATGCTTATCGGCGCGGCTTGCCGATCGCGCTCGAGCGCGGACTCGTGAGCGTCGCTGAGATTGACGAATCGGTCCGCCGCGTGCTGGCGCTGAAGGAGCGATTGGGTTTGTTCGACGACCCGTACCGCCGCGGCGCCACGGCCGAATCCGCCGGCGCCGTCGCGCATCGCAGGCAACTGGCGCGTGCGGTCGGGTCTCGCGCCATCGTCATGCTCAAGAATGACAATCAAACCCTGCCGCTGCCGGGCTCGCTGCGGCGTCTCGCGGTGCTGGGGCCGCTCGCGGACGCGCCGGCCGAGATGCGCGGTCCGTGGTGGGGCGCCGCGACGGCGGACGGACAAGTGACGGTGATTACCGGATTGCGGCACGCGTTATCCGAACCCCGGGTGCTGTACGCGCCCGGTGTCGCCATCGACAATGACGATACCTCAGGGATAGCGGGCGCGGTCGATCTCTGCGCCGCGGCCGATGCCATCGTGCTCTGTTTGGGAGAAGCCGCCACGATGAGTGGGGAGGCTGCGAGCCGCGCGCACTTAGGACTTCCCGGACAGCAACGTCGATTCGCCGAAGCGGTCTTCGAGCGCGCCCATGCGTTGGCCAAGCCGGTGACGGTCGTGCTCTTCTCCGGCCGGCCGCTGGTCGCGCCGTGGTTGTTCGAGCAGGCCGACGCGGTGCTTGCCGCGTGGTTCTTGGGGAGCGAGGCGGGCAATGCCATCGCCGATGTGCTCACCGGACGGGTCAGTCCGAGCGGCCGCAGCCCCGTGACCTGGCCCCGCGCCACCGGCCAGATACCCATATTCTTCGGCGAGCGTCCGACGGGGCGGCCGGCGGATCCGAAGGATCACTACACCAGCAAATATCTCGACGTGCCGAACGAGCCGCTCTATCCCTTCGGACACGGATTGAGCTACGGGCGATTCACGTTGTCGAATCTTCGCGTCACGCCGGTGGAGGCCGAGGAGCATGACGATATCCGGATTCGTGTCGACGTCCACAATGAGGGCGCCGCGGCGGCGGAGGAAACGGTGTTTTTGTTTACGCATGACAAGGTCGCGAGTGTCGCGCGGCCGCTGCTCGAGCTCAAAGGGTTCGCCAAGATAACCCTGAACCCCGGTCAATCCGGCACGGTCAATTTAAGCGTGAATGCCTGGGATTTGCGCTTTCTCGGACTCGATTTGACGCCCGTGTACGAACCCGGCGAGATCGAGATATTGGTGGGCCCTTGCGCCGACCGAGCGCAGCTCCTATCCGCAACCGTGCAGCTCTGCTGGTCGCGCCCCTGCTAGGTTCCCGATCCCGTCTTGCCGGCGTCGCAGGCCCAATGAAACATCAATTCATCCTGCGTGCCGGGCACGATCGGCTCCCACGGCAGCTGTTTGACGTCGGCTTCCTCGGTTTGCTGACTGCCGGCCAGGCTATTGCCCGAATAATAAATCACGATGAGCGCCCGAGCCTGCACTTTGGTGCAATCGTATTGGACCTTCTCGACGTCGCTCGAGTAAAAATCGCCGTCGGGGTTTTTCTGCGGTTCCGGATATTCCTGTCGCAGCCACACCGTCACCTGATGTCCCGAACGTTTCAATTGATGGTCGGTGCTGAACGTCGCCCAGCTCCCATCCGGGCCGACCGCTCGGAATGTCCAGCCGCCGGCGGACATGGGATCGAGAGTTCGCACCCAGGCCATGGGATCGGCCCTGCGCGCGGCGCGTTGCGCGGCCAATTGTTCGGCCCTCATCTTCTGATCGGCCAGCGCCTGTGCTCGCTGCGCCTCCCACATCTTTTCCTGCTCCGGGGTTTGCGCTGCGACGATCGCGCCCTGCATGACGCATGCGACGATCGGCACCGACATCGCGAGTCTTCGACATCTGGTCCTGATTTTCATCACCGCGCACTATAGCGGTATCCCACCCGGTAATAATAGTGCCGCACGAAGTCCCCGTCCCTGGTCAACGTGGCTTCATGCACCGGTCCCAAGCGCTCGACATGCGACGCGATGTTCGTGCCGTCGATGTCTTTGGAATCGAACGCGACCAGCAGCAGCGTCCGGCCCTCCTGCAAGTCCGCCGGCATCCATCGTTCGTACATGAGGCCGAGTCCGCCGAACAGATGTTGACTCGATATCTGCAGGATCGGCGCTTGTCGCGCGGCTTGATAAAATGTCAACTCACTCGCCACGACATACCGATCCATGCCGACCACCGTCGGGTCCGCGCCGGTGTCGCGGCGGATTGCCTGCGCGAGTTCGCTGATCTGCCGGCTGAACTCACGCCAGCCGACCGGAACCAGTTCGATGTGTCTACCGTATCCTGCGCCCGGAAGTCCGAGCACGAGATAGTGCAGACCGGCGCCGTAAATCAACATCAGCGCCAGGAGCGTCGGTGTCCACGCGGCTTGAATCCAGGCTCGCAGACCGCTGAGGGCTCCCTGGCCTGCGGCCATTCCGAAGGTCATTCCCGTGGCCATGACCGGCAGCGCCGCGGTCCACGTCGCTCCGGTCCAGTCGAGCTTCACCTCGTGGCGCAGACTGAAGAGGGCGAATACCGTCAGAGGAATGACGATGGCCAGACGGATGAAAGACCACCCGCGCACCGTGGCGGATCTCGAGTCGTCCCCGGCCGGCGGCGGTTGGCGGCGCGCGACGGCGACCGCGACCGCGGCCACCCCTGTCGGAGTGATCAGCACCAGGGCGGACAGGATCAACCGATGCAGGGTGAATCTCGGCGGATCCGCCAGGCGCCGCGAGGTTTGGAACGCAAAGGACGCCCAATCGTGTTGCGCATTCCACCAGAGGACCGGTGAGAACACCGCGATCGCGAGCGCAACGGCGGCATACGGCTGCCACCGCCGCCACCATCGGCGCGTTTCGGGGTCCACCATCATGCACGCGAGGGTGACGGGAATGAGCAGCGCGAGGGTGTATTTCGACAAGAGGCCGATACCGGCGCTCAAGCCCGCGCGCCACCAGGCGGCCGGTTGGTCCGCGACCAGCGCACGCTCGAGAAAGTAGAGCGTTGCGGCCCACGCGGCGGTCAACGGCGAGTCGGGCGTCAAGAGCATCCCCGACAAGAAAAAGAACGGCAGGCACTGCGCCAATAACAGGGCGGCGAGCGCGCCGGCGCGGCCGAATAGATTGACGGTCAACCGATAGGTGAAGAAGGCGGTCACCGCCGCGCAGCACAGGGCGCCGATGCGCACACCGAACTCCGAATACCCAAACAGCGACGTGCCCAGCCGGATGAGCCAGGCCACCATCGGCGGGTGGTCGAGATACCCGAAGTCGAGATGGCGGGAGTAATTCCAGTAGTACGCCTCCTCGGGCAGCAATTCGGCCGACCCCAAGTACACCAACCGCAGCGCAAATGCATAGGCGATGAGATAAACCGCCAAGGTTCGCCCCGACGGGGCGCCGAGAGCATAGGAAATCCCCGGCATCGTGACCGCGAGCCCGGCGGCCACCGCGAACACAATGGAGATCTGCGGCGGCCAACCCCAATGCAGCGTCAGTAACCCGAGCACGCCGCCGCGGAGAAACAGCGCGAGCAAGCTCACTATCGCCAGGTTCACGTGCAGCCGCAGATCCCGCGTCCGCCGGCCCGCGACCATGGCCGGACGAACTTTCAATAGATAATTCAGCGCAATGGCCGCCGCGAATGCGGCCATATGGCTGGATCGCAACGTGACGCCGGCGAATATCGATAGATCGAAAATGACGACATCGGCGAGCGGCGCAATCGCAGTCGCGATGTAGCGATTCATGGGTTTCAATCCCTGTTATTGCCCATGTCGGGCCGGGGCGCCGCGCATTCCGGCCCGGAATTGTCGGTTATCGTACCAACTTTCAACGAACGCGAGAACGTCGCCGAGCTCGTCGCGCGTAGGTCGCGGCGCGCCGGGGAAAGGCGCTATCGAGCGGTTTTGCGCCGGACGGCGAACGCACGGCCGCCGTAGCCGCCGCACATGCGGCGCGCCATTTCACGCGCCGCCGAGCGATCGATGGAATTGTCTGCGGTGCCGGTGAGCAGGGCAGCGAGTTCGCCCAAGACCGCGTGGGCGAAAAGCGCGATCCCGCCGCCGATCACCAGCAGCGGCAGAAGGACGAACCAGGCGACGAGGCAACCGACTGAAAACAAGAGGGCCTTCAAGGACATCGCGCATTAACCTTCTGCAATATGAGAGCGGCGCCATTGGCGGGCGGCGCCGTTGGGTAATCAATCAAAAGTCAGCCGAGGCGGAGCGTAGCGCCGGAGTGGAGGCAAAAACTTTGAACTGCGTCTCAATACCGCCAAATTTCGCGCGACGACATTATGGTCAAAGCCACTTGACCCGCTTGAAGCGGAAGAAGAGATACACATCGAGCGCCGCCATCACCAGGAGCGAAGCGGCGTAGCCGTAGCGCCATTTGAGTTCCGGCATGTGTTCGAAGTTCATGCCGTAAATTCCGGCGATCATCGTCGGCACCGCGAGGAGGGCGGCATACGCCGCCAGGCGTTTCATATTCTCGTTTTCGGCCAGGGTGACCATCGACAGATTCACCGAGATGGCGGTTGCGATGGTGTCGCGAATGGAGTCCACCGTTTGATTGAGCCGCTGCAAATGGTCGTAGACATCGCGGAAATACACGGCGATGCCCGCACACAGGATGGGGACCCGCGCGCCGGAGAGGTTCGATATGCCCTCGAGCAGCGGCGCCACGGCGTGTTTCATCACCATCAAGCGCTGCTTCAGCCCGTATAGCGCCTCGATGTTTTCGCGCGGCACTCCCTCGGGTGCAAAAATGCGCCGTTCGATGCCGTCGAGTTCCTCCTCGAGCGTGTCCAGAATGGGAAAGTAGCGATCGACCGCGGCATCGATCAGCGCGTAGAGCACGTACCCCGGACCCTGCCGCAGCAGTTCCGGCTCCCGTTCGGCGCGCGTGCGCACTTCCGAGAAGCCCCGCTCGGCGCGAGTGCGCACCGAAATCACGTAGTTGCGCCCGCAAAAAATCGCCATCTCGCCGACCCACAATCCGGCCTCCCCCGGGTCGCTCCGGCTTGCGTCGGCCTGGCTCAAGTCAACGATATGCAGCACGGCAAACAGCGAATCGCCGTACTCTTCGATTTTCGGCCGCTGATGTCCGGTCTGGGCGTCCTCGACCGCGAGCGGATGCAAACCAAACACACGCTGAAGGTCTGTGAGTTCGGCCGCGGCCGGATCTTTGAGCGCCAGCCAGACGAAGCAGTTGGGCAGCCGCAGGTACTCCGCCGTACCCTCCAAGGCGATGTCGCCCAGTTTGCGTCCGTCCTGATAGGCGGTGCAGCTGATGAGCACGCGTGAAGGCTACTGCGGCAACAACGCGAGACCGGGAGACGGCGATTCCGCGGCCGGCGGCGCCGAGGCAGAAGCCGCACTCGCGGCCTCAGCCAACGGAATCGCCAGCGTGATGCACAGTCCCGGATTGCGATCCGTGAGCGTGAGCGGGCTGCCGTGCAGCTTGGCGACCGCCTGGACCAGGCTCAATCCCAGGCCCACGCCCGGGGTACCGCGGCTCGCATCGCCGCGATAGAAGCGCTCCACCACTTTGGCCTTTTCCGAGTCGGCGATGCCCGGGCCATTGTCGGCGACGGAAATCTCGGCGCTGCCGTCGGCGCGCGCCCGCGCCGCCACCTCGATGACGCCGTTCACGGGGGCGTATTTCAGCGCGTTGTCGAGCATGTTGCTCAATGCCTGGGACAGCAGCACGGGATCGCCCGAGATGGGCAATGCGCCGTCCGATATCAGCACGAGATCGATATTCTTGAGTTCCGCCGCCGGCGCGTAGAACTCGACCGCGTTCGCCGCGAGTTCCGCGGCATCCAGCCGCACGAAGCCCGAACGGCGCATGCCGGCATCGATTTCCGCCAGCCGCAGCAACGCGTCGAAGATGCGAATCACGCGGTCGACGTCGGCGACCGCCCCGTCGATCTCCGCAAAGGTTTGTTCGGGCGGCGGCCGGATGAGCGACAACTCCTCGAGACGGGAGCGCAATTCAGCGAGCGGGGTCCGCAAATCATGCGCAATCGAATTCGACACATTGCGCACGCCATGCACCAATTGTTCGATTTGATCGAGCATGCCGTTGATGGTGCGCGACAGCGTGTTGAGTTCATCGTCATCGGAATAGGTGGGCAGACGATGCTCGAGATCGCCGTGAATGATGGCCGAGACCGTCTGACGGATGCTGTCCACGCGCGACATCAGCGCGCGCCGCGTGAAGAGTCCGATCAATAATCCGGCGATCGACAGCACGGCAATCGCCGCGGAGAGCCCGATCCAGAAGCGCGATTGCAACGGCGCAAACAAGGTGTTGTCCCGCCCGACCAGCAGCTTGTACGTGCCGAGCATCGCGACATGCACCAGGGCGGGGTGGACATCGTGATTGGCACCTTCCACTTGAATCGTGTAGTTGCCGGGCGTCGCGGGCACCGCGGAGGGCCACGCCGGCAGATTGCCGGCGAGCGGATGCAGAGAGTCGTCGGTCAGCAGCAGGATTCTTTCGTTGGCGATCTGCAGGCGCACGCGCGCGTCGATGAAGTTCTTGAGCCCGTTGGCGCCGTCGCGGCGATACACGTCGGTGAGACGCTGCGCGTCGGCGAGGAGGATCTCCGCGCGGCCGTCGCGGATGGTGACCTGCCAGGCATACCACAGCGGCGCCGCGAACAGCACCAGCGCGGTGATCCCCAAGGCGACGTAACCGAGCGCGAGCGACAGCGCCGAGGAGCGCATCATCCTAGTCACCCGCGGTCACCGTGTAGCCGGCGTTGCGCACGGTGCGCAGCAGCGGACGCTCGAACTCGGCATCGATCTTCTGGCGCAATTTGCTGATGTGCACATCGACCACGTTCGTCTGAGGATCAAAATGGTAATCCCACACATGCTCCAGCAGCATGGTGCGGGTGACCACCTGGCCGGCGTGGCGCATCAGGTACTCGAGCAGCTTGAATTCGCGCGGCTGCAGCGTGATCGGCCGCTCGCCGCGGTTGACCTTGCGGGTGAGCGGATCCAGATGCAAGTCGCCGACATTGAGCGGAGTCTCGGCGCTGATGCCTTCCGCCCGGCGATGCAGGGCGTCGATGCGCGCGAGCAGCTCGCCGAAGGCGAAGGGCTTGCTCAAATAGTCATCGCCGCCGCTGCGCAGTCCACGGATGCGGTCGTCGACCTCCGACAGCGCGCTCAAGATCAGGATCGGCGTGCGCGTGCCGGTTTTGCGCAGCACTTCGATGATGGCGAGACCGTCGATGTCCCCGGGCAGCATGCGATCCATGATGATGACATCGTACCGCTCGCTCGCCGCGAGGAACATG
>Ga0209611_10002382_pt1 | contig 33031 bp, 25 predicted proteins | sample S1TSphgellanicum_3_FD_187693 | JGI IMG/M metagenome (GOLD analysis project Ga0209611, IMG submission 187693) | Host-associated microbial communities from peat moss isolated from Minnesota, USA - S1T2_Fc - Sphagnum magellanicum MG (SPAdes) (version 2) | ecosystem: Host-associated > Plants > Peat... | reverse complement strand
TAAAGCTTGTGTTATTTTTTATAATTAGGTCTAAAAGTAGCTTTTAGTTTATACCATAAACTTATATTTTAATGATATTTATTTATTTATTACATGTTTGTCAAAATGAATGTGTAATATCTACCTTAGGCCATGGCCCAAGGAAGAAAATTTCCATCCTTTTAATTTTTTTTTCATTCCATGTCCATAAAAAAGTTTTTAAAACTGATTTTAAATTGCTACTACTTTTTGTAGATGTGTTTTAAATCTTTAAAATTGTTGTGTATGTACCAAATACTTCTCATAGATGTGTTCAAGAAAACCCTATTTGTAATCATAAATCCAAACTAGTTTTAGGGTCTAAGGTAATGTAGACTTGTGTGAATATGTGGTCCTTACCTTTAGGCATGACCCAACAAAGTAATGTGGGTATCCATTCTTCCCCAATAAGTAAAACAAGTTTTGCAACTTGTTTTAAAGTTGCCTACTCTTGTTCAACTTGGTGATAGGCAAAAAATCTATTAGCAAAGTTTAGTAACCAACTCTTTGAAGGCAATCATAAAAAATATATAAACAAAAAGGACAAGGAAAAAAATATTTAACACATTATTTTCATGCAAAAATACATTGCCAAGAAAACCTAAAGGATTTACTAGGTCTTGTGAGTAACCCATTCACCAAGTGAACCCAATGTTTAAATTACCCATCATGAGTAAATGTAACATAATTTGTAATGAATTTAATCACAAGTTACCCATAAGAGCTAGCCAATATGCTAATGTTTTTTATGAATGGCAAAATTGGAAGCTTAATCTTAAAATTTAAAAATGATCATGAAAAGAAAATCAAAATTGGATCCAAAGATTTTCAAAGAGGGAAAATTTACAATCAATAAATTTATTTTAGTCATTGACTTTTTTGGACATATTTGAAATTTATAATAATGTAAAAATTGGAAAGGTCTTTTGAAACCCCATTTTTTTCCTTGGCTTGTAGCACATTTTGAAATTGGATGTTAAAGGGACAAATTTGAAGTATCTTTTATGATTAATTACCTATAGAAAATATTTATAAAAAAAAAATTGAAAACTAAAAGAACATTTGCCAAAAATAATTATGAATTACCAAAAATACCTATTACAAATAGTTTAAAAACCGATGAATTTTTTATAAAAAAATAGCTATTGAAACTACTTCATTAAAAAAAAATTGCATGATTTTAGAGCTCAAATAAATTTCAATTGAAACATTAATATGATGTTGGAATTTTTTTTTCCAACAGCTACAAAATGAACACTTAAAATGATCAATTTGGAATTTGTTGGAAAAAGTTTCAAGTCATTCAAATTGCCTCTCCAATTGTTTATCAAAGTTTACCTTTTTGATGCTTCTAAAAATCAAATCAACTCTACTAAAGGGACAAGTAATATAACATTGGATATATTTTTCCAAGGGGTATAAAATAAACTCTTTAAATGTTCAATTTGGACCATGTTTGAAAAAGTAATAAACTTTTTCAATAGTTTGGTCACAAATTATTAGTACAGTTGGCACCAATTAATAAGGATGATTCTATCACTTTTGTAGGGGTATTTCCTTAATGAGTTTTAGCAATCATCTATTTGTCATGAAAAGATGTTTGGATTTTTGTAGGGGGTACCAACTTGCCTTGAGGTCCAAATTGCACCTATCGGACAATGCACCTTTTTATAACTTTGCAATAGTAGACATCAACAACTTTGAAATTAATAGTTGAAACTTAAATTCTTAAATTCTTTTATTTTCTTATCTTCAAGTTCTAACATCTTATGATTGTTTAAAGTGTTTTGAATAGATCACCGCTTGTGGATTTTCAATTTTGTTTTAGAACTTTTGTATTTATTTCATTAGAATACCAAAATACCTTTTGCAATAAGAATTTCTTTCAAAAAAATTTCATTTTATTGCCAAATTATATTGCAATTAAAAAAAATCTATTTGATCATTCCCACTATGTGTGGTACATATCTCCACAATAAAAAATTGATTGAAATTCATGCAAGTTTGAATTTTTTTTGTTGTTAATGAAACTCATTTCAAAATTACCATTAATCCTTGCAACTATTTTTTAATTGTCTATGACATGATATCATTGTTGACCTCAACAAATTTCGAATGAAGCCTCAACAAATATAATCCCATCTAATGACCAAACCTTATATGTATTACCATCGTGGTAGCCCTTTGCAACTATCTTACAACTATATTGATAATCAATAGCAATCTCCCATGTGTAAGTCATTTGGGAAATGACACTCCTAGATTTAATTAATGGCCAATGAAATCCCACATGGATATGTAGGGGTTAATTAGATGTTGTAACATGCACAATTATAAATATTTTGAAAATTATTTTTTGAATAGGTAGGTTTAGCTAAACAAATAAGGAGGCAAGTAAGTAAATATGTTTGGATAGATAAGTAATCATGTAGGTTGAAATTGACACACCTTTAAGTTCTTCCCAAAACTTGGGACATGAATCAACATAAGGTGGCAATTGAGCAAAAAAGGTAGAAATAAAAACTTAGGGCACACTCCTTAATTCCACACATTACAAAAAAAAAAAGGCATGTGGGAACTCCAAGATGGGGACTAAGACAATGTGATAAGTTCATAAACACATGATAAACAAGTCATTTGCACAAGCCAAACGATATAGCTAGTTAGTGGAAACGAAACCAATTATGGGTCATGGACTTGTTTTGGACTCATTACATTCATACATCTATACTTCGAAGGAGGTCATCATCCTCTTCCTTATAGTATATTTTGTGTTTCTCCACAAAGCTACATCTAAATGACATTTTTTTTTAGGAGTCCCAAAACTGAAACATTTGTTGTCCCAACTTTTCAAAGGTTCATATATCTCTTGTTTCAAACTTGTTTTTAGCATGTTACACACCCTCATTGAACGTCATTTGACCTTTGTTTCTTGGGTTTTATGATCAAAAATCAAATTGTTGACTTTGATTTTTGATCTTTCTTTTAGCCATAACTCCTAACTTCAAAGGGAAAATGCACGTTCATTTTCAATATCCACACTTTTTCGATGGTATGAAGAACTTTAAATTGAACAAGGTTTACTCCTCACATTTTTGTCCCAAAGGTTTGGGATATTCTAGAACTTTTAACTCCTAAAATGGGATATCATCTCAAAAGTCTTAAGAATGTTTCATTTTCATTCCCCTAATGCTTTAGGCTTTTTCCTTGCCTTTGTTTGTTCCTAGTTCATTTTTTTTGCTTTGTTTTAGCCTTGATCACAAGCCCATGGTTAGGATCATGACATTAACTAAATAGGCCTAGGTTACGTAGGTTTGAATCTTAAGACCTTTTTAGGATAATCTTATTTTATTTTGGGTTTAGCTTGTAAGTCAAACCTTTTTCATAATTTTCTCGTCTCAATTTTGAATGTTTATAATGCACCTAGTTATGTAATTTATAAAATTGAAAGTGGGGATAAACAATATGGGATAAATTGTTTAGTTGTAACCTAGTTGCAACTACTACATAACATAAAATGTTTTGAATGAAACAAATGATGTAATATCATGTCTAATGGAATAGAATCTCAATGAGTTCTCTAGGAGAATCCTAGGCACACATGGGGAGACCAATAAAATAAATCTATGAAGGTAAGTAGGGACTAGGTAACTAGATCCTTAATGTAATTATGAGAGAAAAATAAAGTGTGATTTTTAATGTGATGTACAGTGTTGTTCATGGATGAAAATAGTAAAAATGTTCATCCCATTGGAAGAATGAAACAACACTTAATTGCAACCTAATCACAACATAGTTACAAATATGTTTAGAATCAAATGTAGTTGCGAAAAGGACCACAAATAGTTGCATGTGATAACTAATTACATATAATCACAAATTTATTCATTGTAGAAAACAAAATTTCTTCTAGTGTTCTTGGCTAACCCATTTCCTATAATTGTTTGTTGGGATATCAAAATTATTCACTAGAGATATGCTTGTAGCCTTATAGTGTGATGAAACATTTAGTCATGTTGAGAAATTGAGTCATGAAAATTAAATGTTTTCATTATTACAACATCAATTGAATCTCGACCATGGTATGTGCATTAGAAAATGAGATCATGCCATTGTTCTTTGTTTGTTTACCATTGAAGGTTAGATAGGAGAACAAATAGTAAATTTTAATTATATGGCCCTAGCTAGCAAAAATGTATGCTCGCATGTTTTATTGCCTTTAATTCATTGAAAATTGGGGAAACTTTAATAAATGCAATAGATCAAAATTTTAAAAATTATTCCCCCATGTGATGTTAATCATCTTTCTAATGAAAATGAAGATTAAATATGTGTGGAAGTGACCAAGAAAGGAAGTAGCATCGATGGAAGAAAAAACATTGAAAATGTTATAAAATGAATATAGTTTCATTTACTAATAGATCTGCATAAACTTAACAAGTTCCACATCTATTTCTATGGAAATTTTTTTCATTTAAATGATGAAGCAATTTAGTTTTTATTCTTGTGAAAACCCAAAATTTAATGAAAGATCCATTTTTTTCACAAAAGTGTGTTAAAATTTGTCCAAATTTTAGTATTTGGGAGGAGGGTGTCCTCATGTTATGTCTATTGGTTATTATTTTTATGGTGATGTTGATCATAATTAATATTTTTATTTTTTGAAAGCCCATTTTTGCCACTAGTTAAAATTCTTATGTTTTGATAATTAACAACTTGTGCATCCAATATACATTTCCCTATGTTTCCATTAGAAAATATGGATAACCCAAAGTGCATACATGGCTGAACATAAACTTGATATAAGAATCCATGTAAAAACATGAAATTTTAAATGAAACATGAACTAACAAGAATTGATAATGCAATATTAATATAGAAAATAAAAAAAATAAAAAAAATAAATATAAGAAAAGTTTCAATGCATTTAACTTTTAAACACTTCATTTGACATTATCCTATTTTTTAAAAACAATTTGACCATATTATGGCATGCTTTCTAAGTTCACATGTAAAGTTTTTACTTTTTTGATTCGGAAAGTTTCATTGGTTTAAGATTCATTACAAGTCCATTCTTTTAATAAAATTCACCATTATTTTTAATATTATTCCCAATAAAATATATTGCAACATGAATAATTAAAAAATTGACAATGTTAATGTGGAACATGATTTACATTTTAATTTAATTTATTATCTTAAAAATTGTGATTGTGACAATCCAAATTGTCCCCCTAACTATGTTTTCACCTGAAGAGAAAAAAAACCAACCAACAACATAGATTCAAACACTAAAAAAGAAAAAAATTAAAAAAAATTCAACATATGCATTTAATGGATATTATTAATATTTATAAAGAAAATTTCATGATGTTGAATGGATATTTATTGATTAGAAAAAAAAATCATAATGTCATCTTATCTTTGAACCTTAATTTCACCCTTTATCCTTAATTCATCCCTAATTGATTTGATTATTCATAAATTGGATGAAAATTGGAGAAAAAATATCAATATTCAAAATAAAGTTCACAATATTTGAATAATAGTGAAAACATAATACATTGGGATAAACCAATAGTGAAGGCTCAATGCTAGAGCAAATTAAAAACTCAATATAAAACTCCTTTTAGCATCAAATTTGGTGTTAAAAAAAGGAGTTTCCAAACTTCATTGTACAAAATAGTGTATTCTTTTTGTATTTTTTTTTTTGCTCAATTTTTGTATGTCAACTTGTGTTTCATCAAGCAAAAGTAGAGTTTTAGCCTTGTGTTTGAGGAGCTTTATATAGAAAAAAAAAATTATTATCATAAAAAAAATCAAAATTATGCTTACTTTGAATGCCCCTGCCTTAAATGTAGCATTATTTTTGAGAATAATTTTCCTTACTATTACACAATTTTTTTTTATAAGTTATTATGATCAAGTATTCCAATTCACAATTAAAAAATATAAAGAGTAGGATATAGCCAGAAAGACCTGGGTAAATCTTCTTCCTAGGGATGATGCTCGCCACTTTTGTTCCATCTTCCTATGGATGATTTGCCATTTTGGGCGCATCACAAAATTCCTCAAAAAGAAAATCATTGTTTAAAAAGTTCACAGTAACACCTGGTGGGTGATTCACAATGATTTTTAATTTAAAAAAAAATTAATTATATATTTTTTCCCCTGAAAATTTTTGTTGTTTTTTTGTTGTTTTTATTTATTCATTTATTTATTTATCCAACAAAAAGGTTGGGAACATTTTGGAATTTTTTTCCCTAGTGGAGTAAAGTTAGACTAATTTTGCTAATTCTTGTGGGGAGAAATTCACCAAAAAATCTATAGGTTAAAATTTTTTAAAAAAAGAAAAAAAAGCAGAAAATCCTGCTGCTGGTGAGTGAAACATTATTTTTCACCAAAAAAATTATAGGTTAAAAAATTTGAAAAAAAAGAAAAAAAATGGGAAAAAAGAAAGGAGAAAATCCTGCTGCTAGTGAGTGAACATTCCTCACAAATGCGGTAGTTTATTTCTCAAAATGAGGGACCAAATGAAAATTACACACAGAATTGTTCTGTATGTAATAATGTCTAGTCTCCTTGTGAGAGATTACAGCAATGAGAGAGAGAGAGAGATTCTGTAATTGGAGAGAATGAGCCAATTACATAAGCCTATAATCTCCTCCAGAGCTTAGAATTTGGAGATCACGTTCGCAAAGAGTGCGCGGAAATCCGTTGTGGGAACACTTCCATTTTGGCCTTCCGGCTTCGAAGCGACGTCGAAGGCCTTGTTCTGAGCTTCCTCGAGAAGCAACGCTTGTACGCAAAGCTCCGCGACATCAGCCCTGGGAAGAGAGTTTATCTCCGTGTTCAAGAGCTCGTCGTCTTTCCCTACAACAAGTTCCCGAACACCTCCCTCTTTGTCTTGCAAGCCTCCCGCTCTGATGATCGTGTAAGGTATGCCGGAATCCGCCAAATACTGCTCTGCTTTGCGCTTCCAGATCAAGATCTTTCCGTTTCCGAAAGAGTTCAAAGGATGATTCACGTTTTGTCCCCCCATCGATGCTACCAGCACGATCTGTTTCACTGATTCCGTCGCTTTGGCAGCATCGATCTGTGCCTTTTGTCCCTTCCAGTCTACTTCCTCCGGTGTGCCTCCGTCCGGGTAGTAGAATTCGGGCCGGCCTCCCTTGCTGGGATCAAAGCCGGGTTTCATCTTCGGAACTGCGCTTGTAAGGATAACCAGAGCATCGACGCCTTGGAAAGCTGGTTTTAAGCTCTCGGGCTTGGTGATGTCCCCAACGAAAACATCGGCATCATCACCTCCCCCCGCTAGTAGAGCAGCCTTCGCCTCCTCCGTTCTCACCAAGCCGCGAACCACAAATTTCTCTGGCTGTTTCTTCAATTTCTCGAACACGATCTTGCCCGTTCTTCCTCCTGCTCCAGTGATGAGCACTACTGTCTTCTGCACACTAGTAGTAGTAGTAGTAGCAGCAGCTTCTCCAGCTCTTGAACCCATAGCTTCCTAGAGTCTCTGAAGACACAACAACCAGGTCCTAAGAGACACTAGCAATTGCGTCGTCGAGGAAGAATCAAGTTCCCTCACAAAATCCAAGTAGCAAGCAAACTCAGCCGGAAAACCTCAGATAGACTAGAGATGCCAAATCAGAATTGCTACAGAAGAAAAACAGCGGGGGAGATTTATAGTCCAGAATGCCTCCATGACAACCGTTTGACATGGCGCTAATGAAGCTCAAAATCAAGAGGCTATTGTTGTCTACAACACAACCACCACCGGCCTAGACAATGCTAGATGCAAATTGGCGGTTAGCGGCTGCTCAGTAAATATTCGACTGCAAAATCAATTCCTCTGGAGCTAAGAACCTTCTTAACTTCCGAAGCTGCAATGTGCACCTCTATCGTTACCAGCAACTTCTTTCTTGATCGAATGAAAATGCGACAAACACTTCACAATCTAGTACGAATCCTAGACCGGCTTGATAGTAGCACTAGCTGTATCAACGATTGAATTACGTTAATGATCAGACTTTCATTAGAGCGCGATTTAGTTTCAGAAATATCTAGAAGAAGAAGCCTAGCTCGTGATCAAACAGCACACCGACCAGAGAAAACTTTCCGCACTTAATTGGGGCCAAATCCGGCTCCGACATGAGATTGAAAAGATCGAGCAGGTGGGTTGGCAGATACAATGCACCGACCAGAAGATGACGTGATGTGGCTCATAAAGTGCAAGAATGTTGTAGAAGAAGAGCCGCCGTGTGCAGGAAGGAAGCTCGCCATTTGCCGCGTGGCTTCTTTCCTGTAGCAATGGCTTAGGTCTTCTGCTTGCGCCCTTTTTGATCGTGTCAAGAAGAAGAAGACATTTTCTGCCAACTTTCAGGTCTTGTTTACAACCCCTGTAGTCTACCAGCTTTGTGAATGGCGTCCACAGTGCTTGTCTTTAGGAATTGTTGCAAGTCTGTGAGGCAACTTGGTTTATCATATTCCACCAGCAGCCTGATCAAAAGTGATGTCTCCATCAGTTTGGCTGACAAAAGAATGCATGCCATTGATGATTTGCAACATCTGTTTTCTTCTTCTTCTTCTTCTGTAACTTGCTCAAGGTCTCAACATTCATGCTTTCCTTCTCTCTTCTCTTTTTTGCACTTCAGACTATCAAAGGGAGGCCGGTGCTCTTTACAATCATGAAGACTTGATCCCTGACCTGCAATGTACCTATTCCACTGTTGCACTTCACAACAGTTTGATTCGGAAGTTGTGTGGATCACAAATGACATATGCTTGTTGTGCAAGGGTGGTTTTCTAGAGGAAATCTGGATGGCCTCAGCGATCAATTCTATCAAGGTAAGTCAAAGCCCTCATTTGTTTTGTTGCAAATCTCTCTCCTGGAGTTGCACAGAAGCCGTCCATGATTGTCTGTTGCATAGTTCTGAACACTATCTCTGTCCCATTGGTAATGGTTGATCATTAAGATGAAAATCTGAAAGCTGTTTGTATGTGCTAGCACTTGGTGGTTTAAGGGATTTATTTTTATGCCTCTTGTTCAGCAACAACAAAGTCAGCTAACCTCATTGAGATATGTATGCAAGAAGTTGAAGCTCTAGAAACTGTAGGCTTCTCTTAAAGGGCAACAAACTTAACCTTGTCAGAGTTCTTCCTTATTGCAGCAGCATGATGTCATTACAGGACTCTTGTTATTGTGAGTGATGGGTTATTGATTCCATGGAAAAGAATGACCCCGTGAGTATATGTAGAAACAAATGAAGAAGCAGGTTGTCCCTGTTGAGTTTGGAAGTTGGATTTAGGGTTTAGGGTATCATTATGAGAATGCAATTGATGAAATTGGAAATTGCAGATTTTTGTCAAGGCCAATTTTATCAGCAATGTTTTCTGAGACTTCTTCCCAAACTCCAGATGACAGTAATAAGACTTCCTGTACTGCTTTGATATTAAAGGGTTTGATGACAGTTTACTCTTGTTCCAGAATTCCATGAATTTTGATATCTATCAGAAAGTGGTTGCTCAGGTGGGTGTCATGTGCTTGTGCATATCATACAGCATTTGGGACTACTATGGGGCAATGTTATGGTAGCCGGTCCTACCATATACCTATATGTTGCTGTTGAAGGTCACAGCAGATGCAGTAACACACTCCAGTTTTTTCTGTGTTTATAACAACAGAGGTCTCCTTTTTTCATGTTTGCTGATATATTGTTGGGTCTAAACTCTGTTACCCTATATTAAGTTTTTGCTTCCTGGAACATGTTCCATTATCCTATTCACAATCCCCACCTTTGTCTATGAATGTAGCAGTCAGTCTTCATCAAACTCACTCTGATGAAAGCTCCTGCAGGCTCATTCCAGGGCCTTGATCAAGAGATAAAACGTGAACACTCATTCTTCAAGCCTGCAAATGAGCAGTATTCACAGCCTCCACCATCATTTCAGGTATTTTCTCTAGCTCCTTACACCATTTGTACAAGCTGTCCAGATCAGGAGGCACAAAGGGCAATTGAAGACATTGAAGCTCTGCATTCACTATAACTTTGTTGTACTGGAATATATATATCTCCCTTTCAACAGTTTTTCTATACAATTGTGGGACTGGGCTTCCAAGCAAGTCACCACCCATCACATAACATAAAAGTAACCAGTACTACAGATGGATGTTTTTTTGGATGACAGTAAGCATAGACATTTGGATGTGGTAATGGCACACACTGCACTAATGTCAAATTATGATAAACAACCACATATGGACTAGGTAACTGGCTTGAGCTGCTGGGTTACTGAGTGTAGTTGAGCCTTGGAGGCGGTGAGACTATGTTTGGTAACCTGGCAGCTCGAGCCAGTGACCAGATATAACCAGTCGCTGAGGGGCACTGAGCACATGGTTGCTCTCCCCTCACTGGACATAGTATAGATCCCTGGCCAATACAGTGCATTCCCGCTGAATCAAGCAGGTGCTGGTTATGAAATTCCACCAGTCGTGTGCTCATGCCAACATGGAGACGAGGTTATAACCTTGGCCAATCAGGCAACATGGCACACACAGGCTATAACCCACATCCAGCCAATGAATTGGAGCCCAGGGTGCCCCTCAATGATGTGTTATGTTTTACATAGACTTCAATGAACCACAAAGGTTTACCTTACAAATGTGTCATGGAGCTTATTGCTGTTGGAGATTGAAGCCATATTCTGTTGTATAGTGCAGGGTGCAGTTGAGGTCTCCTTCAGAACTGAATATTGTTGTGGATGGTGTTGCTGAGAGGAAAACAGGAATGAGGCAGATGGGTTATCACAAGTCCAGAACAATTCAGAACTGACACAAAATTGCTCATGGAGGCTAGGACTGATGTAGCTGCCATCGGGGGGACTTATTTTGGACTCAAAGGTAAGTACTTCATGACTAATTTCCAGACATGGATAAGTGATAACGCATCTATTATGGGTTAGGAAGACATTATGAATAGTAGATTGGAACAGATTAGGTTGAGTCATCTGCTCCTAACACATGTAGTTAACTGGTCAAAATGCCAAATCACAAAGAGTTCTATTATTAAATTCTAGAAGGCCAGTAGGTGGCATACTAGGCAATAGGCTTATAGAATTATATCTTTTGTGATGACTGATAATTTTGTGGCATTTTCAAGTCTAAATTCACAAGAAATCTAATCATCCACTTTCCTCAAGTACAGAAGATTGTTGAAGAACCAAACTCATTCTTTCATTCAGATTAGTGTGGTTTTTTTTTTAATGCAAATGAACCCAAGTGAGCATCCAAGGGAAAAGGCTTTTGTGAACTTGGTGAGTGACCCTGATATACGAAAGTCTTGAGACGCACTTAATGTGCTCATGTACTTTTGAATCTTGGCGATTGATGTCCCAAAATATACTTGTGCTAACTATTACCTTCTCTTTACGGCTCCCACAATTTCATCAAAATCAAATGTACATTGTTCATATTGAAACTTGTAAATAGTGTTTTTTCTTCTAAACAAAGTAAATGTATTATATTGACATAGAATATCTTTTCTTTTTTTTCTTCTTTTTTTTCATTTTTGGATCTTAACCATTACACGTGATGAAAACTATTCCAAAGCATTTGCTACTATTTTAGATGTTAGTTTACACTCATTTCTTTTGACATTGAACTCTCAAAACATCATATGTGATGTTTGATGCCTAGTTTAAATATTGTGAAACATGTCACTTTATTGGCATTGCCTACCAAGGCAAGGATATTGTGTTTAGATTCATTATAGAGTATAGTAGCTTAATGGATTTTGGCTCCTCGGTAATAATAATAGGTCTATTTTCGTATGAGGATTTTTGAAAGATGATATTTTGGCTTGTGTTGAAACTTGAGATTAGATATAGAGTTATAATATTTTGAAGGATTTTGGTTTCTTTTAGAGGGTTTTTTGAACACTATATTTTTGCATGGTGAAATATTTGAGTTTTCATAATTCTTCTTTTGCCTTAAGATACTTTTTAATGCAAATGGCAAGGCCATAGTGTTCACCCCTTGCTACATTGGAATGCAACTTCCTTGAAAGGATGAAACTTTTGGCACTAAATGTTAATTTACTTAGATGTCATATGTAATTTAATAAATTGTCTTGTGATACCATTCTAATTTTTGCACAACTAAAGATTTCTAACCAATAAATATTCAAAGGCACATTAATGAGGTCCAAAACCACCCCCTCTCTTGCGAATAAAGTTTGGTCAACCTTCATTGGTTCACAATTGTTGGGTGTGTCATGTAGGATGTGCAAAAGGGCTCCATGCGTATGCTAAAAAGTCATAACAAACGGATGAGATTATATTCATGAATGAAATTGACCACCCAAATGTTGTTGGATGAAATGCATCCAATTTGGAGATGGTCATGTCATCTATGTATGTAAATCTTATTCATATGGTAACCACATCCATGTGATCAATTTCATCTATGTCATTTTGTTCATCCATGTCAATTTCAGTCATTTTCAGCCATTGTAAATTCATGAATCATGTTCATTTTCATCCATTTTGATTGAATTTATCCATCCATTTGATACATTTAATTGATATGGTTAATTGCATTTGCATGGTGAATTCGATTCATGTCCGTATTTTAGTCCATGAATGTAGTTTCATCAATGTGGTGCTCTCTTTATGTAGAAAAGTTTCATTCACATGGCCAGATTTTTCAACATTATTAATTTCATCTACATGTGTTGATTTGATTCTCATGGACAACTTCCCTTATTGAGGTTTATTTCCCTCAAATTGTCAACTTTCATCCATGCAATTCGAATCATTAATTGATTCATCCATATGTAACATAAGCACATGACCAAATATCATTTATATGTTGAATTCAGTGTTGTGCTACTCCTCGGTTCTAGAAGGAACATTTGGCTCCAATTCTTAAAATTTTAAAAGCATTGATTCTAGTTCAGTTCTGGTTTTTTATTTGAGTAGGCAAGTTCAGATTCAATCCTTTTTTATTTTCGAAGTATGTTTATTCACCCTTCTAGGGTAGGCTAGGGTAAGTTCCAAGCAACCTCCTAATTAGGTTTCAAAACTCAAAACATTAGTTGAAACATTGAAACAAAAAAAATTCAGAATTTTACAAAGCTTTCACATGGCCATGTGATTTTTAGTATTTTGAAATGGGTCAATTTTTCTTTCACAATGTACAAGGCCATGTCTTCATTAGTTTTCATGAGATCATACATACTATTGGATTCAATAGCTTGGGATGTAGAGCTAGGAACTTTTTAACTTATCTTAGTTGGCTCCATAAACTTATATGCATAGAGAAGGAGAGAAAACAATATAAGTTTGTCATATTCGCTTTCAGTTTGAAGAGCCCTCTCCTTATTAACATATTGAATTGTAATGGGTGTCTATCATCATTGCTAACATATTAGTGTGAAATTTTGAAGTTTGAAAATAAATTATAAATGAAAGGAAGGGATTTAAAATTTGTACCACTTGCTTTTACATGCATTGTCATAAGAATTGAAGTTCACCATCAAAATCTTGGGTCTCATTGGTGTCAAGTGTTAAGGAATTCACCTACATTTGACATATACATTATATGGGCACAACAAGGGCATTATAAAAAAGTCAATAACCTTGGTTTTGGTTCAACACACATTTGAAGTGCCACTGATTATTGGGTGTGATCATAGTCAAACGAGCCAAAAATCATGTTGGATGATTGAAAAATTGTCAAAATTTTCAAACATATTTATGTAATGCCATTTTAATGTCATGTTGATAAGGAAAATTGTGTTAAATGATTTATATGAATGTTGAAAAATTTTAAAAATTTGATTTAATTTAATAAGTTGAGATTTGGTTTTAGTAAAGGACTTTTGAATTTGAACACCTCAAAATTAGTTTTATTTAGCACTGGGCTAAGGACTCTTTTAATTAAGAAATTTTGATGGGAATATTTTTGAATCATGATAACCTAACATCCACATATGAAAAACACTCATAATTAAAAAATTATGGTATTTGAAAGATTTCAAAATTTAGAATATCATTTCAAAATTTTCAAACTTCAAAAGTCATTTGTTAGATGTAAATGGGTCATAATGTGTATAACTTATGAACAAAGTTTTGGTTTATGATACAGAAAACTAAAGCTTAAAATAATTATTATATTTTAGCATGATTTGAAATTATGATCATTTCTCAAGAGAAAACATAGAATCTAATAGAATTTGTACACTTTAAAAATTTGCATGTTTATTCAAAAAGAGTTAACACATGTAATGTAATTTATTGGGGAACTTGTCAATATTTTTAAGAACATGTTGTAAAAAAGTCCTTCAAAAAATCTTTTTTATGAAAAAATCAAAATGTTCAAAAAAGGCCCATTTGTGGTTGAGTCCTTTGTCATTGTTGGCTTGTTTAACTATGATTGCAATTTATTGACTTCCATAGAATAAGGCAATTGTGTGTTTGAACTTCAAAGTTTTTTGTAACAAAGTATTTTAGGAAGAAAATTAAAATTCAATTGGAATCTTGAGCTTTCATCGGGGCACTTTAGTAGTCATACATGCCTTGTGTCATTCTTGTCAATTCTTTCCAATTTTTTTAGTCCATGTGATAGTTTTTGTAAAATGGATTGTGTTTTTTTATGGAAATAAAAGTTAGGCTTGCACAAACTTTAAAATAATTTGTGGCATCACTACTAAAATTCTAGGTTTTTCAAACATTCCAAGTTGATTAATTAGTCCTTTTTTTACCAATGAACATATCCATTTTGACTAAAGGTTCAAAGCATGTATTTTTTGATCAACCAACTTGACTATAATGACTTATTTAATCAATAGATTTAGTCAAGTTGAACAACTTTAATCAAAATGACAAATGGGTTTTAGTCAAATGAGACATTTAGTCAAATTGAACATAAAAAATTGACATCAATAATCAAAATGACTAATGTTTTTTAGTCAAATGGGACATCTTAAATGCCTATTACATACCTACCTTCCACCTTGAAGGGAACACTTATAAAAAAAAGTAGAGTAAAAATATATGGTGCAATATATTAGTTATTGGGTAAAAATATAAATTAATTAGTTGAAAAATAGGGTATTTTTTATTCAAATAAATAATTTAATTATAATATAGGGTATGTAATAATTTCAAATAATGGATTATAATTAATATATGATGGCTTTAATATGTATATTTAAAAATTAGATAATAATAGGGTGATAAAAATAGGTTGGATAATCATTTAATACCACCTCTAAAAATGGTCGTACAACACATGTAGGTTTCAAATTTTACACTAAGTGTCCCCCCTAGGCCTGCCACCTACAATCTTACAACCTACCTACCTACCAACCCATGTACCCACCCACTTACCTAAATGTACTACCTACTTACCTACCCACCTACCTACCTACCTACCCACCCACCCATCTACTTAGATGTATTACTTACTTATCTACCCACCTACCTAGGTGTACTACCTATTTACTCACCCACCCATCTATCTAGGTGTACTATTTACCTATTTATCTACCCACCCATCTATCTAGGTGTACTATTTACCTATTTATCTACCCACCCACCTACCTACCTATCCACCCACCTACTTACCTATTTATTTACACACCCACCCACCCGCCTACCCGCCTACCTACCTATATATTACCTACCTATTCACCCACTCACCTACCTATTTACATACTACTTACCTACCTACCCATTCACCCACCTAGATGTACTACTCACCTACTTGCTTACCTATCCACCCACCCACCCACCATGTCTTACAACATACCGACCTAGTTGATTAACATCTTATAGCCAACCTAAGTTTATGTACCTCCAACCTACCTACTTAATATAATTTTCTATGTTACCTACCTTCCTATCTACTAATAATTGTATGTTACCTACCTACCTATAATCTGTACTTCCTACTTCCTACCTCCCATTTACCTTGGCCCTACAAGTTATCTATTTACTTGTTTAGCATTGTAGAACCTACCTAAATTTAAGTACTTTCAACCTACCTACTTACAATTGTATTATATCTATCTATCTACTTATCTCTTAACTCCCACCTCCCTCTCACCCTACAACCTACCTACCTTTTCTACCCTTCCTATTTACCTACCCAACCTACCTATGACATGTACTTTACTTAGTTTAATGAATGGAGTTTGAAATGGAAGAAGCAAACTTTAATAAGTTTTCAAATTTGTCATCAATTTGCAATTTTCAAAAATATTTTTTTAGAACTAATTTGAACATTTAGAAAATATATTGATTTTATTGATTAGATCTTTGAATAAGCTACAAGATTATGCATTTATTTGCTTCATTTGAACAAAAAAAAAATTAAAAAAAAATTCCAAAGTTGGGATTTCCAAACTATTTGATAATTAAAAAGATAAAACAAAATATTGCACAAGTTTTACCAACAAAGAGATGGTGGCTAAGGCATTTGGATGCCTCCATCAGGTTTTGGGTTCAAACTCAAGCAATTCATGTACATGAATTCCGATACTTGGTGGTGTATATGATGCATATTTTTGTGTATGTGCATGTGTACATACAATGTCAAGAGGGCATAGGTGGGTATTTACCAACCTACCATTTTATCACATAACAATGTGTTGACACGTGGCACCATAGGAATGTTGCCATATGGTAGAACATAATGTTGTTGCATGGAAACATATAATTTTACCACATGGCAACATTCTTATGGTGCCATGTGTCAACATAAAATGATGTCATGTTTCAAATAAAATGATTAGTTAAAAACCATTTTTATTGGTTATATTTTATTAATAACATTTGACCACTAGTCAAAGGGTAATAGTAAAAAACTTTGGTCAAAAACACCACCGTACGATTGGTCAGAAAAACCATCCTAGTCGTTATGAACTTGTTAAAATCAACTTGTCCTAGAAAACTAAGGGGTTCTTTTGATGCTTGTCACTTTGGGGTTCTTTTTTACTAGAAAACTGAAATTTTAGTAGTGCATGTTAACAACACTTTAACATAAACATGCCCCCAATATGTCCTTACAAATGGTATTGTCAACCGAAAACTTCACATGAAACAACAAAAACCAATGTATTAATCATGGTTGAAAAATTACCTCCTTCATCTTTGACATAAACAATAACCCCAACATTGAACCCATGTTTTGCAAGTACTTCAATAAGTTGCAAAGCCATGGAACTTTTAAAGTTTTTTGTTTTTTCAAAAAAATTCATGGTTACATGACGAGGCTCCCACTTGTTAATAAAAAATGTGTCCACTCTTGTTCTAGACATCCATAAGTCAAAACTGACACTGCAAGAATTATAATACTCAAGGCTTTTAGTAGTGTACTTTTCCTTGGGGCAAGATCTTATTTACCATAGTTTGCATGGATGGAAAGGTAAAACGAAAATTATGTGTCCAAATTAAACTCCTAAAAAATGGGGCTTCAACAAAAGATAATGGCACTAGTTAGAAACAATGCCAAATCTTGTTTAAACTCTTTTTGGTGATGATCATTTTTAGGTTAAAGCACTTCATTAAAAAAATTAAAAAATGGTTGAAGGGGTGCAGCCAAACTTTTTTGGTAGGTTTTTTTTTTTTAAAGCCCATTTTTCTTTTATTTAATCCATTCATTCCATACCTGTTAATGAACACTTTCAATATGTTTTCGAAGTGCAAAAGTCCCATTTGTCATCTTGTATGATATGACGCCTTTTTTACATGTAATTGGGGCAAGGTGATGACAAAAAACGCATTTCAATTGTTCAAGTTGGTTTGGGTTTGAACATACCTTGGAAGAAGATATGTTAGTAAATTGTGGAAATGGAATTTTTGGGTTTCCAAAAGTTTGGTTATTTTGCCAACAAAGCACATTGTTGTGCAACTTTCATGGTTATAGAGTTTGCCGCCATTGTTGTGCTTGTAGTTGCAACAAAAATTGACGTAAAATCGCAGTAATCAACAGCTTAATGGGATATAATAACTTTTTAGGAACAACCTCCATGGCATCAAAACTTAAACCTTAAACCTTAAAAAAGAACGCAAAAAGGAGGGTAATGGCAACATGTGCAAATTGGGAAAAAAGATGAAGAGAAGGGCGATGATAACATGTGCAAACTAGGAGAACGCAAAGAGGAAGGCAATGGTAGATGCAAACTAGGAGCATGATGATAAGGGGCATGAATTAGGAGGAAGGCAATGGCAACAAGCATGAACCAGAAGAACATAAAGAGGATGACAATGGTAGTAAACACAAACTAGGAGGAGGGTGATGGTAATAAGTGTGAACTAGGAGAAGAACACGACCAAGATCAAGATGATGACCATGAAAAAGAAGGCGATGGCAATGGATGTGAATTAAAAAAGAACATGATTGAAATCTAAATGATGACCACAAAGAGGAGGGTAATGGCAATAGGTGCAAATGAAGCACAACCATGATCAAGACTAAGACCATGAAGAGAAAGGGTAATGGCAACTTCACTACACGATAAATGTCATTTTATGATTGGTCTTCATCGACTATACTAGTCATTTATGCCATTTGTAATTGATTTGGACTTGTCATTTATGTCATTTTTAGTTGTTTATCCACTTGTTATTGTATAGAATTAATCATAAAATGACATTTTGACATGGTGCTTGTGGAAACTTAAATTTTAAACCATGAAATTAAAAACAATTTTTTTCAACTCATTATTCCAATTTAAGTCATTAGGTCCATTTAAGAATCAAGGGTTCGGTTACCCATTCCTTCACATACTAGAATTGGGGGCCAAGTTCCCCACCTAGTTCTCAAACCTTACCTTAACCCCATTTTAAGCTTTAAATCAATTTCAAAACTTCAAGCTAGTTTTGGTTAGGATTTTGGGTGCCCAAAACCAAAATTGCCTCTAACCAACTAACCTGAGTACTCACACAATATGGGTTGAATTGCATATAATGTGTAATAAATTTCATCCATGAATTATAAATTTAATTTCTATGGAAAGTTATCTATGATGACATTTCATCCAAAATTTTGATCCCATCAATGCTATCACTGGCCAATTACATCTTTGTAGTCATTGAACATTGCTTAATGAATTTGGCATGCTTCATATATATAAATACAAGCTCTAAAGAAGCACAATGAATTTAATGTGATGTTAGGCTCATTATAAAACAAGCACACAGAAAAGTGTTCTTCAATTTTTTAAAAAACTCTATCAAATTTCATAATCCACTTTTAAACTATGAATAAAATGGCATGCTTTTCAATAACAAACATGTGGTGCTTTTCATCTATTGTGAAATTTCTAGGCTTCCTTTGTGAGGTCAACTTCCCACATAAAGTTACCTTAAATTTCATTCATAATGCAGTGCAATGCTTTAAGAAATTTAAAGCATTATTAACACAACAAGTTGAGTATTGATAAAAATAAATAAGTGTTAATGTGATCTCAATAAAATTTGGACCTTCACATCCTTCAAAATTTGAAGGATTAGTCTATACCAATGGACATACTCTCACACTTTATTTTGTCTAAGTTTGCATGTTGATGGGTGGGGCTTGGGAAACAATTAACATGCTATGTTGGATGTGATAAATACATGTAGAGGCCTCAATAGTGGGTGTGGGTGGATGGACCTGCTCTTATGGACTAGGGTTTAGGGTTTGTGAATAGTTGAGGTGCATGAGCAGCAAGGCTCACAAGCCACAACTATTCATGGCAACAAAGCATGCTTAAGCCAGTTACCAGACACAATCATCATCCCTCATGAGAAATCGGCAAGGCCCACTTCTCATCCACACATAGCGCGATAATGAAATCTTCATCCAAGCAGCAAAGGGTTACAGAATCATGGGGGGCGAATGAGAGCTCAGAGTGATACCTTGTGCGAACTAGTAGGTCACTAATGAAATGAAGGTCAAAGGTTATGATGGGTTGTAACTTGTAACTTGCAACCTGACAGCCAATCGGAGCCTTGAGATTCTCCCATGGGAGGGATGGTTATTACAATGGAAAGGTGGAGCCCGATTTGATTCGAGCCTGGTTTTGCTTTGGGCAGAAAGTCATGCCCATACCATACCAGGAGCAACTGGGAGCCCCCATACTGAATACAAACTTCGTCACACTTCGCCCATAGCAGATAAATTACCAATTTCTTGAGAACCTCACCACTCTAGTAGTCATTGCACAAACACAACTTCTTGTGCACAATTTGCAACTCACACACACACACATACACACGTGTGTTTTTTAATTCTTAATTTTGGAGATCTGGGGTTGAAGAAGGTGTGGGGGTGGGGTTTGGTGGCATGACTGAGCCCACCAGCAGCAGTGAGCACCGCCACTACTAAGGGTCAGAGTGTCCATGTGGCTCACTAAACAACTATTCTTTGGTGAATTGTGGTGACCCAATGAAGTTTTCATGTCTTTACTGTCACAGAAAACTAACTAAGCAAGCAAGCAAGCAAGCAAGCAAACTCATCTCAAGTTGCTTTGGTTTCTACCCAAAAGAAAACCCAAAGCTGCAATGTTCCCTTCAACGTGGTGGTCCAGAGTCCAGAGTCTGTAGACTTGTTTTTACTTATTCCAGCTCCTGCCAAAAACTTCGTCAGTAGTATCAGCAATAAGTCAAAAACAGTATCTCTTGTTGTGCCTGTATGTAATCTGCCACCAAAAAAACCCAATCAACCTCTCTGGGCTCTCTAAACTCTTTCTATGGCAAGCTTTCAAAGCAATCCAGTTCAGAGTTCATCCTCTAGGCTACTTCTTTTGCAACCCAGAGTTAACTGGAAACTCCTTAACCCACCTACTTTATGGATGAAATGTATCACCATCCGTGTGGTGTGGTGGTGCTGTTATCCCATTTTGTAAATATCCATCGGTTCTGTTTCATAAAATATCTTAGCATCATATCGAGGCTCTGCTGGTTTCAGTTCCTTTAAAAATGAACCAAAATCAAAGATCCACAGGTCCCACTTAAAGGTTTTCAAAGCCTGTAAATGGGTCCCATGAAAGAAACAGGTAAAGAACCGATGGTTTTTATATATATATGAATTGGTTCTTTGCTTTTTTGAGAATTATGGTTATGAATCTTAAGAACCACCCTGATAACCGCCTAATGCGGCCGTATAGTGTATACCCATCTGCCATCTTCTTGAGATCTATTAGTTTTGCATTGAGTAGGCTCAAAGCAGGTTAGGCAGTTCCAGAGATATTCATGGTTTTGCAGGACACACCTTCCCCCTTCCTTCACAACAAACATTGTCTCAAAATCTGAGCTTGCCCCCTGAAATCAAAGTTGTACTACCCTTGCTGCAAGAGTTTTACAATAGTCCATGACAACCCCAGCAGCAGGCGGGTACTAATTCCCACACCCGCTTTGTAAAGTACTTCATTTGGATGGGTGGGGGGTGGGGGGGGGTCACAGATTTTTCTTGTTAGCAATAATCCATCCTCCTGTGAATTTGATCCACGACTACAGGGATGCTGTAGATCTACTCCAATTTGGAGTGGGTGACAGATTTTTTTGTTTCGTTTGGCTCAGCTGCTGCAAATGGATATCCTGTTTGACACGGCCGATCATGAGCAGAGCTTAGCTAGCTCATGAGATTCACAACCCTAAAACCCTACACCTGCAGCTGCTGAAGCTGAGTGAAAGACAAATCTGTTACTATAAATGAACCATATGGGCACCAACTCAACCATCGACAATTGGGGGAGAAAAAGACAACCAACATGTGGAGGGAGGGACCTACTAGGTATAACACCTTTCCTGCACAGTAGGTTCCACCAGCAGCAGCAGCAGCAGCAGCAGCTTTGAGCTTGTTTGGACTTTGGACCTGCTGTGGGGGTTGCAGCCTTAAACTTTGTTTTGTCTCTACTTTCCATCTCTCCGCCATTGCCGGTACCGCAGGAGTGAAGCCCCCCGTATCTTTACAAAATCCTTTTCGAGGCTGGCAGAAACAAAAGAAAGAAAGTAGACGACAATGTTGTCGATGCAGCAGAGTCTGTTGTGGAGGAAGGAAGGAAGGGAGGCAGGGAAGGAGGGAGCGAGGTCTTCCTGGACGGACGGAGTCGCATCCCGACGACCCATTACTCGTACCCGGCGCGCCGTGCGTCATCGTAATTGTTCCGCGCTTTGGGCGTTGGGAATGGATCTACGGGCAGTATGGAGGTGCGGGCTTGCGGCCGGCCAGACGGACGGACGGACGCGCGGGCAGACGCGCGGATGGACGGACGGACGCGCTGGCCGGCTGGCTTGCGGGCCCGGACCCGGTTATGGCAACCGGGTACGCGGTGTCAGTGTTGGTCGAGCATGGCAGGAACGCATCCAAACCGGGGTTAGTCCACTTTTCAATCAGGCTTTTAAAAAAAAAAATTGGTCATTTAAAATATAATTCAGCAAAAAAAATTTCGGAAATTAAGTGAAGCATATATAATAATAATTTTAGTCTTGTCCCAATAATTTCAATATTTTTCTTACCATCAGGGTTTTTTGCCCCCTCTAATTAATTAAATTAATTATTTTAAAAATTTTGTGATAAGAATTCCCCACCATCCCCTGTCCCCCAATTTTTTCATTGAAAATCCTATAAAAAAAAATTCTGATTTTTTTTTTGGGATTACCTATATGCATTCCAATTACACTACTTCTATCTATCCCTTCAACCTTGAGGTGGGTTCAATGTTTATTTTTGGAGGCTCAAAAATGGTAAAAGTTCCAAAATTAAGTTAATTGTATATTCACACCAACAATTCAACCTCTTGGGTTTTAGTTTAAATTTGGCATTGAAAATATGCTTGTTTTGGATCTTTGAATTCATTGAAAACTTTAATCTTAATTTTGAGTTAAGGGAAGACCTAGTTTTAGGGCATAAGTGTACATCTGCAAAGTGGGTAAACGTTTTGCTTTTCAAAAGTTCCCCCCCCAGGAAAATCTCGAATTTTCAACACCTTCCCCCATTTGGAAAAAGCCTGACTGATCCTTGAGCATCCTTCCCTTCAGTCTTTGTATTATTAACCATACATGTTTTGTGTCAACCGTTAAAAATATCATTTCAAACATGTAAATATCAAATTAAAAAAATACATTTAGAAACACTTGTGTGATAATATAATCCATATAAGAATATTAATTACATGCCCAAGACTATGACTACACTGAAATATATGATAGATAATATTACTTGGGTAGGAGTTGAGTTGATTCTCAACACTCTTACAAATAATGAGTTCACAATTTGCATCTTGCATTTGACCACTTCAATCAATTCATGTAATGTTCTTGCATGTTAACAAAAAGCCCTTTTTGTTCATAATATTGACAACATTGTCACCCGTGTTACAATACATGAGCATGACATTGTATCTTTAAAAAAAGTTTCATTCACCAAAGAATGGATCCTAGTATGGTTTGCACAAGCACAAAAAGTACAACTAAGTCATATATATATACACTTTGGTTGTCATCATATGAGACAATTTGAACTTGTGTATGGATCATCAATATTAACTTAAATGAAATAAAAATTGTATTACTTATTTTATAATTTAACATCCAACCATGTACTTAGCTCTAGTATAATGCATAATGATTTTGATTTTGAAAAAAAAAAAATTCTTATTTACAATTTCATTTGCTAACATGAATGTGTTACTAAATGTACTTGTGCATGATAACAATATTAGCAGTGTGGCCTATACCATTGGCTCAATTGAATCAATTTTGAAAGGAAAATGATACACCATCTTCAACCTAAGTCTGAAATCCAATTTTATTTTAAAAATTGAATTTTTATTGGATTCTTAATGACAAATAAAATTACTCAAAATTCAAAATCTCTCACAACTTAGGTCTAAAAATTATGAAATCACCTTCGTAAAAACCTACTTATTCATTGAGGGCTTTCCAACAACATGAAGAAAACACTGGAGTGTCCCCCAAAAATGTCTTAGTTTTGATTTTATTGAATTTTCAATGCAAAAAAATTTGTTCAATATTCAATAACTCTTGCACGGTATGTCTAAACATTATGAAACCACATTGGTGCACCCAATGGATGGTGCACTAGTGGGTGCTGGTTGACTCTGGTGCATTCACACATGAGTCCAGAGAAAAACAAGAGAGGCAATATTTAATTCCAAGTTCACAGCAATCTAGTGTGTAAAGGCTTCTAATTTGACAATTTATAGAAGAAAAATGAAGGGGTCATTACCACAGAATATGTGCTTTGCTTGTAGCTATAAGAATTGGCTCAAGGTATAATCTATGCAGATTCATCCATTTATATGTAAACTATATGTTAACACGTGTGATGTAAAACTATGTGGCTTCATCCATTTGAATGTAAAATACATGTGGTGTATATATGTGTGAAGAAAAATGATGTGGTTTCATCCATTTCAATATAAAACATATTATGTGATATAATATCAAACTGCAGTTTGACATTAGTTTGTCATGAGTCAAGGTTAAATAGAGTTGTAGCAGAAACCATATTTTGTTGTAGTTGCTGGCAGAAGAAGAAGGACATACAAAATCCAGTGGGAGATTCCACTATGAACTCCTCAAGTAAAGAGTCGCAAGTGTTTTTTTTATTTCAGCAAGAGGTTGTTAATAGTTTCAAGATCCAGGATCCAAATCTAGTTTCAACAACAATGTTTTAAACCTACGATCCGATCCTGATACCCCCAAAACCTAACCTAGAACCTGAACCTGCCAACAACACTGGTTTGTATCTGCAAGAAGCTGAACTAACAATTGACAAGAGTATATGTACTAGTAAGGTGCAGCTACCAATGTGTTTTGGTTGTGCAATTCTAAGATCCACCAAAAGAGTCACTTAAGAATGGCAGCACCAACAACAACAACAACCCACACTGCACTGAATCATTGAAATCAGCTGAATGGTTCAACGGCCATGCCCAGTGACCATAATATAGATAGATGTCATAAACCATAACAAAAACAAAGAGAAAGTGCAAATTTCAAAGGAGGAGCTCTTCTGGGGAGCACTCTCTAGAAGTCAAACTGTTGCTGCCAGTTGTGGGCTGTTGCAACAACATGGGTGAGAGAAACTCTGATCCTTCACAATCCAGAAACAAAATCCCCAACAAGAAGTAAAAGTTCTTCTGAAAGTATACTTAAAACAAGTAGCACAATCTGTTTGACTTAGGGGAAGAAGAGCGCAAAAAAAAAAAAAAAAAAAAAAAAAAAACAAACCATGTCTTTGGCAGTTGCTGCAAGCATACCAACAGATTTGATTTCATACAGGTCTAAACAATTTTTCATACCTAACCAGTAGAAAACAAAATGGGGTATGCTGCAATTTGTTTTTACAAACCCATAACACTAACTACTCTACTGGTACTGCAGTTCAACCTAATTCCCTCAGGGATCTCAGGTTTGGTCGGGTGAAGAGCACAACTGATTCTAGTAATGTGCGCTGTTCATGTCCGAGCTGAGGGCTGACTGATTCTGCATGATGTAAAATTGTCACACTGTAGAGAGACCATTCATGATCTCTAGAATTTGGACTCTCCTTTACTAGGTTAAAAGTTGCTTCAATCGGCAACTCAACTCTGGGAAAGGTTCACCCAAAATTTAGCATTTACCAGTGTTGGGCAGGTACTTTGATTTTTGTTAAAACCTGCTGCTTCTAAATGGGTTTCCAAATATTTTTCAGAATCAGAGGAAAAATGAATTAAATAACTCCTGCTGATTTCAGTTATTTTGAAAGACCCATCAAATTTTTGCATGAAAGAATCAGCAAAGAACCAACGTTTTTTGGGCAGTTTTTAATTTAGCTTTCCCAAACATATTGAGAACCGTTTGCTACATACATACATATATATATCAAGAATTGGGTGTTTTTGAATATTCGAGAATCACAGTTAATATGAACCTTAAGAACCAGCCTGATACCTGACAGGGGTTTGGTGCAGCTTCCAGTACCTGCACAACACGGGTATTTAGTATTTACCGTATTTGCCAACACTTGTTCCAGTGGCAGGACAGAGCTGTGCAGTGCACCATTTCAGCTTTGTCATTTAGAGTCAGGCAATCTGCTTTGATCTACAACTCTGGAGTTTGATGCACTCAGTTGGTAAGCATTAGGGCTTCTTTATTCCTCCACCTCAGACTTTTTTGATTTGTAGCACACATTGAGTGGCCAGGGAGCATGAGAAGGCAACTTGCCAAAATATTTAAAGACAGAAATGTAGCTAAAACACAACACCCAAGTATAAATTGAGTTTTAAAATTGTAAGCACCTTGTGAGGGATTTGAAGCCAGGTTTGTTTCAAGGACAAGGGATCATTGATAATCTGTAGATAAATGACCTCAATAGTATTCATAAGCTCATGAATGTCTGGGAACATGTGTTCTAATTCAATCACGAACAAGTCTGATGTTGCTTACATCAGGCTTTCATAGCTATCATAGCTTGATTAGAAGGATTGTCACAACTAATTGTGCAATGGATGTATATTTAAGGAGTCCATCATAGACTATACCATATTGAGATTGTCACATAATGTAGAAGATCAGGTGTTCAATTCCATGACTTAGGTCAGGCGCCCAACCTTGGGCATTCCTACAAGACATATTTACAATTGTATTAATGGACTTTGGAAAGTTCGCAAGTTGGAATGAAGTATTTGAGTCACCTACATCTTGTATAAATCTCCATAGCAAATCGTTATAGTTGCAGTTTTCTAGTCAGATGCCAGTTCTCATGTTTGGGTACAAATCTAGTTCTAGGTTTGGAATCAATTCTAAGTTCAGGTTTGGTTCCCCTATGATGGGCCTTCCTTGCAAACTCCTCACTACAACAATTCACCAAATTTTTAATTAACCCAACTCTCTAACCCAATTTTCAAGCTTAAAGGTATTAGACCCCTTTGATTCCATTTGGGAATTGGTTAATAATCACCAACAAAAGCAACCTTGGTAAGCATCAATTTGGCTTCCAAAAGACTTCAAATAATATGCACTCAAGATGTTCTCAATAATGATGCCATCCTTCCATTTTTAGAAGTGCTTCATGTTAGGATTCACTAGGTGCACAGGAATGTTTACATGTGGATGTGAACATGTTAAACCATTCCCATGTTTGTATTTGAATCTATCCTTTTATTATTTTATTCTTTTTCAAAAGATCTACCAAAGTTTTGATAGAATTTATAAACCCACAAGTGAGAATTAAATCTTAAGAATGCTTTGACGTATAAAAACAACTTCTCCATTTTTTGCTTACTTTCATTTTGCACATAATATTGAAATGGAATTATTAACTTGTAAAAAAGTTCTTTCCCAAACACATGTGAGTTCATACCAAATGAACAAACACTTGTAGCTTTGGGCACCTAACATAAATATTTTATGTGCAGTATGGATAATGATCAATGTTGCTCATGCAAGTACATGGCTTGAGAATTTGTCAAGGTTGGGCAAGGTATGAATCTTAGGATTAATATTAGTGGTGGGATTCATACCTTGATGAACCTTGATTGTAACTTGAAGCCTAGGTTTGGAACAAGTTTCATGTATAAAATAAGGCATGATAATGAAGCCTTTAAGGATATGAGACCATATGAAAACCTTCAGGGTGGAAATGCAAGTACTTTCAGACATTAAAATCATGGATTTTCATTTGAAAGTGATTGTGAATAAAATAGAACCATATAGCGTAGAATCACCTATCATCAAACATGTATTTATCATCAAACATTTTTTAATATTTTTTTCATTCCTTAACCAAATTGAGTTGTTTTTGTGTCATTGGATGTGCAAATTGGAGGATTATAAATTTTTCTTTGAATGTCATAAATAAAGGAGCTAAGAAAAAAATGTAAGAAGACAATAAGTGATAGTTTTTTTAAAAATAGCTTTAGACCTCTCTCTAGTTTGAACGCCATATTTTTCTCATTTTTAGTTTGTTTTGAGTGATTAAAAACTTGATGGGTGTGCCAACTAGGGTTTTACAAATTTATTGTATTCTAGAGGTAAAGATGCAATGATCAAAGATTTTAAACTCAAAATCCTGAATTTTTAAAAATTCATTTATCAACGAACATTAAACCCCTTTATACCAGACATCCTATATCATCCCCATTTATTAATTGAATTGAACATTTTTTGTGATGTTGGAAGTGTTAGGTTGAAGGCTACAAATGTTTTTTGAACTTCAAAAATAAAAGAACAATGTGTGAGGATTTAACCTCCTTTGAGTTTTTGAATGTTTGCCCATTGGCCTCTTAATACATATATTATTGGGCTCTTAATACATATTTGTTGTGAAACTCTATACATGTATGATGATTCTCATTAATGTTAGTCTAGTATAATTGTATTCCATGTTAATATTGTCTTCATATGTGATACACATACGAGAAAAAATTGGCATCAACAAACTATTGCAAATTGGAGAGTAAGCAATGTACTATGAATTGATGATGCACTTTAATGTTATCCCAATATTCACAACAAGAAAGCAAAACACATCCATAATAAGTAAGAGGGGCAAACCAACAAAAGAGTTAATCGTAAGGAAATGATTGCCATAGCTTGTAAACAGATTGCACATATTCATACCAAAGGAAGGAGGAGGACAACATCATAATTACAATGGGTGGGAAAAATTCAACTTTTGTTCAATTAGAATGTCATTTGGGTGTTGAATGGTGTTTATGTGAGGAGCTTCATCTAGTGTTGGGAAGTTTTTCTTAAATGTTAACACAATGAAGCTCTCAATCAAATATGTTTCAAAGAGGTTTTGAGTCTCCCAAGTTTTGACACTTTGAACTTGGGAATTCTAAGAAACCTTTTTTCGAGAAATTTCAAAAAAACAATTCAGAGGTCACTCTCATGACAAACTACAAAATCTTTTATAAGGGTATTAGAGAGTACTCCACACAATACATGCTTTTGCACGATTACACAAATTGAGGTTGGATTATGAGTTTGACTTGTCCAATTAACTCTATCCTAGTTTTTATCTCATAATTTTTGCTCCCTTTATTCAAATCAAAAAAATTCACTCAAGGAACATGCCTTGAATTTCTGCATGCTGAGAAAATTGATATCAAATTGATATCACTAGATGAAGCTGAAAATACATCATGTTAATTCTGAAGGAATTTGAATATGAGGTTGAGTGATCTTTAAAACAATGGACTAGGTTGGTATGAATTTCGAGATCATTGTTGAAACCATGTGTAAGCCTTTTTATCAGACCAACAACACTGGTTTGTACACCATAAATCAGTTGACAACTATGAATTATCTCATCAAATTAAAGCCATCACTCGGTTTATGAGGAAGTAGGGAAAGGGCATTGTGTGCAGATAACATGAATCACTACTATTGCAATGCGCAAAACCATTAGTTTGAATCTGAGCATGTATGTCAGAACTAACACAAGTACACACCTTAAGTGCACACCTAAGTGATGAAGTGGAGTTATGGATAGGGATTGCAGGAGATGTAAGGGAAAGGACTCTATTTGTAAAGTATGTAACTTTGATGTGATATTTATTACAATGTGTTTGGTGGAAGATAGTGCGGTGTTTGTAGTTTGTAGTAGTACTGCTCAATGCTTGGTACTCCCCAATTTTGCAGCTCTTGCTTGCCCTTGATGACAACCCATCCATCTCTTATCCTAGGAAACCCGACCAGATTGCTGGCATCCAGCCCCAGGGGCCCTCAGACTGGAGTGCCCGTATTGTTTGTGCTTCTTCTTCAGCTTTCTTTTTGTTCAAGAGGATATGGAGGATATGCTAAGGACCCCACCTGTGGAGGGGCCCTTGCTATCACAGAACAAGGGACCTTATTCCTTTGTCTTGCTAGAAAACCCTATGCTACTTGAGTTCACCCTAGGGTTGATCATGTCCTTATGTGTCATCAGGGCGTTTAGGGTTTAATGGTTCGGTCACTCCTTAACAGTTCAGCAGGGTCATATTCGTATTAGTTGTCTAGCCCCTAGTAGTGTTAACATACCAGATTCATTACAATTGGTTTTGATCTAGTGATTTTTGAAACCAAGTTGTTAGTTAAATTTGCAACATTCTAACTTGGGTTGTTGGAAGAAATGTCAATCTAATTAATATGGATATAGAGGTAGGGTGCTAATCAAATGTTCTACTTATTGTCCAAATCCTGTCCTTAAATATCTCTATAAAAAAAAAATTGTTTTTTATTTTCATGGGAATGTGTTCTCAGAGTTCCTAACATTTCATAACATTGATTGATTACATATTTTCAATGTAGTCGCAACTCTCAAATGCAAAGTGCCTATCCATGCAACAAGAAACAAATCATCAACCCCTATCAAACATCAAGTATTATATGTGTCCTAAATACCCTAACATTACATATGGCCATACTTATTAATCCAATTAGTACAAGAATATGGTTGCAATTCTTTTTCCCATAGTCTACCCTATATCCCCCCCCCTTTTTTTTCCTCCATGGGCATTTGTAAACATGTTTTGGTCCATGTCATACATGTTTTGAGCATGTCATGTGTATTAGGGGATATGTAACATGCTACAAGACCCTTGGCAAATGCTACCTAGCATGTTACATGCCATGTGGTACTCATAACACGAGTCGTAACATGAGAGGTCATGTGTGCGAAACATGGCAAGGTGAAAAAAAAAAGGGTGGACACAAATGACCTTCACTTGATTAGTGTTAGAGGTTTGAACTTTGAACTTGAAGCTTCTCACATATGACCCTGCACTTTGAAGCTTGTTTCATGTACCACTTCCTTACCAACCCAGTACTTCCCAATTCCCTTTTTCTGCTGGATTCTGCTGGTCCCCAGGGTGTAATAGAATTTGGCTCTATTGATTCATTTGGTGTTGATTTTATAAGTACAAATACAGTAAGTGCAGTGCTACTTGTGGTAATTAAATTCATCCATATCACCCTAGTCCAGGCCACTAAGGCAAAAGAAGAAATATGGAAATTCAAATATTTCACCATTTAAAACTATAATCTTCAAAAAAAAATCCTCTAAAAGAAACCAAAATCCTTCAAGATATCATAACTCTATAACTAATCTCAAGTTTAAGTACAAGCCAAAACATCATCTTTCAAACATCCTTGTATAAAAATAGACCTATTATTATTACCTAGTAGGGGCCAAAATCCCTCTTAAGCTACTATAACTCTATAATGAATGTAAACACAATATCCTTGCATTGGTACACAAGGCCAAAAATAAAATCATCTAGACTAACCATTTTATGTGTGGTCAATCAAGAGCAATTATCATACTATACAACACCTTTTGCAAGCATTACATCTTATGCTTGTATGTTGACTGAAATTAATTTAGCGACCCAAACCCACATATAATAACTTCATTGCATTTCATCTCAAAAGTGTTATGTGTTATGCATGTTGGCAGGGCTAATGGCAGTAGACCTAAACCCTAAATAGACTCGTGGCTCAATTCATGTAAATGTTTTGTTTTCACATGTGAATGTTATGGTTTCATGGGTTGGTTTAATGCACCTTTGTTGATTCATAACACTACTTCACACTTTGATTTGCACCCGAAAGCCTTTTAGAACTTGTAGGGTTTAGGGTTTAATGAATGGGGGTGTGGCCAGGGTGAGCCAGTGCACCACCTACAATGGTGTCTTCTTCACCTTCATGAGTGAGGCCTCCTAGAGACTTAGTCTAATTATTAACCCAGGAAATGTTAAATTTGGGCTTAGAGATTCTGATTGTGTCTTATGATGGATGACATCCTCATAATGTTTAGAAGCAACTGCAAAAGAAATTAAGCTTTTGACCGGTGTTGAACAGATATTGAGAACCGCCCAATTATCGACCTGTGTCTGGGGTGCGGGTATCAGATGAGCTGCCCCCCAGTTCCAGTTATGAGAAATGCTCAAGAAAGAACCTGCCCAGCCTGGTATTAGGATTTATCATACCCATAAATACCCTGTTGGCAGAGTATCACTTTAACAGAAATCAATACCCTATGTAAAACCGTATGGGGACCTCTCACATTCAGCCACACCCCCTTTTTTTTTTCATCCTCATCCTTTTCTTCATCCAAATTCTTTCATCTTTTTAGATATTCATTATTCGTTTTTGGCCTTAAACCTAAAACCCTAAACCACAAGTCTGATGTCCATCTCTCCACTCTTGTAATCGCCAAAAACTCTTGTATTCGCTTTTGGCGATGGCATTTTGCTTTTTGTTAGGACGGATTCCTTCAAGCACAAGTTCGTTGTTCAGCTCTTGTCTCTTCTTTCTTACTTTGGCTTCTAATGACGGCCTTTTTCTTTTTGTTACCATAGATTCCTTCAAGCACAATTTCATTGTCCATTTTTCAATTTGGCTTCCGGTGATGGCCTTTTGCTTTTTGTCAAGATGGATTGCTTCAAGGCTTTACCTTTTCAATAGCCACTTGTAATTGTTAATTATGATTTTGTGATTCCTTTCAATGTTGTGTAAACATTGATGAGTGTAAACAAATAAAGTGAATAACTTGATTATCTTGTCAAAACTGAAACAAGTAGATTTAAAATAACAACAAAACCCATTATAGAATTGTGAAACATTGAATTTTTTCATTTCAATGATTAAAAATAATATATGTTTACACTAATGTGTATTAATTTTCAAATTTTAAATTGTAAAAGTAGGTTTTAAGTAGGTCTTTCAAAATACAAGTAATTTTTGACATCTACTTTTGAACATGGGCTTTTGGTTTCAAGTAGGTGTCAAGTAGGTTTTTACAGAAAGGAAATAATTTTTTTAAAAAAAAATTAGAATTAGATTCTTATTAATTTTACATAACAAATTAATGTTACTTGACACATACTTTCACTTAATTTGATGCTATTTTATGGTAGTTATATGAGTGGTGCAAGGTTGAAATGGAGATGTTTACTTTTTTTGTCTATTTTATTTTGCTTTGACCTCGATTGAATTTTTGAAGGGACAAATCAAAACTAAAGATTGATAA
>Ga0209611_10002380_pt1 | contig 33035 bp, 19 predicted proteins | sample S1TSphgellanicum_3_FD_187693 | JGI IMG/M metagenome (GOLD analysis project Ga0209611, IMG submission 187693) | Host-associated microbial communities from peat moss isolated from Minnesota, USA - S1T2_Fc - Sphagnum magellanicum MG (SPAdes) (version 2) | ecosystem: Host-associated > Plants > Peat... | reverse complement strand
ATTTTTTTTACATTTCATTTAATGTGTTTGTTATGCAATAGTGATGGGATTACATTCAAGTGTAAACAAATTAATAGGTGCCACCCCCACTATTGTATGTTTTTTTGGAATATTTTGGAAAAAAAATCGTTAAAATTTTATTTTGATTTTCAAAAATGGTAAATTATACTATTACATAAATATACATCTAGAAAGCCTCCTCGAAAACACGTCACATTAAAAAAATTCCTCAAAAATAAAAATCCTTGTACAATGTTGAAAAACATGTGTTACAATGTTGAATAAGTGTTTTAAAATATTCTATCATCATTATATTCATTCCAATTCAAACAACATGCTTTCATACTATATTAATAACATATTTGTGTAAAACAATTAACCACTTTCCACATTGAAATTAATTTTCAACCCAAAATGTGAAACACAAACCATTTGTTACACTTAAAATGACCCGTATTAACTTGTTTGCACCCATTGATATCTTTGAAGACAATGTCATAAAAATGGGATCACCAAGAAGTTTGATCACATCATCAACATTTTGAAGTTGTATTGTTGTTGCCACCAAACTTGGCAATAATATGTTTTCTTTTTTTAATACAATTGGTAGTCATCATTGGTCTCAAAATGTAGATGATGGTTGCATATAAACTTAAATCCTATTGCATTTACATATGGTCAATAAGTTAAAATCCATGTTGATTAAAATTTTCTATGTAACTTCCATATTGGTCGTGTTGATATGGAAAAATGGTATTGATGAGATTAGTGGGTTGTCATAGTGTCAAATGATATGTTTAGAATTTTGGGTAGACACAAAAACCCCAATGCATTTTTAAAGAGGCAACAAAGGCCCATTATGTCTTTCCAAGATCCTTCACACCCAAATCATGCAAGTAGGTTGCTAACAACCTAAAACTAATGTACTTGTATTTGAATATTATTAATTTCTACCATCGGTGTCAACTTATAATTGGTAAAAGATTTTTCCTTACAAATTTTCAATACCTATTTATCAAAGAACACAAAGTTGTGAGCTAGTTCTCATAGTTTCTAAAGCTACATGCACATTTTGATTGATTTGTTAAGATATCATAAACTATAATGCAACTCCAATAGTTTAGAAAAATGAATGATCTACTAATGTGATTGGGTAGTCAATTTGGACCTTGTCATTTTGATTAATAAAATGACTAACTATTTCACTAATAAATAATAGACCATTTGATTGGGTGAAATTTATACTTAAATTTAAATCATTTTTTGGATTATTATTTGTAAAATTAATGGGTAGGTAAGTAGATGTGACCCCAAAATTTTGATTGTAACATATTTATTTGTCAAACCAATGTAGTGAACTAGACTTGGTAGTATGTTGAACTAGTACAATGTTCTAACCAGTAGTGGTGATGGAGAAAACCAATAATGATAAAACATGTGGGTAGTTTTAGTTTAGATTTTATTTTTGAATATACATAATGTTTATATTGGCTAGTTATTATTGGAAAATATTTAGTATAAGATAACATTCAAATATTTTAATAGGGGGATTGATTTTGGTTTTCATATTTTCTTTCTCAAACTTGTAATGGATAATAAAACATTTTATTTTTGTTTTGTTTCTTGATCGCAATTTGAAAACATTTTGTTAGAATTATGAATAGATTTTGTTTTTTACGTACTTGTTGCCATTTTTCTTGAACTTGTTAACTAAAATTAGAAATTTAATTTGATGGGCATATAGAAAAACCCATAAACATTTGGTGACCATGCAGTGGATTGGAATTGTAAACATTCATGCTTATAATCTTTGGTTATAGAAGAAAATCATAAAATTTTTTGTTTTCATTTTATACTATTGAAGCAAAAAATTTAGGATCTTGTTGATATCTTGACATAGTTATAGTCAATGAAATATTAGTTATTATTAGAAACTTTATGATTTTTGTGTTATTTTTAAGGAAATCTAATTATTTATTTATACTAAATAACGTGTTAATCAAGAAGATTTAAGGAATTAATATTTGTACATGTCTTAGATATGTTGAAAATAGTTATAAAAGGCTTTAGAAGGCAACTAAAAATGGTTGCACCACAACAACCTATGCCTAAATAGTACTATCACAAAAACAACCAAGTTCCCAAACTGAAGGAATTCAACATGTTGATGTTCGCAACATTGAATCCCAATAGTAGGTGACAACAAAGATATCATTTTAACATATACTAACAGAATAGGAAGAATGGAAAGGAACCACAAGTACCTTCAATTGGTCACTTTTTGACACCCATCATTTGTCTGTAGTCAAGGCTAAATGCACAATTGGGTGGAAATCAAATTGCACCTATTTGAAATATTGATGAAATAATTTTTCCAAGCCAAAGGTGGCAAGCTACAACTCCTAGAAATTGTATTCTTGTTGTTATTATACCATCACAATCAACACTTGTTGCTAGATACTATGAACCAATTTTCGCTTTGAATTTAACCACAAAAGATTCACAATTGGAATGCAACCAACTTTTAAAGTAGTTGGAAACACAACATAATTTAGAATGGAAATCTTCATGTCAATTTAATTTTCAACCACATGTAGAAAGGTAGAAATAATCACAATACCTATTGATGTTTGACAACACAACCACTAACCCATCATGTTTGGCTGGTTGTACCTATGGGGACAATCGAATGACCACTAGTTCAACGAAGCACACCAACTTTAGGTGTACGTCCCAATGTTGAAATTGCAACATGTGCATATTGTCAACAAGTTGGTCATGAGTCCAAGAATTGTCCCTTTGTGGATTATAAATTCAAACAATTAATGAGATAAGAGATCATGACAATTCTATGTTGAAGGTATAATTTTACTAAAACTTGTTACTAGTTTTTTATATCAAAATCGGTTACCAGATTTAACTTACCAAAAGATGTTACCGATTTTGATTTATTAAAACCGGTTTACTTATTAGATTAAACTAAGTAATTTTAGGAAAGATTTTTTTGGGGTCAAATTAATTAATTCCACCATTTTTGAGTATCCTTCTTGAACGTAGTTAATGTTTTATACCTTTGAAGACTATATAGGGGAATATTTTGGAGTAAATTAACTCTTTTGTCATTTTTTTTACATAAAAATTATATTAATTTTATTTATTTATATATGTTGTGAATATTCTATCTTTTGTATGCAAGGTCTTCTTACTTATATTTGCTTCATATTTGTTTTTGTATAAAGTTTATAAATCTATGCTATTAAGTTTTGACAAGCCTTTTGTGTTTCAACTTTTTGTTTATCCAAGGAAGGTAAAAAGATTCTATCTTTTGCTCCCTTATTTTATTCCTTTCAAAACCCAGTAGTTCATCGGGTGTCCTTAACATTTGGTCTCCATACGGAAATATTGAATCCATAATTTTTGGTTTATTGTTATTATTTTTTGGACAAATATTGGTTAAAGATATTTGACTCTACCAAAAAATCAAGGATCTTTTTTTGTTTTTGAAAATTAAAAATAAAAACCAAAATAATAAGTAGTTTACAACTTTTTCTAATCATTTACATTATGCCAACAATGTTGACAAGAAGTATGAAGAAAAGAATAGAGCATGTTTTGTAAGAAAGTGCTAAAGTAGCGCAAGGTGAAAGCATGGTAAAGTAGAGTGCAAATGTTCCTTGTAGCATAAATGAAAAGTAGTTAAGAAATATGGTTTGATATATTGAACTTAAAAATAATATTTAGTTCAAGGATTAATATGAACATTTTCTTCAACTTTGTTAAAACTTTAAATATATGCCACAAGATGCAACCTTTGTGAATGCCAAGGAGTTATTGCAAAAGAATTAGCTATTATCAATTCCACACTTGCTCATGTAACCTTTAAAAAATTTAGGTTTATAAGTTTGAATATTTTGATGTGCCTCCAATATAAACATTTAAAATATAGTTTATGTAACATTGGGATCCAATTTGGGGTTTGCAAATTCACACTTTACATGGATAGTGAATCGGTAGTACTTTATTAGTAGCCAAATAGTGGCATTGTAATGAATGGCCATCCAGTTGTACAACAATGCCAATATTGCGGCCCCATAGTGGCACATATGTAACTAGTGGCATCCAAATGGCCACATAGTGTCATAGTTATGGCACAATAGTGGCCAACCAATAATACAATAATGGCCACTTAATGATCAACTAGTTCCATGAACATACGTCATAATTGAAAATCAATTACAAAGCTTGTACCTCATGGATGGCGGGAATGTGGACACATGGGGTAATTGCATGTATGAAAATTGTACACTAATTGCAAAAAAGTTGTTCAATGTGTAGCTTGTTTTTTATATTCCTAACTTAGTTGCACATTATATTTATAATGCAACTCTTCAAAAAATCAAACATAGTTGACTACATGCATGAATACAATGTGCATAAATTATCGTATATGAAACACATTTAGGACTATTGTGCAACTATCAAACAACTAATTTTTTTAATGTGGAAATTTATTTATTAAATCACCATATTTACAAATTATAGTTATTAATGTTGTTTCGGTTTTTGGGGCATGCTCTAATAATCACCTCAAATTTTTTAATTAAAAATTTCCCATTTGGGAAAACCACCTCGGTTTTTAAAATTTTTTTAAAAATATGGTTAAATGATTTTCACGGTTGGTGGGTCTCACACAATTTTGAATTTTGATTTTCAATGGTGGTTCTCACAAGTCGGTTATCATAATTCAAAGGTTTTTAATATATATATATATATATATATATATATATATAATATTTTACTAATTTTGGGGTTTTTTTGTTTCTTTTCTTATAATCATATTAAATGATGAATTAAGTAAACTAATAAATGATGAAAAAGATTTTTAATATAAAAAATTCATATCTACAATTTCTTCCCTTTCGGATTCCTCCAACTCTTGTACAATTTCATCCTTCTCTATGAATTCCACCAAGCTTGATGGCATATTACATCCTACCCTAGGATCATTGGCCCAATTTTGACTAACAAAAATAAATTTATCTAAATTTTCAAATTGTAACTGACATCTCTTAAGGCTTGCCAAAATTCTAACAAGAGAAAAAATGCGTTGAATCTCAATTTGGGAACTTATAATTTTTAAGATTTGCTTTGCAAAAAAACTAACTATAGGGAATTTATACTCATGTTTCTCCCACCATTAGAAATGGTTTTTAATATCTTTCACATACACATGAAACCTCTTGAAATCCAACAACTCCATTATTACAATTTCATTTGCAATTTTAATGTTGTTGATTATCTAGAAAATATTAGTCCACATTCCTAATCAACATTTTGATATGTAGAACCAGAAACAACATCTCCAACAAGATGTAAATGATTATATGATTTGACCAACATGGGATATAACATTATCCTATCATATTGTTCCACAATAGATAGTCCTTAAATGACGCGCTCCCAAGTCCTTAGTTAGCCCCAAGTTGGGGCTAAGTCACTCGAATTGCAGAAATGTGAGGGACTTGGGGCACGCTCCCAGCTTCTAGCACTAAAGGGGGTGAGAGGGGCGTGTTGAAAGCTCCGGGATTAGACTAGGAAGAGGGCCAAACTATTTAGTTATTCGGTCCTACATCCAAATCCAACCAACAAGTTGGTTAGAAATCATTTTGCACATTTTCAGTGTTGGGACAAGCCATGGGCAACCTTGGACTCACTTGACTCACCATGGCCCGGACTCGGGGGAACCCACCACCTTCCCCCATATAGTATTCTCTGCAGCTCTCCGCCACACTTGCATCCAAATGGCTCTTTTTCCCGGGACTTCCAAAATGGAGTCCCGAAATTATCCCGGTTTAGATTCCTGAAACTTTGGGCGTTCATAACTTCTCGCCCCGAGCTTGGATTGGGACGAGGTCTAAACCAAAGTTGTAGCTCTCCTTGAGAGCTTTCCAATAGTGTGTTGCACTTCACCTGCACACACCGAGATCGGGTCGATTCCTAACTTTTAGTGGTTGGGAGTCAAATTGCCAGTTTGACTCCTGACCTTTCTTTCGAACATAACTTGTGTTGTAAATGTCCAAATGGCTCATGCGAAGTCATTTTGGACATTTATACTTCAAGACCTTTCCAACAGTATAAAAAACATTTCAATGCGAAGTGTTTTGATCCCTATAATCGCGCTCTAAGTTTTCGAGAGTCTCGGGGAACTCCCAAGTCCCATTTTCGGGAGTGTGAGTGACGACCTCACACTTCCCTCAAAGTGGGGTTGCGACATTAAAGACTAACCACTACTACTAAAATGGGGTGTAATTTATTAGTTTAAATCATTATGAGACCTTAAAAGTGAAATAACTTCATTGCATTTTTACTAATTTCACCTAGTGAAAGTTATTTCACTATTATATCACTATGTAGACATCATTTTTCATTATTAATTAACAAAATTCACTATTACAATTTACTATAACAAATATGTTTATTTATATGTTTTTAAAAAATATTCTATCTATGTTAATTTATGATATACCATGTATTATTTTAAGTTATTTCAGTTATTCTAACTTATATTTTATGTTATTATATGTTATTATAAATTATTATACCCTAAATTATTATATGTTATTTTACCTTAAAGTATCTTAACTAGTTTATTATAAGCTTTTAAATTATTTTAAATTAAATTATTTAACTAACTTTAAGCTATACTTTAAGTTATTTTATTTAAAATTAATATATGTTATTTCAAGTATACTTTAAATTATTCAATGTCATTCTACTTATGTTATTGTAAATTATTTTATCCTAAGCATAATAATTTTAAAATAATCTAAAACAAAATATAATGACCTAAGGTAAAAATAACTTACAATAGAAAATAATAACCTATGAAAAATAATTTTAAATACCCTACAATACAATAACTACTAATAACCTATGATATTATAACATAGAATATCAAACAAAAATTTATAATACAATAATCACCAATAGTTGTAATATAACATATAATAACCAACAATAACTTATAATACAATAACCATTAATAACCATTTATAAAATAGCCACCAATAAGCCATTAATATAATAGCCACCAATAGCCATTAATAGATTAATCACAAATAACCATTAATAGAGTAGGCACTAATAGCTAATAATAGAATAGCCACCAGTAGCCATTAATATAATAACCACCAATAGCCACCAATTTAATAGCCACCAATAGCCACCAATAGAACAATTATTAATGGCCATTAATAGAATAACCACCAATAATTATTAATAAAATTACCACTAAAAAACATTGATAACCCCAAATAGAATAGGTACCAATAGCCATTAATAACCACCAATAACACTAATAAAAGAACAACCAATAGCCATATATTATAATTGCTTAGGATTGCCAAAAATAATTTAAGGTGAAATAATTTATAATAAAGAAAAAAACTTAAAGTAAAAAAACTTTCAATAATCAAAAGTAACTTATAATAACTACAAGTAGTCTAAATTGAAATAATTTACAATAGCAAAAAATAACATGGAATAAGAAAAAAAACTTACAATAGCTGAAAATAGCCTAAGGTGAAATAAGTTAAAATAGCCAAAAGTAATTTATAATAACTGCAAATAGTCTAAATTAAAATAATTTATAATAGCCAAAAATCACATAAAATAACCAAAAAAACTTACAAGAGCTGAAAATAACCTAAGTTGAAATAAATTAAAATAGTCAAAAATAATTTAGAATAACCAAAAGTAGCCTAAGGTGAAATAGCAAAAAATAACCAAAAATAATTGAAAATAGCCATAAATAGTCGTAAATAATGTAAGGTGAAATAATTTAAATTAATAAAAAATAATCATATAATAATTGAAAGCAACTTAACATAGGTAGTATTATTATATTAACAAAAAAATCCATTTATTAAACAGTTTTTTTTTCAAAAGAATGGTCATTGAAATGTTATTATATAATGACATTCAACTTTTTTTTTGTTCAAATGCTTTTAAACTTTCAAAAGGAAATAAATGTAATTATGTACATTATTGAATTTTTTAAAAAAAAAACTCGAATCACTTCATTTGAACAAAATTTCAATAAAATATGAATTTTCAAAGTTTACATTTTTGTAATGTTTAAAATGAAGTATTTGATAAATAAAATGTAATGTAACATATTATCACAATAAGTGTGGTGGCTTGATGGTAAAGGTGTTTGCCCATGTTCCAAAGGTCAAAGGATCAAACCTCATGGGTGGTGTTATGTGTGGTGAACAATGGTATGTTGATTGAATATTCTCTTATCAAATTGCTAGGCTAGGTGCCTAGGTTGATTACATGGCCTACCTACCTACTTGGGCTAGGGTTTTTAACCTATTGTAGGTAGTGACACGTGTCAATAAATAATAGGTTTAAAAAAGTATGAAATTATCAATAATATTTTATATTAAATAATTAAAATTTAATTAATTTTCATACTGGTTAGTTAATTAATTAACAAGTGAATGGTTTGGTAAATTTGTATTTCACTTGAAAATAACCTTGTTTCACTAAATATTAGTGAAACAAGTCATTGTCCGTAGCAACTGGTCCCCTTTCACTAGGGGGTTAAACGATTTCACTAGGTGAAAATGTCCAAATTCATTCAAAAATCTAGTGAAACCCAAAGTGAACTAGGACACATTTCTTAGTAATGAACATATGAAGAAACAAGACAAAGACTCTTAAATCTAAGGTCAAGCATCAAAGATAGTTAAAGGTAAGATTGTATTGTAGTAATCAGACAAACTAGGATGCATGAAGATAATGAGTAGGTATTGTGATGTTTTTTTTTGGGACAATCTAGATAAAGGAGATTTAGTAGAAATAGAATGCACAATAGTGGAGGATGAGTAGTTGATATTATCATTACTGAAGTGAGGGTTGATTTAATTAATCTAAGGTGGGAAAATTGAGGGATTGGAGGATGTTGTTTTAAGTTCTTTGGGATTGATTTCTAAAGTAGTTTTTTTTGGAACATATAGAATAGAGAGTAGAGGAGTTTTGTTTCAAAGTCGTTGAGGGGGTAAGTTGAGTATGTGATTCGGGATGAACAAGGCAATTATGAGATTAATTAAAGAACTTTATTAGTTTGAATTTTGAGTTCTTGTTTTTTTGGATCGTTATGATGTGACTTGGGATGGTTCTAAAGGGGGGACTTTTGGAGAACAAGGATAGAGGGAGATGAAACAAAGAATTTATTTTGGGAGAAAAATAGGAAGAATTGGAGGTACTTGCGGTAGAAAACTACAAATTATGTTTCGATATAACACAAATTTTAAGTGTTGTTTTGGGATTTTTTAAAAACAAAACATGGGATTACATTATAATTTGGATTCATTTTTTCAATAATACAAATAAGCATAGACTTCTACTATGAGTTTTATGTTCATCTTTTGTGTGGATTTCCTATAGTGTTAAATTATGATGAAATGAATTGTAATCTTGTTTCTAGAATTTTTTATTATGTATTTTAAAGTGCAAATTCTGGTTATATGCAATAACCATGAATCTAATGTTGGAATGAATGGTAATGTTGAGTTTGTTGAAACTTAAGACAAAAATAGTGAACATAGGCATGTGAAATGCAAATTTATTGTTACAATAGTGTGAAATATTCTGTGAGAATTTGAATTTCACTTTTACTAGGAGTCTACAAAGTAGTTTTTAACAAGGAACACAAAGTTGCTGAACTATAATTTTTTCTTTCTTTCATTTACTTTTCCATAATTTGTTTTTTTTTTTCCCTATCAGTATGAAAAATAAAATTGTTGCAGAATTATAACATATTCAAAACAATTCAGGCACCTTTGTTATAAGAAAGTGTTGTTGAATAACATTCTAAAACATGCTTTGATATTCAATATCATGTTTCACGATCTAAGCACATATTTCATGATTGAAACTAAATATGTATACGAACAAAATTTGAAGTTAGAAAAGAATGTTAGAATATTGGGATTTACCAACAACATGTTATGTGATTTCTTATTTTCATATGTTTTTAAGAATGAAAGGAAAAAAGTCTAAAACCCCAAACACTTTTGATTTAATGTTGAAGGCAAGAGTTGTTAACTTTCTAAAAAATATAGTGACATCATCCATGAAGGACTCAAAAGAAAGTCTCAAATGCATTTCATCCTTGACTTTATAACTCATGGTGATGGCAGAATTCAGGGCATCTAATATTAACCAATGTCCAACATATTGGTTTAAAATGCAAGTAAAAAAATTAGGGTTTAAATAATCAACTATTGTTTGACAAATGAACCATATAATAAGAGGAAAAACATGACCAGACATTCAAACATTAGTTTGCATGTTGTAACACATGACAATAGTTCCATGAAAAAGAATAACTTCTTAGGATAATATTAGCATGCTTGTAAACTTGCAAAAAAATTCAGACATTTAGTTAAAATTATAGAAAAAACTATTTATTAAAAAATACAAAGCAATCAGTAGAAAAATATGAATAAATAGACATTTACCTTGTTTTAATAAGTGTGTTCAATGTTGTTAGTCAAATTCTAGAATCAATACAAGCTTTCATCCACTATTGTTTTCCCTTTTCCAAATTTCTTTGGCCATGTTATACATTTTTGGATATCAGACTACGCAGACTTGATTAAGATAAATTTAAATTTTTTGCATACCCTTTCTTTAATATTAGCGTACTAACAAGTTTTGGAAAATGCATGACCAAAACAAGTGCCATTGAAACTTTCTTCCAACCCCAAAACCTCATAATTAACAATAGATTTGAGATATTAACAACAAATTTATGGTCATAAAGTTTAAATTTACCCCTTCATCTTTTACATAAATAATGATCTTATTTCTTAACCCATAAGAATCCAAAAGCTTTCTCAAATTTCTAGATAAAGCTTGACATGTTGTTTTTGTTGCTTCAAAGAAACCAATTATCAACTTCTTGGGTTGCCAATTTTCATCCAGAAAGTTAATGACCAAGGCAAAAATGTCATAAGTGCTTTTTGACATCCACAAATCAAAACTTGTAGTAGTTGACATACATCAAGAAAACTTTGGTAAAACATAAACATCTTTTTTTTTGGAACCAAGTTTAGCAAAATATATGGTGAAAAAAAAAAATTTAGAAGGAAAGACAATGCAAAGATTCAATTACAAAGCAAGTCACTTCAACCATGGACTCTCCAAAAAATGTACATGCAAATGACTTTTAACAATCAGCAAGGCTAGAATTTCAAGAAATTGTTTATGCTACATTTCATCCTTCTTGTAAGGAAGTTTAATAGAGAAAATTTCAGAAATTTCAGATGAAGATACATTTTGCCTCTTCTTAGCTAGTTGTCTTTCAACTTGAGTTCTCATTGAACTATTCACTTCCTCGTCAAGTTTTTTTGCAAGCAGACCATGTTATGCATTCACATGTTTTTTCAAAATTAATATCCCATTAGTTTTATAACATGAAATTAGTCCCTTCCTTAATTTTGTTCTTGGATTATATAATTACATAGGTGTTTTGTAACACAAATGACATCCCATGACTTGGGGAACGTCTCTACCATCCACTAATTTATTATCATTCAACACATAGATAGCCCAACAAATGGCATTTATCCCTTTAGGCTTCTAGAACAATCTTTGAGCATGCTGCATCTATAAGTTTAAGATGAATATTTTATCACTGCTTTTAGAAGCCTTGCTTGTTTAGTTTCTAAACTCAAATTCTCAATTGAAGTTTCTATTATAGGTGTATCATCCATCACTTTTTTATTTTGAAAAGGTTCAATCTCAATTTCCTATGTAGTATTCTCATTTGCACTTAATTGTTCCATTAGAAGTAATGTAAAAGAAAATAGTAAGCAATGCAAATTTTAAACTCCCAACAACCAAAATTTTAAAAACTACAAGCTATTTATTTCAAATCAAAGGGTTTCTGTAACTTGTAGAATCCTTTTTAAATTATATTGTATTTGTAGATTATAAAATTATTGAGCAAAAGGGCAAAGGTAAAGAGAGAAATCAAGGGTTGAAAGGAGAAAAAATTTACAAAAATAACAACAATAACTCAATTCTAGGCCTAATGCAAAAAATAAAAACTAAATGGAAACTATGATTGCCCCTTCAAACAAACACCAATTTCTTTCCAACAAACAAGGCTAACTTGCAAATAAAATAAATGAAATGTTAAAAATAAGTTTAGATAGATTAATAAAACAAATTTTATCTACAAAACTACAAATCAAATACAAAGGAACGTTTTTAAAAATGAGATTAAAAAAAAATGAAGATAACTTAATGGATTAATTTTTTAAATATATATTTTAAATAAATAGAATTTACAAGTTTTAAAGACAATTTCTTGTCTTTTTCCATGTCATGTAAAATCAAGACAAAAAATAATAATATCATATTGTAGAAAAAATTGAAAAACTAAAGCTAAAAACTGAAAACTTCAAAAATGATCAAATAAAAAGTGAAAAAAACTAAAAGAACTTACCTTATTGCTTGATGGCTTTTGCTTGTTGTTTGTAGCTCCAAAGACTACTTGCAAAAAGCAAAGAAGGGGGAGGGAGTATTGTTGAAGGAAACACAAGTGAGGAATAACAAGGGGCAAGCGAGAACAACAACAACAAGGGGGGCTAGAGGTACCTTAGAAAAGCTAGGATCAATAACAAGAGTAGTGACAGGCAAGGAGTAGCAATGGAGGAGGAAGGATGGGTAGGGAGTAGTAATGGGGGAGCAACAACAAGTGGGGAGCAATGATGGGTGGGGAGTAGTAACAAACGGGGAATGGCCATGCATAGGTGGGAACATCCATGGGAAAACACAAGTGGGAGCAGCCATGTGCAAGTGGGAGTAGGAATAACAACGCACAAATGGGAGTAGCAACACAAGCGAGAACAAGCACAAAAGTAAAAAAAAAACACAATTTACAAATTACAAACCATGCAAAACAAAGCAAAAAACCAAAATTAGATTTAAAAATAACACAAAACATAAGAAGATTAAAAAATCCTAAAGAAATAAGAACGTTTGAAAGTAGAAGAGAACACAAAATAATTTAGCTCATTGTAATAATGAATAGGAGCAAAGTGGACCCAAGAGAGAGTTTGGACCCTTTTTATAAGTAAACTAAAACCTTAACCCCAAACCCAAAAGATGGTGGTTGACACATTAAGGTTAGGGTTAATGCCCTAACCCCTAACCTTAATGTAGCAACTGCCTCCATAAACGATAAGTCTATTTTTTTTAAAAAATTAACTTTTTGCTTTTTTACTTTCATAAATGGTAATTTTTTTTACTTTTATTTTTTCATTTACTTACTATTGATTTATTATTATTAAATTACTATTTTATTAGTTTTAAAACTATTATTTTGACTTTTGACTTACTATTTATTAATATTATTTATTATAAACTTTTTACCATGAAAACTGGACCCTTCCCAAAATGTGGGAACTAGTCTAGTTTTCAAATTTGATGTTTAATGAAAACCTATATGGTTCCCCATTAGGGGGTTCTCACCTCCAATGACAACCACCAAGCATGTTTTCACAATGGTTTTCACCGTTGATTATTAGTCATTAATTCTCATTGAAAACCAAACTAAAAACCAACCTCAGGTTTTAGCCAACAAGTGAAAATCGCCCAACATTGATAGTTACATAGGAGTTGCACTTTGAAAGACATAGTTGCAACACAATTGTATTTGAACGATTTTTGAACTCTAGTTGTAGGGCAGTGTGGTCTCCACAAACACAAATTCTCATAGTGATGGCTTACAAATTTATTATTGACAAATGTTTGATTAATTATATTTTAATTAATTTTTAGTGACACATAAATTTCATTTAAGAAATGTGATATATGTCACCTTATGGTGACACTTGGTCTTTGATTTATAGTCTTCACAATCCTGCATTTGGTTAATGTTAACTTGAAAACTTTGAAATGTTTACGACACAAGTTAAATGAAAAAATCTAAAATGAAAAAGTTATTTTGACAAAATATATCATAATCTCCCCTTACATTTTAATGTGTGTGTGTGTGGGGGCGGGGGGGTGGTTTCAATTTTTTGGTTTTCTTAACCAATGGTTTTTTGAGGAGATTGTTTGCATTGTGAGAACCAAATAAAGAAAACAAAACACAAAAATGTATTTTTGTAAAATCAGGAAAATTGCAAAAAAATTGGGAGAAGGTCATGTGGCCTATGTCTAGGCCTAACCTTGACATTGTAGTTACCTAAAACCCTATTGGGTAAATAGATATTCATGTTTTCAATTTGCATGTTTTAGAATTGTTAGAAGAACACAAATAGTATATGCCTTTGTTTACCCTTGTTTTTTTGTGCTATTAATAGCACTTGGTATGCCTTTCATGAATGTTCACTCAAAAGAATATCTTCACAAACCACAACTTTCACAAACTATATATTTTTGCAATATGAATCACATCATTGCAACAGCATTCAAAGTGGTCATGAAGTGATTCATATTGCCCAAAATTCTTGCATGCAACATGCATGCAACATTAAAGGATGGGAGGTGAATGAACAACAATAAAAATAATTCATTAAACACAATTTATTATTGTTCACAATTGAACCATTGTGGCATTCAAATATGAAGTTTGAAACATTGTAAATCAAGATACAATAGACCATAATGGGTTTCCTACTGTAAAACTAAGCAAAATGACACCTATGGAATCTAATTACCTTATGAATCGATAAAATATGTCAACATTTTTTTGTTTCGTTAATGCTTGTGACCTTGGGTTAACCATTCTAAACATAATACATCATATCCAAATAATGGATTGTGATTGTGAATTCATTTGTGGCATCTTCACCAAAGATAAGTTTTTTTTTAACATTCCACTTCACCATAAAGAAACCCTTGCCCATAATCACCTTGTTGTTGAAAGACAAAGGGTCAAAGTAAGCAATATTGTTGATCTCATTGTTTGGAAGCAACTCTTGGGCATGTGAGCTATCAATTAATTCATAATCAATGGGGAGCTCTAACTTATGCTAAAAGACATATTGGGGTATGTCCTCAAGCATGAGCATTGCCATCTTTGCATTAGTAGTAAGCCAACCATAGAATTGAAGAATTGTGTTGACTTCTTCTTGGGTCAATTTCCATGTTTTTGGAGTTTTGCTTAATATGGTGTCTTACAAAATATTGCAAAAGCTTTTAATGTCCATTGGAACAAAAGATTGGAACTTGCAAAAAAATGAAAAGAAAGTGTTTAGTATTCATAGTTGAAACTAAATACTAAACACCTTTGGAGTCACAAAATATCTAAACAAAACTTAAACTATGAATGTGTTCAACTTCTTAGAAGTGCACATAAACCAATGGATGTGAAATATTGTGTTCAATTGGGTGTCTTAATGTTGTCAAACTTTCTACGTTTCTATGTGCAATCTAGAATAATTAAATCTTTTATGTCCATTTCCACATTAATTTAGGTGAAATCCTTATTGTAATCTTGCAAAAATTTGGAATGTTACAAACTACATATATCATGTAATGGTCAAGTAATGTCATTGCAAGATCAACACTGATGAAATTTGAATACATTCAAAATTTATCTTCAAGACATCCTAAGAAATTTGAAATGAAAAAAATCCTCGTTAGACCTAAACCTTAAGAATATTTAGATAAGACTAATGATAACCAACAAATGGAATCACAATAATACATAATTATAATGGAGGTGAGGAACAACACTAGGTGATGGACCCAAATGTGACATCAATAAAATTAGACATGGAATTTTATTTATTTTTGTTTTTACATGAATGGGTAATCAAGATTGAATGTTTTTGAACAATTAGATGTTTTGAAAATTCAACATTACAATTTAACGTCGTTTAATTTCCATCATCTCCAATGTTTGGGGGTTATCATTAATCCATTGGTTTTTGGGGTGGTTTTGTAACTGAAAAACAATTGTTTTCATTTTGAATGAAAACTAAACTTTGAAAACTGGCTAGGTACCATATAGGCTCAAAACTTGGCCTTCTCATACTTGTATAGGTTTATAAAAACCTAAATAGGTATAATCACCTACCCATGCATTATCATTATAAGGTTTCAACCCAATACCATTTAATTTAAAAAAAAACATTAACCACTATGTCACAATCCTTTATGTGTGCAAAAATGTAGTTGAACTTTACATTTAAAGTTTACACTTGTCAATGGCCTTATCTTTAAAACCATTAAAATGAATGAACATGAAATTAAAGAAATCGCTACTAGAATTATTGGTTTTTCAAGCGGTCCAAGTTGACTAATTGGTTTTTCTTGATTAAAGAACATGTACATTTTAATTAGACGCTAGGGGCTTGAATGAAATGTGTATCTTTTGACCAATCAACATAGTTGAAATGACCTATTTGATTATTTGTCAACTAAACATCTAATAAAATTGAACAAAAATTTGACAATCTTAGTTAAAATGGCTAATGAAATTTAGTTAAATGGAATATCTAGTCAAGTTGGAAAGAAACACATCACACATTTAGTCAAAATGGCCAATGGCGTTTTAGTTAAGATGGTTAATGTTATTATTACATACCTACCTACCTACCCACCCACTAACCTATTTACTATAACCTACTTACTTACCCACGCACCCACCTACCTACCTAATATAACAGACCTACTATAACTTACTTACCTACCCACCCACCCACTCACTTACCTACTACAACTTACCAACTACCTACCCACCCACCTATTTACTATTTACCCACCCATCTACATGCCTACCTATTACAACTTACTTACCTACCCACCTACTTATTAGTTATTACCTACCTTCTTACCTATCTAACCACCCACCCACCTACCTATGTACCTCATAGTCTTGTAATGATGTGTTGAAATAAACGTGTGAAATAAAAAGTTTGACAAAAGTTGAACACCTTTTGATGGTGTGGTCTATTGGTTAAGGACTTGGTTTATTATTGGGGAGGTCAAGGGTTCAATTCTTAATAGTTGTAACATATGTACATACTTAAGGGGCTAAGGTAGGTAGGCTAAGATAAGTTAAATATTCTATATTAGGATAGGTTAAGTGAAGTGAAATAGGTAGGGTAAAGTAAATTACCACTTACTTACCTGTAATTTTATGACAAATTTATTTATTTGCCTAATTTTTTTTGTGATGATAATAGTTTAAATTTTTTAAAAAATAATTTGACTAGTCAATTGGTTTTTACTATGTTAATAAAAAAAATCACCCCATTTCCATTGGACATGTTAAAAATTGATTTGTCCAAAATGATAAGGGGTTTTTTTGGCCCCTATCCAAATTTGGTTTTTTTTACTAGAATTTTAAGTTTGAAAAACCAAGGATTCTAGTAGTGAATCCTATGATTTATTTCATGTGATTAAATGTGACTTTATGGTTAATATTTAAGTTTACTTTGAAAAGATCTTGAGTTCAAACCTCATTTAGGTGAGAACCAAACTATTTGAAAATTGATAGTTCTTCTTTTGATGATAATATGAAAACTGACTAGGGTATCAAAAATATATATTTCAAAAATTAGACTACTTTTCTTTTAACTTTTAAGAGAATTAAAACCAGTGATTATGTAAAAAATTTGAAAATTGCCCAACATTGATTATCTCCTACAAATTTAACCATTCATTATTCTTCTTAACATGATTGTTGCAACCCCACTTTGAGGGAAGTGTGAGGTCGCCACTCACACTCCCAAAAATGAGACTTGGGAGTCCTTTGGAAAAGTCAGGAATCGACCTGATACCAGTGTGTGCAGGTGGAGTGCGAAACATCGTTGGAAAGCTCTCAAGGAGAATTACAAGTTTGCTTCAGACCTCGCCCCAATTGGAGGTTGGAGCGAGAAGTTATGAATGCCCAAAGTCCCGGGAGTCTAAACCGAGACAGTTTTGGGACTCCATTTTGGGAGTCCCGGGAAAAAGTGCCATTCGGATGCAAGTGCGGTGGAGAGTCACAGAGAATACTATATGGGGGAAGGTGGTGGCTTCCCTCGAGTCCGGGCCGTGGTGAGTCAAGTGAGTCTAGAGTTGCCCGTGGTTTGTCTTAGCACCAAAGGTGCTTCGGAATGTGAACTAACCAACTTGTTGGTTGGTTTTGGATGCAGGACCGAATAACTAAATAGTTTGTCCGTCTTCCTAGTTTAATCTTGGAGCTTTCAACACGCCCCTCTTACCCCTTTAGTGCTGGAAGTTGGGAGCGACATCAAGTTTTAATTACTTCCGCTCTTTAACATAGTTGGACCCCTTTTGGGCCCAATCCGGAACTTGGGAGCGCATCATTGATTATCTCCTACAAATTTAACCATTCATTATTCTTCTTAACATGATCCAAAATACATAAATAAATAATTTTGATTGTAACCTTTAACCATAAAGGTCCCAAATGAACCATTACATGATGTGTCACATTTTTGGCATCTTGTGAAATCTCTAAATTTGTTCCATTTTAAATAAAAGTAAAATATTCAATAATCAAGTTTAACACAAAAAACATGATAATGGAGATGATTTAACAAAGATGAACTTTGTAATCAATATTGGCATAATTAACAAAAAGTTCCATTGTTAAACATAATTAAGGTTGATTTTGATATTTAAAAAAACATTGAAGGTGTTTACTATATAATTTAATTAGATACATTTGAAAAATGTTTTGATTCATTTATTACAAATCAAATGAAAGGTTATAATCATACATATGTTGTTGATAAAAGGTTAAAAATTTGATGAAGGATTGCCTATTTTGATACACTTTACACTACACCAAAATGTGTTTTAGTTCACTACGGGTTTCACTAGATTTTGAGTGAATTTGGACATTTTTACCATGGTGAAATTAATCAACCCCTGGTGAACAAGGATTAGTTGTTACAGGATAATGAATTGGTCCATTAGTACTCAATAAAATACAAATTTACCAAACCATTTCATTTGCAAGTTAATTAATTAAACAACATGGAAATCAATTAAATTTGAATTATTTAATAATTAATGGATTATTTAATATTATTAATAATTTCATGATTTTCAACCTATGAATTATTAACATGTGTCACTATTTATGATAGGTTAAAAACCTAGCTTAAGTACATAGGCCATGTAATCAACCTAAATAGGCATATACTTTAGGGAATTAACATAAGAGAATATTCGGTCCACTTACCATTATTGATTACAAACACATTGTTTATGAAGTTTGATATTTTGACCTTTAGGATGGAAGTAAACACCCTTACCATCAAGTCACCACACTTGTTGTGATAATGTGTTACATTACATTTTATTTATTAGATATTTCATTTAAAACGTTATAAAAACATAAACTTTGAAAATTCATATTTTATTAAAATTTTGTTCAAATGAAATGATTAAAGTTTAATTCATAAGATTTTTTAGTAATGTACATCATTACATTTTTTTTTTTTGAAAATGTAAAGTCATTTGAATAATTTTTTAAAAATATTAATATTCAATAACATTTCAATGACCATTTTTTTGAAAAAAAAAGGTTTAATAAATGGATTTTTTTGTTAATATATTAATAATACCTATGTTAGGATATTGTAGGTTATTTCATTTTAAAAAAATAATTATTATAAGTTATTTTGGGTTATTATAAGTTATTTCATTTTAGGGTATTTTTGGTTATGTGAAATTATTGTTGGTTATTTTTGGCTATTGAAAGTTATTTCACCTTATGTTATTATTGATTATTTTAGGCTATATTATCATAGGTTATTTGTGGTTATTTTATTGGTGGCTATTATTGGTTATTTTTTGTGCTTATTCTATTAGTGCTTATATCTTCTATTGGTGTTTGTTGTTGATTATTATATTGGTGGCTATTAGTTGTTATTCTATTAGTGGTTATTAATGGCTATTGGTAGTTATTCTAATGGTGGCTCTTAATGGTCATTTTATTAATGACTATTGGTGATTATTTTATTAATGACTATTGGTGATTATTTTATTAATGACTATTGGTGGCTATTTTATTAATGACTATTGGTGGCTATTTTATTAATGACTATTGGTGGCTATTTTATTAATGGCTATTGGTGGATATTGATGGTTATTAGTGGCTATTATATTAGTGATTATTGGCGGTTATTTTTATTAATGGATATTGGTGGATATTGATGGTTATTAGTGGTTATTATATTAATGGTTATTTGTGGTTATTTTTATTAATGGCTATTGGTGGCTAAATTATTATAGGCTATTGGTGGTTATTTTATTAGTGGTTATTGTTGGCTATTATATTGTAAACCATTGGTGGTTATCTTATTGGTGGCTATTGATGGTTATTCTATTAGTAGTTATTTTATTGTTGGCTAATTTAAATTATTTTTATAAGCTATTATTGGTTATTCTAGGTTATCTTATTTTAGGTCATTATATTATATTTTAGATTATTTTAAATTGTTATATTTAAGATAAAATAAATTATAATAACATAAAGTATAATGACCTTGAATAAACTAAAGTATAACCTAAAGTTAGTTGAATAATTTAATTTAAAATAAAATAAAATAAAAATAATTTATAATAAATTAACTAGGATACTTTAAGGTATAATAACATATAATAATTTAGGGTATAAGTTATAATAGTTAAGGTAACCTAAAATAATATAAGGTATATCATAAAATAACATAGGATATTTAAAACAACAACATAAAAAAAACCTATTTATCATAGTAAATTATAATATTGAATTATGTCAATTAATAGTGAGACATGATGTTTACATAATGATATCATAGTGAAATAACTTTAACCAACATAAAATCACTAAAGTGCAATAAACTTATTTCATTTTTAAAGTCCCATAATGATTTAGGTTAGTGAATTACACGCCATTTTTATAGTAGTGATGGTTTTTCAATTTCTACTTATTTTGCTAAGTATTGAAGTAGGAATGAATAAGGCCCTCTTGTGTGAATAGAAAAATTTGTTGCATGCAAATTTGTTTTCAATGGCCTTAATTCAAATTCATTAATCAAACAAGCTTGACGTATTATTATAGTGATGATGGATTGTGAAAAAAAGACACAAGAAAAAAATTATTGGATGAAAAATTATGTTTTTTTGTTCATTTGTCTATTTTTTACAATAATAATAATAGTTTATATTGTCATGCTTATTGAAATTGTTGTGCATTGTAACAACTTTAGATTTGATATTTGGAATTTTCTTCTTATTATCTTAATGTATCTTAGTTCAATTGTTGTTAAGGAAAAAAATTGTGCTTTGTTCCATCATATCAAATTTGGTCACTAGCATCCTAATAAACATGTATGTTTGTTTTTGTGTATCCTAGTTTTCATACTTGCTTTGATTTAATGTTCTTTGTCATGAGTGTTCAATGTCTTGCGTCACTATGCAAATATGTAATTGATGTTTGGGTTTAGATGTCTTTTGAAGGCTTTTGCAACTAAGAACACACTAGCCCAACTTCACCTTTTTTTGTTTTATAAGGTGTACATTTTACTAGTTGAACTTGTGATTTATGTTTTGTGATTTAATATTGATGCTAGAGTTATGATGTTTTGTAATTCTTTTTTTGCAACCTCTATATGTCTTGTGCAATCAAATAATTTGTACATTGTTTATGCTTTGTGTTAGTGGAATGTTATGGAAGTATTTTTGTGAAGGTTAGAATTGTGAAGATTGGGAAGGTTGGGGAATAAAAAATCATTTTATTGGAAGCGATTTTGTTGGATTGAATCCCATTGGAATCACATTCCTATACATGTTCTTCAACATGGGTGATATTTAGATTGCCATAATTTTGATGGAGAAAATGCATGTGAAGTTGCAAATAACTTCTAAACATTTTGAATAGTTGAACTTCAATTATCTTGCATTGATTTTGCACATTTTTCTTGTCATTATTTTTTGTGACCTTGATTGTTATTTGTTGAAACCATTGTAACATGTGTTTGTAGTTATAATGGTTAATATGGTGATTTATTGGCAATGAATATTGAATCTTCTTTGCAGATAAATCATAAGGGGGTAGCCAAGGCTAGTTAGTTCGATGAGCACAATTTTTTAAAATTAAAATGAAATATGAAGTTTCTTTGTTAGAAAAGGTTTATGAAACCTTTCATTGACACTATTGTAAAAGTGGAATTTCAGTCAACTTTGCTAGTTAATTGACTTTTTTGAGTTGGAAATTTGCATCTTAATGGATTTCCCTATGTGGAATTTTTTGTTAAAAATGAAATATTTGCATTTGTCTAAAATTTTGAAATCCATATTAGTGGTAGAGGTAATGGGGGTCTCAAAAATGTTTAGTTCAACGTAGGACACATTAAGCATTCATGTCCATCTTGATCCATTATGTCCTTAGGGTAAATTGATGGATATTTTTTCATTGTCTCCATACACTTCATTAGTTTTTTCAAAATAATCATGGATGTCAAAACATAATTGGTTGTGGTTACCCAATAATCAAATCTACATTTCAAATGGTTGTCACATTTTGATGTGCCAAAGATTTCATTCATCAATGCTTCATGAGTGTTGGGTACATGAAAATTAAGGTTGAAACAAAATGTCCTAGTTTAGTCTTGACTGTTGAGGTTTTCAACTAACAATTTAAGCTTTGATAACGTTTTAAATAAATAAATATGCAACATTATACATTTTTATAATCACTCTTGAAATTTTCATATATGGCAATATTATGAGTCAATTTTCTTCAACACCCATTTAGGTCTAATAATGTAAGAAATTGGACTTGTTATAACTTTTCAAAAAAGCATGTGAAGAGTTCAGAATTTTGTTGTAAATGATGAGATGAAAGTACCTGCACGGAGAATGAAATGTGCTAAGGATGTTGAATGATGGAATCCTTGAACTATTTTCCCAAATTAAGATACTTACGATTTGGAAAAATGCTCAAAGAAATGGAAAAGGGGGTGATGGAATGTACAACAGGAATTAGGCCATGTCAAGTCATATAGATACATAGATGGGATTTATTAGTGTTGTACAAAGTGGAATACCGACTTGGCTGTTCTGTAATCTCTTATTGGTCCCACGTGTTGCTTGATGCATATCTTAGCTTGTACCGACCCTATGGGAAAACATAGATTTTGTTGGGCCGAGGGGGGGGGGAAGTTACAAAGCATAATTCCCCCTCTGCAAAACAGGGGAACATTTCTTTCGGATAGAGTGTTCTAAGTTCTTATTATGATTCATTATGTTCCCCTCTTTTTCGCTTCTGTAATGCAATTTAAGAAATCATTCCAATTTGTTTCAGGTTATTGTTTGTTGTGAAGTCAAGGTTTTTCTCAATTGAAAAAAAGGTTTAAATAAATTTTATAATTATATATAGAATTGACATAAATATTCAACATTCAAAATGTGATCATAAAAACAAAAGGAAAATAAAAAGTCAAAATAAAATTCTAGACATTTTCACCCCTGAAAAAGAACGTTACCACAAGTTGAATTTCACCAAAGTGAGAGCTCAAAAACTACCTAAACACATACAGGAATTTGGTTTTACTTATTACACCCCTATCATTTGCCAACACAATAGTTGGGTTAACCTATGTCAGTCCAGTTGCATTTGATTCAATTAATACAAACACAATCGTTCTCTAGCGACCAAAAATAAAAATCGTCATCATCATCCGTTGAAATTCATCCATTCATCCAGAAAATCATCCATTGAAATTTCATACCCATCCATGTGTAGGTATGGTGTCCAGAAGCTTCCTGTACTCAGACTGAAAACTCATCTATACCTGGAAGATTAAAACCCTAAAAAAACTCATCCATATGTTTACTTTGCGGATCAACAACAATACTCGATGATCCCAATCAACAGAGTTTGCAAATCATCAGGCTTCACCCACAGTATTCTCTGGTGTGACATTTCAATGACCACACAGTAGTAGTCTCATCTCGTTATAGACATGTCGTGTGTGTGATTGAAGCTCAACCCTGTTCTGAGAGCGTGAATCTACATTTGTATAAGCCAGAAACTGTCTTCCAGTACACCACAAGTCGTGAGAGTATTTGGGGAATTCCAAAGTGGTTGCTCGGAGGATGTCCTACAGACAATACCATGCCTGCTACTGATGATTTGTGTTAAATAATTCTTGAAAGATTTGGCTGAGAAAAGAGAAAAATTTAGCTGTTTGCTGAGTCTTGGGAACTCACATCCTATGGTACTCAATCCACGGTCCCAGCCATCAGATTAGTGCTTTAGATTCAAAAAATGACCTGCAATCTCTGTACTTATTCTTGACTCTAAAAATTCTGAAATATTCAATTTGGGACTACCAGACCTGTTTCTCTGAAATAAATAAAAACTTCGGAATAAAACTGTCAATTGTCAGTCACAGGTATGATATCAAGCCCACAGAGGCAATGGTTGCACAAACTATCAAAGAGCCTGCAGATAGAAGTGATCTTCAAACCACAGATCTCCTTCAGCTCACTGGAGATTCAACAGAACAAATGCCAATTCTAGACAGCAAGAAAATACCCATATGAGTCAACTGCCTTCTCAGTCAGTGATATCATCAACCTTCAGACCTGATATGATTGAGCTCACATCATTGGAACATGGATGTGTGAAACATGAGCACAAGATCAAGCCTAGAAGAAGCAAATTTCAGAGTGCTTAGCCAAGGGGAGTGTGGTTGCATCTCAGGTAGATAACAGAAGTCCTGATATAGGAGAGATGATGGAGAAGGAGGAGTGGAGGGAAGAAATGCAACAGATCGGGTGCTTGTCTATGACAGAGACGGGGAGTCTAGTAAGGACAATGAAGTGTGTATCCGAGGTTTCACAGCAATAGGTTTCACAGCAATGATGAGCTTCCCAGTGGAATTGTCATTCCAAACTGCACCAACATCAGAAAAGCCTTGGCAAGGGATTGGCACATGATGATGATGAGTTAGAATCCTTTCCAGAATTCATAGAACCATGATTGACATCAATGCAAAAGAAGTGACTGTCTTTAGCATAGCAACAAACCCACCTTTTTGAACACAGACTGTGAAAACAGTGTGGCAGAAGTCAAAGATGATGGAAGTCATCAATAATTTTATAAACATTAATTTAGAACCTTTATTTTTCAACAGATTGTCAATTTTTTATTAATTTTAAAAACTCATTCTTTTTATTTAAAATGGTAAACACAACAGTTAGTTCATCTACATTTTCAATGAAGAACATCTTACAATTTAAAAAAATCAAAATTTTCATCATTATAACATCATAATGTATTAATAAATGTTTTAAAAACATTTGATATGAATTTCACAACTTGAAAAAAAATTCAGAATTTTAGTAATTTTTTTTTTTTTGTGGTTCTTTTTTTACATGTGCAAAATTTCATGGATAAATTATTATAAATTTAATTTTTTGTAGTCTTTTTGTATAATTGTAGCATTGCGACAAGACTGTTGCAAAGTAAAAATGTACTTCAATTATTAATTAAGTTGTTCATATTTGTTTCAAATTTATGATACAATGATATATTGAGATGTAAACCACCATTAATTGAAAATTTTATTTACAAAATATTTTCTAAATATGCACCATGATATATCAAAGTTCCACAAATATCGAAAACTATCAAATTGTGACAGTTTTTTGGTCTACATCAAGTGTGCTTTCACCCTGGGGACAATTTGTTTTATGTTCTAGCAACAACTCAACTTTTGCATTGTTTTAAATGTGTACATGCATTGATGCAGAGATAGAAATAGCTGTTTTGATTCCTATAGTATTTTGTTCTGTATTTTGAATGACTAGAATATAATGGTAAATCATTAACAATGTTCTGTGGTCATCATTTTGCGTGCACTTGGGCTGTAGGGGGGGGACTCTGGATGAGTAATCAGTCCAAAAAGTGGTCTAGGTGAGAGACAAGCCTGGTCATTCCCTGTATAGCAAGTTCACAGTGCTTAAAGTCTCCATGGATAAGTACAGTGACAGAGGAAAGCAAGTGATGTGGAGCTCGATGCACTGTGTGAAGAGTATCAGTAATGTTTATGTGGTGCTGAGTGCAAAGGCAAATCTCCCACCTTTGATTTCTCTTTGTGAATTTGCTTGTACTTGAAGTGGTGGAGAATCCCTTAATGGAAGGAGTCTTTTGTTTCTCTCTCGAGCAACATTGCCCAATTCAGACAGATTCTGTTTCATTTTCTGCATGTACACAGTAGCTGCGCCTGATGTTCCATCCAAAAGATTGGGTACTAGAGGACACTCACAGCATGTTCCTAGTGACAAAAGAAGAGCTTTTTGCTTACTTTGTTTAAATTTCTCACAAATCAAAGGGTCATAATCCATGTGTTGTAGACTATGCACTCACAATGGAAAGGTGTATGCTGCAAAGACAGTAGAATTGAAAAAGTGATTCATGAAAGAAAAGGATGAAATTATCAAACAAGTGATGGCAGAAGGTATACTTTAGTTGTTGGTTTAGTCTTTGTGTCTTTTCTGCTATAGTCTTTGGTTAAGAGAGATTTTAGTTTGATTGCATGGATATATGTGGAAGACTGAATAATGTGTCCTAGTGGTGTAGCCAAAGTTATGGGTTCTTTGTCACTTTTCTGTAAAGAGGAGATTCCTGCCTTTTCCCAGAGGGCCATTTTGTCTATAACAGAGGATTCTGTTGTTGTGTCATTTGGATTTTCCCATATTATGTTGTTGTTTGTGGAACACTACAAGGTGAGAAACTCTTAAAGAAGCAAGTGGCACAAGAAGGGCAGACCAAAAGATTGTGAGCTGAGGTGTCCATTCAGAACTGTGGAAGTGATAGGTAAATATTCTTCAGAGTTTGTTCATTTAAATATTGGAGTCTAACAAGAAATATTGACAAGTATCTCTGATACAAGGAAAAGAGTTCTTTTACAGCAAAGCTCTGTACACACAGAAAAAGAAAACATACTATAAAGCATGCACTCCACATAACAAACAGAGACAATCCTAATAGGGCAGTGCTCATCACTAGTAAAGAAAGTTGAAACTAACTAGTTGTAAAAAGCAGGAAAATTGTATCAGGACAAGTTCAAAAAACAATGGCTGGTCTTTTTCAAGTTATGCATGTAGTGACTACTCCTTATCAGTGCCCAATGACCATTGATCATTTGTATATCTGGTTCAATGTAAAACAACACTCCCACTGATTGTGACAGTGGATGACCAATCTCAGTCACTAACCTTCAGTGAGTTTCATGAGTCCCAACGAAAAACAAAACAGAGCAAACTTGTCAGGAGTGAGTGCCTTGGTTAGAATGTCTGCAATCTGATATTCAGTATTGATGTACAACATGGTGATAAATGCTCTCTGCTAAAACTGTGTATCACATGATATTGAATATCAATGTGTTTGGTGTGTCAATCATACTCTGGGTTGAGCACAAGGCAAATTGTGCCTTTATTATCACCATGGATAGTTGTCGTGAGGTTTGTGGAAACCAGATATTATTTAGTAAGCATTGCAATTATACTTCTTCTCTTGCTGCCAATGCTGCAGGTATGTACTCCATTTCCATGGTAGAGCTCACAACACATTCTTGTTTTTGGGTAATCCATGTGATAGGAGCACCATTCAAAAAAACAATGCAACCACTCTTGGACTTATGGTCATCCAAATCACCAACATGATTTGCATCTGCATAATCCTTCAAGATATGAAGGTCTTTTCCAACAGCAAAATAAAGTTTGTAGTGAGCAGTACCTTTCAGATATCTCATGATTTTACACGACATTATAATGCATATGCTTCTAACATGTAGAAAACTTTGCTGCAATTCCTACAGCATAAGTAACTTCAAGCCTCAACACCAACATGGAAAACTTGATGCTGCCCACAATTTCCAAATAAGGAAAATTTCCTCTGCTGTTTCATGAACAGTTGCTTGCCATTGTGCATTAACATCAATTGGAGTAGTTGTTACATGTGCCTCACCATAACCAAATTTTTTCAGTTTTCAAAGAATGTACTAAGTTTGGTCAATATACAAGGTTCTCAACTCACGGTTCATTGTGATATGAAGACCAACATAACAATTTTCTGTTCCAACTCTGACCTCAGAAGCTTTATTAAGATGATCGATCACCTTGTTCAACTTTGTAATATCTTTGCATGCTCCCAACCCATCCACAAAATGACAATGATGAGAATTGGAGGCACCTTGTTCACAAAGACACATGGATATGCAGTGGTAGCTTGCAACTCATACTTCGTAACAAATTTAGTGTTCCAAGCCCTGGATACCTGCTTCAGTCCATAAATATTTTTGTTGACAACTGGAGTGAGCAAATGCTTGCTCATAGTCAAAACCATATGTTTGGGAGTAGCCTTTTGCATCTACTCTTGCTTTGAAGCAATCCACATTACCATAGAAGAGTTCAATTTGATCCTATACACTGATTTGCTTTTAATACTCTTCCTCCCTGTTGGGAGTGCACAAAATGTCCAAGTGTTGTTCTTGAGCAATGAATTATACTCTTCTGCCATTGCATGCTCCCAACCAATCCTGTGCTCTGAAGCTAGCCTATTCATACATACATGGTTCTTCTAAGATGGCCTAAACATCTCCTACAAAAGACATGAAAGTTCCTGGTTGGGAACACCAATAACCATATCTTAGGGTGGATGACACTGTCGTTCACCACAAACAAGCTCACTAACATTATCAAAATCATTCCCATCTATGGCCTCCATGATTTGAGATGTTCCTTGTGATATCTAAAGAACTGTCCCATCTTCAGATAAAGCATGACTCAGTGCCTCTGCATTGCCAAATGAAACTTCAACTGTCGAAGTGTCAACAATAGGATTGTCAACTGCTATTTGTGCATTTGAGAATGGATGCAGATATTGTTCTCCCACTTTCGTCATGAGATTGAAAACTTGTTGTACTATTCTCCCCTCTTCCTTCCAAAGAATGAAGAACAAAAGTCTTGTGTGGTTCATCTGCAGCAGACATCTCTACAACGTCTTCATGAAAAATGACATCACAGCTGATTATCATTTTCTTGTTTGTCTTGTCCCACTGTCTGTAACCCTCCTTTCTTGGCAGTAACCAATGAAAGTGCACTTTGAGCTCTTTGATTCCAATTTCTTACAAAATTGCTTCAGAATGTGAACAAAAGCATCACATCCAAATACCTTCAAATGCGAGATATTTGGCTTCTTCTTGTTCCATGCTTCAAGGGGAGTAACTCCTTTGAGAGTTCTAGTGCCACTTTGGTTCAGCACATACACAACAGTGTGTAATGCTTCTCCCCAAAAAATGTATGGAATCTTCCTGACATGAAGCATGCATTGTACTACTTCAAGTAGGGTGTGATGATCTCACTCTGCAAAGCCATTCTGTTCAGGTGTATATGGTGTTATAAGCTCTTGGTAAATCCCTTCAGATTCCAAATATGCCTAGAATGCATTACTTGTAAATTCATCACCACAATCACTTTGGAACTTCATAATTTTACTTCTTGTTTCTCTCAATGATTGTCTCTGCATTTTCTTGAAATTCTCAATTGCCTTAGACTTCCTTTTGATGCAGTAAGGAATTCTATAACCACTGTAATCATCTTTGAAATACACTAAATATAATGGTCATCCCAGCATAGCAACACTCATTTGTCCACAAATGTATCTCCATGATTAAAAACTGCGCTCTCAGCTTTATGTCTTGGTTCATTAACAGGGATAGATTGTCTATGGTTCTTACCCTGAGCACAACCAACACAAACCATATCCTCTCCATCTGTTTCTTTTAGGTTTAGTCCTGTGACCATAAGCCTTGATTGTTGCCACCATGAGGCTACTGAGCATCAAGCAAGCCTTGTGCAGACAGTTGGGGAGCTCTGTCAATCCCCTCACTTCTTTGGGGCAGCAGGTTTTTCCGGCACTCATCATGCACAATCATTTGCAATCATGCATCCAGATTCCACTGAAATCTTACCAATATTTTCTGTCACATGCTCCTGTGGTGCTGGTTAGTGTGTACAGCCAAAGCATAAACATGGATGTAGGATACATGTCACCTGGTTTATATACACTGTTTGCATGACTCGACCAGTAGGAGTTCTCTTTGACAGTCTTTCTGACTTGCTGTAAAATACACAGGTAGCTTATCAAGAGGATGTGGTGCTGAGAGACATGGAAGATCTCAAAAAATGGTGCCAGGTGTGTTGCACTTACTAAAACTCATTTTTTGGGTAAGCTATGTGACATGTTCCAAAGTGTTTTTATTCTATGACCTCAGGTGATGTGGAGAGGACTAGAGTCATCTTCTGATTGTCAAGCATCAGAAGTAGGTGACATTGAGAAGTGATGCATGACAGGCTACTGAGATGAGATAACTAAGAGCTGGCAGCACATATGCCAGATTCCACAAGACCAGTGCTGTGCCACATTGAAGCTCTCCAGGCTTGTCACTTATGGATGAGCTGACAGGCACATGGTTGCAGATTGCATGATGTCTTAGTGCTGGTGGATCTCTGTGGTAAGGACTAAGGACACACTGCAGAATTGAGCTCCCAGTTGATCAACTTGTACCACCAACATGTTCAAAAATCTTTGGTTGCCTGTCACACTGAAGCAGGTGGATTGTGGTTTATCAGCCTGGCCTTTCTACTGCTGAGTCTGTTGTTTACAGGTGGAAGTAACAGACTAGTTGTTTGTTCAAGAGGTGCAGGAATCAACATCAATGAATTTAATATGTGCAGTTACCTAATGTTAAATTGCCATTTTAATGTAATATATGCTGCAATAAACCACATCTTTATACATTGTAATGGATGAAACCACAAAGTTTACCTCACACATGTCATGAGCCACAACTTTTTGTGTGAGAAAAACCACATTCTTTTGTAGTGTCTCTAAGGTGTAGATAGCTAAGCTGTCTGTTATTCAACAGAAAGTAAAAATCTTGTATGACTTTTAGTTTGGAAGACCTGAACTCACGAGCTCCAAATTCATCTTCCAATACCATTCTGATTTGCCAGGATCTAAGTCAGGTCAGTAGGTGTTTTGGAGACACAAGCATGAATGTATTGCACAAGTTAAAACTTGGGTTTTGCTATCTCAAAACAACCTGCAAAATGGTGTCCACCTCTTCCAGAAAGATCTCAACCTGCCAGAAACTGAACTTTGGTTTGCTTTTCGTTTAGGGGAGTCTTGGTGTTTTGGTGACTTTGACAATGTTGCAGCAAGTTCTGTTACCTATATGCAGGGATAGCTATTTGGGAGTTGCATGTTTTTAATGTAATTGTGAATGAGGGTCAGAACTTCCACCAGTTGAGATCTGATCTCTTGGAAAGACAGAATCCCACCAACTGTTTTGTGGTCTTGTCTGACGTCAGAGCAAGCTCATTGGAGAAGGACAGACGTCAGGCATTGGAAACCTAACAGGAATATCTTGTTGCAACAGGGCTTCTACACAAGAGGGTTGTGTCCAAACAGTTGGAGGAGGAGATCAAATTACTCTGCAGCAGATATAAGAGTGATTTCAATCAGCAATGAGCTTCTGTGAAGATTCTCTGGACTCACTTCTCATACTCTGCCATTGTAATACTCTCCTGCTCTCTAACTTTTGCAATTGATGAGGGAGAAATGCAGCAAATTACAGATTGCTCCAAAAAGAAAGGTGAGGGAAAATAATCAGGTGATTCAACATAGGGAAAATGCTATCCATGTGGAACCAAATCTGTCCAGATTGCTACAGGCAAAGCAGTGACTGTTTCTCATATATACCGATGATGTCAATAGTGTGTCATTCTGAATTGGCTCCCTAACTTGATCTTTCAATTTTTTTCAAGCAACAGATTGCCTCAAACAGAATGCACTTGAGGAGAACAGTCATGCTTCATTGTTACAGCTGAAGGACTACTAGATGTAACAAAAACATTTGCAAGCTTGCAAGGTTTTGACAAAGGAGAGTTTATGGTTTAGGAGCTCCTCAGACTTCTCGTGGCTCCTTGCTGTTCAGAGATCAGAGTCCATGAGTATGACTGAGAATTCAGGGAGCACACATGCTTTTCTCTACTTGTTCAATCATGTGAAAGAATGGCTTATGTCCTCTTGTGGCAGGTGCATCAAAGAGTCCTACAACCTTGCAGAGGTTGCCCAGCAGTCAAGTGAGTGTGAACAAGAGCTTTTCCTTACAGCCAGCATTAGTTATCATGTACTTGGAGAAAGAGATACCTTCATCGAGAGACCAACTCTGTCTCCATCTCAATATCAATCTCCATCTCCATCCCCATCTCTTGGGAAGGGCCTCATCCTGGCTGACCTACCTATGAGCAACTTGAAGCACATTTGTGTCATAGAGAAGGAGAGTTGTCCTTCTCTTTAGCCTGCATGGTGTGTGGAGTTTTGTTAAGTACTCACTTACCTGCTTTTTCCATGGAATTTGGAGCTGGTTGAACTGGAGTCAAGGGGGCCTCCCTCGGGAACCAAGGTCACATTGCCCCACATTTAGGTTATTCCTGACAAAATAATTTTACCCTTTTTGGATAGGCACAGGAATGAATGTTCTCGAGGGACAATCTACAGATAAGTTTTTGCCACAAGTGTTCCTCTAATTGTCTTGTCAAAGTTTGCTTTCCTGTGCTCTTTCATACTATAGGTTGCATGGAGTTGACCCATGATTCATTAGCAGAGGAGCTTGTCAGAGCCACAACTCAGATTTGTTTTGTACTGCAGATTGGCTTTGTTATGTCCTCTGTTTGCTGCACATCTGAACTTTGCTCTGCTTTTAAGGCTTTGATAGTCCTGTTATTGACTGTTTGCCCATCTTTGAAGGTAGTTTCAAACTGGTAGGTACTACTTGTTGACAGCAAAGAAACAATTGGCTGGAGTGAATTAGCAGCCACCAATGCACCAGTTGAGGATGAGCCCGTTTAGCCCGTTTTGCGGATAAACATCCTCCCTGCCCGAGGTTTTTTTTTTTTTTCACCTCTTCTCTGCCCCACCT
>Ga0209611_10002379_pt1 | contig 33039 bp, 32 predicted proteins | sample S1TSphgellanicum_3_FD_187693 | JGI IMG/M metagenome (GOLD analysis project Ga0209611, IMG submission 187693) | Host-associated microbial communities from peat moss isolated from Minnesota, USA - S1T2_Fc - Sphagnum magellanicum MG (SPAdes) (version 2) | ecosystem: Host-associated > Plants > Peat... | reverse complement strand
AGCACGTTTTCTGAAGGAGCATGTTTTCTGAAAGGAGTGAGTGAACGTGTGAGCGAGCATTACATTTGTCAAAATGCTTGCTTGCATAGGCAAAATTTCACCCGGAATCATGCCTTCCTAATAGGCTAGGGAAATCCAACCCAGACTTTGTTTTTTTGATGGCTATGTTTAGCCAAAAATGCTATATTAAAAATGCCAAAATCATGTGCTTTTAAAAGATTTTCAATAGCCAGAACTTGAATTAAATGTAAGGAAAATAGTTAAATTTTTGGATACGTGGTTCAAGTAAGGTAGCCAAGAATAGAGGATTATGATGATTATATTTAGGTTGTAGCCAAATTTGGCTAAATCTTCCTGTGGATCATGGCCACTTTGGCTACCAAAAAAAAGAAAAAAAGAAAAAAACTGATCTGATTTTCCTGAAGTACAATGGTTGAAGTAGAATGAAGAAAATGGGTGGGTGATAAAATATGGAATTAATTGTCAGAAAAAGAGAAACCTTAATTAAGTTCATAATTATACACCCCCTTTTGCCTGCACAGGATGGGAGGGAGGGAGGAGAAAGGGGCTTTTGCAGCATTCATTTCTACTGTACTAGCATCAGCCTTGCTGCAGCACCTGGAACCTTCTCTCTCTCTCTCTCTCTCTCTCTTCTCTTCTCTTCTCTTCTCTCTCTGCCTATCCCAGCCTCTTTTTTTGTTGGCTAATATATACATATATATAGCCAAAAAAGCTATACCAATTATGGAAACTGCTCAAATCAAGTGTTCTGTTAGATTTTTAATAGCCAGAATTTGACCAAAATCTAAGAAATATCGGCAGATTTACAATCATGGTTAAAGTATTTTTTAGCCAAAAACAGAGAAATTTTTTTCAGTCTTGTTTATGTTGTAGCCTAATTTGGCTAAATCTTGAGGTAGATAATCGCCATTTTGGCCATTTCACAAAATTGACCCAAAAAAACCACGTCTCTAAACCCTTAACCCCTTCTTTCCCTTTGTGTGTGTGTGTGTGTGTGTGTGTCTTTCTCTGTCTCTGTGACTGACTAACTGTCTGTTGTGTGTTTGGCTGGTTAGTTTCCAGCTGTTATACAGTAGTTACTAGTTACTAGTAGTAGCTCTGAGCTGGTCCTCGGGAGAAGTGACGGAAAGTCAGTCCAGACTCCAGACCAAAATCCAGACCAAACTCAGGTCCAAAATCCAGACCAAACTCCAGACCAAACTCCAGTCTATCATGGAAGCTGGAAGGAGCAGTACGTAGCCAGTTTTGTTGTTGCCGCTTGTTTGTGAAGGAAGGAAGGAAGGAAGAAGGGAAGGAAGGAAAGCACTAGACAAGCAAGCAAGGTAAGGCAAAGGGCAAGGGTAAGGGAAGTGAAGTTGGCATTCTTATTGGGAAGGTTAGTTTGCATTTTGTTTTTTTGGGTTTCAAGGAAAACCAGAAGACAAGTAAGCAAAGCAAGGGAAAGGGGAAGGGAGTTGGCAATGCAGGCGCGTGTTTTTGTCTGTAGCTGTTGCTACTGGTAAAAAGATTTTGACGTTAGTTTCATCCTGCTGACAAAGAAGAAGAAGAAGAAGGAGAAGAAGAAGAAGAACAACAATAGCAACAAAAAAACCAGAATGTGAGTTAGTTTTTGGGAAATGAATTTTCAAGTCTGCATCAGAGTTGTTTTTCCAGAGTTTAGCTCTTCTTTTTCTTCTATTGTTGTTGTTGTTGTTGTTGTGAAGCTTCTTGTGTGTGTGTGTGTGTGTGGAACTGGGTTCTGGGTTAGTTTGATTTGCCTGCCAATTCCTCTAATGCCCAATTCTTCTTCTTCTTCTTCTGGATGTTGCAGTAGCAGTTCTTTTGAAGGTAGAAGCTATCATCAGGTGCAGGTGGGAGAATGGAGTTGCAAGGGCTTGAGGAAACTCTTCAGCAGGAAGCTGGAAGACTAGAGTTGTTTGCATGAGGAGCTGCAGCAGCTTGTGAATCTGAAGTTAAAGGTGTCTCAGAGAGCTGGAAGAGGAGACAAGCAGGAAAAGAAAGAATAGGGGAAGTGCCTACTGCAGTAGAGACTAGCAGCTCGCAGTTGCGAGGTCACCTTGCTGCTGATCGTCACCTCTGTTGCTCGGCATGGAGGCCAATGCAGGGCAGAGAGACGAGGAGTTCGTCGGCATCCGATCGGAGAGTAGGCATGCAGCTGCGGTAAGCAGCTGCCATACTAGAGCTTCGACAACTGCTCTTTTTCTTCTTCTTCTTTTTTGTTCTCAAGAGTTGTCTGCAGGTGCGCGCTAACTCGGTTTTTCTTTGTTGCTTTTTCTTTTGGGTGTTTTCTATGTGGGATGTTGATCTGCAGCAGCCCAAGGCAGCAGCTGTGAGGCCGCTTATGAATGGAACAATCTGCCAGATTTGTGGGGACGATGTAGGGGTGAGTCTGCCGGAAGGCGAGCTCTTCGTGGCCTGCACTGCTTGCGCATTCCCTGTGTGTCGTCCCTGCTACGAGTACGAGAGGAAAGATGGAACACAGTCTTGTCCTCAGTGCAGGAAAAGATACATCCGCCATCGAGGTCAGTCAGTCTAGCCATTTCTAGTCTTTCCTCACAGACTCGTGCAAGCTCACAGCAGCTTGTACAACCCCATTTTTTATGGATTTTATGGGTCTTTCTCCTGATGGGTGTTGGGGATACAGGAAGTCCTCTCGTGGATGGGGATGAGGAAGATGCAGTGGCAGAGCTGGAAGAGTTGGAGAAAGAAATGCAGCACCGATACACTGAGGAAGAAGAAGAAGAACTAGAAGAAGAAGAAGAAGCAGACAAAGATGACCGACGGCAGCACCAGCACCATTACCACCACCAGCATGCCACAACAACAACTGAAGCACTGTTGCAGGGACATATGAGCTATGGCAGGACACATGAGGATGTGGTGTTAACAGCAGCGGCCACCATCTGCCCCCCCTCCTCATTTCCACTTCTCACCAATCATCAGGTACTATGATTCCTTGAAGAGCTTGAACATCAATTATTGTTTGCACACCAACAACCAAATCTTGTCTTTCCTCCACAGCAAGCTCCCTACTGCATTGAATGTTGTAGCTCTTTGGCTGTCTGTCTATCGAGCATTTTGACTGCTGTTCAAACAGAATTTCTTCACCACAGTCACCCACATCAATGCAGCTTGTCTGATGAGGATTTCACATGTACATTGATGTGAAGACTTAAGAATTTCTTCACTGCAAAATTGTCCCCATGACATCAAATGCAGCTCTTTTCTGTAAAGCATTTCAGATTTCCAGTGATGTGATGAGTTTAGTGTAAAATTCTGTTGAGAAACCCAATTGTGGAAAGGTTGTCAAAGATTGTCATCTTATTGAATGCAGCTGGGTGTTTGTCAAGGATTTTAGATGTGCATTGATGTGACGAGCTTAGTGGTAAACTCTGTTCAAAAACCCACAATTGCAAAATTTCTTCACTGTGAAATTGTCCCCACATCAAATGGCTGTCTGTCAAGGATTTCAGAAGTGCATTTATGTGGACAGCTGAGTGTAGAATTCTGTTGAAATATCCACAAATGCAAATTTTTCTTCACTGCAAAATTGTCTCCACATCAAATGCATTTCTTGTCTGTTGAGCATATCATGCGCTCAAGGGTTGATTTCAGGTGCTTGTTGATGTGAAGAGTTTAGTAGTCTAAAACTCTGGTTGAAAACCACAATTGCAAAACTTTCTTCACTGCAAGTGCCCACATCAAATGCAGCTATTGTCTGTCAGGCTATTCATGTGCTCGAGGGTTGATTTCAGGTGCTGATTGATGTGCTGCAGAAAACTGACTGTTGGAAAAGATGGCAGAGTAGTCCTGGCATTACCTAATGCAGCAATTGTCTGTTGAGCATTTCATTTGCATATTTATGTGAAGAGTGAAAAACCCAATGAGCAAAGTAAGATAATTGCTGAAACATTGCTGTGTTTTGCTGCTGCAGGTTAGCAGGGAGTTCTCGGTGGGTTCTTCTTCTCCAGAGCACCATTCAATGATGTCCAACAGTGGTGGTGGTGGGAAGCGGGTTCATCCCATGGTTTTCGATGACACATGTTCTGGTATTTTCTACACACCAATCTCTCAGTAAAACAATGAAGCTTTTGCTGCCCCATTTATGCAAAGGCAGTGATGGTGTTGGTTGTGGTGGGTTTTGGTGTATTGATTGGTGCAGTGCAATCGCGATCTATGGACCAAAGTAAGGATTTTGGGGTTTTGGGATATGGAAGTGTGGCATGGAAGGAGCGTGTGGAGAGTTGGAAAATTCGGCAGGATAAGAATTCAATGATGATGACCGAAGGTCACCAACATCATCTAAGTGGGAAGGGAGTTGATCTTGATGATGGCAGCGGTGCTGGACAAGGCTCAGATCTGCCCATGTAAAGTTCACCTTTTTTCTGATTGTACTCAAATTCCTTTTTTTGGTAGTAGCTGCCATGAAATATTTGTTGTGTGAAATATTTAAAAAAAAAAAAGCTTGCACTAATATTTTGCTCTTTGTTTCTTGGGTGTTGTGGGTGGGGTTTTTTTCAGAATGGATGAATCAAGGCAGCCACTGTCAAGAAAGGTTACATTTCCATCCAGCAAAATCAATCCTTATCGGATGATTATCATACTCCGACTCGTGGTTGTTGCATTCTTCTTCCGCTACCGGCTTCTGAACCCTGTTGCTGGCGCCTTTGGACTGTGGCTTACATCTGTGATCTGTGAGATCTGGTTTGCAGTGTCTTGGATCCTTGATCAATTTCCCAAATGGTTCCCCATCAATCGTGAAACCTACCTTGATAGGCTATCTCTCAGGTAAGGTAACCTAAACCTTCTACATGTATTGAATTGCCTCATGTTTCCTCAATTTTTGCAACTCAAATGGAGTCTCCTATGAGTGCCATCACTAGACACCAGGATTTTTCTTTTGCTTCTCATCACGCTAAATGCTGCTTGGCGCAATTAAGTTGTTCGATTCATTAGAGTTTCTCTGTAAAGTAATCCTGTCTTCACCCTGTCTTTGGGCCTCCTTTCAATGGTATCTGCAAAGTAAGGACATATATTAAATCTCAGTATGAAATGCTGAAACTCAGCATTTAGTGCACAAGGTTCGAGACTGATTATAGTAGTTGTACAGGTAAGAGCAGTGAAAATATATGTAGCAGCAGTGGAGGTGCTCAGGAGAAAGGAAAGACAGGATGAAACTCAGTTTACCACCAAAATTGATGGTTTTCTGAGTTTCACGCCCTGTTGAATGCTAATGTACTTTTTTGCAGGTTTTTTTTTAAGCTCACCCTGTGTATGTTGAAACTCTTGGTTCTGGTGCTGTGTTTGTCTTACTTTACGGATAACTCTATTAGGTTGGCACTCTCTTCTAACAGCTTGTTTATCACGATTTCCCTTTTGCCAATAAACTTCAGGTATGAGAAGGAGGGCGAACCATCGCAGCTAGCGCATGTTGACATTTATGTCAGTACAGTGGATCCCGCCAAGGAACCGCCATTGGTGACTGCAAATGTCATCCTCTCTATTCTAGGGGTTGATTACCCAGTTGATAAAGTTTCGTGCTATTTGTCAGACGATGGAGCATCCATGTTAACATTCGATGCTCTTTCTGAGACTTCAGAATTTTCCCGCAAGTGGGTACCATTCTGCAAGAAGTTTAATATTGAACCACGCGCACCTGAAATGTACTTTGCCCAAAAAATGGACTATTTGAAGGACAAAGTCCAACCCACATTTGTGAAGGAGCGCCGTGCTATGAAGGTTGGTTGCGTCACACTACTACTACTGGGGTTAGGGTTTAGGGTTTCTGGGGTTTAGGGCTAGATGTTCTTCTACCAAATCCAGCAAAAGAAAAACCAAATTCCTTTTGTGCAGTAAATCGATACATGAAACTGCAATGTGTATACAGGGGGCTAAAATTAGGGTTTAGGGTTTACACTGAAAAGTTTTTGATTTATACATGTGTGCAGAGGGAATACGAGGAGTTCAAGGTTCGTATCAATGCTTTAGTTGCCAAAGCACAAAAGGTGCCAGAAGAGGGATGGACGATGGAGGATGGGACGCCATGGCCTGGGAACAACACACGTGACCATCCTGGAATGATTCAAGTTAGCTGCACTCTCATTATCTGAGTGTCAAAAGAAAACTTTTGATGGCATGATGAGCACATTTTTACATATGGACTGCTTTGATTTTTTATGCTGGATTTGCTTGGTATTTTTCTCACTACCACCACCACCCAGAGTGTTTGTAAACCCTAAACTCTCACGCCTGAAGGATGCTTGTTGTTGCAGGTGTTTCTGGGCCACAGTGGTGGACATGATACAGATGGCAACGAGCTTCCACGACTGGTGTATGTTTCACGAGAAAAGCGTCCTGGATTCAATCATCACAAGAAAGCTGGGGCCATGAATGCATTGGTGAGTGCAGCAGAGTAAACTATAATTTTACCAGTATTCTATGGTATCATATATGTAACACATAATACCCTAATTGTGTAGAGATTTGATCACTGATGATTCTAACCCAGGAAGAAGAGGAAACACGTGGGCTAAACCCTAAACCCAAAGTCAGATGCTGATCTGATTAACACAAATGTGAATGCTGATTTTTATTTTTATGTGTTTTTATTTTTGGTGGGCAGGTACGTGTGTCTGCTGTGCTGACAAATGCACCATTCCTGCTCAATTTGGATTGCGACCATTACATCAACAACAGCAAGGCTATCCGTGAGGCAATGTGTTTCATGATGGATCCATTGGTTGGCAAGCGTGTATGCTATGTACAATTCCCCCAGAGATTTGATGGTATTGATCGGAGTGATCGATATGCCAATCATAACACCGTCTTCTTTGATGTAAGAAGAAGAATAAGAATCACTCATTTCTTTCTGTCACCCAGTTTCATTTGCCTGTTTGATATGATACGCCAATCCCTGAACCCAAAACCCCTAAACCCTAAAACCCAATATTGTGTTATCTTTTGATTTGATATGAAACCCTAAACCCTTAACCCTGACACTGTCTTCTTCAATTTGTGTAACAGACATTTCTTTGCTGCCTGATCATTTATTTCCTTGGAAAAAATAATTAATTATTTGCTCAGAGACAGATCTTAATTAGATGGAAATGGGTGTATGGGGTCTGGGATTATACTTAAATTATGTTAGTACTAATTCATGATATTATGATACTTTAAAAACTGATGCTAATCCCTGGTTTTTGCAGATCAACTTGAAGGGTTTGGATGGACTCCAGGGTCCGGTGTATGTGGGTACTGGTTGTGTGTTCAGAAGGCAAGCACTATATGGGTATGATCCACCAGCAAAAGATGTGAAAACTAAGAAAGCAGCTATGGCAAATCTTTGCTTAGACTTTTGCTGTGGCCCTCGCAAGACCAGAAAGAAGACGACAAGTTTGGGGAAGGTGTCATCCCACAAGAAAAATGCACCTTCAAGGACTGATTCGTCAATCCCCATTTTCACCCTCGAAGATATTGAGGAAGGCCTTGAGGGTAAAAAAATAACAAAGTTTACTGTTGCTAAATTTTTTTTTGAATTTCTGCATTAGTTACTATTATATTATTATTTTACAAGTTATATTTGAGAAGTTTTATTAGAAGAATAGAAGGCTAGGCTACTGCGAGTTTTATAACTTTACTGCTAAACTCAAATTTTCTTCATTTAAGTTTTAGGGTTTAGGGTTTAAGTTTTAAGTTTTATTATTTTGTAAATTTTTGTATTTGATTAGTTTTATCAAAAGAATGTGAGGCTAGGCTACCTGAGAGTTTTTTAATTTATTGAAAGTTTTCTTAACATGATGATGGTGGTGATGGAAAAATTATGGTTAGGGATAGATGACGACAAGGTGTCAATGATGTCACTGAAAGATTTTGAGAAAAGATTTGGTCAGTCACCAGTTTTTGTGGCGTCAACTCTTCTGGAGAATGGTGGCGTTCCGCAATCAGCAAGCCCTAGTGCTCTGTTGAAGGAAGCTATACATGTTATCAGTTGTGGTTATGAAGACAAGTCTGAATGGGGAAAGGAGGTAAGATAGATTTTATATATTGTTGCTACCCAAAAATGGTACCATTGTGAAACCAATCAATCTATGGGGATTTCTTTGGGGGATTACAAAAACCTGAATTGGGCAATTGTGTTTTAGGGTTTAGGGTGGTACACCTATAAACCTTTCACCCTTGAAGGCTTTTGGAGTCTTTTGGTTGGAGGTTTGCACATTGGGGAAAATTAAAACTCTAATTGGACAATTGTGGTTTAGGGTTGAGGGTGGTGCCCCCATAAGCCTTTCACCCTTGAAGGCTTTTCGAGCCTTTTGTTGGAGGTTTGCACATTAGGGAAAGTTAAAACTCTAATTGAACAATTGTGGTTTAGGGTTTAGGGTTTACGGGTGGTGTGCCCTTAAGCCTTAACTCTTGAGGTCTATTATGTGTCTTTTGTTTGGAGGCTACACAATGCTTTGTACAAAAGCTTATTTTTGTTTGTGTTTTCTTTTGTTGGGGGGGGGTGTTGGGTGCTGTTTTTTGCAGATTGGGTGGATTTATGGGTCAGTCACTGAGGATATTTTGACAGGCTTCAAAATGCATTGCCGAGGGTGGCGCTCAATTTACTGTATGCCACACCGACCTGCATTCAAGGGTTCAGCGCCTATTAATCTCTCCGATCGACTCAACCAAGTGCTGCGGTGGGCACTTGGGTCTGTTGAAATTTGTCTCAGCCGCCATTGTCCTCTCTGGTATGGCTACAAAGGTGGACACTTGAAATGCCTGGAGAGGCTAGCGTATATTAATACCACCGTGTACCCACTCACCGCTTTGCCTCTTGTCGCATACTGTACACTCCCAGCCATCTGCCTGCTCACAGGAAAATTTATCATTCCAACGGTATGCTTTCCTCCCTTCCCACATGAGATGATGGAGAGATGATGCTGGTTCTCTTTACCTTTTGTTGGCCTTGCCTACCAAGGCAAGGATATTGTGTTTAGATTCATTTATAGAGTATAGTAGCTTAAGGGATTTGGCCCCTAGGTAATAATAATAGGTCTATTTTTATATGATGGTTTTTGAAAGATGATATTTTGGCTTGTGTTGAAACTTGAGATTAGTGACAGAGTTGTAATATCTTGAAGGATTTTGGTTTCTTTTAGAGGATTTTTCAAAGATTGTATTTCTGCATGGTGAAATATTTGAGTTTCCATAATTCTTCTTTTGCCTTTAAGATACTTTTCAATGTAAATGGCAATGTAAAACACACCCCTTGTTTGTTTTGTGGTGAACCTCAAATTGAAGTGCCAAGTCCTTGACATGTGTATTGGTGTGAGTTTGGGGGGTATTTTTTTGCAGATAAGCAACTTGGCAAGTTTATGGTTTATTTCTTTGTTTATATCCATTTTTGCAACGGGAATTCTGGAGATGCGCTGGTCGGGAGTTGGGATCGATGAGTGGTGGAGAAATGAGCAGTTTTGGGTGATTGGTGGTGTGTCTGCTCACTTGTTTGCTGTCGTCCAAGGTTTGCTCAAAGTCTTTGCGGGTATTGACACAAATTTCACAGTGACATCCAAATCATCGGAGGATGAGGACTTTGGAGAGCTCTATGCATTCAAGTGGACTACCCTTCTCATTCCACCCACCACCTTGTTGGTTATCAACCTCGTGGGCGTTGTTGCAGGAATTGCTGATGCGATTGAAAATGGTTATCAATCGTGGGGTCCTCTCTTTGGAAAGCTCTTTTTTGCATTCTGGGTGATTGTTCACTTGTACCCATTCCTTAAGGGCTTGATGGGGCGACAAAACCGCACACCCACGATTGTGATTGTGTGGTCTGTTCTTTTGGCTTCCATCTTTTCTCTTCTATGGGTTCGAATTGATCCCTTTTTGCACCCAGTTAATGGACCTGATCCAACGATTTGTGGCATCAATTGCTAAGGTTTTAAGAGTTTTAAGCTTCAGATCCCTTAGGTCTCCATGGAAGAGGAGGGTAGTGTTCTGGGCCATGGGACCGACCAACTGGGAAGTCTGTTTGTAGAGAAAGGGATATACAGCACTCTGAGGGGGAGACTTTTGACTGTATCATTGCTAATCAAATTTATTAATGTGAAATGCGGCCTTGATCAACCCACAGAATATGTGATCATTCCTCTCTTACTTAGGGTTTTAAATTAAAGATTTTTAAGGAAAATGTTTAGAATTAGGGTTTAATATGTGTAAAGAAAAATAGTTTTTGTTTATACAGTTTATAGAAGAAGTTTTCTGCTTGGTACTGGGACAATCTTTAGTTTGTGAGTATGGAGAACTGCCACAATACTACTGAGAGTTAATCATCCCTCTCTAAAGTAGAGAGTTCAAGCAATTTTATGTTTCGTTTTTAAGGTCCATACTCTGTATATGCATCTGATGGCAATTGAAGTGTTGTCTACTTTGACTTGCTTTTGTGTTTGTGGGTATCTTGTTGTATAGTAGCATAATCTTCCTTGTAGACTCAGTGGCACCTTACAAAAGCTATAACGTGCCGCCAGGTTCAAATGAGATCAGTTTTTGTATGCAGGGGAAGTGTAGGTCAGATGAAGGGGTAATTATTGTTTTGTTTTGGAGTTTGGGTTCCCACCCTTGTTGCCCTTCCCTTACAAAATCATTCACCCATTCTTAGCTTACCATAAGAACATAATATCGCAGGCCCAGAATGTATTGATAGCAGAATATCTGATGTACCTGCACTCTTTCTTTGCTCATTCAATGATACAAATCATAAGCTACATCTGAGAATCAAACAAAACACAAACTTGTCTCACAAAGACTTTTGTTTTTATAATGTGTAAATGAGAACAAAATTGCAATGTGAGCTATAATGATCAGCTCTCTCTGACATTCTGTGAGCAATAGGTAGCAACAAATATAACATCCAAGAAGTGAACAAAGAATTTTTTTCAGGGTTCCAGATATTTTCACATATTTGCAACCCCAAATTTTTAAAAAGAATATTCTGTTACAAATTCCCTTTAAAAGGAAAGAATTCACCCTTTTTCTCCTCTTTTCTTTTCAAGAAAACATTGACACATAGTGTCACACTTTGAACAGAAATTTTTCAACATAAAACAAGACAAAAGAAAATAGAGGAAAATGTTAGTGTTGCAATCTCCTTTGCAAGCTCAGACCATTGCTTGCAGGTTGCACTACACTAACTAATAAATGGCAATGATGATACAGAAGTTATACTGATAAACACTACTTCTTGAGTTACTGAGCTTAAGCCCAGATTGGGTAATGTTGGAAGGTAGATATATGGGACAAATGAACGTGTGGGGGAAATAAATGTGGGTGAAAATCTATAAATTGATCCAATATTCTTGTTCAAAACTTCCATGCCTGCAAAATCAAGACACCCATTATCACAAACAAATTATTAGTCCTCTCAACAAGCAAATAGTAATAATGTTTTAGAGGTTAAATGGTCTAACATAATAACAAACTACAAAGAAAATTTCTACCCTCGTTGATTCATGACTTTTAACTCAAAAAGTCCTACACGAGCCAATGTAAGGCATACCCATCTTTGTTTGAATAAAAGGGCTTGTAATTGTACATCATCAACTCCCGTTCCTCATCAATGGAGATGGGCTTGTGCTGTGACTTGCGTGCCTCGCTGCAACAATACATTCCAACACCACTCAATTTACAACTTGCCATGCACTGCTTCTTACCTTATCATACTTGCTGAGGGGATTCATATCTCTGATGTCATGTTCCTGAAATTTGTTTCTGGGGTGAAATGAAACCTTGAGTGATAAATTTTTAGTACAGAAGCCCAACCCTAAACCCTAAACCCTAAATTCCAACAGCTTGACAAGATTGAATTTGTCTAAATCCATGATAATTAGGAAAATGGGTGGGTCAGAGGATTTACCTGATAAAATAATTGGCAACAGCTTGAGTCAATTGTACAGCATCCACCGAGTGTGGAATCATAACATCACCCCATTCAAATGGAGGCTTCTGGGAAATGCACACATGTTCAAAATTCATAAAACCTCCAAGATTTTTCTCAGTGTATGTGGAGGTGTAAGCGTAAAATCCCACAGGGCTTTCAGAAAACATAAGTTTGGATTTCTCAATCCAAGGTATGATAAGAACAAAATCGAGCACAGAACAACAGATGTTGACATCCATCCCTAAATTACAAGCAATTCAGAGATTAAGAAACCAAACTATGGTGCGATGTTTGTAGACCTACCTCTGGATGCCACTGCACTCCGAGAATTGGGTATCTCTGACTCTCCACAGTTGAGATATACATCTGTGATTTTTGACATTACACCCAGTTCAGATTTGTTTCTTTAAGCACGAAAATTGCTTAAGTGAGATGCTATTTTTTTCTTTCTTTCTCCATCACACTTCCACATTCATAATATGCAATAGATGTGTTGATGGATGTTCAAAATTCATATTCTTCAGAAACAGAAAAAGATAATGCTTCCAAGAGCTTCCTTAACCCTACAACAACAAAGTTGCTGTGACAAAACAGGGATGACATTGCAATTTTCTCTGCTGGTAATGATAGTTTGTGGAAGAACCAACCTTTCCATTATTGTCTTGGGTGGTTGTGAGCACATGAAAGAAGTCAGTGAGTAGTCCATTAGAAAACCATGTCTGTGGAGAAACCCCTTCATGGTGATTTTCCATTGCAAGCGGTTGTTTACTGATTTTGTCAACAACTCCTCGTGGAACCCTGCAAAGTATACAGAGTGACCACCATGGTACAAATTTCTTGCTGTGGGGGTGGCTTATAACATGACAATTCAATGGATTGCAAAGTAATGTAATTTTGCATGATACTTTTCTCACAGAGGAAAAAAGGACACCAATTAACTGATGTGAGGGGGGAGAGCTGTGTCTCTTACCATTGAAAAATGCTGTGATTCTTCACCCAATCACCAACCAATAGGAGTGGAGCTGGTCGGTGTGCTGCCTCAAACTGTCCTAATATGCTGTGATTCTAAATGATCAAATATCAACCCATAATAGGTTATACACCAAATTAGCTTATTTGGGTTTGCAGATTCATAACTCCCTTGTGTAGCTTTTTATTCATGCTCTGTTGACCATATATTCAGGGTTTAGGGTTTAGGATACAGGAAGCAATATCTATGTGCATCTGAAGCAATGCCAAAACATCAATTGCAAGAAGAATTTTTTAAGACAGTAATACCTGACTGACTATAACTGTGAGAAGCTGAAAGCCAAGGCATGCTCCGTACAATGGGAAATAGTCTCCATTGTCATTTGATTCGATGACCATCTGATGCAGTGAAATCAACAGCATATGTCTTTTAAAAAAAATCCAATTTGTCATCATTTTTCATTGATACCTATGTAAAGAGAAAGAAAGGAAGAGCATTCAAAGGTGGAGGAGGAACAAGTTTTGTACTTTACTTTGAAGAGTTTCTCTGCCGTTTGATAGAAAGGATTGTCATCCAAACTTGTTGCACCTCCTGGAAACAGAATTCCATTTATTGCTGCAAATTTCTGCACATTGCACCAACTGCTTCAGTTTTGTTGCAGGCAGGTTATTTTTTTTACAGAAGCAAACAAACACAACCAAACATTGAAACTCAATTCAATTCAATTTCATTTCAATTTGTTCTGCCCAAACCCAAAGGAGTCCTGAGTGTTTTGTTCACAAATCCTTCCATTGGGTATATGAGCATGATACATGATCTTGTTCTGTCCCTGTTTTAGGGTTTATAGGTTGCTTGCTTTTTCGTAATGAAGACCATGAAAACAACAACAACAACAACAACAAACAAAGGAAGTGAAGTTGTTGGGAAAACTCTGGCAAAAACCCTACCTTGATTAGGCTTTCCTCAGGTTCATTGTACAAAAGAGGAACAGCTCGTGCACCTGCAGACTCCACGAACTTGACATATGATGCTGCAATACAAGAACGGTTGGAAGTCCAGTCTGCTTCCGTCTCACATTCCCCGCATGATGGCTGTGAGAGAATTCCTATCAAAGGTCTGGAATTTGTGCCTACAACTGATTCTCCTCCTCCTCCTCTTCCTTCTTCTTCACCACGACCACCACCAGATTCTTCATGCAAAAATTCCATATTACCATTGTTGATCTGGAAACCACCTGTGTTGTCTCTGCTGCCAAATGAGTCCTCTGTTTTTGACTTAATCTTGCTGTTGGTAGGAAGAAGAATTCTTGCTGCAGTTGTAGTTGTATACTGCAGGAGAATACTACACAACCATAAGGAAAGTAGCAGTTGGATCAGAGATTTTTGCAACTTTGCCATTGCAAAAATTCCCCAAGTCCCCAAAAATTCAATCTGCTCAAATTCTGATCCCTTGTAACAGAAGAAAGACTAGGTACCAACAAAACTCAACACCCAACACCCAAAACAAGATCAAACCAACCCCCCTCCCACCCAAAAAAATAATCCTTCACTCTTCTCCATCTACAAGAAAAGAGAAACAAAGCACCAGGGAACTAGTACTGCTACCACAACAACACAACCCAACAGAGAAATCCAAACACAAGACCCAAAATGGCTACTTCTGGAATCTCCTCCCCAGATTTTGAACCAAAAGTCTTCATATGAAGGATTTGTTCTCAACTCATGGAAAAGCACATGTGAAAGCACCTCAACAAACACGAGACGGATTCAAAGCAAACCCAAATCCAAAGTACCCACGAGATCATGTCGATGATGAGAGTTTACAGTAAAGTACACCCCCCACATTGGTGGAGCTACTAGGCCCCCAGTTTTGGCGAAACTGGGGATGAAATATGAAGTCAGGATGAAAAACCCCTTCTGGGCCTTTCTTTTTGTTGCTCCTTATACTTCTTTATTGGATCAAGCTTTGTCAAAATAAGACCAATAAATACTAGTGAAAAACTAGTACTGTGATTGATATTAATTAGTTATGGGGACCTTCAAAGTTTTTATTTATTTTCTGTTTTTGGTCATAAGCATCCTTGATTTTCCCATCACACCAAAATTCAATAAGCTTGCAAGAGTTTCAGAATAACTATATTGTAATCTCCTCCTTTGGAATTCCCATATTCAGCCTAGGCTAATGGCAAGGGCATGAACTTATTCATGCTTCCCTTTGGCACCTTGCACAATATATGGTAGGATATTATTGTGATTTGCACTTAGAACAACAAAAAAAACCAAAAAAATCAAAACCTACCAATTCCCTCAAAGAAAAATAAAAATTCGGCCTCTTGAATACATGCTACAACACCTCATTGATTAAACATAATTTATATTGCTATCTATGTTCACTCAAATTGGGGATGACCAACCAGGGATAGGGGATCAATCTAGGGCCCAAAGACAGGGTGACTTTATTATTATTATACTCTCAATTGAGCAATTTTTAATCATGGTTTGTTTGCTTGCGCTACACAGCACGCCACCTTATGGACTTCCAAATTATTCTGCTTTGCTTGCTGCTCCTTCTTTCTAGCCAGGGAGCACCCTTTTCTTCATTGGTGAAATTTCGCCAAAAAATGACATTAAAATTCCCAAATTCATGAATTATGTGATTTTCGAGGTTTGCAATCCCCAGAAGGTGAAAATAAAGGGGAAAATAAAGACACCATATGTATGTATTTGGTTTTTAGTGAGTAGCAACAAATAAAAAAGGATGATTAAAGATTTGTACTTCATATTTGATTTATAGCCATATTTGGCTAAATCTTCCTAAGGAGGATTGACACTTTAAAAAGAAAACAACTTCCTATGGATGATCATCACTTTGGTTACAAACAAAGAAACACTCTTTTAAAATAAACAAAAGCATTAATTATTAGATACCTAGTTCAAGAAGAAAAGGTACCTAGTTATCCCAAAACATCTATCTAATACCTACCAAAAAGATTGATTTCTCTGTAGGTGGTAGGAATTGTTCCTTGTTATCATCATGATGGAATCCACCCTGTTGGAGTGCATGAGTTTCTTTTTCCAAAATTAGAGAGTGCATCAAGAAAAAGGTGTCTAGGTGTCCAAAAACATCCAAAACCTGCCCAATCAGAAAATTAGATGTTGTTGGGTAGGTACCTTTCATAGTTATCATCACGATGGAATCTGCCCTTTCATTGACCACATTACTAATTTAGTTAGCTAAAACAAACAAATAAATCAGTTACCCAACATTCATACCTTAGCCTAGGGTCAGTTTCCACATTGACAAAACGAATAATTCTATTTTTAAAATAAAAAAAATCGTTTTGAAAATGTGAAATTATTTATTTTTCTATCATTTACTATAATATTGTGATATGAGTAGTGAAATTATTCAGAATGTAGCCTATGATAATTATGATGATTTTCAACACGTCAACTTCATATTTTCACAAAATTTCATTTCAGTATCTTGAGGATTATTTAATGATGAAATTGACCTTAGGGTAAGGTATTTTGAGAAGAAACACAACAACAAGTAGATGGGTAAACTTCAAAACAACCCATCAATTGGATGGGTGCACCCAAAATCTACACATGGGTGTCCATGTGTAGAGCACTCTATTATGGGCTTGCGGGCAATAACATTTCACTTTATTATGTGATCATCTAACCTAGCGCATAAGAGCACTCTAAAATATAGGTACCCATGATCCATGGAAGACACTAAAATAACCCATGGTAACTTTCTTTAGACGATCTATCACAAGCTATCCAAGCTTTGATTCTTCCTTTTCAAAGCATTCCATCGTTTATCAATTCCACCGCTTCATCATAGCTAAATGCATGATGTGTGAGAATTTTTTTTTCCCCCAACATTTGTCAAGTTCATCATAAGAATGTCCATCAATTTTAGGCAGGATTAACGAAAACGAGTGTGACTCCCAAATATATGAAAAAACATGCCATCAAGGAAACAATTAGAACTCCTCTTCATAATGTTGAAAATCTTCATCAAATCCTGCTCATGTTGTATGTTGTAACAGCCTAGATTGCAAGTTGAAAGTGCTCACTGTGAAAAAGAAACACAGGCACATTTCATAATATCCCTAATGTTCAAATTTGAGCTTTTTCCATCAAAGACCAAAAAAAAATCTCACCAGAAATTTGAGCTAAGGTGTAGGGTGCTATCCAACCAATTTGGTTCTTTTTCCCGTAAGCACATGTATCGTTCTTGCGAGCACTCTCCATTTCTATACTACATGTGTTAAAAAATACTAAATGTATACATGTTGTAGACCATCATACAATTGTGCTGCAACACTTGAACAATTTTGTAACCCCTCAATCCCAATAATGTGCATATGATTTAGTAAGCACTTTCAACTACTTGTTGCAACAGATCAGTGAAAAACCACCATAAATATTCATTTCATAGGCAGGACCTTGTATATAGTGCAATGGACTATCCGCTGGCTTATAATGGTATTAATTCATTGCAACCATAGTACACTAAACATCGAGTTTACATCGAAGAACAAAACCCAGTCTCACTAGAGCAGATTTTTTGCAAGGGGATCATATTGGAGTTATAATGCCTCTGTCGCAACATGTAGGACCAATGTTTGGATTTTATAAATGGGTTTCAGACATTCTTGTCTACTACTGCAGGTCTGTACGATGGATTGTCGACTGTCACAGGTAGGGGCACGACGATATAAATGCATGTTATGCATAAGCATCGAGTCATCCTTGTATATATGTCCGATTCTGGATTTGTAGCTAGGCAGGTTGGAGTGATTGTTGGAAACTCAAAATCCATGCACGAAGATTGAAGAAAATATAGATATTAAATGTTGCATAGAGCTCATAACATTTTCTACTCCATATTATTCCTTACTTTGCACTGGTCACATTGGAGGAAATTTGTTAGCGGACAACTTAGTTGCACTAGACATGGTAAAGCGTTCCGCAACTTATAGCCACTTAGATGCTCCTCCTAGAAGACCTGGTCCACAAGTTGGAGTAGTTAATCTCAGGCTTCGTTGATGGTAATGGGGATTTCGACTCCAAAAGAACGAGCTGTAGCCATGTTGGGAGGTTTTGGGAACGCGAACTTGTCCGTACCCACATTTCGACCATACGAGTCAATTGTGATACTTCTGTATGCAAAATTAGTAGTTTTTGATCGAGCTGAAAAACTTAGCACACCATCGGGCTGTACAGTGATGGTGACCTAATTATCCTCAGACATCGTGGAGTCAGATGCGTCCACTACGAACTTCTGGAATCCGCAAGGGCTGTCGCTATTCAAGAGTGATTTTGAGATGTAATTTGTCGCGATTGCAGCACCTGCACCCGCTGCAGTCGCGGCTGAGGCGGACGTGTCACACTCGACTGGAAGAAGTCCCCAAGAAGCAGCTCCTGGAATGGCTTTCTCAACAGCGTCGAGCACTAGCACGCCAATCACATTAAGTTGGCTCTAGAAGCAGTCATTGTCGGCTACATTGTTGGCTAGCTCATGTTCCACAAAGGCCTCGGAACTTTTGAACATCCTTGAACTTGTAGATAAACATCCTTGAACAATGTAGATAAACGTACTTGAACTTGTGGGTAATGTAGATGCTATCTTCCTCGATCGATTTCTTGCTCTTACCGACAACTTTTACTCGGGCATGGTACGTCGTCCCATCAACATTATCATAGGCCAGCTACATCTGTGCCAGCGAGAAGGGAAAGGCACAGGATGTTGAGTAGGATGGAAGAATTTATGAAACTTGGTCGCGCCATGATGCTCAACTTTTGCACTTATTCAAACAGGAAACACGGTTAACAACGTAGAGTGAGTAAAACAACAATATTGGTGTGTGCAGGAGGCTATGGGTTGATCATGGTTATGATGCTTTTCACTACGTAACAATGAGAGTACAAGAACCCTTGAAGTGCAGATGCCTGAATGGAATCTTCACAACAAACGGAGTCTACAATTCTCGAATGTGAAGAATATGTGGCAATTGGTACAATAACTCGCAGCGTGTGGTACCAACGTAATAGAGTCAAAATGAAGGACGTCGGAAATGTAAAAAGACAATGATCAAATGAGAAATGGAAACAATACAGACCGAAATTATAAAGGTTACATGCCTCACCGTGCAGAAGTGGGACACAAGTGAAGCGGAGTCGCTGTGGCCGGATCTGCAAGCTACGGATGTCAAGGTCCGTCTCACACTCCACCCAGGTAGCATAGCAACAGATCGAAGTCGAGCTGGTGATGGAAATAAACTGGGGAGCTCACAGATTTATACTGTGAGCATCAAATGCCGGTGCCTTTGTCATCTGGAAAATTATGTGAGATTTTACAAACTTCATACGCCTCCACTTGGCACCAGATGGACCAATGCATGCAGGAGACTCTGCATCGAAGTACGTCAATGTACTACCTACAATAATCATCTGCAAGAAATCTGTGATCTAGGCAACAAGAAACCCATTATCCGGATAAAAATTCGTCAGTACGTAGTTGCTGCACTTGTCGGTTCTTTAGTGGCGGTCTGGAAATTAACTTCCAAAACTTGCTGCACGCAATGAAGAAAGACTTGTACGTGAAAATAATACTGTTCCAGTGGGTCTCACTATATTAGTGAAAGGGTATTGGAAGCCATATGCCTGCCCCAGTCTCGTTCCAGCTTAATGAACAGCTGAGATGTCCATCAAACTCAAAACATGATCACAAGGCGGGGACGCTCATCTATGATCGATATGAGGAGATGCTCAGTCCTTATCCAGGGTCTTTTTATGCGTCACTATAAGGGCATCTCCACCCTCACCTGCAAACACCCCTTTTCATTGAATCATGCAGCAGGATAGCGCAAATCTCGGTATCGATGGTCCATTTTGCAGTGGTCATTTAAACCCCGTTACAAGCTTTTTTGTACTATGGATTTGGACAGTGACTAACACTCGTCTAGATGTAAAGACATAAATGGTCTTTGAGTGTTTAAAGGGACTTTTTTGACGTTTGTGAGTTGGGACAGTGATCATTAAATGGTCTTCTATTCTAATATGAAGGAGTTGTATACAGTTTTGGGGTCGAGATGCTCTTAGGCATCACAACCAGTGAATTTTGGTGGTGAATGTTTTGCTTTCTTAATTTTTAAAAATCAAGAGAGAAATTTGGAAAACATGTGTGTTTTTTTTCTAGTGTGTGCATGTTGTGTTTTTTTAAATAGCTAGAGTCTGCCACGCTTGCATAATCGAAGAGGGAAAAAAAAAGCTCAGATTATTAACCACATGCCCATTATTTATTTAAATTTGGTTTTTTCATATTGAGTGAGATTGTGAAAGGAATATTCCGATGATGTTAGCACATGGTTAATTGTGTCTTTCAAATCAGTGGGCTATACATAAGACAAAAGAATACATAAGAATAAAAACAGGAGGCTTCAGTGAAGGTTTATTCTGTTTGTTGAGGAAGAATGTTGTTGTTTTTTGTTTCTCTTTCTGGTCGATTCCTAAATTTAACGTGATTGTTTGTATGGGTGTTGCCATTTCCAAAAATGAAAAGTTCCCACCTTTGTGAGGAACTTTTGTATAGGAGAAGGGCCTGAGTACAGGCCCTTCCATGATTTGAGATCTGTCCCCCAGGGTGGTAGGCCAAAGTAACAGGTCGAAAATCACGGAAGGGCCTTTACCCAGGTCCTTTTCCTAAGTAAAGCAGAGCTGGGATTTTTTCACTTTTTAGAAATAGTGACAGGCTGGCTGGTATCTTCCGCTGGTCAGAAGATCCCAGTACAGCTTGGCTGATACCTTCCAATGCAGAAGATCCCGCTGAGCAAAACAGGTTTCTTCAGGCAGGTAAGGGAGCTGAAAACACGAAGGAAAAATCCAGGCAGTGCTTTTAAGTTTTCTGAAACTTTCCAACCTGCCAGGTACCACAGACCCAAATATAAAAAATAAAAATAAAATGAAATAAGGGCATTCCTGAAATAATGTCCTCTCCTTCTTAAGCAAAATTACAGCCGTTTAAATTTCTGCCAGATCTTAACAACGCTGGGTAAGGACCTTGGATGGGGGTGGTTCTAGAAATTTGCATCCCATCTTGGATCCCAGGCCTTGTGCCAGGCCCTCATGCCAAGAACAGCCCCATTCTCAGTCCTTACCCTAGACAAAGGGCCCTGCTATCTAACCTCTTGATGTTGAGCAAACAAATTAAAGATTGTGCTTTTGTGCATTAGTGAAGGAGCCTCCTCTTACAAGGAAAATTGTTTAATGAGGCCCAACTATGCTCTATGTATTATGGAACAGGTGCATTCTACTCCCTCGAGGAACATGGTGGATCTGGTAGGGTGAGCTGCCTTCAATTAGGTGGTAACAGGTTACTACCAGGGCCTGTTCCAAACCCAGTTTCCCCACCTTTGACTCACATGTCAAGTGTGTTCTCCATCATGCATTCACATTACAAATGAATCAGACCACACCAAATGTGGAACCAGCAGATGGCTGCCCGTCCCACTGGGGAAAAGCTTCACAAAACGCCAGCAACACACACCAAAACTGTTTACTGATAGTTAGGTACTATTTTCAGTTTCTGATTAGGCGGGATAGTGGTCTTCTGCCGGCTCCACTTGTGGCTCTGCTACTTCCACTTGGGATGCAAATCGACCGTGGGGAACATTGTAGTGTGGTGAATCCACAGTGGGGAACATTGGTAGGAGAATATATGTATAGGAGAAGGGCCTGAATACAGGCCCTTCCTGTGATTTGAGATCTGTGCTCGAGGCCAGTAGGCCGAGGGAACAGGTCGAAAATCATGACGGGCTTGTACTCAGGTCCTTTTCCTCCATAAAGAAGAGCTCGGGTTTTTTCCCCTTTTTAGGAATAGTGACAGGCCGGCTGGTACCTTCCATTGCAAAAGATCCGCTTGTTGAAAACAGGTTTCTTCAGGTAGGTAAGGGAGCTGAAAATACAAAGGAAAAATCTAGGCAGTGCTTTACTTTCTGGAACAGGTCCCCGCACTGGATGGAATGGCATCTAATGCACATTGTGAGAATTGTACCTTTTGCAAGTTCTATTAAAGAGATTGACAAATGATCCCACCCTGAACGAGGTGCTATGCCCTTCAGCCAATGCTAGTCGGCTCACTTTCATTTTGGTGCTGAATTAGGCAGTAGGTGTGATTTTTTACCATGTTTTGGACAAGGGTTATAACATTAATATACTAATAAATATTAGAGGTTGTTGAATAGGCTTGTGTGCAAGTATGCTTCAAAAAAGTGTTGGCCTATGAAATTGTTGATTTGGTGATCAAACTTTTAGAAAAACTTATGTTAAGTGAAGTAAGAGGAAATCATAGAAGGGACTAATATTTTCGATGTTCAGTAGCATAAAGTTTCAGTTTTTTTTTGGGTTTGTTGATTAGTGTGATTGTGGATATGATGGCCTGAATATTCTGAAATGTCTCATCAGATTTTTTTATTTCCCTTCCCAAATGTATTTGTTAAAAGCAAATTCTGAAAATTTGAAGATCTGTGAAAATAATGTAATTGATGTTGACCTGGTAGTACAATAGGTCTTACAAACAAAGTTGTTGGGAATCCCTACATGTGGAGCGTGAAGTCTTTTTCTTTCTGAGCTATAGCCTTTGCAGCTGCCATCTTTGCATCCAACAATGCTTCTGACATCTTTTAGCGATGTAAAAGATGGCAAAAAAATGGTGAACACTTGAAGCAACATCGGATTGTGTGGAAATTTGTAGTGTGTTTTGGATTGACATGGTAAAGGGTATCATGGCATGATAATGGCATCATAGGAATGCATCTCAAATAATGATGTTTTAGGGTTTGGTTCAAATTTGCAATTTTGAGGTTGGGAGTTTTAGAAATAGGTATGCTTGCACAACTACATTCCTAGTTGTTGGATGGAAAGTTTTTGGTAGGGTTTGGTCTTGTGTACATCAAGTGATAAAAGGAATTTAAGCAAATAGAGAATTTTTTTGGCTTGGAATCACCCTTTTCTTTGTTTCTCTTGTGTCTAGTGCAAGTGAATTAACTATCATGTATTTATATGACGTAGCCAGGACATTTGTGTTTTTTGTTGAATTGGTTTTTATGTATGTATCTTGTGTTACATTGTGTTTTTGCTTTAACAAGTGATGTTGTGAACATGCCACCCACAATCTTGTTTGTTATTCAAGTAAATGATATTGTTGTCATTGCAAAGGATGAAGAGGCTAGACCTTTGAATCTTAACATTATTAATAAGAAGGAAGCATAATTAGTTGTAATCATTAATAATTAACTATAATTAATTTAGTTCATGGGAAACATATCAATAGTTTACCAAAGTATCGGCACTTGATGGATGGTTCATCAAACTTTTCAATTTAGGGCTTAATCAATATCCCTCCCTAATATACATACATGTGCCTAATCTTGTCAATGATAGGTCATTGGGTTCCTTTGATGACTCTTCTGTTGTGGGCCCCCAAGTAGATGGCACACAATGTCTTCCAATGTCTAGGGCTAGCATGGATGATCCCATTCATATGCCAAACCTTCCCCCTCGACAAATGCAACTAATGACCTTATAAAAGGGAATGAATTCAACCACAAAACAAAATTTTGACAAGAAGTGAACAACCTTCTTTTATGAGGCAAACAATCCATTCAATGTAGCCTACCATCTGACCTTCATTGATATTGTCAAGTCTATCTCTGATTGCAAAATACTTTACAAACTATCGTTATATCATATAATTTGATTATAACTGTTAAAAAGTTCCAAAAAAGATTTGTCAAGACTTGTGACCAACAAGATTAAGAACTCAATCCACATGTATGGGGCGATTATTTGTTCGAATGAGTCGGACAACATTAATAGTTGCCCTTTGTTAAACATCATACTTATTTACCCAAACAGAAATTTGTTCTTAAAAACCATCAACACAATAGAGGATCGAAAGGATGCATAATACATATGCAATGCCTTGGTGGAATACATTCAAAATATGGGTGTGGACTATCTTGTGAGCCATGCAAAGACAATTGTTTCATTCATTCGGACACATCACATGCCTCTTGCCATTTATTGTCTGTATGAGCCAACCTTTAACTTGTCACGCCTTGTAGAAACACAATTTACCACAAATTTTATCATGGTTGATAGATTGGTTAATGTGTGGGAAGCTATTGAGAAAACATTGTAGACCCATATTGATTAGTATTTATCAACTTTTTATGGACCTTGCATCGAAGGGGCACCGTATCAAAGAAGGTTGAAGTTCGATGAAATGTGCGAAGTGATGTCTTTTGGGACTCTTGTGCAAATTTTATCCACATGGTTGAGGTAGTCTTGGTGGCATTAAGGGAATTTGATAGAAAAGGCCCATGTATGGGAAAACATAGCTTGTCATGAAGACATTGGAGAAACATGTGCAACCATTAGGTGATCCACCATTTTCATTACCATAGAATTGACAATAGTGTTGAAAGTCAATTCCAACATCGATGGAAGATGACGGATTGACCTTTATTATGCTGGGGCATTTCTAAACTACATCATTCATAGATTTTCACAATTTAGTGAAGGTTTTCTTACAATGTGTTATTACAAAAGATATCTTTTCATTTTGATTTCGAAGAATAGTATCCATTGATCTTATGTATATGAATGCCAAATTTGAGGTTTTTTACCAAAATTTCCTTGAATCTTTACAAAGGTTTTTTCATCAATATGCAACATGAAATCTATTTGGAAATGAAAAACAAACACAATTAAATTTTAATAACATGTTAGAATTGCACCCATATTTAAATCTAAAATGTAACCAACCTCCAAATCCATCAAGGTTTATTATCTTGAATTTTGAAAATCAACATTCTCCTATTAATTTTTCTTTTCATATATTTGAAACACCAACATTAAATGAGGAACAAAAACACATTTTTGCATTATTAACTTCTACCAATATAGGTTTCCATATGTTTCAAGGTCCCCTTGGAAGTGGGAATTTTTTTAATGTGAAATATCTGAACATCACTTTTAACTAGAAGGCAAAAAAATACTACTTTTAACTATAACAATATGAGTGGTTGCATTATAGTTATAACCACATGCATGAACAATACACTCAATGTTTAGAATATTGGTAAAAAGATATCTTAGAACTATAATCATAGAACCAAGGTCAACATTAAAGATACAAGCAAATTTAATGTGCTTGATGAAATGTCCATGATAAAAAAAATTATTTTATGCATGATTGAACTATATTTAAAATAATGTTTTCAAAATGATGTTGACTTTTTCAATTTTATTTTAGTTCTACTAGTTGGTGATTTATCACAACTTCCACCCCACTTGTTGAATGGAAGTGGGAAATATAAAATATGAATGTTTGCATATTTTATTATAGCTAATCTAAATCTTGAAAACAAAAGAGTTATCCCACCTTTCTAATAGTAACTTCAAAAAAACCTTAAAAATACCCTTCAACACCTAGTTAGAAATCTTGAAGCCAAAGAAGTTGTGCTACCTTTCTTATGATAACCTTAAGAAAATTGTTCATAAACTAGTCAAAAACCTTGGTGTGTTGGAAATGTCAAGATGATTTTATCATTACATGAGTTTCAAATTCTCTCTTGCATGATTAGGATTCCAATATTTATCATAACACAAGGAGAAATCCAAACAAATATGTTCATTTCTAGAAGGTGCTTTGCACCAACCTTTCCCCTTGGTTCTTCAATTAAAAAACAATCAAGGGCCCCATTCACAAGTGAAGGTGTTTCACGTTTTTGATTATTAGAAATTAGGGTTTGTGATCCTTTGTGAATAATTGAAATCAAACAATCATTATCTTTAATGTTCACCTTACCAAAAATGATGTCAACTTTATTATGCAAAATAATGTTTAAACAACAAAAACTTGAGAACTTTTTTGCCACTAGTGTGGGATGAAGATCCCACAAACCAAAAAGAAAACATAAAATTAAATGATACTTATCTTGGGGGGGGGGGGTAAGGAAACATGAAGAGAAAAGGGGAAAAAAAAATTAAAAATGATACTTCCATTGGGGGTAATGGAAAAAAAAAATGAAAAAAAAAAGTGATGCTTTCCCTTAGGCATGAGAAAGGAGAAAGGGCTAGAAATAATGAAAATAAACTCACCAACACCACACCCAACTCCAACATTTACTGAAAAAACCCAAGTTCCCAACATGTTCTCTAACATGTGCTTGGTTGTGAAAAAAAAGCCCTAGGCAAGTGATTGGGTGTAAAACAGGCCAAGACAACAATGAATTTGCAACTCTTTGGATTTGTAGACCTTTGAGAGGCCTAAGTGATTATAGGCCACTAAAGTGGCATTATAAGGTGATTGCAAAGCCAGTAAGTTGAACAAGTTTCAAGAGTGGTCTGTGGTCACTTTTCTACCGCCATTTCCAAAGAGCCATTTTGTAAAGTAGCACACACACATGTTGGTATTGTCATCTTTTTGAGTGTAGCTTCCTAGTGGCCATATTAAGCCCAAAAAATGTTAGATTTCAACTCAAAATTCCTGATTTAATCTACGCTTAGATTATAGAGGTGTAAATAATGAAATTAAAATTAACCTATTCAAATACTTATTGCACACACTTACTTCAACACAAAATAATTTTCAAAATGTTTCGTGCAAAAGAAAAAAGAAAAATTTATTGATATTTGCCAAAGTTTTTCAGAAGCAAAGTTCTCCCAACTAGAGGAAACAACAGTAGGAACGCAAAGCATATAAGGAGTGAAAACCATGTTGTAGGTAAGTAGGTAGGAGACTAGTGGAACAAATAGAAGGAGTCAGAGTATACGTGGAGTGTATTCATGATGGAGACTGGTAGTGGGAACAATGGCACAACATTAAAAAAACAAAATTTAATAGAAGAAAAAATGATATTTATCTTGGGGATAAGGAAAGGGGAGGAGAAAATGAGAAACAAAGAAAAGAAAAGAAAAGACAAAGGATACTAATTAACGTTCAGGACAAGGAAAAAAGAAAAATGAAAAATAAAATAAAATGATACTTACGTTGTGGGCAAGGGAAACTAGAAAAGAAAAATCAAAAGACAATAATATTAACTTGATATTTAAGAGAATAGGTTTTTATTTTGGTAACCTTTGGCCAGAGGCTTACACACCTAACCATAAGGGTAGTTCATAGGACAATGATTGAAGAAAAGTGGTCCAGTTGGGGTTTGAACTCCCAACCTCCAGCTTCATAGGGAAACCCTCAGCTATGTACTTGAATTCCAAACCCCCAACTTGACAGGGAACCCTCCTTAGCCACTAGGGTAACTTAAAGCTCCACAATAGGTGTTGAATTGTGATACTAGTATTGACAGATGATGATGAGTATTGACAAATTGTTTTCAAACTTTTGAGAATTCCATCAAATGATGTAAACAATCAATACATGATCCCACTAGATAGAGTAATAGGCTCATCTAATGGATATGGGATCACCGCCAGTCAATGACAACATGATGACTACTCTTGGTTGGTGTTTTGTCATTTTTAATCTCTAGGTTTGGAACTTGTAAAAATTGTAGCAAGAAAGAAAATTTAATTAAAATTATTTTGTGGGATGAAATTGAAAATTGGGAACCTTTTTAAACTGTGTGGCAAAAACAAATATTCCATTATTGCAAGTTGCAATTTGAAGTTGGCAACATCCGAAGTCATTGTGAGCCTCTTCCTACAAGGAATTTTATGCCTCCAATTCACTTAACATTCCACTCATTTTGTAATGAATTTCATAAAAATTCAGTAAAATGAACACATAATTGAAAATGTGAACAATGAATGAACATTGAGTGAACTAGGACCAGTGTTATTGACCAAATGAAGTACATGGCTTGTACACATGTACACTATAACTCACATCTGGATTTTTAATTTTCATTTATTAACATTATACTTATCAAATTGATTTTTTTTTACAGTATCTTAATAAAAATAAAAAAAGTTAGTAAATAAAAAATTTGCAGTTTAAAAAATATTATAATAATAATTTCAATTTCAATTTATCAAAAATCAACTAAAATATTTTGAACAGATAATTATTATGAAAAGAAATTTGGACATATAAATGTGTGTATTTAGAAAAAAAATGTCTACTTATTCCATACAATTACATAACAACACCACATTCAGAGACAATTGCATTAGGTAGTCTTCACTCAACATTTGAAGTCACAAAACTGTGGGCATTTGGTGAACATCTTAGCCACTGAACCACATGCAACATTTTAATGTTAGATGGTCAATAGTCCTATTTAGCATTTTTTGTTTGAATTTGGTTGGAAATTCAAACTTTAATGACTTGATTTTTCTTTCTCATATCTCAAATGAAGCAAATTAGAACATGATCTTGAAAATTTTACCAAGATTTATTACAAATGTTAATAAACCATTTTGAAGAATTTTTTTTTTGAAAGTCAACTATGTTTCACAATCAAATTTAATATTTCTTTGCAAAATGTTTTAGCTTGAATTGATATACAATATTCTAAAGGTGCTTCAATTCAATATGAAGTTCAAGGCTTTCATAAAAACTTTGATATAGGTTTATTGTGAAATATTCAATATTGAAAATTAAAATTAAATGAATAATTAAATTTAACAAGGTTATTAATAATCTTAATTATTCTCAAGAAGATTATGAAGGCTTTCAATAATTAGAATTTATGATCTTAAAGTATTATAATTTTGCTTTGAACAATGAATAAAGGTGTTATTTGCATATTTAAAGGTCATGTAACAATTGTAACATATTTGGAATGAAATCATTGTCATTCATTGCATTAGCAAAAACATTCCTAACATTAAAAAAAAAGTAATCTTTAGATATTAAATTAAGCAAACTTATGTAGGAACTGTCAAACTTATCAATGTTATTTTTTATGTAGTTCATTCTTGTGTTATCCTAAACCAAGATCATGGCGTGGCACTGTGTTTCACCATATATATGCTATAGAACAAAAATAGATCATGCGCAGATTAAATATAACTTAGTTAGATTATTCTTCTATATATGTAGGTTCTCTTCCAGTGTATGTATCTTCTACTTCTATGAATACAACATGGTATTAGAACACATGTGGTCCTAAGGATGATGATGAATGTTATCTTTTAATAAAGATCAATAGAGTTGTGACCTCAACTCCAACACACTCCTAGAGATGACGATGAGTGCTGTCCTTTAAAATGGAGATCAACAAAGTTGTGAACATAGCTCCAATACTCTTGAGAGATTAGTGAGTGTTATTCTTAATAGACCTTAGTGAAGGTCTCATTATATAGTTGTGAGCATACCTCTAAGTGAATCTATCATAAATAACAATTTTGCACTTAAGAAGTTGATTCCAACATGAATCAACTTGACATGAACATCACCAAAGTTGCAACTTGTTGGAGGGCACTTTTAATTATATAGCTTGTGGAAGTTTTGAATAAAACACTTACTAAAGAAAGAGGGATTGTGGTTGCTTGTTTCAAATGATGGAAATAATACTCAAGGTACTAATGGTGCTACATCATCCTCACAATCTTTGGTGGGAGGTGGAGTGGCAAACACTATTGTTGCTCCAAGTGGTGTTGTGTTGTCCTTAGGATCTTTGGCAAGAGGTGGAGCAACAATGGCACCATCTACAACTACCATTCCAAATACAACATTTGTGGCAATTTCATTGTCTCTATTTGATATTGAGCAATGCAAAAGTAAGGCATTGACAATTTTGATCATGTTTGTTATGGATTAGGTGATCTTGCACCTACTGGATGTTGATGATCCAAAAGTTTGTTGGACAATATTCCAAAAAATGTATGAACGTCTAAAAACATGACAAGAAATTTTTTCTCCGAAGCAAGTTGTATCAGTTGAAAATGGATGATGATGTTGGGTCACTAAATTCATATTTGCAAGAATTCAAGGAACTATGTTCACAACTTGCTGGTGTTGGTGTGAAAATTGAAAATGAAGAACTTGTTCAAATCTTACTAAATGGATTCCTCGAAAGTTATGAAAGTTTTGTGCAAGGACTTTCCACATTCGCAGCTCTTCCTACTTTTGAACAAATTGTAAGCAAGTTGCGACATGAAGAAGAAATAAAGGTGCTCAAAACCTCAACATGAACTGATGAAGTTCTCTTGTTGAAGACCAAGGCGCACTACAAGAACGAGACATTGGAGGATAAAAGTTTTGAATGCTACAATTCTAGTGAGATTGGTCACTTTGCTAAATAATGCAAAAAGCCGAAGAAACAAAGAGATGTGAACAATCATAAGGTGAACCATGAGAAGAATAGAAAACAAGCAAGTCTTGCTATTCATCTTGTTGAATAAGAGCAAGATGAAGATGGTATTCTAATGGAGAAAACCCTTGCCGATGTAATTGAAATGTCTATTGATGCATTACTAGTTTTAAGCCTAGAATTGGAGAGGAAAAAGAATGGTTCATAGATTCCAGTGCATCAAAACATGTAATTAGAAATAAAGGTTGTTTTAAGTTTCTAAATTGTCACAATGGCCCAATCTTTCTTAGATCAACAAGAAGACATGCACATTTGGTTGAAGGGAAAGGGGATGTATCTTTTCAATTAGACATGGGGGAAATAAAAAATGTAACCAATGTCCTTTATGTGCCTAGTTTCACTAAAAATCTCCTTTTAGTAGGTTCCATCATCGATAAAGGAAACATTGTAATCTTTGATGCCTCAAAATGTTTGATTTTGGATTCGAATGAGCCTAAAAAAATAATAACAAAAGTAGTGAGAGATAATACAAATGACTTGTATAAGGGTGAAAGCATGCATAGAGAGATAGTTTAGACCAACACACTTGTAATTTTTTCTAGATTACATACAAATGTAAAATTTAAAGCCATATTCCAAATTAACATTGTCAAGTTTTTAATTATTCATGTTGTTATAGACTTTAATGGGAATCATCATAAAATTCTTGGATGAATTCTAAAAAGATTATGGACTTGTAATGGACTTTTCAAATGACAACATTATGTCTATCATGCATAGAAAAAAATGAAAAATGTGGATTCAAAAAATATGTCAAAGCAATGTCAAACTAATTTAAAAAAAATAAAATCATCAAATGAAAAAATTATTAGCCCAGGGGGGACACTTAGTGTAAAGTTTGGGATCTATTTGTGTCAAATGATTATTTTTAGGGGGGGTATTAAATAATTGTCCAACCTATTATTATTTAATTTTAAAATATATACATGATATTAAAGCCACCTTATATTAATCAAAATCCATTATTTCAGATTATTACATACCCTATATTATAATTAAATTGATTATTTGAATAAAATTTACCTTATTTAAAAACTAATTAACTTATAATTTTTACCCAACAACCAATATATTGCACCCTATATTTTTACGCACGTATTTTTTAATTTTTTTTACTAGTGTCCCCTTGGGTTTATTAGTGAAATGCATTGAAATTTTCCTAATGTGCATATTTTTAATTTTTAAAAGTTTTAAATGACATGATTGTTATAAATTTTTATCTTTGAGAATCCATTTCACATTAAAAAATTTAATCTTTTGCATGAATTTTTTGATTAATCACATGTTTAGGGATATTCATAAATTGGTTTATAAATATTTATGATTAAAGCATAGGGGATAATGACAGGATTTATGGTTTGATAATTGATAAAATTGTAAGAACAATTCATTAATGTTAGATTATGAACTTTCAAACACCACATTTGAGCCACTTAACCATGCTTTCACCCACAAGTTTGAGGTAGAAGAAATCATACATTATGAAAAAAAGGTGTTTTGTAATTGGCCTTGCAACTTAATTTTTGAGTTGTAATGACCACTTGCGATTCATTGTATTTTAACACTGTGAATATTATCAAACAAGTCACATGAGTTGTAAAAGTTGCAATTCATCGTATATACGATGTAATTCATTACAACTCAATTGCAACTTTGTCAAAACAACTAATTTTCAACTAGTATGCAACTTCACAACTACAACCATGCTGTCATGCTGACATTACTAATTTTCATCCATCCATTAAAATTTAACACGTGGCATCATGAAATTTTTTGGATTTAAATGATTTTTGAAATATTGATCTCAATCGTCTATTATGATTGTTAGTGATGGTACAATATGGCATATTAATTGAATTTAAAAGAAAAAAACCTATTTTAATAGCTAGGTAGGTCATTACATAACTATACGTAGGTAGGTAGAAAAATAGGACCTATTTACTTATGTAGGTAGGTAAATAGGTAGGAAAATACAAGACCAGGTGAATTAAATAATAATAATGTAAATATATATTTTATTTTATGCTTTGCCTCTGGGGTTAAGCTTTTTTGAGCTCATCCCAAAGTGGCATGTGTATTTTAATGTGAAAACATAAGAGAAGACATTTTCCTATGTAGTTTGCGACATTGGATTCAAAGACAAAACATATGTGAAAAATCTTTCAATTGCAACTTAGATGGGTTAATTTTTTTAGTTGTTTTCTAATTGCAACTTAGATGTGTTAAACTTTTTAATTGTTTTTTAGTTATAATTTGGATGGGTTAATATTTTAGTTATTTTTAAGTTGTAATTTGAGTTGTAATTACAAAAAACATTTCCCACATGCTTTGTGTTTGTTTTTCATTATGTAAAATCATACAATTAAATTAATAATTATTTGATATTTATATATGTGAATTAATTATTTAATATTTAACTATATGAAATAATTATTTAAAATTATTTATTTTATTTTAAAATTGATTATCAAAATAATTTATCTGAAAACTAAATTTTTGAATTAAATATTTGGAAACTAATTATTTGGATTGATTATTTTAATTAATTAATTATTTAAATAGTTATCTAAATTAATTAATCTAAATCAAATAATTAATTAGCTAATAAATTTAGATCATTAATATCAGATAATTAGTTATTGTAATTAACTAAATAAAAAATTATTTGTTTTAAAATAATCAATTATCCAATGATTAATAATCTAAATTCATATAATTAGTCATTTATTATTGAATTTAAAAAAAAAATTATTTGAATCAAATTGATTTACAATT
>Ga0209611_10002378_pt1 | contig 33050 bp, 24 predicted proteins | sample S1TSphgellanicum_3_FD_187693 | JGI IMG/M metagenome (GOLD analysis project Ga0209611, IMG submission 187693) | Host-associated microbial communities from peat moss isolated from Minnesota, USA - S1T2_Fc - Sphagnum magellanicum MG (SPAdes) (version 2) | ecosystem: Host-associated > Plants > Peat... | reverse complement strand
AAAAAAAAAAAAAAAGCCTCAAAAAAAAAATTGTTTTCTCATGAAAAAATCAACGTCCATGAAGACTATCAAAGTCATCATATATTTCTGTGCTACGGGTTTTTACTAAGTTCTTCTTGTCATTTCCACACTCGTATTCAAGCTAGGCTCCAAATGGTAATGCATTCTAGCTCAGAATCCCATGTGCATGTACGTACCTTTCTTTGGTTTCATGTGTATTAAAATTTCCTTGGAATGTTTTTAGAAATAAGATGCATGGAGTGATGAAGTGTATAATGCCCTTTACTCAAAAGTAAATGCCAATGTATGTTTCATGAAATAAATAAATAAATAAATAAATATATTGTACTACAATATTATGTTTCAATAATTTTGTTGTATGTTATTTTGGACACATAAATTTAAGGGAAATTCATTTGTGTTGGCTCTTTTCTACTGGGAGGGAAGCAATAATAAATTTGTCGTATATTATATTTTGGACACATAAATTTCAGGAAATTCATTTGTTGGCTCTACTCTACTTGGAGGGAAGCACATTTTGCATATCCATGCAGGATTTGGGGTACAATTCTTGGGTTGAATAATTCTAGGAGTTAACTGGTGAGAGACAGACAGCTAGCTGGAGACATAATTGTAGTCTCTTGGCTACTACCCTAGGATTCAATGTATAGTGACTACTTGGGGATTTAAGCTGTACTTCATATGATTTTAATTTTTTAAAAAAAAGAATTAAAAAGAAAAGAAAAGAAAATTCTTTAATTTTCATAATTGAAAATTTCTAAATTTGGGCAATGTGAACACATTGAGGGCTCAACTGATTTTTCTTTCAAAACCCCTCAATTTTTTTGCAATTTATTTGAATTTCCAGCAGAAAATTCACTCAAAAAATCAATACTTTCCATACCTTGGCTCTGAAAATTGTGAAATAAACTTGATTAAATCTGACTTGTTGAGGGCTTTCCAACAACACCAAGAACACCTCCAAATTCCAATGCAGTTTTCAGTTTCAATTTTTATTTAGTTTTCATTGAGAAAAATGGTTCAATAATTTCACACCGTAGCTCCAAATACTCTCAAACCAAGTAAGTGCACCCTTACTTATCGAGAGCTTTATGAAGATACCAAGAGTGCAACATGAAATGCCATGGTTTGGGAGATCTCAATGTGACAAAACAAACTACATTGCTTCATAGATAGATATATAGTTAATACATAACCCTGCCCCCAAATGTAGAAGAAGAAGTGAAAATCACTCATGAAAAGTGTTTAGCCAAAATTTGGCTATAAACTAGATATGAAAGTCGAAAAATTTGAACATTGTTTGAGATCTCATGATATTAAATTGTTTGAACCTGGTTGGTGTTTTTAACAAGAATTTTTGTTTGTAATCAAAGTGGTGATCATCCATAGGAAGATGCAAAAGAAAAAAAGAAAAAAAGTGGGCTATCATCCTTAGAAAATTTAGCCAAATCTGATTATAAATCAGATATGAAATACATCCTTTTATATATTTTCCCTATACAACAAAAAAAATTATAGAAATGTGGTTTCCCCCCCCCCTCATTTTTAGTAATTGGCTTATTAATTGGAGGTTATCATGGTGATCATGTTTTGAAAATCATCCCATTCTTTGGTTTGGACTTCAGACTAGCAAAAGGACCAAATCAAAAAATATTTTTGTGCGAATATTGAAATCTGATATGTGACCATCCGACATGTATGATATTAAACCACAACCCTCACACCAACCATTGAAGCTTTGCCGGGGCTCATTCCCATTGCATTGCATTGATGCAATCTACATATAAGCAATGAGGTATCACAATTACTATCTATCTATCAATGCTTACAAAGAAAGAATTTCAATTGCAAACTAACTTCTTTTACAAGGGCTACAATCTCTATGGTCCACATGGGCCTCATGCCATGTTTGTAGCTTGGTGCTCTTCAATGCCCCCAACCATATACATCGATAAAAACATGATTATCTCTCACTTTTGGTTTGGGCTTCAAGTCCAGATGAAGGATGGATGGTAAGTGATCAGGAGACAGTTTTCCATTGGTTTCCAGTTCCCTAGTTAACCATGGTGGTTAGCTCAGTTGCGCTTTTTTTTTAATTTTAAAAAACTACCTACCTACTAACAACCCACTAGCTGGTTGTTAGTAGGTAGGTAGTAAAAACAGCCCTTACCTATGTATAAACCATTTACTTACCTAATAGTTACCTATTTTGCTACCTATCTACCTATATATGAGACCTATTTCTTACATAATTGGTTACCAAGGTGAAACCATATACCAACTCATTTGAGGTTCATCCATAACTGAGTAATAAGAGGCATCCAGTGGATGGTGCACTGGTGGGTGCTGGTTCACAACCCAGCATTGTGTTGTCCTCTTGGGATAACTCACTCCAGTAGTGGACTTTGGATGAAATTTTTTTGGGCTTGGGCTTTCATTCAGCCCTCCCCAGCCTTGTGCTGTTGTGTAAGGTGCTCTTCATTTAACCCTGGAGGGGATTTTCAAATCCAAATGATTTTTTGAGTGTAGAAACAAAAAGGGTGAAAAAAAATTGGCCTCAAAAGCCTTGAGTAAATTCCCCAGCCTGGTGACATCCTTTTTCATCAGCCTGGTGACTGGCAACCTCCTCTCTCCTCTGCAGAGAAATACATGTTATGTTCTGTCAATGCATTCAATGTAGATCTAAAATGTCTGCAACAAATATGGTCTGTGACTCTGCACCTCCCAGATTTTTCATTGTAAGTAGCCCCCCCCCCAAAAAAAAGGGAAAAAGAAAATGGCACCAAAAAACTTAATGTTAATTATTAATTAATATCATGTATGGACATGTTGAAAATAAGATCAAAAATTGTGATATTATCATTCATGACACTTTACTTTGTTGATGTTAAGGTGATGCCCTTTGGTGATGTTAAGGTGATGACACTTTGGTGATGTTAAGTGTGAGGGGGAAGTTAGAGGAAAGGTTACCAAGGTGGTGGTGGTACCTGAGTTATGTGGTTCATCCATAGCTGAGTCATAACTAGTTTCCAATGGATGGTGCACTGCACTGATGGGTGCTGCTGGGTTTCAAATATAATAATCCCTTTTATCTTCAGTTCTCTTGTCTGCCAAAAGTACAATATTTTGATGTTCTGTCACTCACTGCAAGCATTAAGTTCAATCATGTTTTGGTCATTTATGAGCTTTGGTTTTGTATTGAGGGTGTTGTGCTCTTTAGCACACTTCTTCCTCATATTGTACAACAAGTGTGTGATGTACAAAAAGCTGTGAAACTCCATTGCTACACATAGTTTTGTGACATACCTTTTGTCCCCCACAAATTTTTAAAATCTTTTTTCAGTACTCCATTATTCCATCCCCATGGCACTTGCTTCCATCAATTATCATCAATCACATCTTCCTCTGCTCCCCCCGCACCCCCAACAGGTAATCCCATCAGCTTGCACTTATTACAACAACTGCAGTACAATTTTCCAGCTCCTCAAATTTCAGATCCCCCCTTCTGCATTTCTTTAAGCCATGAAGTTTTGAAGTAGCAAGAATTAGCTTTATAAATTGACAGAGGGACGTCCAGTGAGGCATCTTATTACCTTTGTAATAAGATCTTTACTTGCAAGCGCCTGCTTGCACTTTACTCCTCCCTTGAGGTTCCAGAGTGCTGCTGGTAAAGGGAATTAGGGTCTCTTTTCATTAGGTTGTTGTGATCACATTTATACACACTCTATGCTATATACTCATACCAGCCTGATGGAAAGGCAGTGACATGAAGAGCCGTGTTTCCTACTACATGGACATACACACTTTCCATTGGAGTGCTGCAACTGGACTTTGTAGCAAACTTACCGGAACAAATGATCTCTTAAAAGTAGATGACATGTGTCGAGGATTCACAAGTTTTACCCATCATAGCTCATGAAGCTCTGCATTTGGTCAATCCTTGATGCTGTAAATCTCTGAGGTGACTGTCAGCACAGCTAGATGGAACAAATGTAACGGAAAGTCCTTGTTATAAGGCAAAATCTGTGATCGGAGTGAAAAAGCAACCACCAATGAACCATGATGGATGGATGGTAAGTGATCCGGAAACAGTTTTTATCTTGCGTTCCAGTTCCCTGCTAACCAAGGTGGTTAGATCAGTTGTTGGCCTTTTCTTATTATGTACCTACTAACAACCCACAAGCAGGTAGGTAGGAAAAAGCAACCCTTTCCTATTTACAAATCATCTAATTACTTGGTAGTCAAGTATGTGCCTATAATTTCTTACCTATCCACCTATATATATTGGACCTACTTCTTCCAGATTGGGTTATAAAGGTGAAACCTGATATCAACTTAGTTGATGTTCATCCACAACTGAGACATAAGGGGCATCCAGGGGATGGTATGCTGAGGGGGTGCTGGTTCACTCTGGCTGCTGTGATCACAGAAGCCTAATGGGAAGAGACCCTTAGTTGGAAGGTATGCATGTATGTATGCTTTAGGAAAAAATTAGAATACTGCATACCTACCTTTTAGTAAACTCTTTCACAGGGCCAGATTTCTTCATTTCACACAAACTTTGTCAAGATTGAACAAATTGTTTAAGAAGTAGGGTGGGTATGTTTGCGTGTCTTCGACTCACCCACTATGAAACAGCAATTAATGTGGTCAAATTATGGCAAGAGTGTTTCTCTATGTTCACCTCACTATTTCTCAACCCATTTCTGAAACCCTAAACCCTGGGCAGTTGGCAGGTGTAGAGAGCTAAAGCAACCCAGACCAAGTCAGAATATTTTTGCACTTGTACAACCAGTTTTTGAGGTAAGGTGACTGACATTTGTTGATCTGGTGGGTATATCTCTAGATTAGGGGGCAGAGGGCGTGGGTGTGGGGGCCTCCTGTGGGAGAATAGTGTGAGATCTGCTATTATAATGAGCTGGTGGTGCCTCAACATTTTTCATAAAAACCTCAACATTTTGAGTGCGAGATCTGCTATTATAATGAGCTGGTGGTGCCTCAACATTTTTCATAAAAACCTCAACATTTTGAGTGCGAGATCTGCTATTATGATGAGCTAGTGGCTCGACATTTTTCATTAAAACCTCAACATTTTGAGTGCAACATTCGACAAATAATGGGTAGGTGGGAGATCATGGAAAAGTGACCTTAGGACGTCCAGATAGTCCCAGTGCATGTACGCCACTGTTCTTGCTGGTGGATGGTCGCAAAAGACGGTTAGCAATTAAAGCTGTTATATACTGCACAAGGCCTGTCTTTTCGAAAAATAAGCTACAGGAGTAATCAACATTGTGTGTTGCAAGTTGAGTATGGTTGTTCTATGGAAACCTAGTTTGTGCTTCCAGCTCCAGATCTTTCTAGTACTCATGGAAAACCAAACTTGAGTTGCTGACTTGAAACTAATTGAGTGTAACTGCAGTTATAAGCAATGCTGATCATCCTCCTGACTCTTTTTTCATAACTCCTTTGGCCTTCTTCTCCATAATCGTATTGCTACTTTTCATTTTACCTTGACTCACTTTAGTTTTCTTCAATTCTTCTTCGATTGTTTTCCCCCTTTTATCATCTTTGTTACTTACCTGCCTGAGCTTGATTATCAAGGAGAAAGATATATAACAAGAGTATTAATTCAACCAGGAGTTTTTGTCTTGCAAGTGTGAGGTATCTATCAGTCTCCACTCTCCAATTGTAACATAAGCAGTTTGGTTTTGTAAAAACTTGCAAAATAGATATAACATTCAAGCATTCATAGCTTCTCATGTAGCCATGGTAGGAGATCAGGACCCAACTGAAGCTGGTGCAACTGCTTGTACCTTAGAGGGACAAAGAAAAAAAAGCAATGCAGCTGATCAACATGATGTAATATTTCCCATAAAACCCAACAACAATTTCCAAAACAAAACAAACAGCACAAAGTGATCATGTGCTAGAACCCTGACTCTTAGCATAATTTGAGGAGGAGGTTGCAAGGTTGAAATTGTACACAGAAATGTTAGGGTTTAAATTGATATGCCAGAAACCCATCTGTCTGTTAGTACTGATGAGGAGATTGCAGGGTTGAAAATTGTATACAGAATTTTTAGGGTTTATTGTTGTGCCAGAACACACAGTCTGTTAGAATGCAGAGGAGGTTACAAATTGAAATTGCACGCGGAATTGTTAGGGTTCAAGTGGTTCAAACCCCGCAGCTGCAAGATCAGAGAAGCATGTGTTGAAAGCTCCAAATTCTTGTTAAAAGCTCCTTTGCAATTTGCATGTCTTTTGTGGGTGGCCACATGTAAACTGCATGCAATGCTTGAGTAGTAGTAGTTCACCAAGGCAGCTCTTAGAAACAATTCAAGGCACCAATTTGAACCAATTTCATTGGCCACAAACGTTTTCTTCGCACCTAGGCACAAGTCTACAAGGCTATATTACAATAGATAATTGCCATGTTACCCAAGAAAACTCCTCAAAACAATTCAAGACTCTCCCACCCATTCTAACAATCTCATTGGCCACATAGGCTTTTTTCCCCACATCTAGATACAAGCCTATTCCCCCAGATTCACTATACTTGTCTCTATTTTCTACACTAATAATACTATAACCTTTGTCTATATAGCCTACAGAGACAGGCTTAAAAAGATCATTTTGGGTTTTTATTCCATTGTTCCCAATGTGTTCCCATATTGGTTGCCGAATATGTTCCCAATAGCACCTAGGTTTTATCCCATATGCTTTGCCCAAAGTTCAACTCCCCTTTATGTTAGCTAAAAAGGTGAATTTCAGGGGAGTACATTTCTTTCTATTTTGCAACTGGGAGGTCCAAAGAGGTGATCTTGTTGTTGGGGTCATGCCCAAAGTTCCCAATTTTTTGCTGATGGGCCAATCAATATGGCTCCTTTAAAAATAAAATTAGAGTTGTGAGTGCACCCATTATGTAACTAATATGAATTACACTATGTCTATGTATCACATAATGATACAGATAATCATGGTTATATATCAAAATTGGGCATTTCATTTTTTTGATAATCACAATTATCAAGTTATAGAGAGGGCCACTTTAGACCAGGGTTCAAAGAAATTGAGCATTCCTATTGGTCAAGAAACTTTAAATTGGTTCCAAGGCCTTTAAACAAGGGTCCAAGACCAAGACAAATCAAATTGTGATTCAGCTTACGTGGCATCATTTTGAAAGGAAAACTAATTGGTATCGACCAAAACAAAAATAACATTAAGTAGAGCTCATGGTTTGGAGAATCAAAGTGTGAACTAGGGTCCAAAGTTGTTCATTTTTTTGTTTTTTAAAAAAAAATTCAATTGTTTTCTTTTACGCTTGTTCAAATTTTGTGAAAATGGAAGACATGCTATACATTGAGGAGATTGTTGAAAGCACACCATCTTTCCCATTTTTGATCAATTCTAGAATTGACATGGTTAATTTTGTGCATCCTCACAAGGTGGTTGTGAGAAGGAATGTATTTTCAGCCTTTCCAAGTGCATGAAATGAAGTTGAATAAGAAGGTGAGGCAAAAAATGAAAAGTTGAAATGTCAATTTTCACAAATGAAAGGGGATTTTTGTATTTACAAAAGATCCCTAAACCAATTCCCATTTCAAACAAGAGAGCACCAAAGAAGAAGCAGACGACGATTGTGATAACTTAGTTGCAGTTCATGCAAAGCTGGAAACAAAATTCTTTGTGTGTAGTAAGAGTTTTAATAAAACAAAAGAAAACCAAAAAAAAAAAAAAAAAAAACAAAAAAAAAAAAAAATCATAAAAAAAGAGAAAAAAAAAAATCAAAAGTTAACCTAATCCTCTCACATGTCAATCAAACATTTGAACCCTTGAATTGAACCTCAAGCCTTTACACACTCATTCCTTACCTACTTATTGATGATACTTACTCACTTATAATGGGTGCATTCACACTTGATGTTAAGTCAGTGTTAAATGAAAATCTAGGTGGGCATACTAGGTGGCAACCAATGTTAAATGGGACCATAGCTCAATGTTAAGTGAATGCTAGCTTAATAGAAAACTTTCATGGCAACTAGGTTTAAGTCCTAAATGGTGAGCATGGTGTTACCGGACTCAACCCTAGAGTGCCTAACACCAAGTGTGAAATGAAACTTAAAATATGGGTAGTACTTACACCGAAGCAGTGTGAGGTGGAAGTAGGAGTGAGTGTTTAGGGGGTTAGTGGAACCTTGGTAACTCGGTTGCTATTCATGCAAAGCTAAGTTGTAACTCGTAACATGTTTCCAATGGATGGTGCATTAATGAATGTTTTAGTCACATAATTGAACTACTACAAGCTATGAAAGCCCTTAACAACTAACCTAATAAGAGGGCAATTTTTTTTAATATAATAACTCCATGGTCATTTCAAGCATGCATTGGTTGATGGCCTGAGTTTTAGGCTCTAAACCTCTTTTGCAAAATGAGACACAAGTATACAACATTTTGTACCATTGGTGTGGCGAGCATCATACCAAGTCACTCCAACTCCAAGAACATCACACCCATAATTCCCAAGGTAATCAATCGAGAAGCCTTGCAACAACCATAGTGCATTTTGCACCTTCCATGAGGTCCATGACAAACAAAGAAGCTCAGAATGGCTCTACCCAGGTTAAGTGGTGAGTAAAGCCTGGGTTAAATTCACCACTTAACCTAGGTCCAGTGTTATTGTTCCTAGTGTAATTTAGAGTTTAGGGTTTAAGGTTTAGGGTTTAGTAGTAGGTAGTCAGGGGGGCACCTTTTCTGTAGTCCCAAGACAAAGCAAATTTGCTGGCATTGCAAAACTGCTTCTTCCCCGAGATCGCAAAGATGTCGTTCATGAAAGGAGATCTGCTGTCCAAGGCGCGGAAGCTTATGAAAGGCGGCATTATGGCTAGACCCCGATGGCTGGACGCTGTCATCAGGTACCCGATCGAGCAGCTTCTCTATGCTGCTGCAGTTGCTGTTGTTGCTGATGTTGCGTTTTTTTTCCTCACAATTTCTGTTGTTGTGAGCGGATTGTTGAGAGGTGGGTTTTTGTTTTGTTTTCCTTGAGAAACAGAGTACCTCCACAGCCGAAGAAGACACGATGTCATAGAGCACCCAACATCAAGTTACCTGAAGATCGACTGGTGGAATCCTACTATGCACGCCATCCTGAGGCCAAATTCATACCCTTCGAGTAAGGGTTTAACGAGCTTCTTCTTCTTCTTCTTCTTCTTCACGGGGTTGTTTTAAGATCTTCACACTTCCTGCAAAGGAATTTTTTACCGCATCCATCCGCTGCTGCATTCTTTTCCTCGTTAGGGTTTTAAGATCTTCAATCCCTCTTCGTGTGTGTTCCTTCTTAGGGTTTTAAAATCTTCAATCCCACTCGCTCTCTGTTTCTCCTTCAGAAGAGTTTTGTGGGTTTGCGGCATTCTGTTTCCTCCTCAGGAGTTTTAAGATCTCCGATCGTCTCTCCGTCCTTCAAATGACTTCTATATATCCACTGCATTCTGTTCCTCCTCAAGCGTTTTAAGATCTTCAATCCTCTCTCTGCTGAATTTTTTTTCCTCCTCAGGATTTTAAGATCTGCAATCGTCTTTCTTCCGCTGACGGTGTTTTATGAATTCTGCTGCATTCATTCTGTTCCTCCTCTCACAGGGTTTTAAGATCTGCAATCTTTCTTTTCCTTCAAAGGGGTTTTAAGATCTGCTGCATTCTCTGTTTTCTCCTCTTCCCTTAGTTGTTGTTACATAACGGCACTTCCTGTTTCACTTCATTTTTGAGTCAAAAGGTATCTACTATATGATGATGATGATGATGATGATGATGGTCAGGTCCCATCTTGTTACAAACAAGAATTGAGTGATGGTGATGGATTGTGCTTTCTTGGATCAACAGGATAAACAGTTTTGATCCTCCACCAGCTCGCAAGTTTGCTTGGCGGCAATTGGAACTCATGGAGCAAGGCTACTTCCGGGACCAAGCTTGTGACATAGTTGAGGTAGATGATAATACTGCACTAGCTGCAAAATGATTGACAAAAGCCATCACCCATCTAAGTCTGGAATGGCTGAAGATTGTTCCCAATGAGCTTGCTGCTTTGTTTTTTTCTTTTCCTTGATAATCTATCTTCAGCGGCTATGGATTTCAACTGAGCTATGGGTGAAGGCAATCATCATCATCATCATCATGGCCTCCACACATTTGCTCATGTGGGTGAGAGAAAGTTGTTGTTGGATTAAAAAATTATTGAACCAAAATTGGATTTCAACATGAGGGTTGGATGTTTTGTTTCTGGTGTTTTGTCAAACAGGCGGAGTTTGAAGCAGCAGAGAAAGCAGAGCTAGAGGCATTGAAGGCAGAGAGACGGCGTGCCATTTGGGAAGGGCGAGAACCACCACCTTTGAAGTTGACCAAAACTGAGGAAGTGCAACAAGAGGAGTGGGAAAACATTGTTCATGGCCTTAACGTACTAGGCTCTCAGGGACGAAAGGCCGGTGACAAGCTACTGGGAAGTGATCCCCCACGCAAAGTGTCAGCCTTTTCATGATCACATCCTTCTTCTTCTTCTTCCTTGTGTTGTTCCCAGCAGGATATCTCCTCTTCAGCATTCAATGGTGCTCAATTTTCTCACAACTTCAGCAATTAGGGGTTTTAGGTTTCTCTATTCAACAACGAAGTGTTAAATGACTGGTTGCATGTTGAACAGCATCACAGCACTCTTTTAAGAGCCACTCTTTCAAATCCAAATTTTGGTGCCAGGTTTGAATATGTAGATTCTCAGGAGACCTTGTGAGGTTGAATCACAGATATCCTTCAGAACAAAACTTGACAATTTGATTTGTGTTCAGTCTTTTGCTGCTTCACACAGTTTTCCTCTTTCATGTCTCTTTCATTTGCTGGACATGAAAAGGGACATGTTAACTTGCATTTTCATATCCATGTAGGTGAGTAGGAGAAAGGAATGAGGTAGTTATTAGGAAACAAGTGAAGTTGTTACACTTGGAAGAGGTAGGTATGAATGGTACAAACAAAACAACATTTTTTTAAATGTATAAATTAATGTTAATTAGAGGTTTCAACCTCTTTTCATTCTTGGTCATTCACCTCGGCTTTCTTCCTTAAAGTTGCTTGGGATGTGTTCAAAGTAGTGTAGGGTGGGTATTAAAATCCTGTTCAGAATTGTGGGGGGGCAGGGGGTCTCCTCAAAGGCCAAGAGCTTGCTAATTGTATGCATGATGAGGTTGCAGGTGTAATTCTGCTGCTATGAACAGGTCTTTTCTTCAATTCAGCAAGTGTTGTCTATCAATTGCTGGTACCACTCAATTCTCCTTCCATGTCAAAAAAAAAGCCTCTGCAGAGCAATCCATTAAACCATCTTGAGAGGAAGGAAAACAACAGATTTGAAAAGTGCAGATTACATACCAGAGTTTTGCTTGATCTGTCCTATCATAAATGATTTCTGCAAAATATATGATCTGCAAGCCTGAGATGAGATGGTTGCTGGTGACACCGTCTTCTTACTTGTGGAGGAAATAATGACCTCCCAGGGGGGGATTCTGAAAAACACCACTGGGCAGGACAGGCCTATATGGCAGGAATCCGTGTTCTATGATTTCTGTCCATTCTGGTCTGCCTCAATCATCATGCCAGGCATTGGCAGCATGGCATTGCACCCCTGACCTTGGGCTCCTCCCTCAGTTCACAGTGTGTAATGCCCTGCTGCCAGGGCATTACCCTACAAAAACAATTCCAAAAAGAGCACCAGGAAGGATTCTGCCATAGATTGCATTGTAGTTTCCAGGGCCATAAATGCCAGTCATAAACAGTAAAATAGAAGCTATCAATCAGGTGCAGACAAATTGCACTTGATTCCGAAGTCTCACCATGTTGAGGGACTGAAGAGGTACATGATTTTGTTGAAGTTCATTGGAAATCAAAATGCTTGTGTTGGGCTAGTGCAACTACATCAATTACACAAGAAACCAGTTGACAACATCTGACACTCTTTTGACAGAACTGCTCCTATGGTGGCTGAAAAGAAAAAAGAGAAGATATATGCAAACCTGAGATGAAAGTGTCACTGTATTGCTCCTCATCACATATGAACTGGGGAGGCTCTGAGTCACCAACACCCACAATAGTGTTTCCACTACAACCCCCACACAACTCTATATCAGTACATCCTGCAGACTTTTTGAATTAATTGCCAATTCCTCAACCAATGAGCTATAGTTTTTGAGTTGCAACAAATGGAATTTGCATGTTATTGTGGGACTTCCACTACTTTTTCCCACCAAAGTCCAGTTGTGGTGGTGTGCATATTGCAGACAGGAAAAAGTAACAAGGAGAGAAAAGAGATTTGATTTGCATCATCAGACCAATGAGGCAGACCTTCCAGACATAAAGACAGCTTGGTAATGGCCCCAACCGGCAGCTGCCACGCGCTCTTTCAGCGCCTTCAATGCTGGCAACACTTCAAATGCTGGAGGTTCTGGTAAGAATAATAACAGTCATGAGATCAATATACACCTACTAGTGACAAACAAAGATTCAAGACTCCTGCCAAAAAAAAAGGTTCCAAATTCTTTGAAATAACCCAATAATGTAACAGGATGTTCACCAGAGCACAGCTTGCATTAACATAGGCATAGTCAATGCATTACGGTATGGGGTGGCAGATTATGTCATTTTCTTGACCACATTATATGACATATTCTTCCATGATGATCATACACTTGTAATGGTGGCCAAAATGTGCCTGCAGAACATGATTTTTGGGGTGACCAAAAATCTACCACCCTAGACCTTGATGGCATGGACTGGCCAAGACACCCTGCCCATTATGTTGGGTAAGGCATCAGGTGAGTTGGATGTGTTGCTGGTGAGATGGGCTTGCCTGGTGCCTTACCCAACATAATAGGCAGAGGCTTGACCATTCCATAGTACACAAACACTTGGAATGAATGAAAGCTCAAAAGAGCTCACATGTAGGGCAAAACATATGAGGGGGATGGAAGATGTACCAAGGTCATTAATGCAAACATTTTGGGAGATCCCGTTTTGTGAGATTTCTCTGAGCAACTCCTCTGGATCTTTGTTGCTGACCCTCTCCATTGAAAACATCTGCACAACCAACAACAACTTCTCTTAGCTGTTCTGATGGCTGCATGTATTGACACAATATGCAAAGCATGGCAACAATTGAGAAGGTCAATTTTCAGGTTTCAATGAGGCACGACCCAATAGGGATGTTATCACAGGTACCTTGTAAACTTCAGCAGTTGAGCACTCCTCTTTTGGTTTAATAAGCACCATTGGAGTGTCCAGGGGAATAGGGGGTGCAATATCACGCACCACCTGCTAAGCACACACATTGTAAGAAGAAACAAAGTGTTTCCCAAACAGCAAAAACCCAAGATGTTGAGATGATTAGATTCAGAGAAGTGAGAGTATCCATTCACCTCTTCTCTGCTGGTACAATATGCAGCCCCCTGGGAGAAGAAAAATGGGCAATCTGAGCCTATCTCTGCTGACCAAGCCTGAAGCTCTTTTCCACTTGCAATATTTCCATTCATCTGATTTGCAGCCCACAAAGCTGTGGCTGCATTGCCACTTCCACCTCCAAGACCAGCTCCTGTTGGCACTTGCTTGTCCAAGTGTACCTGCAACACTAATCTTGTTAGCCACTTATGTCCAAGTCTCTGTTCTTTGATTTGACTACCTGTTCCATCTCTTGCAAACAATCTGCTTTGAGAAACAAAAGAGACAAAAACCAATTTGTATGTGCTCACTCCCCTGTGAATCTGCTTCTGAGATTTCCTGGCCAGTAAATTTCAAAAGCATACATATCAGAATGCAAAAGTGTACCCAGAAATATTTTTGGGTGCCTGCCTTTGTCCTATACAAGTTGAAGGCCTTGATAATCTGCAAAAAAGTAGGAGCAGCAGCAGCAGCTCTTCAAGCTACTTTGAATACTTCAAGATGTTGAAAGCACCTTGACAACAAACAACATGGTTCCTTTACTGTGGAAGAACAGACTGCCAAACAGAGATGTTAAGGGCAATTAGAGGAAGTGATTTGGACTCGGAAGGGCAGAGGTACAGAATGTACTCGAATGCAATAAGAGTGAGGGAATATGAAGATGGTAGTACAAGCACGTTATAGAAAGGTAAGGCCCCAAGTGTGCCTGTAATGCTGCTGAGATGTATGAATCATGTGTAATGAGCATACCAGGTTCTTCTCATCAAGAGGAACACCAAATGTATTTGTTGTAAGGGAATCTTTGGTGGTTGAGGGGGATATTGAAAACTTGATAATGTCCCCTAGGCTGATCACCTGCCAACATCATGATCAGCTGCTGTGTTTTAGCACTTTGTTCGTAAGGAACTCTACAGATGTCAACAATGAGCATCAATGATCAAGCATGTACTTGCTTGCACACCAACTTCACAAAGCCAACTCCCTCTGAAAGCCGAAAGAAGGCAAATGACATATTACATTCAACTTACCAAGAAAATTGAATTCACCCAGTGAAATAACTGTTATGTTGTGCATACCTTGGAAGGTGAAAAGAGAGTGAGGTTGGAGATAGCCATAGAAGAAGAACTGTTGAGCTCCATGGTCAACTCATCTATTCGCTTTTGTGGGTCATACACAACCTACATGCCCAATTTCCCACATGATGATCCCTTGGTCATATACACTCACTGCTGAAGTCTCCATGCACCTAGGGAAACAAACTAAACATGAGTGGTACCATTTGATGAGAACATGAGATACAAGGTTTTTCTGCAATTGAAAGGGGAAGTTGAAAAGATGGTGCACAAGGAGAACCCCCCAAATTCATTTTGGTGGGGTGGTACATTATGAGACATCGCAGATGGAACAAGAGGTTGATTAAAATGATTACCTGCTGTTGACAACTGCAGAAAGCGCCTGAAAGTGACAAACAGATGGATCAGCAAGGTCAACACAGCGAGGTTCAACAATCTTAAGAGTACCTATGGGCCAGAAGAAGGAATCTTCATATTGTGAGAGCTCTGGTTTTCTGGATGTTGATTACTTTCTTCTTTTGATGAGAAAGAGAATCAGGAATGCCATTTCTTCTTACTTTGCAAACTGTAAAGTTGCAGGTGGTTATAGAAGATTCTTATTTTTTTTGCAGATTGAAAACAGCATGCATGTCATTTTTCTGTACATCAAAACCTTATTTTGTTCCAGGACAGATTATAAATACATGAGATGGTTGAAATTGCCTGATCTAGTTCTAATACTCTGGAAGAGTCTTCAAAAATTGTACCTTACATATCAAAGACATATATCAAGGAAACCTGTTTGACACCTCCTCCTTTTTTGACTCTTTGGAAGTTGTCTGATGTAGTTGCTGTTTCTAGTTTATACATGAAATCACAATCTTGACTCAGAGTCTATGATATGTTGTTTCAGCAAAAGTTTGAGCATTTTCTTAAGTTTGATCATCTTCTCAAACATCTTTTCAATTCTGCATCAATGTGGACCAGAAACTCAACTTTTGTTCAGTTTTGGTGGATTCCATGAAGAGTGTGTCACTGAAAAAATGGTTCATTGAATCCAACAGCAGGTTTATTCATGATTACCTGCTGTTGTTGACAACTGTGGTGTATATGGGTGGGTCTCTGTTTGGCTGCACTTCCATCTGTTAGCTGAAGAGGGTCATTCCTCTGCATTTTTGTTACAACAATAATATCCAGAGAAGACAGTATCAGAAGAGCCTGCTGCATCAAAAGGTGCTGAATTGCCAGCTTTTGTTGCCAGATGACACAAGAGCTCCACTAGCCCCTTAACTCAATTATGTCCACTTTGAGTCCTGTCTGCAAGAAAATTACAAGCATTACAATGTAGTCCCATCTAGTTATCACACAAGCTATATCTCACATTTTCGTCTCCTTGATTCTTCCAAAAAAAGAGCATAACTATGGTCACTGTAGCATTGGCCTGGTCATGGTGGATTTGTACAAACAATCTGCAAAAAATGGAAAAGACAATGTGCACTCACCATTCCTTCAGCACAGAAGGACTGTCTTGATTGGTATAATGAGTTCCCATAAACCAATCTCCTGATGAGAACTGGGCCTGCTTTTCCATAGTGGGTGCAATTTGATCCATTGATTACACAAGGTTCTTGCACATGACATGATGTTGCACATCCCAAGTCTTGCTTCTTAAAAACTAGTGTCACTTTGAACACTAATTTCTGAAGCAGCAAACATTTTCTACCTTCATCATAGAGTTCTACATTAATTTACTATGTTGTTGAGCGGAACGACAGATCTCTTGTCACACGTTTGTTGTCTGCCATGCTTAAGTGTGGCTGTGAATTTGATAGGAACCCATTTTAAGTGTGCATTTCCTTTTTGTTGTTTCAGTAGCTGTTTTGGGTGTGTCTATCTACCCTGTTCCTTGAGTATCCATCATCTTGAGTAACCTTGATGACATAGCTGATAGAAAAACTTGAGGAACTTGGTGATGGTCTTGGTCATTTTTGGGGTTTCAAATGAGTATCAAGAGAGTAATAATGAGGCAGGCACCTAACTAACTTCTTGATGTGGTAAGTTTTTGACCCTGTTGGTTGTGTGAGTTTTGCATAGAAACCTTGTAGAAAAGGTGCATACATAAGATCCAAATGTGAGGCACTAAATTCTCTTGATTTGCAGTAGCCAGTAGCTTTACAAAAATGTAAAGTGCAAAAGGGTTTCTACATCATCAGAGACCTGGAATTTTAGAGTTGCCAGTAGTAGAGAAAAATCAAGGGTTGGGACTTCAGAGGATTAACTGCCAAGGGCTATCATTTGTAGCAGAAAGGGTTGAGAGATTTCTTTAATTTAGGTTGTACCATTTGGGGTTTCCAAAAATTGGGTATATTAGATGGATTACAATTCTTGTATTTTCATGTTGCAAGTCTGACAATCTATGAAGGAATTTTCACATTTTGGGTTGAATTTGTGGTGGTTTATATTAAGTTGGATTTTGGTGAGTATTTTTTGCTGAGTGGATTCGTCCTCTCATGCCATGGATGAGATGCTTTTGAGGAGACAACATTTCAATACCATTGTTAGAGTTTTATTTTCTCCCAAACAAGTCTAACACAAACAAAGGACCCAAGATCTGTTCCTTGTTGGAGTTTTTGTTATGTTATGGTTATGTTATTTGTTCATAAGATTGCAAGGATTGCTTTTCTGATCATGAGCAAAATGGGTTGCAAATGATCTCCTAGATGTTTTGGAGCTTTATGGGGGTGGGCATTTTGTGTTGGTTTTGCTTACCCAACAATAAAATTTATGGTGGGGTGATTTCACGGTTCTGATGTTTTTGTAGCAAACCAATGGCGGGCATGGGAGGGCTTGTTGGAGGAAGTGCCCTTGATGATGGGTTGTAAGTCTTTGTTGCATCATTGTTCTAAAAAAATTAGGGCACAACCTTCCTTCCTTCTTTTATGTACACTGGTGAAGAAAATTTCCTGTCAAAAACCCAGTTTGGAAATTCAGCACTTGAATTAAGATTTGTGTTTTTGTGGGCATTAGAAAGCATAGCAATGTTGTTCGACTCCGAGGTCTCCCCTTCAGTGCCTATGAATCAGACATTGCTGGATTTTTCAAAGGATTGGAGATGGGTCCCAATGGTGTAGTCATTTGCGTGAACTTTCAGGGTAAAATTTTGTCTTGCAAATTCAGAACCCTGCTGACAACAATCTGCTGATACTTTGACCTGCTCCAGAACACAATGTCAATGTTGAAATGTCTTGTGCACAGTCAATTACTTCATGAAATTACCAATTGTTGATCTTCTTGCAGGTGCCTGAAGTCAAGCTAAAGTTCAATTACTGAATGTCTAAATGGTCTCCATGAAACTGTGTAGGCAGGTCAACTGGACGAGCTTATGTGCAATTTGTGAGTACAGAATTAGCCAACAAAGCTTTAGATCGGAACAGGTATATTAAGAGCCTTCCCTGATCTATCATTTCAGCATTTATCCATAGACCTAATTGGGTCATCAGACAAAATGTAGTGGAAGTTTTGGTCAAATGGGTTTCAACATCCACCACTTCAATAGAGAAGTTCATGTATAGATCTGAGTGTATCAGGATTGCTAACTTCAGAACTGTGATCCAGTCCAACATGAATGAATAGAGATATGTGGGTAACATGAATGAAGAGAGATGTGTGGGTAACATGAATCTCATGTCATGTTCAATTGGGTTAGCTTTCCCTTCATGATCTTCAATTCTTGTTATCAGTTCTTGCGGTTCACATTTTGGAATATGTGCAGGCAACATATTGGTAGCTGCTACATTGAAGTCTTCAAGGGGCATCCAGCAGATATGCAGGTTCCTTCATAAAATGGCCATGAAAAACTCAATCAAAATCAAATGTGCAACTGTTCTTCATCCTTGTGACTAAGGCTGTTTTTTAACAAATGGTTGGGAGCCTTGCAAATGGTGGGATGAGGAAATGGGACAGTGATGGGGATTGGTGTGCCAGATTCTTCTTCTGCTGCTGTCAACATCCTCAACACAGGGATCCCAGGCATGTACGGTAGTATGGACATGCACTACACTGGCATGGTGCGCATGTGAGACGTGCCCTACAGGTTAACATCAGTGCCCTCCTCCATGAATGTTTTTTTTGAAGCAACAACTGGGATGAAGGTTTTTGTTGAACAAGAATTCATATATAAGGTTCATTTAGGTGGTGCCAAATTCTGGGGAGATTTTATGGTGTTTCTGGGAGCAGTCGTACAGCTGCAGATATCACTGATTTTTTCAAAGGGATGCAAGTTGTGGCTGATGGCATTTTCCTATGTACTCATGCTGATGGTCGTCCCACAGGCGAAGTGGGTTTCAATGTTTCAACTCTTTTATTCATTCATTGTGTCATATATTGACTGTGGGTGGATTTTGAAGGTTTTGTTCATCAAAGCTGGAATAAAAATTTGTGCCAAAATAAATTTCCTTTTGATAGTATCAACCTCTCGAGTTGCTGCCTGTTGTACTAGTCAAGCTCTCACTAAGTAGCAACAGTTTGTTTACCAACTTCAAAATGTACAGGCTTTTGTAGAGTTTGTGAATGAAGAAACAGCTACCCATGGGCAATGCAACTACATCGAGAACCCATGGACTCGGTTGGTTTTTTTTTCACCTCTTCCAAACTAATGGGTGTGTCCATTTTGTTTTCTGTTGCAAAACTTATGATCATAGCAACTCCTGTTTTCTCAATCTGTAAATCATCAATTATACTTCCTGTTTTGATGTTATGGCAGGATGAATTTACAATTGTTCATTGTTATTATTATAGAACAACATTTGTGAGTGTGAATAACAATTGTTTATTGTCATTGAAGAACAATTTTTTTGTGGGTGTGAATTCCAATCACCTATTATCATAAAAGAACATTTGCAGGTGTGAATTTCAATTACTTATTGTCATTGAAGAACACTTGTGGGTGTGAATTTCAATGACTTATTGTCATTGAAGAACATTTGCAAGTGTGGATTTCAATTATTTATCATAACATAAGAACATTTGCAAGTGTGGATTTCAATTATTTATCATAACATAAGAACATTTGCAAGTGTGGATTTCAATTATTTATCATAACATAAGAACATTTGCAAGTGTGGATTTCAATTATTTATCATAACATAAGAACATTTGCAAGTGTGGATTTCAATTATTTATCATAACATAAGAACATTTGCAAGTGTGGATTTCAATTATTTATCATAACATAAGAACATTTGCAGGTGTGAATTACAATTATGTATTGTCATAGAAGAGCATTTTGCAGTTGTGGTTGAACAAGAATTTTTTCTAGCTTTGTAATGATGGTCTTTTGTGATGAATTCGGTGTTATGTGGAGCACTTTCAGAGCATGAAAGGCAAGATGATCACAGCTCTACAACAGAGAATATATGGGATGCTATTAGGTGCTGGTGGCTTCTCCCAATTTGGATCTCCAAATCAGGTGAACAACAACAACAATATATAGTCACCAGGAAGTCCTAGAATTAAAGACTACAACGTATTGCCACACGGTATCCACATTGTAATGGGAGCACTAACAGACCATGCGACTGGCATGGCTTTTGTAGAATTTGTTTCACCAGAGGAAGCTTTACCCACTATAGAATGCCATCGCAAAAACATTGGCTCCGATAACATAGAACATTTCAAGGCAACAAAAAGGTACAAGACACAACAAACAAGCATACACAATCTTTTTATCCAGTTCAATTGCTCTTGAAACAGACTGTAAAGCTTTTCGAGTGTATACTCTAATTGTTGTTTTGAACTGAACTTTTCTGCCTCTCGACCAAACTTTTAAACGTGGAAAACTTCAGTTGAAAATGCTTATTGCATACAATGGTAGTGCAAGATTTCAAAACCCCCAAACTGACAAATGATAATGAGATTTCGGTTACTAACAAACAATGATGAGATTTTGTACTCTGTAGTGAGATGCTATTGGTGACAAGAGGATTAGCATGCTTTAGTATGCAACCAGCTCTAGACCCAACAAGTATTCAGCTTCTGCCCTTGCAACAACAGGTGCTCTTTTTTTTCTTTTTTTCTTTTTTCCTTCTTGGATCATGACATGCCTTTTGAACTAATGCGTAAAATACCAACAATCAAGCAAAGTTTGTTCATCACATAGTTATATTTTATGAATTGCATCTTCTAAGGGCACAAAAAAGGGTTACCAATTTGCTCAAGATGGGTGTGTGTGTGTGTGTTTTCAGGTGGCATCAGGAGCTTTTGGAATGACAGGGCTGCTTGCTCCACATACACCTCATAGTAGTTGGGTTGACATACAGAATGCTGCTGCAGCTACTGCAAACTTCTACCAATGTCAAGCAGCTGGGCTTATAGGTGCTCATGCTTCTCTGCCGTCCATCTCATCATTTGATCCATCTCTATCAACCAACAAAGTTCGGGGCCATCCTCGACACAGGACTTTGGTACAAATCTTTCCACAACTATAAATCTGTGGATTGTTTCAACAAAAGTTTTGTCAGGTGGTTTGCGCACAAAGAACAAAAGAAAGAAAGCAAGAATTATGGCGACTGAATTTGGTGATTAAATTAGTGGCATTTGATGAAGACACAAATTGGGGACTCGATGAGAAAATGTCACATGGTCTTGACACACCCCACATGGATTAGTATTAATGAAATGCAGAATTAATCAGATCCAGGATGTCAAACTAGATTTCAACTTTACTCCACGCACTATACGACGTGGTACTTCCAAGACATTCATTGGAACATCTATTGAAGAGTCCCCACTTGAGGGGATATTACTCTATCTCATGAACATTCAACAACATCTTTTGGATTACATTGGTGTGATTACAAAGCATGGACTCACTCGTCACAAACACAAGTAAAAGATCAACACTCATGAATCCTAAGAATTTGGACATGAATTCTTCTTGCAGAATGAGATTGGTAAGGGACTTGAAACAGCTTACTTTTACATTATTGCACGTAGAGTTCCATCAGATTGCTTCTGTGGACATGACCACATAGTATTAGTACAATATACAACAAAACCAACAACCCACGGCAACTGAAATTCCATTTCCATAGCTCGACAGAGCAGAAGTGGGCTCAAGATCTCAACAATTTCAAGTGAAACAAAAGAAACAAAGAAACCTGAATTGCTTTTGTGAATCATGACTGCAAAACGTCTCCAAGAGGTAAAACACTCAAAGAATAAGACTGCACAACCAAGTCACAGTGAAAATCACAATTTACACTACTGCATAAGTCACCCACATAAGAACCAGGCACTACCAAAAAGTGAAGTGCATTTCAGCGACGATATGGTGAATAACGTGGTGAACGTGAGCGTTCATGCCGGTGACCACGGTATGGAGAGCGCTCCCTATCTCGCCAGTCACGACCATCGCGGCCATCTCGAGCTGCATGCTGAGAGAAGCGAGGTGCACGACGAGCTGAGTATCCATCCCTCCCATTGTCTCTCCCATAGTCACCACCATAGCCTCGTGATTGGGACTGCATAGCTGCAGCAAAACACTATGAAATTAAAACCCTACAAATAAACACATAGCTCACTTATATATTCCAGAGCTCTATGACAAGTACCATAACAAACACACTTGAAATTTCACACACCTCTCACACCAAGATACTCCCCTGGTGTGGGTGTCCGTGCCCGCCTCCTTTTGGCCTGCACTCATCAAGAAAGAACCTTAGGATAGAGTGTTCCTCAAAAAGCCATCCTACAAGCTGGACCAAAAGTTGATCAAGCTGAAGATGCTTCCTTGTGAATAAAGCAAGGCACAAATAGACCCAGAAACTACCCCAATAAAAAGTGATAAGCAGTGCCAAACCTGGGTGCTCCAAATTAAGCAGCACTACTGTGGGAAAGATGCCTGGCACAGCTAGATGTAACAAATGATGTAAAACAAACCCATGACAATGACCGTTCTGTGTTAATACATCAACTACAGCAGTGTCATGGAGCTGTAACATTGCGACTGTCAATTCCTTGTCCTTCAAAGATGAAGGATAGAAGGATTGCTTACAGCTCATGGTCAGAACAGTGCGCAATCACATGACCAGAGAACACCCTAGCTGGTAGGGATGAGGATCACCCAGTGGCTAGATTGGATTCCTCATAAAATGCTGCTCTAACCCACCTTGAAGAACAATGAGTTGCAGACAACAACAAAGATGGCAGGTGCTGTTAGGATTGGGTTGGACACAAATTGTGCAAGTTTGTTGCAGTAGTAGTTGTGGTGCTATGATAGTGGTGCAATGGCTGATGGGTTTGCAGGGTCCGCAGTGAGTTAGCAGCGCCAGCATGGCAAGCTTGGAAGATACTGATCTGTTTGAGGTAAACAACCATGGCTATCTTTGTCGTCTACAACCGACTCTGAGAAGCCAGCTGGGTTTGATGGATGCAAAAGGAGAATGCTCAAGCAGGTAGCCCAGCACCAAGCCTTGATGACATCCACTTGACATTTGAATTTAACATTCGATTCGAGTGAATTTGTGTGAGTGGTAATTTTGTTGTGAAATTGGCATGCAAAGCTCCATTTCGACAGCTCGAATGCCTCAGTGGGCCAGCATTAAAAATCCCTGCAATTTCTTGGTGGACATATTCGCTACAGCACACCGAGTCGCACAGTCTAAACCATTGCACAGTTGAAGGCTGCAAAAGCTGTATCTTCTCTGGATGACCAAAGCTTCCAAGGAAGACCAGCAATCCCATTAGCACTAGCCCTTCCTATTTCACTACCTGCTTCACAGCATTATCTAGCATTTTTCCTGCCTTCTTCCATCTACCCAGAATTCCTCCCACTTCAATAGAGAATGTAGTAAGAAACAATTGCCCAAACTTACTTGCAACCCGTTGACTGCTCTCAAAATACCAGCATTGCACACCTGAGGTGCGGGTTTGAAGACAAAGCAGGCTAATTTTCTTTCATGAGAGAACTGGGGAAGCAGGGCAACAAATACATATGTGATTCCAAATTCACCTTCTCAAAAGTTAGGGTTGGAAGAAAAAGAAGTCTAAAATCATCTTCAAAAGAAAATTGGGGGAGCATCACTATAAGTTAAACACTAGTACAAACTCACCTTCTCCACAGTTATGATCCGTCCCTCAAGAGTTGAGCGGTTGAGATATTTTATGCAGCGGTCAGCATCCTCAGCAGTCTCCATTGTGACAAACCCAAACCCTCTTGATTCTCGTGTGCGTGGATCCACAACAAGTCGGCACTCTGTCACCTGCACACCATCAAAATAAACATTAACATTCATTTGATTCACAATTAACACTTCCATTTCTCTACAACTTTGAAGTATCCAAAGTCAGCTGCTGTGCACATAAAGTATACCAAAGAAAGGTTTTAAATAGAGGCCACAACAAAATACACTAGGGGTCACAATACTAATCCAGAGCCAGCAACTACAAAACTTGGTCAGACTCAGTAAATTGCCATAAGTACAAGGTTCACACAACTGAACACTTGAGCTACCCAAAAACACCTGGTCTGGTGCAAAACTTCAAAGAGAAATTCCACCAAGAACCCTATTGTGATCTAAAACACGATTTTTGCAACACATCAGATAGAAATACCTTGCCCTCCCTTGAAAAGAGATCCTCCAAATCCTTTTCTGTCACACGGGTAGACAGACCGGTGACATACAAATTGTTTCCTGGATTGAGTGCCTCTTCTCTTGAGACAGTATTATCCCTGTTCCCCCTCACACCCAAAGGGGGCGAAAAAAGGTTAACTGCCTGACACATGCTTGGATGAGTTCATACAGAGCTAAGTCCAGGTGAAGTTAGAAAGTATGCCAGTCCACATCAGTATGCTAATTCCAATGCAGCAACAAATCATCTGTTGTGACAGTTAAAAAGCCATTCCCTCATCTCTTCTAACTAACAGAGATAACTTAGATTGACCTTAAGAGAACAGATAGAAACACTTTGTTGAAGAAGAAAGACCAGAAAAATGATCAGACCTTCTTGGAGGTGTCCGTGACCGAGATCGACCTCGAGATGCACGCCTTGGTGATGGTGAATCAGAGTACCTGCACAAAAAAAGATGTATACATATCCTGTTACCTATTTGAAGCTCCTGATTACGAAAAAAAATTACTTTCAGCCCATGCCAACATATCACAAAATGCCATGTCAACTAGGGCAGTGAGCCTGAACTGACCTGCTGCTGCGCCGAGGAGACTCTGCCTGCTCCACACATGCATTCAATGAAACCCACATGACTATGTGGTTAGTCATAGCACCGACTAGATTCTACAATTCTTATCTAGGATATGGCCAGTTCACACCCTGCTTTCATGTCAATCTTGAGATGAATTCGTTCCGCTCCTACTTAGTTCTGTCTCAGTGTTTGTAAGGCATGAAATAGGGGGAACTTTAAGGTGGATGAGATCAAGGCATTCTTTTTAATCTCAAAGAAGCTGCCAGAATGTGCTGTCAAAATGAAATAAAATACATCAAGTCCATGCTGGGAGCAGACTCCACAACTGGTTTTTAATCGACCTGCGCATATATGAGCTCTTGGAAACAGGCAAACTGCAGCTTTTTCAATACTAACATAAAGTAAATCATATATCCAAATAGCAAGTTTGACAAAATCACGAAATAGTGCAAGGGAATAAAACCGATTGACAGCAATATGAACGCTGCGGAGATCTACAAAAGCCTTAATCTCTTCCAGGAAATACACATGCGCAAATCACAAAGCTTATTTCTCACCCAAAAAACAAGAGTAAACTTAAGCGGCTGCGGAGCAAAACTGAAAGGTAGAATAATCACGCCCACACTAGCTACACAACACAGGAGACTCATGAACCACAAAAAATACTCTTAAAAAACAAAGAGCGCTCCAAAAGGAAAGAGAAGCTTCAACACTGAAAAGCTTCCCCTGTCCTCAACAACAACAACAAAAATAAAAAAACTAAAAGAACAAACAGGCAGAAAGGAAAAAAAACAACCGATGTCAAGCAAAACACGGAAAAATACTTCATTGAAAAAATAGCAACCTGATAATGGACAGCATCAGGAAAATAGAAAACAAAAATGCTCTCCAAATCGTTTGAAAAGGCAACAAGGGGCTCTATTACAAAAACCTTGGAGAACACGAAGGGCTTCATCAACAAGAACAAAACCGAATTTTCACAAAAAGCCAAAAAAGGAAAAAAAAAAAAAGAAATCAGAAAAAAAAGGCTTACCATGACGATGAGATGCTGCAGATCCGGAAAATTAACAGAAGAATTCGCTTCGATTCCGATCCGCGTCCGATGCAACAAAAACTCGCAATATGGAAACACAACGAAGGAAGCGAACGCCGGCGCAAAGAAGTGAATGTGCAGCAGCGGCCTCCTCACGGGGGAAGAAGACGGTAACCGGATGCCAGCCGGTCACAACCCCGGTACAGTCCCCACGCGCTCGCGGCTAACGACCGCCTAACACCGGTGGACAGTTTAGATACGCTACGATTGGAGGGTTCACAAATTTCCGTACCAGTCAATCGGAGAACCCAACCGGAACCGTTGGATGGAGTGAGTTTGCGCCTATCACCGCCGTTGGACTCGGTAACCCGCAGAGAGAATACTTAACCACGGTTTAAGAACCTCAAAAACACCCAAGACAGAATAAAGGATACATACCAGACGTACTACTACACTTCCTTTTCATGTTCTCTGGATTTAACCAGAGTCTATGGCTTCAAGCTATTCATTTATCAATGTTGTGGATCTAAAATAGCGTCCCCAGACGTGCTCAGTATAGGACCCTGCACATTAAAATTGGATGAAGAAAAGTCAAAACATGCCTGTTTAGCTCAGCATATTATGCTCACAGTTTGCTCGCCCAGGTTTGCTGAGGCTGGTGAAAGGCACAGCAAACCTAATAGAGAAGAGTGTAATATATATGATCTGACTGCTGATCCATGTTTTTCTAATTGGTCAATCATAATGATTCGTCAAGGTAGTTTGCCATTAGTAGTGTCTCCCACGTATTTGGAGGCTTAGTTTCTGTTTGATGGGTTGCGAAAAAGTAAATAACTAAACTTGGATGCAATGAAATATTTTTGCAGGGCTACTTAGTGAGCAGTGAGCACTGCTGGGGATGCTCTAATAACTCCACCAGTGGACAGGTACAGCAAATTTTGAACGAAGAAAAGTCAAAACATGCCAGTTTGGCTCAACAACATGGTTTCAGTTCAGTATTTTTTTTTGCATAGGATGCTCAGGTTGGCGAAAGGTACAGCTAAGCCTAACATGTGCTTTTGATTACCTTGATGGTTTGATTGGTCCGGGTGGGTTACCATAGTAGAGACGGTCTCTGACACTTTGCCGTCTCAGTTTTGTGGGTCAGGTTGGGAAAAAGTAAATAATTCATCTTGGATGTGAGAAATATTGTTGGAGGCCCAAATACTCAGCATGCGGTGAGGCTACTGCAATTAGGCTACTTCACTCCTTTCTTCACATACTACTTGACTAGTTTGAACCCCGTGCCTAATGCACAGGTTTGTGTGCATTTGACGGTACATATTACAAAATTACAATTACAAACTACATTTTCAAAACCTCTTTATATATGACATTCCGCATGCATCTATTGGGACCCTGGCTGTTGAAAATCTTGATGTTTGCACTACTTGTGACCCATGAAATAGCAACATACAGTTGACCATGGGAATAGACCGGAGACAGCAAATATACCCCAATGTTGTTGAATGTTTGACCTTGACTCTTGTTGATTGTGATCGCAAATGCCACTCGAACTGGAAATTGATGACAACGCAAAACAAATGGCCAATCAGTCCCAGAGGGGGACATGATGATGCAAGGTATGAACACACATTTGTCGACATTGTATCCTGTGATGATTTCCATTTCAATGACACGCTGACCCAATCTTTTGATAATCAACCTCGTACCATTGCATAATCCTATTGATTGATTGAGATTACATAACAAAAGGATTGGCACACCCACTTTGAGTTCCAGTTCATGATTTGCGATACCGTTGAATTACAAAGTGTTTAGAAATTCCACCGGATACAATGAATCCATTGAAACTCCGGCAGCAACACTTGCACCTTCTTCTGTTGGAGTCAAAGAATTTACACTCAGGTACATGTGCGATTCTAAAATTGCATTGTTAACTTCATCAACGTCAATATTTTTGGGGGCTAGAATGATGTGTTGCATAAGATACATGGCATCTCCAGAGTGGCACCAGTGATCCGGATAGATGGTTCGGATTAATCCTCTTAAACTGCAATCTTCTACTGGTAGCCTCATATGGGATGGAATCTTGATCCAGTCTGGATCGACAACTTCTTCTTCTGCAATGGCAGGAAGATTACCGTCTCCAACATTCAACACCCATTCGGCAAACTCTCGTTGCTCTTCAAAATTGGTTGCCATGACTCGCATGTTGATATGCAGATGAAGAATTGTAACATGTTGCCAAAGATGCGATCGAAGCAAGGAAGCACTGACAATGTCTTCTCGTTCCCCCTTGGGAACAACAGGCAAGATTTGTCAAAAATCCCCACCAAGGAGCACGTTTTCCCACCAAAGATTTTCCCGATTACTTGTGCGTCATCCAATTACATCAAATCACGCAGGGTGCGATCAACAGCTTCGAAAGCTTGGCAATGCATCATTGGTGCCTCATCCCAAATGATCATATCAACTTTACACACCAACTCAGCCACTTTCATCTATTGTGTGATGTTGCAAGTTGACTCATCATGCAAATCAATTGGAATCTTAAATCTTGAATGAGCAGTTCTACTGCCCAAAAACAACAAAGATGCAATTCCTGATGAGGCAACTACAAGCACGATTTTTCCTTGCCCTCGTAGACGGGACAGAAGTGTTATTCAAACAAATGTTTTAACGGTTCCACCCCTGCCATACACAAAGAATAGTTTGCCCTCTTTGTTTGTCATGGCATTCAAAATAGTTTCGTATGCGTTGCACTAATCGTCATTGAGCCTATCTTCTGTATTGTCTGCATCTGCGGTCAATGAATGCCGATCATAAGCCAACTCTTCTTCAACCAATCGGTTTCCTTCATGAACAAAAAGGATGTAATTAAACTTGGGAAGCGTTGGAAAATCTTCCAAGTGGTGCCCATTATGCATGAGAACCTGATCGATCTCATACAATGCACGATCCTTTAGCGCATCTTTAGAAAGCATAATAGTTGGATCAACACGCTCGCAACATGTCATTGCTTCAATGTCATTGCTCAAAGACTCCCAATGTGCATCCCATAGCTATCTAGGATTCGTGACTTCACAAAACATCAACATGGAGGTGAACATGTCACGTAGCTGTCATCCCGAGGCCCAAACACCGACTTCTTCCAAGGCTTGATCCCATTCATTGTCGTTTGCAATCAAACCCATCGCAATGCATGCATTTTTTAATGTGTCGTGCTCTCTGCCATCCACTATCCACAAATGCTCGTAGGATGTGGCACCTTTGACGCAGTTCAACAACATCGCAAATAATAACGTTCACCCGATGTCGGGTGTGCATAATACATGCGACCAATGGCAAAGCCTCTCTTGCGCAATGTCCATTGCTTCAACTTTCGATTCCACACCCATTACTGAGGGAATTGATCAAACGTAAAGCTTCGTGCAACTTTCAATTCTTGGTTTGTTTTGAACCATTCTGTGACCATCGTTCTGGAAATGGCTGACTGTGTTGCCACTTCCTGCATATCATCATCATCGTCAAATAACACCATTTGCATATTAGGCAAATGGTATTGCAGACGCTCAACGATAGGAAACTGCTCATGCATATCAAACTTGAAGATGCACCACACTGTTTCCGATGCAAATACATAGCGACAATCGAGATTTTTTTAATTTCATCAATTTTGACCATATTCCTTTCGGTGGCATTGTCGCTCTGGCGGTAGATCTCAATAGTTGCACGATCATGTCCTTTATATACGTACTTGAATAGATACTTGACTGCACGAATATTGTTACAGACCTCAACGTTGATGTGCGCATCATATTTCGTCAATAAATAGACATTGTGCGGTACCACCCAACAATTGTCCAATTCAATGCCATGAACCAAAACTATGTGCCCCGTATTTCTACGCCGATAAATAGGGTATCCGTTTACATTCGTCATCGTCTCGGATTCGAACTTGCATGGGTATTACTTTTTGCATTTGCCTTCTTCCATGCACGGGGCATTTGGAAACGTAGCTCCACATGGACCATGCATCATGCATCTGGCAACCGTCTCGTGGGCCAACTTGTTTGTTTCTGAATTCGGAAGTTCAGCATTGATCATGCGGTCTACATCTTCGACCGTGTGTGGCTTGTAGTCTTCGGTAAAAAAGATGAGAATTCATGCTTTTAAAATTCAATGACATAGATTCTTGCAATCATGCATCCCATAATATGTTTTTGTGAATGTCATTGATCAACTCTTTCAGCTTGATTTTGAACACTCGGGTTACCAAATCCGATCAATCCTAAGGTTGTTGTCCGAGTAGCAATGTTCTCTTGATTTCAAGCCATTGGGGATTGCAAGTGAATGTAACAAACGCATCCAGGCAGCTGGCCCATCTCTAGATTGTCGTGGCATCTTGATAATTCTAAACCATGTGACATGGACCTACTGTGAAAAAAGATGGCAAAATGATCCTTTGTCCAATGGCAGCAACGTTATTGTCACCTGCAATGATGGCATCTTAAAGGCCTTGATAAAGATCTGCACGAAGTTTTTTTTTATTCAGGCACAGATATTTCAAGCGATTTTGTTCGATAGCCACATAAGCATCAACAATGTATTGATGCCTTAATCGGTCACCCCGAAGCAATGCAATGCCATCAGTGTTTCGATGTTGAAGTCGATAACCATAAAATTCGGCCATTATCACATTGCAATGTTTTCTTTGAAGTATAAATTCTTCCACATGGTCTTCATCCAAATCTGCATCAGCAACAACACCATTGAACGGAATATTCGGATGTCATCCATCCTCACCGTAAGGAAATAACAACAGATAATGTAGAACCATGTATCCCACATGTAGTTCGAAAATATGCTGAAACAGGTCAGCTTGCTGAGCAATGACGACATCACATCTGTCTACAACCTTAGAACCATCTCCTACCATCAATGCAGCGACTTCATCGACCGTCGGCACATTGTATCGGCGAGCATCCTTTGTTCAAAAGGCAATGAGACGCAATTTCAGATCCATGGGAACACCTTCTATTGCCATCATATCCCTTACCATTTTGAACATTTTGACATAGGGATTGATATTGTACATCATGGTCAACAACCGATCCAACGTCATTGGATCAAGCGAAAGCATAACGGCATGGCGGTTTTGATGTTCATGTTTCGTATCATGAATGTACAGCTGTGCAAATTGTGGCCGTTATCCTTCGGCAAGACATAGGGATCCGATTTTGTGATAAAGTTCAGCTTGAATGCGAAAGGAGTACGGTCCAGGGCCTCATGTTACTGACTCATCAACTTTGGCACTGAACGAATTGAATGCCAACATCGAATTGTACATGCGAATCTGATCTTGAAATTTGACGGCATTGTTCTTTTTACTGGTTAAAAAAACTTCCAGCTTTTGTGGTGTTGCAAGAAGATTCGGCAACAGCACTTTGCCATTCTCACAACATAGAGAAAATTATGGGTTGTTGTTTGTTGACTTTGTCGATTGTTCTTTAATCCACATTTTCGCATTGCAGAATCCACATATTGTGTCCATTTTTCCACAATCCCATCGTCCCAGGGTTGACGCATCTTCGTCTCCAAACAATTATAATGCGTCATTGCGAAGAGAAGGTTGTTCATGTTGCTGAGCACGCTATTTTCTCTATAGGCGATTGCAACGTTCATGTGTAGATTTTGACGTGCCTTGATTGAATTTTGTTGGAACATCAATATGTGGAACATGATTTTCCAAAGAATCAGTTTGCTCGTCATTCCGTTGAGCTTCTAGGTGCTATTGAAGGGCCGTCAAAGCAGCCAAAGCACTACCATGTTACGTAATGAGTGCACGCATATGTTCTTGTATGTCTTCGGGCATCTTGGGGCGAGGGGTTTCTCCTGCACTCTTCTTTGCTGGTGTTCGAAGGAAATGAAAGTCCATGGCTTATTAATTTGTACTTTGTACACATGCACCCACACACACACATCCGTCAACAACTCCATTTATGACTCCCTTTTCTTGAAATCTATAATGGATTGAAAGAAAATATACAAACCTCAAAGCAAAATTTGTAGCTTTCACAAACCACAATTAACTTTGCCACTAAACCACTAAACATGATGAATAAGTGGTTGAGGGCTATTTTAAGTGGTAGGTAAAGCCCACAAATGGGGTCATTACCAGAATAAGGTGCCTACCAACCTTAGCTGAGGGTAGTGCCGAATTCTGGTAATGCCTTTGTCTGAAGGCCTTACCATATGTAATGACCTTAAGGCACCTGCCCAAAGCAACAGCCAAGGGTAGCGTTGGACTCTAGTAACGCCCCTGTTTGAGGGCCTTGTTATGTGTAACGACCACTTAAAGATTTGCAAAGACCGTCCATCATGCTTTGTGGAAGTGGCACTGTGGGGGGAGGTTGAATGTTCAGCAATGACCCTTCAATTTGAATGGCCATATAATCAAATCTCCCACAACCAAAACAACACAACAAAATGCAAACAGAAGTGGGCGACAGGATTTAATAACATAACATTAGTAATGATTCAACAAAGCAAAGCCAATGCACAATTCCTCATTAACGTTTAGTAAAGAAATCAGATGCACCAAAATGCCAATCAACAATACCTTAACGATAAACTATAATGCAAAACTGAAAAGCCATGCAACATTGTGGGGGATACAAATCATGTATGTTAAAATTGAGGTTTTCTGGTGTGGATTCTTGTTCTACTATGAAGATTCTTTAAACACCCTTCCATATTTTTTGGGTTACAAACTGTAACAATGTATACAAATCTAGATTTTTTAAATTAATTTTTTTCCAAATTATGGCTATTGAAAATCTGAAAAAGCACTTGATTTCTAGTGGCAATATATATATATATATATAGTCAGCAAGGAAAATGGGCTACTCTAATTTATCTAATTTATCCATGCATCATCCCACTAACTAACGTTCTAGACCAAAAAGTGGCAAATTGAGGCTAAACCTACATGGCACTTGTTTTGGAGGGAAAATTAATTGGTTTGGACCCAAAAATAGTCGTTAAAGGAGAGCTCCTGATTTGGACAACCAAGAATCAGGCTAGGGATTAAGGTATAGTCCAACTCAAGGATTCAATTTGCTTCAAATCAGTCCAAATTTATTCCTAGGAAATTGGATCCTGGAACCTGGTCTAAAGTGGGCCTTATTGTCAAGGAATTAAAAATGTTTAGAAATTTTTTTTGATAACCCAAACTCTTCACCTAAATTCTTGAATAGACACCAAAAAAAAAAAAAAAAAA
>Ga0209611_10002377_pt1 | contig 33052 bp, 24 predicted proteins | sample S1TSphgellanicum_3_FD_187693 | JGI IMG/M metagenome (GOLD analysis project Ga0209611, IMG submission 187693) | Host-associated microbial communities from peat moss isolated from Minnesota, USA - S1T2_Fc - Sphagnum magellanicum MG (SPAdes) (version 2) | ecosystem: Host-associated > Plants > Peat... | reverse complement strand
AACTATCTCACACACACTCTCTCTCTCTCATATATAGGGATATATAACTCTGTCTCTCTGTGTTTGTCCATTTGCTTTTTTCAGATAATTAATAAAATTTTACACAATTCTTCACTCCTTTCTTTAGAACATGGAGATTCGCCCCTGCCATGCAAATGTGTGCCATTTGAAAATTTGTGGAAAGAAAAACATGCTTTTGATGCGGTATCTTAATTTAAATCAAAAGACCCAGATTCTAGTTTGGAAAAATGCATGTCATTTTATCTTAGTTTGCACTGCAAAAAAAAGTTGAATTTGAAATGAAACATACATCCCACTTTGTATAAGTTGTCAACCCCTGCCCCCAATCCCCTGCCTCTCCCCAAAACAGAAAAGAAGAAGAAGAAAAAATGGGTGCACATTTTGCATGCCACTTTACACCTTAGTTTACAACCATAAAAGGATTGGCTTTGAATTTGGAAAATTTGCATCCCACTTCATCTTAGTTAATTAGATGTGCTAACTAACTTCATCGCCGTAGATTAAAAAGGGTCCGATTTTGTGCTGCTCCCCAGACATGACAATTGTAAACCAAACAGGAACTGTAATAAGAATCTGGAATTTGCTATTAGAACATGAGTTTACACACAATAACCTGCGACTTTCTTTTCATTAGTGGCCTAAGACTTAGCACAAGGTACCAACTACCAACAACTTTCTTTTCATTAGTGGCCTAAGACTTAGCACAAGGTACCAACTACCAACGGAAGCTCGTATTGGCCTAATGATTCTGTAAACCTATAGGTTAATGGATGAAAATAATATCTCCTCATGGATGAAAAGAGGTTCTCCATTCTCACTATGATCAGTTATGCCTGGTTACCAGCTCAATATTCTCAGCATTCTAACACCTCAACTATTCCCAGTAACTGACAACCTATCCCCCCGGGTGGTACCTAGTTCATTTGCAAAGAATCATTACGAGTTGTAACATTGGAATTATGAGCAGTTTGGAAGAAGATGGGTTCTTTGCACCCTTTGGGTTCCTTGTTCCTTTGTCCAGGCCAAAGTGAACGAGCACCCCACCAGTGCACTATCCCAAACTGATAGATGGTGTATGGACAGGAAACACTTGTTCATGTTATTCCTGTCCCATAGCTAACCAAAGTGGTTAAGTTAGCTATGTACTAATTGCTACGCATCCACATGCACCTGCCTAGGTACCTTGTCTAGGGTTTAGGTCATACCTAGTTTCATACCTACATAGTAACCACTTACATTCCTTATCTGCTTACCCATGGGAAAGAAACTAGGAATTCAAAATAGAGTTGTTTGCGCAAGGGGGGGAGGTTCTTGTACTCGTGTACTTTTCCTAAGGTTCAAAAACACTTGAGGGTGTGAGTGTCATGCTATGCCATCGGGTGCCCTTCCCTCAGGAGAATGCACTTGTATGGGAGCCTCCCCTACAACTCAATCCCTTCCCCCATACTCCATGTTGTATATCAGCAAATATAGTTGGGAACTTACTCTAGAAGAAGACACTTTGTAAGTGGGAGACATGTGATACTTATTAGGGCTGTAATTTATTACTACGGTTATGAACCAGCCTTGGTGGGTTTCGGGTTTTATAGGTTCTAAAATTTGAAAATTCATTCCAAAACTAGAACCATAACCTCAAGTCAGCCAAAAACTCAAGTCAGAACCAGGAACTGTCCTCTGGTTAAAACTGGACTTGGAACCAGCCCCGAAACCTGTTTTTATTCGTGTTGAGATTTTTCTCTCTTTTTTTTTCCTTTTTCTTTTCAATTTTTAATTAATTAATTAAGTTATTCCTGTGGTTAGTAATGTTGTTTAGTTTGAGAATTTTTTTTTAAGGGCTTTGAATAATAATAGCAACATGTTTTTTGAATAATAATTTGAGGGTGGTGTGGGGGTGGCATTAAACATGTAGTTCTTACTTCTGGAACATGTCTCAAATATGCAGTTTTTTTTTATAAACTATTTTTTCAAGTTTTAATCATGTAGTCAATATATAGGTGGTCACATTTTATTGGTGGTATAGTGATAATAATTAGAAAAAAATTTCAGTTTTGAGTTAGGTGTAGGCGGGTAAAACTAGATTGAACTTGGAGACAGACCCACCTAAGAAATTTTTAAATAAAAGAAACTGGGAACCAAGGGTCTTGAAATGTGAAAAAATGGGTCCAAACCTGAACTGAAAGTTCTATCATAAATTTTTTAAAAAAATCCTTGAACCAGCAGAACCACGGGGTTCTTTCAATATATACATATATTTATTAAAGTTGAAACTGGAACTGAAGGTTTGCTTGAAAAGTAAGAACCGGCCGACACCGGTATGAACTACCTAAGACATACATAATTTCATACCAAAATGAGTAACAATGTTAGTAGGACATAAGATAACTCTTGTTTTCTTTATCCAAATTCACTAGGAAATTATCTCTCCAGGGAGGTTGCTGGCCATTTTCACTTTGAAATTCTCTCTCCAGGTTACTTCATTCAGACCAGTAGCCCCACCCCCGCACCCACCTCCATCCTTCGTATCTGAGAACGAACGAGAGGGGAAAAAGAATCACAACTACCCTATTTGAGAGAGTCAAATCTGGGCTTTTGGCCTTAATGTTTAGCGGCTCTGAATGTACGACTTGCCTTTGCTTTGCTTTGTGACAGATCTGCTACACATGCAGTCTTTTTTTTTGTACTTAAAAAAGATGGGTTTTCTTCGAACTTCCACAGAGACATAATACTTACATGTTGGAAACGGACAGTTTACAAACAAGTAGAATAGGACAATTTGCAGCATTTGGCCTTCCATTTGCTGGCCTCCAAACATTCGACCTCTCCTACTTATAATCCCCCTAAATTACGACCAGTTTGGCCCCCCCCAAAAAATAGTGGGACACAACACTGGATTCCCGAGAAATACAAATCCCCAAAAAAAAGGCCTAATAATGTGGGACCCCAAAACAAAACCAAAAAAAAAAGCATGGTTTTGGAGCTCTTTAATCAAATTAATAATTTGTGGGCCAGCAGCTTCCGAAGAAACTGAACCAATCTTCTTCCCTTGAAACCTGGGGGTATCTGGATTTTTTTTTTTAAAAACTCACAAAAGATTCAAAAGCCCATCACCATCTTCTGTCTGAATTTCTCATTCCTTTTCCATCAATGCACAATTGCCTTCTTCTTCCCCCCGCCCCCACCTTTAGAACAGCCAACAAAAATAAAAATAAAAATGGGTTTCATAGTACGATCACCAAGAAGCTGCAGAAGATCTTCCCAACATGATCTAACAAAAGTATTCACATTCTCCTCTTACTTTCTCTCTCTCTCTCTCTCTCACTCAAAGACGATCATGGTAATAACTCCAAAAATGAATAGTTCTGTTGTGCGAATAGTTCTGTGAGGCTGCTGAAGTTGTTGGCTCTGCTCAGAAGGAAGAGCCTGGGAACACATTTGAATAGGATTTGGGCATAAAATTTTGGCTGGAACTTGACCCAATGTGTGAGTGACATTCAGAGTACTATGTGTGCATATGATGGATGGATGAATGGATGGACATGTTCCATCGAAGTGCATGCCTTTAGATGAGAAGCTTAGATCCAACAAGGGAAGTTTTTCATTTGAAGTTTGAACCTGCCATAAAGGACATAGTCATTACCGATTACTTAAGCCCATATACATTACGGTGTAATTTTTTTTGGTTGTAAGCTTTGGTTGAAGGCCAAATTTTGACCGGCTACTTTTGGCATGTCTCCAAGGACTAATTTGTTTTTGTTGAAGCCCTAAAGTTCATGGTAACCAATTTTGGTTCGAGGCCAAACTTTGAGCGGCCATTTTTGGCAACTCTCCAAGGCCTAATTTGTTTGTTAAAGCCCTATAGGTTGGGGCAATCAATTTTGGTTGAAGGCCAAACTTTGACTGGCGATTTTGGGCAACTCCCCAATGCCCAATTTGTTTGTTTAAGCCCTACATGTTCGGGCAATCAATTTTGGTTGTAGGCCAAACTTTGGGCTTGTTGATTTTGGGCAACTCCTCTAGGCCTAATTTGTTTGTTAAAGCCCTACAGGTTAGGGCAGCCAATTTTGGTTGCAGGCCAAACTTTTGACTGGCTATTTTGGGCAGCTCCTCTTGGCCTAATTTGTCTCTTTGAACCCTAAAGGTTAGGGCATGCCAAAACTTTGATCAGCCATTTTGGGCAGCTCCCTAGGCCTAATTTGTTTCTTTCAGCCCTGAAGGTTAGGGCAACCGATTTATTTTGGTTGCAAGTTAACCTTTGACATGCCATTTTGGGCATCTCCTCTAGGCCTGGTTTGTTTGTTTGTCTAAGCCCTAAGGGCAACCAATTTTGGTTGTAGGCTAAACTTTGACTGGCCATTTTGGGCAGCTCCTCTATGCCTAATTTGTTTGTTTAGGCCCTAAATGTTAGGAAAACCAAAAATTTAAAAGCCATTTGGGGCAGCTCCTCAAGGCTTTTGAGCGAGGTGAAAAAATTATTTGCAAGTTAGGCTGTCAAATAAGTCCCCCTCAAAAGGTCTAGTTAGCTAGACTTGGTGCAAGTGCCTTGACAAGCCTCTAGTTCTGGTTGGTTCTAACCTGTTCTAACAGTCTTATGAAGAAGACTCCTCATACCCTTTCACTCCCGCACCCACCGGCCACTCCCATTCTCAAAGGGAAAATTAACTAGTAGCATACAAAGTTCAACATTTCAATGTCAAATAATCATCTTATTTTGAAGATTTCATGTTTAATACAAAATATTTCAGAATATTTTTTAAATATTTTTTTTTCTTTCATAATTTTTTTTCGTTGAAACTGAATATTTTGTGAGAATTTCAACATTTCTGAAAATATTGCTGTAATCTTCAACAATTCATCATTTTCTGTACCCGTCACTCTTGTTCAAGGTTTAATAATAATCCCATTAAATATCCTCCGTGTCTCTGTGTCGGGCATTGCATTTTTTGAAATTACAAAATGTAATTTCTTGCCATACGAGCGAGAGTTTTATTGTTTCTTACTGTACGAGGAGGAGCCCGAGGGCCCACCGTACTGGCCTGACTCGGTTATTACACACAAGTGTTGGTCTGATGCCAGGGACATTTAACCTACACAAAATGGAGCAACCAACCGAAGCTGAAACAAAATTGTAGACTACCCATCTCAAACCAAAATCTAAAGGCACATTCACACTTGGGTGTTAGTAACTCTAGTGTTGAGTCCCCTAACACCATGCTAGTCATTTAGGACTTACACTTGCATACCATGAACATCTTTTTGTTATAAGCTACCCCATTCACTTAACATCGAGCTATCACCCATTTAACATTGGGTGCCACCTAGGATGCCACCTAGATTTTCATTTAACACTGACTTAACATCAGGTGTGAATGCACCTTTAGATAGAAAATGAAGTGAGGATTGCCCAGCAAGGTTTAGGAACCAATATCTACCCCCTAAACCAGTGTTTTTCTATTATTGGCGAATTTTCGTCAAAATTCGTCCTGAAAAATGTGATTTCTACTTTCATATCTGGCATGTAGTCAGAATGGGCTAAATTAGTTTCTGGATGGTCGCCACCTTGGCTACATCACAAAATCTTTTTTTTTTATAAGAAAAAACCCTGCCCTAAACTGCCAATGTATTCCTGCCACAAGGTAATTACATTGAGTACTTTTGTTTTAATTTTGAAACTGTCAAAAGTTTCAGAAATTTCAAAAAAAACAAAACACAAAAAAAACACTGTCAAACCCTTATTTTCAAATCAGATAATTATTTCAGCCAACAAAAGTGCAGATCAAGTACAGACTATTATAGACAGTAGTGAGATTAAGCTCAACCCAACAATTCAAGGGGCGACTTCGAGAAAACCTGTTAAAACGACCGAGTAAAACCTAGGGGCACCCAAGTCCCATGGTGTCGCTTATGGTTGCTAGGAATGGTATCATGACTTACATGCCACAATTCCCGGATGTTTGCGGCTTATAGAAAGTGCCACTTGGTATGGAGAAGAAGGAATCAGAACCATATAATCATTCATTCATTCATAGTTGGTACCAATCTCGTTTCCCATTGAACAAAGGGGTACACGGAAAGTACTCAAAGAAATTGAGTAGAGTATTTTGAAGGGCTCTTCATTTATACTTCTTATGCTTCCTCACAAATAGAGTGACCTCTTGTAGGTGTAAGGTGTGCCTCTTTGCTCCTATAGCATTGTCAACTATGTAGATTTAGGTTTAGGATAATGTTTGCCTTATGCTTTTAGAATGGGCAAGGTCCATACTTTGTTGGGGGGACATTCCCCAAATGTGGGGCCTCCGGACTCAACTACCACCTTGTCCTAAGCCCTTTATTTGGGGGAATGCCCCCACCCTGGGATCTTACCCATAACAGAACCTTATCTCTCCATGAGGAAAAAAGAAAATGAATTTTTTTTTAAAAAATTGAATTATACCCAACAACAATGGTTTTCATTTTTTAAAAGTTTCACCCACGTTCATCACATAACTTGAAATCATTCCGTTGAATTTCCATCCAAATTTTAAACACTCCGTGTCCATGGGATGTTTTCAAGCAAAGGGGTGCAATTTTTTTCACATTTAGGACGCCATGTTTGGGGTCAGGATTTATTGTGGGTGGCTTTTTGCTTGGATTGTGGAAGGATTCTCCTCTACAGGAGAGAGAGAGACGGAAAATACAAACAGAAAGTGCCGAACTAAAAGAATCAGGAATCTGAAGCAAGCAAGTGCATCATAGGGAAGAAGGAAAAAAAAGAGTTAAGAGATTGCTTTAGGAATTATATAATCCTTTTTGATTGTCTGGGATTGTGGCAACCCGATGCATTGTCTACATTCTTTCCCCGTGCATGAATGTTTTCCTTTGTGCATATGTGGACATGTTTTGGTTTAGAGTATAGAGATATGGGGGGGGGGGGGTGGGGAGGTAGTGGGACAGCTGAGTGTAATGGGGGCCACCTTGGGGAATGTAGTGTAAGTGTATATGTAGGAACTAATAACCAAGTTTTTATTTGTTTTCTTTAATGTAATCAACATTTTTTTGTCAATTCTTGAAAATCATTTTAAATTAACTGCAAGTTTTGAGAAGATGTTCAATCAACTTGGCAGATTTTGACCTTAGGTTTTCAGGGTTCGAAAACCCTAAACCCTAATCTGTAAAAGATGCCCAGGGCAACCCAAAACGCATACTTCTCCAACCGATCAGCTGTGAAACTGTAAAAACCCAGTCTGCTTCTTTTAGTGTATTTGGAGGTCACGTTGTAGCACACACAATTTTACATCCACCAAGAGGCGAACATTTTGAAAAGCAAAATGCCCAAGCCCACTCCCAGGGAAATGGGTTTTTATGTTCAGTAAAGCCCTTGCCAGTGGAATTTATAGCAATTTGGTCCATCATCTCCAACTCATCATCAAGCCTTTATTCTAAAGACCCCAGTTGCGGGCCTTACCAAGCATAAACAAACCACCTCCATCAGTTAAGACACTTGCACCAAGTCTAGTTAGGCCTTTTGGGGAGGTTTTACATTGAAAGTCAAGTCACACTTTTTTTTTCCCCAAGCTTAGAAGCCTAGAGAAGCTGCCCAAAATGGGCCATTGTGACCTTTGGCAAGGTTAAGTTAGTTTGCAAACAAAAGGTGGGATTTCTAACTAACTTCGCATCATATTCGAACACCCATATCAAAACACTCCACAGATTCCACAACCATATCGAAACACTGTACATTGTGTATATCTACACACTCAATTACACCCCCCGCCCCGCTCCACCCCCCAAGAAGAGGAGAGGATATGGGTTTTTTATAATAAAAAATTAACCATTCAAGCAAAATATGCTATGTGGGTCCCCTCCCATATTCACCTGTAATATGTGATCATCTCTAACAAAATGGATGAAAAGAGGAAGGGCACCGGACGGACACTAGGGGATCAAGATGAGTTCCCTCCATTCTGATTGAATCGTAAGGCTGATGTATTCCTGTTAGAACATCCCTAGCTGCAGTATACGACCCTGCAAAACATTTCTCAGATCCAAGTTTGGTTATTTACTTTTTCTGCAACCCCACCCGTAAAACTGAAACTGTGACTTGCAGATAGGTAGGGGACTACTAATAGCAAACCACCTGGACCAATCATTATGGTTGGCTGATTAGAAACAGGGAGCACCAGGCAGATCATATTTATTACGTCGTTTTCTGGCAGCTGCTCCCGCAGCTCTGCTGCACCTTTTACTAGCCTCCGAAAACTGTGTAATTATGTTGGGCCACAACAATTTTCCTCGGCCAAACCGGCATATTTTGACTTTTCTTCATCCAACTTTACTGTGCAGGGTCACGTACTAAGAACCGCTGAGGATACTCTTACAACTTCGGGGTCTTCTTTTTTCTTTTTTTTCCAATTTTGTGATGTAGCCAAACTGGAAATCATCCACAAGAAGATTTAGCCAAATTTGGCTATAGACCGTATCTGAAAGTAGACAAATATAAGTGTAAGGTAAAGCGTGTGGGCAGGACTTTAGCCACCATAAAATCTAGCTGGGATTAAAGCCCGTGGATGTGCATCCATCGGCTTTATGCATCTACAATGCGAAAAAAAAAAAAAAAAAAAAAAAAAAAACACAGGTCTTTAGGCATCCTTATACATATTGGGGAACTTGTAGAAATCTAGGGATTTTATTTTAAAAATTAATGAATCCTCACATTTTGGGGCATGAAATAATCCATTGTATGTAGCATATTTTTCAGGTAGGACAAAAATGCAAAAATTCACACTAAAGAAAATATGGAGTTCCTCACAACTTACCATGTAATATAGAGCCTTTTCTACTCCTAACTTGCTCCCAAATAAGTTAGTTAATGCTTCATCTATTTTTGCAATCTTTCAAAGTTTGTTCTTGTCTTTGGGGGGTGGGGGGAGGACATAAGTGCAGTGGCCAAGAGGTTTGTGTAATCAAAGGATGTTGTTGCTAGATCAATAATGATCATGATGACAATCCAACAGAAGCTAGTTATTATTAGGCTAGTAGCCTAGTAGTTCTTATAAGTTATGACTCATGACTCATGAGATCCTGGGCCACACAAAGTAGGCTACTTATTAAGTAAAAGAGCATCTCCATTTCTCCACCCATAGCACTAAAATGGCCTTTAATAAGTACACCATATTTTGGATGAAGCATGATAGCAAGTCAATACTCAAGAGGGCTAGTAAAAGGAAATGACTCTTTTTTTAAAAATTATTAGCCAGCCATATTTATTGATTGCCTCACGTGGTGACATTTAATAATTTAATAATTTCTCATATTATATTGTCCACTTTTTCATCTTTATGAAAAGGGATGTGAGAATAATTAACACTCTATGTTGGATGTGCATTGTGGATAAATAGCCACATAGGTCCAAATCAGTGTTGGCCAGTTATTGCTTCTTTTAATAATTGTTGGGTAGGTTTTTTTTTTTTTTTTTTTTTTTTTTTTTTTTTTTTTGAATTTCTTTTGTTGGGTAGGTACTTTGTGGACACACAGGTTATCAATATCAAAAAACATTTGAGGTTTCAAATAGTATTTTCCAAAAAAAATTGTGTAATAACCATCCATTATGCATAAGAAAAGGTTCTCCGTGAACTGATTGAGAACCATCGATTGACTTGCCAATTATACACTGATTATAGGGTTTTTTAATCGTGATTAAAGATTGAAAGCCTAACTGGTGGAAACCTAATTGAATCATCCAAGTAGGTTATTAGATTTTGAAATTTCCATACCATACAATTATGAATTTAACCGGCTGGTAGGTTATCAATATCGGCTTGACAACTGAGTCAAAACTCAATAACTGGCCCAACACTGGTCCAAATAGGGGGGTATGGGTGGAGGGTTTAGGGTTTAGGCTCGCTGCTTCTGCAGGATGCACTAGGAGTTGTTAAATGTGCCAGCAGGAGCGCCTGTGCAATGGCTGGACTTTAATGGAGTTTTGATGCCAGCCTCATAACCATGGAAGTTCAGCTCAGTCCAACAAAATTTTGATCAACCATCTGCACACTTTCTGCAGTCCTGGGAAAGTCAAGAACCCTTTTTGCGAAGGAAATTATCACAAAACTCTTCACAATGATAAGAGTTTGTGATTTGAGTCAAGTTCACAGTTACCAAAGAGAGTGCTTTTGTGTGTGTGTGCATGCAGGGGAGGAGCGAATTGAGGGCAATGAGCAAAATACTGAGCACCAGCACAAGGCTTGACAGCTGCAAGCCTGGCATATATTGAGTGACACATGAAAACTAACAACATGAACTGGCTGGCTGGTGGGTCAATTCTAGGATTTCAAGTAGACCCATCATGTGGTTTGCTACTACTTTGTTAGTAGTTCATAGTACCAAACGAGGAGAGCTCTAGGGAGCCTATTATTACAATCCATCTCCAAGCAAATTTGAAACCTAAGAGCATCTCCAGTGTGCTCAGCATGTGACCCTGCAAACATGTTCCTCACATCCAAGTTTAGTTCTTTACTTTTCTCCAACCCTACTCATTAAAATTAAAACTGATACTGCAAAAATAGATGGGCGACTACTAATGGCAAACCACCTGGACCAATCATTATGATTTGCCAATCACAAACAGAGAGCAGCAGTCAGATCATATTTATTACACTCGTCTCTGGCAAGTGTTACGCTTTGCTGTGCCTTTCACAAGCCTCAGCAAACTGGCGACAAATGTCGGGCCAGAATCATTTTGCTGAACCGAACACACATGTTTTGACTTTTCTTCATCCAATTTCAATTTGCAGGGTCACATACTTAGCACCAGAGGAGTTGCTCTAACACCCACTTACAAACATTGCGGGTGTCATTGTGACACCTTGTGCGAATTTCCGCATGCATGTTCTACATGATGAGGAGACATGTATTGCTTCCAAAAAACCCCAAAAAAAAGGTTCCACCTGTTTCTCCTCCTTGTAGGCAATTTTGAACCCATGACCACCTAAGTTGAACAACCTCATGGACACCTAGTATAAGAACTAGGCATCAAACGGGTACCCTAGTTCTAGCTAGGTTTGGTCAGCATTGTGTTAGTTTGAGTTTACCCACTTTTTTGCCGACATCAGTCCAACCCTGCAGCAAAACCATGTGAGTACACCAAGCAGGAGTACCATGCAGGATGCAAAACAGACACCTACAAAGTTCATGTAGGGTGGTTTTTAACATCCTGCCAATGTTGGCTTGTTTTCCCAGTCCAGTTCTCAATCTAGTTCTGAGTAACCGAATGACATGTTCAAGATCTTTGCTAGAATCAGAACTGGAACTTGGGCTACACAACCTGCTGGAACTCAACTAAGAACTGAACCATGCAACCAACTAGACTCAAAACCAGACCATGCAACCAACCAACCAACCAAGCTCGTGCTGCAACCCGAACACCCTGGATGAAAATATTGATGTAGTTTGTGTTCAGACAAGCAATTAGTACTTTCTTCAAAAAATGAATGAGGCAAAGTGTACCTTTTAGTAAAAGTGGCTACATTTAATACACCTCTGTTGTATACTACACAAATAAGCCCTTGGGTACCAGGGCTTTACTGAAAGAATGGACCCCCAGGGCTGAGAGCCAAAGGTGCTCCCGTATTTCAGTAAAGCCCCAATCTGTGGGATTTTGCCAGCATAAAGTTCAAGGTGCTGCACAGCAGCAGAAAAACAGAATATCTCGCTCAAAAATGGAAAATCCCACTCAAAAAATTCCAGTTTTCTCTGTAAACAAAGTTTGGTTTAACACTAAAAATCATGTCCTGTCCAAGTGCTTTACATTTCGTTTGAAAAACACCCAAATCCTCCTCTCAATTAAATTCTAAAATTTAGGAAACCTGCTCCAAATCACGTCAATGGTTTCATCAAAATTTTGAATTTAATTGGAACTAAAATGAGAATCGGAATCAAGAATCGTCAGTTATCTTCAGAACCAAGAATGAACCAATATTACTTGTTGACACTTGCAAGAAATGCATTTTCTAACTTAGAAGAACATTAGTGGAACAAGCACCCCAAGGCTCAAAACACATCTTTCCTCTTGACTAATGAGATCTTTTCCTCCTAATTTTGTTGCATCTTTTCAACTTTTTTCACCATCTTTGAGTACCAAACTCCTTTGCATGTTCTTCTCAACGACATGGGCTCTTCAAAAACAGCTCTCAATGGATCCCTCCTTGTAATTAACTACCTCGGCACTAGGCTTTGCCTTTTGCAAAATGCTGTCCAGGGGCGGGTCAGGATGGTGAGCCCTTCTACTCGTATGGCTAGAAATTACATTTCATGAGCAAGAGGGCCCACCTGTATGTACCTACTGGCCCACGGGCTAGTAGGTATGGGCAGGCTAGTAGGTACTAATTCTGTAGGTACTACCCCACTTCGGTCATTACAGAGGGTAGTGCCCTGCTGCCCAACACTTAAACTATCATCTACATCAATGGGGAAAGATGACATATGGGCGATGAAAAATTTCAATGAATTTGTGAAACAGACACATATTATGCATGAACATGTTGTAAAAATGGTACATGAAGTGTTGTAGTTTAAACAACACTTTTTCTTACACACAGATCCATTTCACCCAGCTTAAAGAATTGCTCCAATTTTTCAGTGTAATCAGTGGGCACCTTAACCACTGATCACAAACTTGCCCCCTTCATGTACATGTGCATGTACAACATTTTAGCAATGTGTTCAAGATTAAGTGCTAACAAAATGTTGATACAATGTTATGATGACATTGTCACACATTATGATGATTGATTATTGGATTATAATGTTATTACAACATCGTATCATTGATTCATTAACATTTCACTGGCGCTGAAGCTTGAAACATATTATTAAAGTATTATAAAAACACATGTGTACATGGAAGGGGCAAGTTTGTGAAGAACAGCATGCATATTCACAAAATTCACATAAGGAAAGTGGCTGTAATGTTTCAACTTTCCTTAGATGGATTCCCATTCATTTCTTAAATTCTTGGCAGAAATGAAAGAATTTGTTTTGAAGAAAGGAGGAACCCAAAGAAATTAGTATTCCATGCATGTTAACATTACATGAAGCAAGTTGCAACACCCTTATTTCACTAAAGTCACACACCTAATGTGCAGATTGTGCTGGTTATGTCACTTGTTTTTCCTAAAGCATGCAAGTTTCTTATCTGATGTTATGACTTTTTGTGTTTTTCACATTTCTAAAATCTGATGTTGGCTTCAATTACAAATCATATTTTAATGATTTTGAATACATTGAGAATTGCATCTTCATTACTATTTTTGCACCACAATTATTTTTTTAATGATAGTTCTATTATGGTTAAGCCAAAAAAAGCATGGTTAATTTACCAATTATACATGATTATATGACTTTTCATCCTATAATAAGTGATTAGATTCTTAAATTAAAAGGTGCTTGCACCAATGTTGGCAACTATTGGGTTTGGATTGAAGGATTCTTATAAAAAGGAAGACCCTTTGATTTTGGGTCTAATTAATATTTTAAAAAATAAAAATCATCAGTTTCAGGTCTGGGTCAAATTTTATTGAATTTTAGCAATTCTGAGTGTGATCAGTATAATCTTTATAAGACTTTATGGTTCCAGTTTCATGATGGGTCTGGTTCTAGTTTATTAATATTAATTAGAACCATCTCAAAGTTCAAATTTTTTTTCACAATTAATCAGTTTTGATTTGCTTATCAAAAAGGGGGAAAATAATTGAAACTTTAGACACTTCCCAAATAGAAGTTTTCACTTTCAAGATAGAGGAAGTCTCTTGTCTTTTCACTATTGGCATAACCAAAAATTTGAAAATCAAAATTATAATTAGGCAAAACACCATACAACCCCCCCCCCCCAAAATTGCCTTTGTGAGAGGATGGTGCAGAGGAAGGGAGCACCATAATTAATCTCACAAAGGTCCAAAGTCCAAACAATGATATGCAATAAAGTGGGAGAGGGTGGGCAAGGGAGGGAGGGAGGGATTTCTATCCCATATCCTTTGCCCACTTCCATTCCATTGCTATAAAGAATATAATTAGGTGAAAGAAGAGAATTTCAAAAGTGTTCATTAAACTAACCATAAGTAAATAAATAATTTATCATGAATTTTGTGCTTAAATGCCCCACATGGGAAAACAACTTGCCATGTCAAAACTTAAAACTCTCAATCCAAAACACTTGTCATATTTCATGTTAACAATTTAATCCATTTTGCCCAATGAGGCATGGAAACAAGGGATCCAAAAAATGGCCATTTGGGTTAAGTCTTTTGATCCTAAATCCCCCAAATTCATTTCTTAATATACTTAGTTCTCTAAGCTCCCAAGATCTAAGTTCTAAGTTACCTCTGTTCCAAATATTGTCTTCATATCATTCTGACAAAATGTTCACCATTGTTATGCTAAATATTCAAAAGTTTTCCAATGTGATCCCACATGCTCCAAATGTTCCCACCATGTGTTTGAAATTCAATTCAAAGTGAATTTGGTTTCATTTCTCTTTTAAAAAATAATAAAAATCTTTTGAAGCACAATAGCAGACTTGATTTAGAAGCAATTGGCACCCCCCAAGTCAAGCTCATTGGCAGAAGGCTGGCATGAGTTTCACTTGCACATAAGCTGGTTTGAACCTAGGACCTTTTACCCATTGACACTCTCAAGTCAAGACCTTTAAGTTGTTGACACTCTCAAGTCAAGTTCATTGGCAGAGGGCTAACAAGAATTTCACTTGCAGATAACTTGGTTTGAACTTAGGGCCTTTTACCCATTAACACTCTCAAGTCAAGACCTTGAAGTTGTTGACACCTCCAAGTCAAGTTCATTGGCAGAGAGGGCTAGCAAGAGTTTCATCTCCACATCACTAGGTTTAAACCTAGGACCTTTTTGAGGGTTCAAAATGGGCTATATTATTCAGCCATCACCCCATGATTTTTCATTATTTTGTGTTTGAGGGATTTATGTGAAAGGTGTGTAAATAAAGTCTTAACTTTTCTATTATGAGATTTCAAAACACAGAGAAGGAATGAGAAGCTTACTTGATGTCAAATTTGTTTTGTGATCCATTCGTGCGTGAGTTATTAGTTTTAATAATGTTGAGTGTCCATGTAACAATGCAAGTTTACCCTTGAAACATTATAAGCTAAAAATTTCCAAAAATCGAGATAATGGCATGTGGAGATGATATTTGACCAAAGAGTTCAGAAGAATGCAATTGTGTTATGTACAATAAAATCATCCATCACCAAAAACACAACTAGGACTAAACACCAACCCATATCTTGTTCATGTCTTGTCCATTTTGAACAATATTCATGGCTAAGGGTGTGCCAAGTGGAGGTTTGTAATACATTTTTGAACTCCAAAAAGCAAAGGAATAACCATGAAAAAGCATGGAAAGGATGAGTTGTCCAAATCACAAAATGTTTGGAAATAAATTAGATCCCCCCATCCTCCCCCCCCCTCCTCTTTCCCCCCAAAACTACTTTCAAACCTCATATCTTCCTCCTTTCCATTTTGACTAATCTAAAAAAACTATGGGTTCGTCAATTTAAGCTCTACAATATCTCTTGGAATTCTAGAGGCAATGGAGCAATGGCCAAGGATTTAAAGCTCCAAATCATAAAATGTTTTTAACATATTCATCACTAACTCCCTCCAACCATTTCCAGACCCCACATTTTCTTCATTTCTTGTTTGTTTTGGCAAATTTTATGGCTATGGCTATGTAAAAGTGAAGGCCTACAATATCTCTTTCAATTCTAAAAGCAATTGAGGAATGTCAAAAGATTCTAAACTTTCAAGATTTTAAGCATTCAATCACGAGCCTATTTGCCCTAATACATTTCGTTTCTCTCCACCACCTTACAAGCCCTTGTTTGTGTTCACAATATCCTAGGTCATATGCAATTTTAAATAGCCTAACTATAACCAAAATCATAATGTAAACTAATCATCAAAAGTCAAATGTCATTGGTAGAAAGAGAATTGAAATGGCATATTTGGTCATGACCAATGTGGGATGGATATTAGAATTTGCACCAAACCTTCATTAGGTATCAAAATGGTTAGATGTGTATATAATAGTTAAGTATCAAAATTTCAAAAACTAGCCACACTTCATATTTGCTTAAAACTAAGGCTGAAAAACCTAGTTACTAGAAATTGACATGTCCCTTTCAATTATCAACTTGGATATATGCCCATTTACTTGACAAAAGAAAAAATCTCAAAAGAATTAGGTGTGCAAGGAACCCCAATGATCAACCAAACAAAGAACCTTGCCAAAAAGAAAATATCAACCAACTAAGATTTTCTAATCAATTTTCTTAACCTTTGTTTAAGGGTGTACATAATTAAAACTAGTTCTCACAATTATATGTACTATTTGGTAAATATTTGTTTGTTGTCAAAAAGTTTGTTAAGGTTTTGTGTTACTTCTAGGCGGTCTTAGTAAGTTGGTTGATGTTTTTTGTGAGGAGATTTGTTAAAAGTGTGCAGTGATATTTAAGGTAGATAGGTTCACCACTAAACACTTAAGGACTAAAAAAGGAAGGGTGCATTGGTTGTTGTTTTTTTAGACGGTGTGTCTAAAAATAAATTGTGACCCATTTGTATGCACACCCATAGATGTTTAGATTGTAACATTTGGATGAAACATAAGGAGGACATGCCTCCCCAAAGGAAGGTGAGTCAACTTGTTGGAAAAAATCTTAAATAAACATTTCAAGTTGCCTTATGAACAAACACATTGCAGCCTATACATGTATTGTAAGCATTTGACAAATGTCACAAAATTGATCCTTGTTTGAATTAAATGAAATTGAAATCCAATTTGTCTTCTTGACACTTATGTAAAATAGTTTATTGTACACCATTGGTTTGGATTTGTGCAAAAAAAAAAGTGAAAAATGTTACAACCATGGTAATCTAGTATTTGTTTAACATTAAAGTTGTAAATAACAAGGCCATGTCAAGGTTTTGGGTTTGGCTCTCCCACCCCTACAATATAATCACGATCTTTGAACTTCATCTCTCACCTTTGTGCTTCATCTTTGTTATCCAAGTTCTTGTTCATCGGTTACACCTTCAAGGGTGCTTTTCAATTGTTCGTGTGTTGTTGGTTGTTGCTTTCCATGAAATTTTATCCCCACGTTTTGTTGTGTATATTTTTGGTGCAACTTCCTTTTCTTCTTCTATTGTTGGATGAAATTCCTTAACTTGGTTTTTGTGGTTTTCATTCAAAAGAAGGTGTGCATGGATGGTTGGAGTTTGAATTGGTTGGTTTACAAGGAAATGAAACCACAATTGTCTTCTTTTAATGATTTCAAATTCAACTCTTTTGATCTTTGTTCTTCTTTTATTTTGTTGGGCCCAATTCCTCTTTTGATGGTCATTGTCATCCTTTTCTATTTTTCAAAACCTAACCTTTCTTTTAATTATTTTCAATTAGATCTTCATTGTCATATTTTTCTTATGTTCCAAAAAATTCAAGCCCTCTTTTTATGATCCTCGTCTTATTTTTTTAGAAAAACCCCTTCTAACAATCCTCATCATCTTATTATTTTATTCTTAATGTGGTTCCTATGATGATGTTCATCATTTTCTTCTTTTATACATACAAGTTCTGATCAATTTTTTTATTGTCTTTGCATTTTATACAATTAAACACCTTGCCGCCCTCTTGTTGGATAATGATTACTTTGAGAACATCACAAACTTAGCATCTCATGATTTAATAATGAAAATCATGCAAAATTTGTTCATTCATGATTTGTACATTTCACACATTGATATCATGCATTAGAAACACATTTGACACATATTTATAGGAATATGTGAAATTTGTGCGACATTCATTCATTCATAGGTTTGTATTTGATTCATTAACACATTTATACATATGTTAAACATGTTTTCAACACATGATATTCATTTGTGAAATGTACGCACCCATGAATGAACAAACTTCACACAATTTTCATTATTAATTTGTCACATGCTAAATTTGTGATGAAAGGGGGTTATGACCTTATTACAATGTCCCTTTGCCTTCATTTGAGTTCTTGCCCTTGCCTTTTTTTGATTTGATGTTGTAAAACCAAGGTTGATACCTTTATAAAGTAAAGGATGAATCTTTAATCCTATCACGAAGTTGTTGTGAAATTTATTTTTTACTTCTTTTATTGTATTTGCAAACCAAGTTGGTGTGCAATCTATCCTATATTGTTTGTTCACCAACCTTTGAGTTGTTCTTTCAACCACATTAAGGGAATCAACAATTCATTAAACCTTCTTGTCTTCCTCCTTTCATTTTTATTGTTTAATTTATTTTATTGTGTTCTAATCCAATGTTTTTCTCCACACAAAAATTGAGTATTTAGGGGATGTTATTACATGTGGTTGTGGTTTACTAATGATTTTTGCCCCTTGTAAGAAAACTTGACAAGGACAAATTTTTTGTAAAAGACAAAATTGCTTGGATTATTGCACTTAAATTTTGACTTGTTGCACTTAAATTGTAAGTGCATTTAATTCAATAATTAGATAAAAAACAACTTCTATTCGCCTAGTTTCATGTGTGTTAGTAAAACTCCTATGCTCCTACACATCATATCTTACATTTGGCTATTTTTATTCATCATCATTTTTTGTTCCAACATCCTCTATTGTTGCTATTTCATTTAATAACTATGTGACTATTCCATCTTTCCCCCATTGTTCTCATTCATTAACTACTCCATCAAAATCATCATTGTTTTCATTTGAAATGTTTGTAGCCATTGTTGTGTGCACATAAAATGTTTTGGTCTTTTTGTCTATGGCCTTGGAGTTGATAGGCTAAATTCTTATAACTTTAAACTCACTTTTGATTTTTTTTGGGATAGTGATTGGTCCAAACTCTTGCCCACTTGACCAATCATTATGCATTTGTTTAGTTCACAATGTTTGTTTCTAACCATTGCATTGGTTTCTTTATTTTGAAAGTAATTTTGATTGGCTTTAAACAATTCACATTTAAGGCTTGTAGGGCATGGAATGTGTGAACTAGTAATGTGATCACATCAAACCCAAAAAAGTTCACTTATCATACTGTTTCTAACATATCATGTGAACCATGTATATCTATAACTAGGAAATGTTGATTAAATTGAAAAATCCCACTTGCATTCGACCTCTTGAAAAATGATGACAATTTGTTGAATAGAAAAGATGTCATCCATGCTTGGGATTGCATGGCCATACATGTTCTTGCTTTGCATTATCTATGTAGTCATCTTTTATCCCTTCACCCTTGAAGATGTAGAATTGTGGTAGATAGCCCCCCTACTACATTTATCGTGTAGTTTATTGTTAGCCATTCCTTGGATTTGGGAATGGTGTTATAAACTTGTTCTGAATATTTTCTCACTAGAAGTTTGGCCCTTGATTAACACCTTTCCTAAATTCATGTCTTGTTTGAGTTCCATATGTGATTTAGACTATACTTGTGTTGAGTGTATAGGGTCTACAAGTTATGGTAAAATGAATTGCATGATGGACTTGTGAAACCTTGTCCTCTACATATGTCCAATGCTTTTGCAATTAAAATATTTAGTTCTGGATGTTGATGCTTGAACCAATACCATGAAAAACTTTCAAGAGTTTTGTTTTTGAAAGGGGTGGACCTAGTTTGAGTCTATTATGTCACTTTCATTTTGAACTACTACAAGATAATTGAAAGTTCACATTTTTCCTAGAAATCCAAGCCATGAATTTTTTTCCTTCCTCGTTAGTTAGCACACCTTGTGGGCCTAGCTTCTTTGATCTTGTTTTATGATTCAAGTAATCTAAAAGAAAGGTTAGTGGTATGTGCCAAAACTTACTTGTTTTCTTCAAAGAGGTTGAACCTTTTTCCATTGCATCCATTGCTTTTTCCAAGGCCTCAATTATTCATCTTCTTCACTCAATTAGGGTAGGAAACCTATTTGTTCTTATCGATTTGTTTGCTTGTGATGCACTTGTAAGTGGGATGCTTTCTATATTCGTTGTTGGTTTTTTTGCAATTCACTTCATCACCTACAAGGTATATTAAACATCATGGCAATTCCTTGTTTCCTATCTTTAGCCTACAACAAATTGGAAGCACCCATTTGAGACTTACAAGAGGTATGAACTTAGCTTCCTATAAGTGTCCCAAGTTGTCAAACAATGTGCTAGGTTTAAGTGATTGAAGAGTGTATGACTTTCCAAAACCTCACTAAAAAAAAAATTGTTCCATAGAAGGTTGTGAAATAATCTCACATTGACATCTACAGTGATGTTCTAGTTGTAAGTGTGAGATTCAAACTTTGGTTGGCTACAATATGCAAAAATTTGTTGGAATCGAATCTACCTGAAATTTTTGCTACTCTTGGGTCTACAAATTGTTGGATCCAATAATATTATGATTGTTTTTCTTCTCCTACTAAAGTTAATCTACATAACAAATTCCTATTTTCTACAATTTATATGTTTTTATAAGCTAATCTAGTAATTTGTGTGTATTTCACAATCTTATGAACTAGCTAGCTTCTATTTTGACATGTCTTTTGCTTTCTTTTGATTATAAAGTTGTTTTTCTCTCATCTATGCACTTTCTCAACACTTTAGCTTTAGGACATAAAAGCTCTTAAAAACATTGAAACTCCTTTAACACAACCTTAGAATGTTCTAACATTCTTAAAGCAATGGTAAGGAATTTTAAAAAGCTTGAAAGGTTACTAAAATGAATGTTATTTTTTTAATTAACATGTAATTGAAATGCATGATCTTGTTGTGCTTGCAAGGGGAGAAAGTTGCATGCTTTTAAAGTTATTAATGTGTTTTGTGTTGGAATGTAAAGATGTTGTGCATTGAATGTTTAAATCATGTTTGTGTAATCAGAAAATTGTTTGTACCCAAGAACCCTAAAACTTGATCATGATTCATGACTTGTAAAGGGGGTGGGCAGGCGGGCGGGCGGGTGGGGTTATGGAAATTTGGCCAAGAAGTTGCACCTTGAGAAAATATCTCACAAGGACACATCACCAAGTCTCTCACACTTAGTCAGCAGTGTAGCACTGTTTTCTTTAGGGATTTTGTGGCAAAGCGAAAGTGGCAATCATCCATAAAAAGATGCAGCAAATGTGACAATCATCCATTGGAAGATTTAGCCAAACCTGGCTATAAACCAATAAAAAAGTACCAAAAAATAATGAATCATTTTACATTTCTGGCTACTTCATGGAACCTCTAGCAGCTTTTTGGACCCTTCCTCAAATCCCTCCATCAAATTAGGTGAATTAATTATACACTTTTTAAGCATTTCCTTTAAGAGGAGAGAAGGAGCTAACATATGAGTGTTTTTTGGGCAAATTCCAAAAATTTCCAGTTGAAAAAAAGAATGGTGCTTAGTTCTCTCTGAAATCATATTCTTCAGGGGACACAATTTTAGTTTTTCTATCAAAACCCATCATCAAATCAATCACCCATGAGGTGTTACAATATTTAACATTATTATTTTTCAATGGATGTCACATTGGCTCTCAAATTTGGGGTTTATGAAACTTTGTGTTTTAAATCTGCTGACAGGGGCTTTCACCTGCACAGCAGTGGATTTGAACCCAGAACCTTTTTTGAGGTCCTGAAGGGGCAAGGGGCTATACCATTGAGCCATCACCCATGGAGTCTTGATGTTTGTTGTTGCTGTGGAGATTTGATTGATCCCTCCTAAACAGGAATAGACAAATTGGTGTTTATAAAAACCTTTCTGCATTTGGGTTCTGAATTTAGCCACACCCAGTTCCATATTTTCAAAGTGTCCACCACCCATGGACACTACTTAGTACTTTACCATAAAGCACAAGGTGAAATGTACCATAGATCCAAACCTCTACATAAATCATGAGGCAGTAGGAGTGAGAGGAATCTTATAACTACAATCTCAGCAGGAAGGACCTTCAACCCATGAGTAGGTAGGTGTAAGCTCCCTCCCACTAATCAAATACTGTAGTCAGTAACTGGGTCAGTTCAAAACTAATTATATTATCTTCAGAAATTTTTAAATATTAAAAAATTAATTTTTTTATGAAAGAAAATAAACAATCTGATGGAATATTTGAGAATATATTATTTCTCAAAATGAAATCATCAAAATTAATTAATTATTGGGAAAACATGTGTGAAAGTGGTCAAGGTACTACCATGGTAGAAGACATAAGAACCAAGGGTACTATGGTAATAGACTTAAGAGCCAATTTCATGAATATCAGGTGGCCTCCAAATACACTTAGAAAATTTCTCCCAAGTGCTTTATGTATCCAAATCCCATCCTCTACACCCAAGAACCTCTTCTCCCCTCTCTTTCAGGAACCCCATTAGCAGCACAAAATAAGCCACCAAAGCTGTTGATGCCATGATGATGAGCGAGGAGGACATTGAGTGGGTGTCAGGTACAATAATACTGCATCACTGATACTCTCAGTTCTCTACTAGTAGTGTCCTTTGAAAAAAATTAGAGGGGAGGAGGTCTGAGGGAGAATGAAGAAGGTCAGGAACATTTTGCACTCAGTTCTAAAATCTTTCCCCAAACAACATTCAACACTTGATTTTGAAATGTAAGGTAAAGCCCATGGGTGGGCATTCCCAAAATAAGGGTCCTAGGACAAGGTAATGGTTGAGTCCAACCTCACATTTTGGGAATGTCCCTCATCCACGGAGATTACCCATTGAAAAACACAAGGCTAACTTTATCATGAAGCTAAACATCCATATGAGGTGTAAGAAAGTTCCTCGTTCTTACATCTACTCCTTGAAAGTGGCAAGAGAACCTTACACCATATATAAGTAGGCATAATTTCCCCTCCCACTTTAAGGAGTGGGGGATAAGATCCTCCGCCTTTTTAAGAAGGATAATCATGGATATAAGATGCCTTTCAAACACACAAGATAATTTCTATGAGTGCTTCATGACTTGTTGTTAATTTGATCTCTCTACTCCCATCATTCATTCAAATCCATCAGCTTTGTTGCCACCCCGAGGCTTAACATAATGAGATGCCCCCCACCCAATCTTGTAACGGTTTTGCTTCAATTTTTGTCAGGCTACAAGTTATTGTAAACTAAGGGCAAAATTGATTCAGATGGAAAGAATATGATGCTAGGTAGCACTGGTGACACTGAGCAGGCCTAAAAAGCAAACTTAACTAGATCTGGACTACTAGAGTCACGTATGTATGTATGTATGTATGTATGTATGTATGTATGTATGTCTGTGTATGTATGTATGTATGTGTGTGTATGTATGTATGTATGTATGTGTATGTATGTATGTATGTATGTGTGTGTGTATGTATGTATGTATGTATGTGTGTGTATGTATGTATGTATGTATGTATGTAGCAGAGTAGTTAATTGTACAAGCATTGAATTAACTGACAGCCAGAATGAACCAGCACCCACCAGTGCACCATCCACTGGATGGATGCTGTTCTGCCTCAGTTATGGATGAAGCTCAAACAAGTTGATGTTTGATTGCACCTTGCTCATCACCCATTCTACTTCATTCTAGTAGGTCCTATATGTAGGTAGAGAAGTAGAGAAAAATAGATGACTGACTACTAGAGAAGTAGATGATGGTTTTTCACTTTGTACATAGATAATGTCTTTGCAGGTTGTTAGTAGGTAGGTAGGTAGGTAGGTAGGTAGGCAAAAAAAGGAATAAAAACAGCAACTGAGCTAGTAACCACCATGGGTTAGCTAGGGCACTTGAATCCAACAGAAAAGTGTTTCCTATCCACCTAGCAAGTAGCATCCATCCCTCATGGTGTGCTGGTGGCTGTTGGTTCACTCTGGTCTCACCTCATAGCTATGGTAGGTAACCAGTATGGGGCTGGCCTTTTGGTTTTGGGCTCCTTACTTACAATTGTGTTGTGTGTCAAAACCGTCAGCCCTGGAGTGCATTGCCAATTAGTATCGCCCCAAAATAGTCAACCTGGCTGTATGTAATTCAGTGTGACTAATAAGTGAGAATCATCATCACCAACTCGTCTTTGAGAAGGTGGGGATGGCGGGGTGGAGAGAGGGCTTGGGTGAACCATGGTCCATCACCCATATCATGGTAAAACGAGTGTGGAGCAAGTATTTGGTTTTTTTTTTTGGGATAATAGTTGGATCTGGGTATTTGAACATAAAAAATTCAAAGAATTGCTTGAGTCCAAGTCTTAGAAAGACAAAGAGAGGAGTAATAACTATGAAGCGGGGTGCGAGGGTTAGAGTATGCGATTAATCAGCTATAAGGCCCAGTTCTTTAACAGAAACCTGAACGGGTACAAAGCAAGTTTTTTTTATCAAGGTTTTTGAGAGATTCACTTAAAAAACACATGCTGGATTTTTAATCGTGTCCTACAAAGTCGAATCTGTGTTGGGTCTTCAAGGCTTTCACAAACAACCTTAAATACAAGCTGCAAACACTCAGCAAGCAAACCACATAGTACGCAAACAACAAGAAATGAACTGCCCTAACCTTAAGCTTAATCGCGGCCTCCTCCAGGTATGAAAAGGTTATTAATTCGGATTTTTCAGAGACAACCTAAACTGTTATTTTTCCCAAGTTGGGTCCTGTTACAAATATTTGAAAATTTTAAACCACGAGGTCAGGTCAGGGTGGACGTTAACTTTCAAAAAATGCGAGGTAAAAGGAGGTCCAGGATGTGAAATAATAATCGACCTACCTACCTACCTACCAAGTCCAAATTTAATAAAGATTAGTGTGGTCTGTGCCGTTGGCCCAAGTGTGAACACATTGAGGGCTGAACTGATTATTTTTTTCCTTCCAAACCCAATTTTTTTTTTGCAATTTGTTTCAATTTCCAGCAACGAAAGCCACTCAAAAATCAATATATCTTCCACACCTTGGCTCTGAAAATTTGTGAAATAAAACACTAACTATTGTAGTACTACTACTCTTCACACATCAATACTCTTCAATCACTCTTTGATCGGGAATCTCTCAATCAGTTGTTCACCACACAACAACAAAAGCCCTTTTTGTCACAAGGAGGAGATGTGATGCTCTCTCTAGTCCTTTCATTCATTCTAGTCCCATTGCTGCCATTCTCACAAGTGCGACGATGATTTAGTACAACAAAAGCATTTGATATGACATTATTTCTCATCCCCTTGGTTTCCTTAAAGTAGGCAAAAATGGATCCGATTTTTACCAGTTTCACGGTCGACTTTGGTTTTATCCGCTTTGTTTCGGGAAAATTCCCTCGACATCAAAGTTAAAACTCCCAAACTTTTGTCTTCTTGGGTTATTTTTGAATATTCCCCCCCTCCATACACCCAGTGTGGAACCAAACTCTATCTTGACTTGGGACAATTGATGGTAGTTTTCTTTTTGGGCGGGGGGGGGGGTGGAGAAGTTAACCGTAGTTAGACAAAGTGTAATTTATTTGGGGGTGGGGAAGTTGACCTGAGTGAACACAAAAAAAGACTTAAAATGGGTTTAGTAGATTTGATGGAATTAAGAATCTTTTCTTTTCTCCTTATCAAGGCACATTGACAAAGTGCTATTCCAACATTAAGGTTTGTGGCGGCAGATTATGTCATTTTCGTGACCAAATTAAATGACATAATCTTCCGGTGATGATTGTAAACTTGTAAATAGTAACCAAAATCTATGTTGAACACAAATCTTTTCTTTCAATTGTCGAATCTGCCACCCCCAAACCCTAATGTTGTGGAATGCCCTTGCCCTTGCCCATAATGTTGGGTGCATTGCCTCACCCCCTCTCCCCCTAGGGAGCTCGCCCGGCACTTTTACCCAACATACCAGGCAAGGGCTTGCCCATTCCATAGTACTTAAAACTCTCATATGAGAAAATGGTAAACTATTTCTGGTCTTTCTCCTCTACACATGTTTTTACACTTGATGTTGTTCATGTGAAAGTATATAAGGTGGAATCTGTTTGTAGTGAACGGGGTAATGATTTGAACCTGTTTCGAGTGAGGCTGAATTATGCAAAGGCCAAAAGAATTCGGAGAGGAATTCAAATGGAGGGAAGAGGGGGGGGGCTTTAAAGCTTGAAACCTTAGGACCCACCTAGAAGCTGACAACTTGCCAGAAAACAAAAGAATCATGAATTCCCCTACAACACTTAAAATGGAACATCCTGCTGAAAGGAAGGGAAAGATGAAAGGATACTTATTTATATGTGATCAGTGTTTTCTTCAAGAATTTTTTATTGTAGCCTAAGTGGGTGATCTTCATCCATAGGAAGATGTAGAACAAACTGCAATCATCACTAGGAAAGTCTGGCCTTAAACTAGATATGAAGTATATAAGTCTTTAATCAACCTTCTATATTTATGGCTACACATTGAAAACCAAATATAGAAATCTCGTAATTTTTGTTAAATTTTTTTTCCCCCACTTCTGGCAATTCAAAGCTTTCAAAATCACTTTCATTTTTTAATTTCTGTTTTTTGGGTGAAATTTTGCCAGTAAAAAAAAAGCTGTAAGTGACATGTGTATCTTTAATACTCTGTGTGTGTGCATAAAGGACATGTGGCTCAAATAATGTCAGGAGTGCAGGCATGTTTATATTCATCAATGCTTAATAGAGTGAAATAACGCTTCATGTAATAAGTTTGTTTCTATATATTCTAATCTGGTATCATGCAATAATGACCAATGCCAGGTAATTTTGATGAAGCGCACAAGGTGATGAATAAATTGACTAGCTTCATCAACTCTCCAAAACCCTCCATCATTTGGGGCGCTCAACTCTCTTCTTGTTGCTCTCCCTACGATGACTATGTATCTAGTGAGTGCTTTACAACGAGGAGAAAAGCTCATTGTGCATTTCCATAAGCAAAGTTCAGCAACAATAACAGTAGGTGTACAACAAACAACAATAGGCCCATTTTCACCTTTGTTACATGCGTGGCCAACATGGGTTGCAAGATGGATCAGATCCATCCTTTTGTGATGAATCAGATAAATTCATCTGTTACAATGCACATTGAGTGGCTATTGCACCTCCCAGTTCTCCATGAGTCGCATGCTGATGACAGGCTTCCACCCAGTGTTGGAGACACTCTTCTCACAGTTAAACCCAAACCAGCCTTCAAATCTCAGTTGGAGTGCCAATCCTTTTTCTTGTTATCAACCCCCTTCTAGAGAACCCATTTGGCCACATAACAAGTTAGTAAAATTATTTCCACATATGATAATCCAATCCCAAAATCGGATCCCATGGACTGCCATGGTGTCGGTTACTATGCGGGCACAAAAGCCAATTTGTGTATCAGTGATGTACCTAGTAGGCCTTAATACTATTACTTGAGCATCAGCCCTTCATTGCATCTTAAGATACAGAGCATGAGTGCTGCAACAACACTTTCATAATGTTGTGGGTACTAACGATAAATAGCAAAAACCCAAGTTTGAACTCTGCAAAAAACAGTTATAATTAACCAGCCACCCTCACAAGGTAAAAGGTTTCTTTCTCAAAATTTTAACACGAAGCAGACAATCCATTCACAAACTGAGAAAACAGTACAGCCACAAATTACCGTTGTATGTGAAGAGGACAATTCTTCATGCTCACTGTCCTGAAATTTGCGGAGTGGATACTCTTTATACAAACTGAACATGGGAATTGATGGAGCTGCAGTGACATCTGCACATAAAGAAGAAGTAATTTTAGCATAACATGGAAAATAGAATTGGGGACATAATTTGAAAACATAACTCAAAAACATACCTTGATGGAGCTCCAGCCCGCACTAATATCTCTCATAATGCAGAAAACACACTTTGAGGAAGTAACTCAAAAATTGTACCAGTGTTTCGATCCATCCATGTGAGTTAAAAGAGGACCTGCTATCTCCTGATAATCTACCTAATCAGCTGTACAAGGGAGAAAGTATTTGGGCCATAACAACTGAAATCGTCCTTGATTGGCATACTTGTTGGCTCCATTACATCAGCCAGTACTGTCATATGTAGTCAGTGTTCTGTTGTTCTGCCAAACTGTGTGTACTGCTGTAGAGGTACCACTCACTTCTTTCAAGTGTAAGTGAATAACTGAAGAAGCAGTACATTTTAAAATTTATACATTGTTTTTTCTCTAGTTTTCCAACAGTGGGTGTACTACTAGCTGTTCCTGTTTGGCTCAGCAAATTCCATCACATCCTGTCAAAAATTGTAGGTATTTAGGGCCTAATCAAGGTACAAGTCTGTTGATCTAAAAGGGTCCAGAATCCATAATTACTTAATACTCATAACTACCAACCCAAGTCTTAGGCACTGTGAAACAGCAAGGACAGGAAACAGATGCCAAAAAGGAAAGAGAAACTACATGCAGTACAATTCACACTACAGTAATTGCCCATCAACAAACAAGCTACACAGGTATGGAACTTGTCAAAAGAGTATGTTCAAGAATTCCATAATGTCATTGCCATGGGCCCAAGATTCCAGAAAACTGGTTACGCTACACACAGGACACAGAATTGATAATCTTCATAACTTGTGTGGCAAGTTCACCATCATCCTAACCAAAAATACAGAAGCCAGAAGAATTGTGAAACTTCTCCAATTTTGCTCCTGTTTGTGTTTTTTGCTGTGTCGTCTCTTTGACAATGTTCCATGAGAGGCGAAAGACAATCCCCTCAATATCCTAGCTTTCCACAAGCATTGCATCCTCTTCTGAGACCACCACAGGAGCGTACTGCAAAGGCACAACAAACATGCAGCTACAGTTTCTCTGCATCAAACCAAGTGATAAACTTGTACCAAATATGAAAAAAAATCCAAACTTTCCAACTGAAAAGACATATTTCTTGTTTCATCCTTCTGCGGGAACTAGAGCTTTCTGAATACAAGTTTCAGTCTGTAAGAGTTCCAATTGTATGTAGCTGTACCAACCTCATCATCTAAATTGAATTCTGTTTCAGTTTCCAAACTCCATCCCAAGACTGTCTCCACCAACTTCTTCAATCTCCTTGCCTGCACAGGCATGGTGGTGGGTGCATTACTTTTGAGCACTGAAAGAGATGAAAATAGTCTATCCTTTTACCTCTTAGATAGATAACTATAACAAATTCATTGAAAGAAATCCAAAGTGGATTTATATTCCTCACACCTGATATAGAAGTGCACCATCCACAGATAGAGCAGCTTTCAATGATGAAAAAAACACCTGTTTCACAATAAGCAATGGAGGTTTATGCCACATATCTAATCCACTCTGAATCCACATGTGAATACAACTGCAAGTTATGAAGCAAAATTGAGGGGTACACATGCTGCACTGACAGAATACTCTAATGCTTATGACAATCACCTTCATGTGAAAATGTAGAAACATGTCTTCAGCCAACCATGACTCATCAAGGAAGGGGCCTGCTGGTGAGGTACCTTCCTCCTTCAACCCTTGTTTCAATTGCCAGTACATGACTTCCATGAACTTGCATAAATACAATCAAAAAGATGAGAATAAGAACTAATGGTTTTTAATAGATAACTATTGCTGGCAGCACAATTGTCAAGCAATAAGTACCGACCAATTTGTTCATCATTTTAACCAAAGAAAAAAGGATACCTGTCTCTACCCCACAGATGCTCTCTTTTCCAACACTAGACAAATGCTGCCCCTCATAAACACCAGGTCATGTTGTTACCTTTGTAAAAAGTTGGGTGCGTGAGTGTAATGGCTGCAATAGGTTCAACCAGAGCAGGGCATGTCAAAACACATGTAAAATTCACCACAAAAAAATCATAAGATGTACAATAGAGAGCAAGCAAAAAAAACCAAAGAAAGAATAGATGCAAAACCCAACTCACCGCAGCTTCACAACTGAAAAAGAGGCTGACAATGGCCTTCCATTGTCCAAAGGCTTCAAGTGACTGCCCCATCTGTCTCCACAATTGCCATGTCAAAGGAATGGCACCAAGAATGTCAAGGAGTGTGCAGTACAGCATCATACATCTCCACTTATCACATTTGCTGCTCAACTAATTCGAAACAGTTTCTATACAGAGGAGAGGTGACTCTGCCCCCCATTTGTCCCCAGATTGCCATGTCAAATGATAACTCTTGTGAGTATTGAGAGATCTCCATACTCACAATTAAGAAAGCCAGAACAATTATGGATAACACTAGTAGAAAAAATCTTAAAACTCAATCAATGATTGTCAAAATTAAAATATAAGTTCTAGATTCCAAAATAGTAATTCAGAATTCAAATATCAATTTTTAGATCTTATAGAACTGAAATGTCAATTTTTAGATTCAAATAACAATATTTAAAATTGATATGTCCATTTTTAGACTAAATTAATAAATTTCTGAGTTGAAATATTATTTTGGAAAATCCAAAATACTAAATTGGAATTCAAATTTCAACCTTCAAGTACTTCAACACTGTTCCTATACAAGTGGAGAGTTTACACTGACCAGAAAGGCAATGAAAGCAAATTGTAGCTCCCCCAGCAATAGATCTTCACTTCCTCCATAACTGTTCATGAGCACAAACTCCAGCTGTTGGCTCTGCAATCCAAGTATGCAGGAAATATCTAGTTCATTTAGATGCCCAATTCCAAAGCCTCAGAAGGTACTGGATAACAAGGAAAGTATGCGCACATCCTGTTACAGGTTTAAATTCTGCATCCTTTGGCTGTTGGGTGTGGGCCTGGATGTGGATAGTGGCACAAATGGCTGGAGAACTTTAGCTTGGAACCCAAGTGTTTCAATTGCCTGAAAGCCACTACAAGAAAAGAGGTGAAGGAGGAGGGACAAACTTTGTCTAGGTTCAAAGCTGTCAACTCTGATCCTACCAAACCAGCACGCTTGATAAGGCGAGGGAGATGTGTGTAAAAACACCGACCACTGCTGTGGCTCTTTCTCTTTTCAGCAACCCCCATTGTTTCACCAATGCTTGCAGGCATTGCTGCCTTACCCACAACTCTCTCCTCAAGAACATCATCTCCCTCGCTAGTTGTTGCCCCCTTCTGCATTCTCTCTTGAAATTGGGTAGCATGTTCATGCATTTTCGTCTCCGCAGAACTCTGAGGGCCCGACTCGACCAAATCTGTTTCTGCCATGACTGTAATATCCCCTCCTACAGGCTCTACAGCAGGGTAATGACCACAAGCGCCATTATATAAGTCAGCAATCTCCAGTATACTTAACTTTAGGTCCAAACACATCATTTAGCAATTTCAGTTGCCTAACAAGAAGCAGTTGTGGAATTGCTTAACATGTTGCTGAACAAATGTACAGTTCATGTTTGTACTTCTCACTTCTCTACCTTAACAGAAAACCTTTCCTCAGTGTTCAGACTTGGACTGCAGTCAAGAGAGCAAACAAGAGAAATGACAATTCACAGAATGTTCAGTGTACAGACAACAGTGCTACCATCTACCAATGTGTGACAAACCACAACATGATGGAAAAGAGACTAAAGAAAATTCATGCTGGCAACTCAGACAACCAGAGCACAAAGAAAGCCAGTTCCTGCATACTTACGAAGGCGATCAATGACATTGGCACTGACATAATTGGATAGGTGTCGCCAGGTATTATGGTGAGGGAGGTCATACGGTGCAAGATTGGGGTCAAACTCCTTTTTTCTCACTCCCTCCGTGTATCGCTCTTCCTGTAATGCCAACCTCTTCTGGAGCTGTTATCCTTGCCCACTTTTTTCCATGGCAATAACTACTGAAGTCTTGGGTAAAGCTATCGAACACTTCAATACTGGCTACGCACACCCCAGCTGCATATTCTTGCTCAGTCTCTCATTACTAGAAACCTGTCCATCTCCAACCAAGAACAGATGACCTCCTTTTCCATCCTTCCCTGGCTTTCTCAACAAGTTGCAAAAATTTGGAGAGCTTCTTTTTCCCCAACTTGCATACTTCTCAGGTATAAAGTCAGACTTCAGAACTATGCACTAGTGTGAGATATTTATCTGCAGTATAACATACCTCACTGCTATCATTCAACTTGGCAATACGCTCCTCTTGTGGGTCCCAGCGCATAACAATCACCTGCACATGCTCAGCGCCACTTACATTTGAATACTATACTACAGAAAGATGATCCACAGGGACCACAAAGAGAACCAACAAAACATAAATCTTCCATTTCCCTCCTCAGGCAATGCACAGCTGAAGCTGCCCAGCTACATTTGGTGAGGTAACCCATCAATATTTCACTGTAACTTTCAATAATGAGCTTGCCATTTAGTGTGCAATGGAGTACAGGAGTCTCAACCTGAGAAGGTCTAATATATAGGAAGAAGCCTATTGTTGGGGATGTGTCCATTCCATACCTACCATCATTTAGACCACAACATGGATTTAGTATACCAATCCCTTTCTCTGATATCCTAGAACTTGAAGATCCTACAAACCCTAGATACCATACTGAAACTCAAACACAGTGTAGAATGTCTAACTCTTAAACAGTAGCTGGACATAGAAGGGAAAAGCAGAGCCTCAATCTCTGCTTCGTGAACACCAAGAGGACAGAGTTTGTCATAGGTGCATTGTCTGGAATACTACCATCAAAGGGAGGCTCTACTCGTGCATCTATGTACACACCTTAGCAAGTCACAAAGTTGACCCTAAAGCCCTGGCCTTGCTGGAGTATATCTTTTGTGTCCTGAAGAATCCTTCGAAAGTTCATATACATTTATTGGGTTGTGAACTCTGGGATAGAGAGTTGTTTTATAGCAAATAATGAAAGAGATTCCATATCTATGAGATTGCAGAGAGAATTCTGTAATAAGAAACAAAGCAAGAAAAACTCAGTCATAGTTCATTCTAATACATAAACCTTGGACTAAAACGAAACAAAAGAGGGAACCTAGATTTTAGAGTTGTTTGCCTGGTTTGGTATCAATCTAGCATTGCTATACCTATTCTGTAAACAAATAGAATCTAGACAATCTAAGCTTACAAGGGCCATGTGACATCAAGGGACACACCTGCTCTTAGAGCTGTAGTACACAAAGTGTG
>Ga0209611_10002376_pt1 | contig 33053 bp, 25 predicted proteins | sample S1TSphgellanicum_3_FD_187693 | JGI IMG/M metagenome (GOLD analysis project Ga0209611, IMG submission 187693) | Host-associated microbial communities from peat moss isolated from Minnesota, USA - S1T2_Fc - Sphagnum magellanicum MG (SPAdes) (version 2) | ecosystem: Host-associated > Plants > Peat... | reverse complement strand
ATGATCATGGGTAGTTCAAGAATTTAAGAAGTTATGTTCCTAGTCCAATTAACATAGATCCTAACCTAGTGCTAATTTGTAAGCTCAAGGAAAACCATCCTTAAAGTGATCATGGATATTGTAGGTTTAGAAAGTTATGTTCCCAATCCATCTGACATAGGTCCTGACCTAGTTCTAATTTGTAAGCTCAAGGAAAACCATCCTTGAAGTGGTCATGGGTAGTGCAGGTTTAGGAAGCTGTGCTCTTGGTTTAACTAACATGTGTCCTAACTAAACCTAATTTATAAGCTCAAGGAAAACTAGTGTTTCCGCTTTTTCATGATGCAATTTTTTTTTGTGTTGCAATGATACATATCTAAACCCTCCTCTGAATCAAGTATGGCATCATATTAGTTAGCAAGTTGGTATTTATATTTGCCCCAAGTTTAATGTGCACGAGTGTTGTACTCAAGGTATAGTCTTTGTAAGGAACAAATAAACTTAAATTTCTAATGTTTTCTGTTTCCATGCATGAATCTTACATTATTTCTTCATTTTGATTCATGAGTTGGATAAGTTAGAGACACATGCTTGGTGGTGTTGTGGATGCCAAATTGTTGATTGTCATAAGCTTTATGTGTGTAGACAAATTCTTCAATTTGCATAAAACTTGGCTACATTTTTATAAATATGTTTTTTTTTTAAGATGTAGATGTATTATCTAAGTATGGTGCATCTACTAACTGCTCATAGGCGTGCTTCCGAAACATGCTCTGTGAAACAACCACCCATTTCCACGTCATTCAAAGGGATTGTTGTTTTGTCAGCAATTTTATAAGGTACATTTCCAACAATGACACCAAAAGAAGCTAGTGAAGTGGTTTCAAAAAAACGTTCCCCAAATTCAAAGGGAGATCACTTTGTACCTCACTAGCCATGCCAAACCCTTGGAAGGATTCTTACAACATCCAAACCTACTTAATTAAACATGCATGTGCTAAAACCCAACTTTGAGTGTGGTGTTTGCCTCCAAAACATTGAAGAAATAGTGGTGATTAAAGTTAGTATGATTTCATATTGTTGGCCATTCCATATCATTATGTTTTAAATTTTAATATTGATTTCATTTTTTCATTAAATAAGTATGCAACAATTAACAATTAATAGGTACATTTAGTTTGTAAATTCTATATTCTAATCCATTTTTTTGTTGTTATGGCAACCATGTGGACATGGAGGAGTATGTCAAGGTTGTGTAGGACAACTTTTCTTATGTCTAACTTGTCATGAGGTGATTGGAAGTGCAAGAGTCCCCTTAAGCTTTCAATTCCCTAATCATTCCCAAAGTTCAAATTAAGCAAAAGAAATTGATTAGGTCAAAGTTCATTCCATGCACATTAGCTATATAACTTAGTAGATCATGATGTCAATTCTGATGAAAAGACAAGTGAAGATGCCATGGATATATTACAACCTAGTTGCCCTCCTTAAGATAAACCAAAACACAAAGCAGCCATATCAACTTTTGAGAAGTTGGGTTTAAACACGATGAGTGTGGATGAATTTGATTTGCATTTAGATTTTGATCATGAAGATGCACCTTAAAATCCATCTTCTGTTCCATTAGAACATCTAAATTTTATTCTAGTGGAAATATTGCCTTGTGAAGTAGTTATTTTTGGACCCATTTTGCCATTGTTCCTACTATACATAATGTGGACCATGAGAAGGTAAAGGTTAGTGTACCACCCCAAAAATCACTAACTAGCATGAAGAGGAAAAATCCAACAATTGATCCTATAATTTTTACAATGAAAGTCACTAAGGTTGGCTAATATTTCAAAATGCTACCAGAGAGAAGGCAAAACCAAAGGGCTGCCAAAAGCTATCAATTAGTAAAGAAGTTCAAAAAAATTTAGTTGGCAATCCTTCCAAAAGTTAAGAAAACCACCCTACGTGTGGGAAAAAATTATCCTAGACCATTTATGTACTTGGTTATCATGTTAGAAGTAACAAGTTGCATACATGTCCATCTATTGAGAGAAGGGAAAATTTGGGTCAAGTACTGTTATCCAAGAGCTTGAATTGATTCCAAATTGTTGTAGTTGTGTACTTTACAACAACTACAATTCAATTTTGCCACTTTCTATATGCTTTGTTGAAGTTATAAATGAATGTTATATCACATGTGTTAACTTGTTCATTGACTCATGGCTATCATGTGTATGGAAATTTTGGAACTTGCATAATGGTTATATCTACTGCCTATTGGGAACAACTTTATGAGCCTTTTGACAATGTGTAAGCTTTTGTATCTTTGATGGTAGATGGATCTATGAGTGAAGCACATGGGAACTAATACTTCTGAACAAGTATTCTACCCTAGAAAGCACCATGGATTTTCCCCTTCTCTAACATCATTCAGTGTACTACAATGAATTGGTGGTTTGTAGTGTGGAACATGAATTGCTACATATAAAATAGGTGATGGTAATTACATATTTGATGTTGCATATTCATAGGTAATTGTAATTACATATTACATGAGTATTACTTACAAGATTACAAAGTTACATTCATCCCATGATAGAAATTGACAATGTAATTTTTCACAGTTCATTATTTGAGTCCTAAACAGATTATTGTAAAGTTATTTCTACCCAATGTTTTGGTTTGATCAAAATTAATGCAATTCAGGGATATTCATTTTGTTTTTCTTTAATTTATGCATATTTTAGGATAAATTTAAGATAACTTCCATGTGGTATTGTGAACTAATTTTACAAATGAAATTTATAAATAATAGTGATCATAGTTAAAGATAGAGTTTGATTGAAGGGGTTGGGTTTATAGGGATATTGTATGAATTGACTATGTAATATTACAAGCTACTATAAACTATGTAATCTCCAACTCATTTTATTCAGATCCTTGTGTAAATTTTCAGATCACCTTTAATTTGGCTTGTTGCTTATTATTAGCTTGTGCTATGTTTGCCCCTTGATCTATTTATCAAATGGCAATCATCCAAGTGCATTTCACTATTAATCACTTATTGTTTAGCACTATAAGAAAACTAACCATTTTGAACATAAGATAGTTATGCAAGTATAACCCAAGGCATTATAAAATGTGTAGCCCTCAAGATCTATACAAATTCTACCTTTGCCATGTCAATCTCCACATTGGAAGATGATGCACTAATGTATTTGGAAACATGGAAATCATCTATTGTTGTCTTTGATCCTTGAAAAATAACAAAAATTCTAGAGATATGAACATTGTATAACCTTATAAAAGTTGAATAGTTAGCAAAACATTAAATGAATAACAATAATTAGTTGGGCCATGACTCCCCACTAAATTCATCTAGCAAAGGATAATTATAGTGCATACATTCAATGTTTAGATGACCTAAGGGGTTTGAGATTATCAATGTAGATATATAAGACCTCCAAATGCTTGTATTACTTTGAAAGTTGAAGGGGCTCTTTGAATTCCTTCACAAAATGATCCTAGAAAAAGTGTTCAAATTTTCTTAAGAATGGACTAAAGTTATATATATGCAAACTTGCAACTTGGATAATCTTACCCAACAACAAAACCAATTAAATTGCAATTTTTTTTATTCATATATTTAAATTTCATTTGGTTCATATATGTGACTCACCAAACTTTTTTGCTTATGAAGACAAATTTGACCTTAGTTTTCATACAATAGCCCAAGAGTTTGGTGTTCATAAGTTTGGAGCTATTATAAAGTTTTTAAGTTATCGTGTAAAAACCAAGGCTAGATTTGTTACCATCAATGGCAACTAACCAAAAACCAACAAAGTTAGTTGATGGGTTGATCAACTAGTTGGTTTAGAAGATAATAGTATTAGCAAATGTAAATAAACATGTTATAGTAGGCCAATGAATTACCTCTATCACATCAAATGGATGGAATATGTCACTTTTTATGCATGGCACTAATCCTTTTAGTTTTGCATCAGATTTGATTGGGTAGACATTAACATCATGTTCAGCAACTTTGCCATTTGTTCAGCAACTTCCCTTAAGTAAACATTAGAATGGGATTAAAAAAAATGGGCTATTAGATATATCATTGCCAATATTGACTATATGTTCTCCACATGAGTTGTGCATTTTACATATGGGAACATTAGGAGGGATATTATTGTTAACAAATCTTATGACTCATGCACAAATATGATCATTGAAAGGATATGTAACATATAGAAAGCATGGCAATACATTACTTGGAAATGTAATTAACATCAAAAGTGCAGGAATATGTATAACCATCAAGTCCTTATAACAAATGAATTGCAAATAATTTTCAAATAATCAAACCTTAATTAAAAGAAGAAATGTACCCCAAGGTGTTGTAATTGTGTGGTCAAAATAAGGTTACATATCTCTTAACGTTCCTCTTGGACTTTGTATTTTATGTGTATAGAGTCTAAGAAATTGACATGTAGGAGACTTGTAACAAATCTGCAACAGAGTGACCTGCAACAAACCTACAACACATTGACAAAATAAGATTCAAAAGTAACGTCATAAACTTGCAAAATTACTACATGAGTTTGTAAATATTAAAGGAAGAAATGTACCCCAAGGTTTTGTTTGTTTGAATGGTTGAATAGTAACGACATTATTAGTATGAAACATAAGATGTAGTAAGTAAACATGTAATAGACTTTATATCTTATGTGTACAAAGTCCAATAGATTGACTTGTAACAGTTGACCTACAAGGTAGACCTGTAATAGATTTGCAACAGAGTGAGCTTATGGAAGTCTTATGTTTCTCCCTTGGAACATAAGATGTGGTCACACATGTTTCTAACTCTAGTAACGATACTATTGTTGGCAACACATGCTGCTTCACCTAGCGGCCTACAAATATTACAAATGCACTCACAATTTTAATGAAAGAAGCCAATATGCATGGAATTGTAACCATCCTTCAACTTTGCCATTTGCACATGGTAGTTGTAACATTAAGAATTGAATTCCCTTAGTCTTTTTATGAACCAAGGTTTCAGCTTCTCAAAGGGTCGTAACCTAACTTGTAGATTTGGTTCTTGCTCCACAAATTGTGTGTAGAATGCAAGTTGTTTGAACCCCATACACACCACACAATTAGTGTTTTAAATTTCACTTAGTTAATTGCATAAAGTTTTTGAACTGCAGATCATGAAACAAATCAATTGATTAACAAAAAGAAAGGAATGTGGTATACATCTCCATTTGTTTTTAGTAAACTAGGAAAGAAAAAAAAGGAATATGGACATTCACATTTGTTTCCAAGCATTGATTCAGGAATCTAATAAATTATGTATAACATGTGGAATTATGTAAAGGAAATGTTTCAATAAAAATAAAGGAATGGGCATCTTCATGTGTTGGCTTAGATATTAAGGAAATAATTCCTATTGGGATCCTTATGAACATGGAAACACACCTGAACATAGGAACCACATAGGAAAAACATGGTGGCCATCAATAAACTTTAGTAAAGTTCAGTACAAATTTTAGCAAATGCTAATAGATTTTAGTAAATGTTAATAGATGGTAGCAAATGTCGATAGGTTTCAATAAATGTAAGTAAGTTTTAGTAAATATCAAAAGACCTTAATGTTTATCAATAAATTTCATGGTTTTACAAGAAACCTAAGTAAAATGGTCCTAGAAATTGCCCTTACACCAATTCTAATGCTCAAGATGTAAGGAAACAAAACAAGAGTGCAATATACTTTTAAGTTCTTGTAATCACCAAGATCCTAATGCTCATGATGTAAGGAAACAAAATGGAAGATAGATTATAAGCTTAGTTGTAAGTTTTAACTTAAGGTTGAGATTCTACTTGATTTAGAATGCTAAAAATTTAAGAACTTTGAAGTGTAAGTTGAAGTAACATACCCAAGATTCCGGAAGTTGGTGGAGCTACATGAGTCTTTCATGACTTTCGACCAAGGCACCTTTGGACAATGTCTTTCATATTTGGATTCACTCTTATGTTGTCAATCCAGAATTGAATAACAAACTTGCATACATTAGAAGATAGAGCATCTTTCCTCTTAGCCTTCTTGGAGAAAGCCCACAAAACAATATCCATGTGGGATTCAAGCCTTAGCCTCCTATCCATCCCTCCTTTGAAATGTTTTCAATGAATCCTTGTAAGCAAACTAGTTTGGTGAATGCTTGACATGGAATTAGATGCCACCATTGGAATGATAACATTCCAAGCATGTTGGTCATTTATGGAATGGCAACCTTTAACATATTGCCATCCTTTTGAAAGGTTTTGCACTATGTTTTGTGCATTCTCCAAGTCTTTCAAGTTTGGCAAAACATCATGCCAAGTTGGGTTCTTCAAAATCTTTTGAAGAAACATCTGCTAGTACTCCATGCCTCTACTAAAAGTCACCTTGAACCATTCAATTGTAAATCTTTTTGCACTTCTTGTAATAGACCTCTCTAGGTTAAGGGTAAGGTTTTTTAGGACAAGATTAATAGCAGCAGTAGGTAGACTTTGCTCACCATTTGGCATAACATTTTGTATAACATTTGGCATAATATTGTGTATAACATTTTGCATAGCATTTTGCAAAACATATTTTTGGTGCGCTCTGGACCTCCTTTGCCTTACATTTTGTGCAGCTCTTCTTGTTGCTTCATTCCATATATAATCGTGCACAAATACCTTCACCATCTTGTACTCTAGTATCCATTGTATGCACCATGTTTAACATTGCACAAGTTAGTCATTAACTGATGTCAAAGAGCTACACAATTAAGTTCATCAAAGCTCGAAAGTCACAAAAGATGTTCTTTTTAAAAGTTATTTAAGCTAGAATTGAATTATAGACTTGCAATATGTCTATGCATGATGTTAGAAGCATTATTTTGCCAAATAACATCATAACTATATTAGAATGTATGTTCCTAAACATCTGAAACATTATAATTCTAAGTGCATTGAAACATTATAACTTTGAGTGCATTCAATAGACAATTAAACCCTTAAATTGTGACAACATACAAAACAATTCACTAAGAAAGGCTTCTAGATGCAATTAATCAAGATGGTTGATTAACCCAAACCACATGGCCATAACACACAAGTTTACCAACTATTAATGTATGATTTTAGTAGTGAAAAACTTACATTAAAATGGCAAGACTATTCTAGGGATGTGAATCCACCTTAAGTAAAAGCCAACAACTTGAGCAACACAAACTTATGCATCTGCATAAATATAAATAAAACTTTTGGTGAGAAACTACAATGAATTATTGTTGAAGATGTAAAAAGAAAGATGGAAATATTGAAATGATTATGAACATAAGCATATGGTATTGTAAACTAACTTTTAAAAAAATTCAATTAGCTCCAATAAAATAATCCCTAAAATAACACCTTAAAAATCATTACCTACATGTACCAAATGCATTAAAAACATGGATAAATTTGAGGAGAACCAAAATAAAGACCACAAAAAGTTGCATGACATACCAACAAGTTGTAAGACAATTTAAAAACTAGGCCTTTTGAGCCATCACATTTGCAACCTACACACATAATGAAAGTAACTACATCAGTAGTTACAAAAACAAATGACTAGTAATTTTGTCTTCAAGCCACCAAGGTTTAGATTAATGAGATATATAAATCATCTCGACCCCCAACAATGTGTGATGGCTAATCAGCTATACCATGTCTTTCCCATTTCTAGACTATTGACCCACATGGTAGGTGGATCAATAGGTGTTGATTTAAATCTTACTTATCCCCTATTTTCTAGTTTTGAATTTGCTGGTAGATGACTCTCTATTGAGGTACTTATAATTCAATAAATGATTTTTTTTTTCGAAATCAAAATTTTCAAGATGTCATATTCATCAAGGCACCAAATACCCATCATAAATAGATGACATTCTAGAATATAAACAAAGGTTACAGAATATTCTAAAGCAAGACCAACCCCAAATGGTTAGAATAAAACATTAAAATAGTAAAGTCCTAAGATATGAATGAACAATAATTTTGTCTTCAAGCCACTAAGGCTCAGATTAACAAGATATATAAATCATCACAACACCCCATAGAGGGACATGCCATAGTTAGATTCAGATTTTCAAAATGTCATAATTCTCAAATCACCAAATACCCATCATAAACAGACAACATACTAGAATAGAACAAGAGGTTATATTGAAGCACAACCACCAAATAAACTAGTTCACATTCTTATAAAAAACACTTGTCTAGCCTTTTTTATTCATGTTCCCAAAAAACCCATACCCATAGTGATGCAAAGAAATCCAAGGAACTATGCTTATTGCTTACAACATAAGGTCGACGATCCCTTATAAAACCATTGAAAAGACTTGAGCAAGGTTCACAAGCACACACACATGCACATGCATGTACAACAGGCCCATAATTACAACTTCATTTTGGACATTTGGAGAGTTGAAAAGGGGAGATGTTCAATTGTCATAATCACTACACTTGAAATCACTTGATTTCTTCCTTGATGTTGGTGTGGAAGGGATTTTGCCTTAGCAGATGGAGCGCACAACATGGGATGGAGGTTACAAGATCCTTCTTAAGTGATGTAATACTTCATAAGGACCAAAACCTACTGGATGCATTTAGTATAATGCTTATCCAGTGAAAAGACATCATGAATAAAACAAATTTAACATGATTTTAAACTATGCATCCAAGAACAATTTCTTATCTTTCTAGGTCAAAAGATGGGATAAAGAATAATCCAATAGTCATACATGGCTTTTTATCAACATCCATTTTTGTTTTTTTCTTTGAAGAAACAACCTTCAGAGAGTCTACTGCAAGTCTCTTAATCTTCCTTGCCTGCAATGACAAGTCCAAGGGCCATAGAGTAAAGTTGATTTCAAGGAAACCTTGAACATTAACGACCTTGAAAGAAAATCTCCTTGTTACTATTTTTTCTTTAGAAGGTTTGTGATCTACTAACTTGGCTTGAGACCTAATTGCAAACATGTTGGACATTGTAATAGTTTGTAGGAAAAATAAAGAAGCAAGAAAAGAAATGAAAAACCTACAATGTAGCATGATGCTATTGATTCCAAGAATGACACATTTTGCCTCCACAACATCATCCCAAGAGAATGTAGTTGCTTAGAAATTAAACAACATTAGATTCTCCATCAACAGCTAATCAATTGTCATAGTAGTCATCATTGTTGGCTATTATTGCACCCATTGCCACCACCAAGTTTTGCATGCCAAGCTCCTCCAAACCATGTTGACAAAAACTTGTGAAAGTTGTGACACTCAACCTAGCCATTTTAAATGAAAAATGTTTGTCAATGTGCACATTACAAAACAATTGAAGAACCTAGTTTGAGCACCACAACTATCAGAAAGTTGGTTGATGTGGATAACACACAAGAATCACAAACACCTTGCTTCTTGAGTTCAAGCATGGGCAAAGCTTAGGAAGAAGTTGTCACCATACCTAGTTTCTCAAAAAACTTTAATGTTAATTCAAGCAAAGTTGCGGGAACTTGACATCGTAAAAACCAATGGCTTAGATTACTTGGGTTTTGATTTGGATGGTCAAGATTCAGTTAAGTTTTTTTTTTTACATGATGATGGGATCAAGAAACTACATTCCTAAATAATATATATTCTAGGAATGTCGAAATCCATAATACGTGCATCATAATACCCAAGATTCATTTTTTTATTGAGTAGGCACTAAATATATATAGTACTTGACAAGGCCTCCAAGGAGCCATCAAAATTGGGCCAAAAAGCAAAAAAAAATTGTTCCTTAATCTTATGGCCCTTAATTGATTATTTTTTTTGACATTAATTTTTGAACCAAATATTCTAGACACACCTTTTTATGTTGTTATTAAATGCTTTTCCTAAACATATCTCATAAGCATTTTTTGCAATAAGAAATAAAATTAAATAAGGTTCCTAATGATTCCTAAAAAGTTCCTACGACTTTCCTAAAAAATAGTGACTCTCTTGAAAAATTCAACATAGGAAATGTTTAGGAATTTCAAAACATATCCAAATTTTTATTAATATGGGCCATTAAAATATCCACAATGTGCTTAATGTAGAAATACAAACAAATTAATGAAACATTGTATCACAAAATCACAAATCATTCTTGAAGGCAAAGTGGTCTTGGAAAATGACATTGCAACGTTCCTAGTGGGTCCACCCAATCATGTTTGCCCCCATATATATATATATATGTTACATAGAAAATGCTTTTGATGTTTTTCACCAAACAACTTTGATAGTCTAGAAGGAACTATGTTAGGGCGAGAATTAGTGAAGTGGTAATTTAACTTGTCGAGTGGGAGCCCAAGGTCTATAAGTGGATAAAAAAAGAAGTGGGCCTTCAATATTGTTGCTATTTTCATCTTTTATGTTATTGTTTTAATCAATCCAACTTTTTTTTTGTTTGTTCACTCAAACCTTTTATTGGAGATCGTTTTACTACTTGTAGAAAAAAATGGTGATGAGAACCTATTGCAAAAGACATGTTCCATTGGTGCAGGCATCATGGCCCTTCTAGTAGTCTTTATGTATGAAGATTGTTTTTGGTCACCAATCATTATCCCCTAGACTACCCCTTCAAGGCCCTAAAGGAATATATCTTTATCATTTGTGTTCAAAGTTTAGAATTCAACCCATAATACAAGCTTGAAGTTTGTTTATAATGGATTTTTGACAAGTACCTTGATCCTTGCTTGTGATGAAATTTGTTTTCATTTTACTTGTTGGATATGAGATTATGCATGTGAGATGTTTGGTTGGGTCAAGCTATTAAGTGTTTTGTTGCTTGTTCTAGGTGTGAGTTGATTGCATGACAGTGAAATGAAACCCAAATCCCTAAATGAACTTTCATGCGCAAATGTTGTATCTAAGCCATTTTTTTCATCTTTTTGGTGCATCTATAATGTGTAGTAAAATTGTGTGAAAATGTTGAGAAGATGGAAATGTATTTCAATGTGTTATTAACACATTGTTATAAACATACATTTTGAAGTCTCAAAATATAGCAAATTAAAAACCTTCCTACAAAGGAGTTGATTGACTCAAACAATAAAAAAGACATAATGTATGTTACCAATTTGTAAATTCATATGATTGCATTACAAAGGGGTGCAAGTATGTAGAAAGGAGCCAATGGGATTACTTTACAAAAGGATTGTGAATCCATTTTCGTCCTATTTCACTTTTTCATATGAAATTTTTTTGAATGAAATATTTTGCAACTTGTTATTAAAAATACATATAGTTGCCCCAATAGATCACATGTTTTGTGTTAATCATTGTTGAATAAATATGAATTTTTTAAAGTGTGTAAATTCTACCAGATTTTGCATTTCATTTTGAAATTTTATCATAATTTTGAATCATACCAAAATATGTTAATTACTTTAGGTTTTTGTTTTTTATATCATAAACTACAACTTTGTTTTCTATGTCATGCACATTACACCCCATTTACATGTGGTAAAAGACTTTTGAAAATTTGAAAATTTGAAAAATATTTTGAGTTTTTAAAAAATAATAATTCCATATCTTATAAATTGTGAGTGCTTTTTGAACTTGGGTAGTAGGTTTCTATCATCTAAATTTTTTTACCATCAAAATTATGTTATTACAATAGTCCTTTACCTAGTCCTTTGTAAAATTAACCACATCTGATGCAACACCTATTCAGGTTCAAACATTTAAAAAAAAAACCAAAACCCAAAATTTAATTGAATGAATTTTTAATTTGAATTCTTCAACTTTCATATTAGTCATTTAACACAATTTGGAATGATTAACATAACTTTAAAATGTCAAAAAAAAAACATGTGTAAAAAAGTTCATAATTTTCACCATTATTCCACATGATTTTTGGTTCTTATCTTTATACACGCACCCAAAGGAAAAATGTAGTTCGAGTTGGTACATGTTCAATTCACAGTGTGACATAAGGCATTATTTTATGATTCAATTTTTTTGTTTATTTGTGGCAAAATGTTAAGAGTTTTTTGTTGCAAAGCTACAAGCAACAATCACATGGAAAAAAATATTTGGGGGGGGAGTGGTAGAGCACTACAACAAAAGGTGTCCTTGTACGCCAAGTGATTGGATTTTGAATGAATTCACCGATTGTAGTGAACATGGATTAGTGAAGAAGCAGTGAATTCATTACTTTAGTGAACAAGGACTAGTGAACTACACCCACATTTTGTAGTAGTGGAGACAACCAACTATCATGTAACATATAGGGGTAAACCAAATCTCACTTGGAATGGAGTGGGGTGGAGTGAAAAGTCCCCATAATCTTTTACTCCTAATTGTGATTCCATATGCAAGGCTTTTGATCTAGTTTGGTTTTGTATAGGCATGGTTGAAGGTAGTGGCAACATCCACATGGAACTATTTGACATTGAAGATGAAATTAGCACCTCACTAACCAACCAGGGTGTAATGGTATTAGTTCGAAGGTTGCATCAAATGCAGATCATGGCACATGGCAAACATTGTTTCCCCAACTTCAACAAAATATGAAAGATTGGTCTACCAACAACACAAATGTTATATATTGGGCATTTTTTGTGATTGATGATGAAAGTAAGGTCAATTTGAATGTGGGACAAAAGATGCGTTGCAGTGTGTGCCACACTGATGGCACTAACCCGTTTCATCATAGTTGAAGTGGGAAGGTTGGAATAATCACCTATGACACATTTAATGGGATTATTTCATATATTAAAGAAGCATGTAAGCCACCATCACCTTCAAGAGTTGAAGAAGTGGATTGTAATTTGGCAAACAAGAACCTTGAAGGTGTGCATTAAACATGTAAGAAAAAGACACGCCAAGCCTTTTTTCCAACATAATTTTTTTTGGTTTTGCAAAACCTTACCATAAGAATGACCCTTCTCAATGGGCATTCTTGGAAGATCTAGCATTTTATATAGCAAAAAGTCATTGCCCTTTTTCAATAGTTGAAAATGCATGGTTGAAGCAATTGGTGTTGAAACAATGTGGGAAGGTTGTTTTCCATCTAAACACCAATTAATCAATGAAATGTTGCTTGCCTTGGTTACCAAAACCATGGGAATTTTTTTGAACTTAGTACTTGTTGACTACATTATTTGCATGGCAACTTTTGACTTATGAGTGTCATGGGGTGATAATGATACTTTTGCCCTTGTAATTTCTTTCATAAATGCATTGTGGCCGCCATGAATATGACAATTGGGCTATTCATTGTTGAAAGTACAATGGGTACTACAATGGCTAAACAAATGAAAGATTTGTTAGGTTCATTTGGGCTCCTAAACAAAGTGATTACATTTGTGAAGGACAAAAGAACTAATCTAGGAATAATGATTATAGCTTTGAAGAACAAATTATCTCTTGTGACATGTTGTATATTCCAACTCCATTTGTTGGAACTTGTTGGGGCTATACTATGTCAAAAGTAGCCTAGTATGCCACAAATGACAATAAAGTTTGTGGGGGTTTAGTAAGGGAAACTAGCTTGAAATTGGTTCAATCAAAGTTACAAACAACAATCATGTGGACAAAAAAGTCAAGCAAAGGTGGTAAAGAGTGGAAAGAGGCTTGCATAGATGTCGAGCTCTGACCTCAAAAATTGAAGACACTAGTGAAAACTAGGTTTACATCTCAGGTCATTTTGTTTCAAGAAATTGTTGAATATATGAATGCGATGATCAATCTATGTTATGACCGTCAAGTCATGTATTCGCAAGCATGTAACCTAATGGCCAAACTTGGGCAATTGCTCATATAGTGATCGAAATGTTGTTGCTTATGGTAAATTAGTGCATTTTGAACCAATCAAATAGTTTTTGGTTGTTGTCCAATGCATTGATTTCCAACTTGTAAAAAGAAGTCGGTGCAATGGAGGCCCTTTTTCAACCTTTGGTTTGAAGTGATTTCAATAATATATGAAACATGGCATGATGTGCTAGGTGATTGATGTTTTGGCACCATTCTTGGCCTCTATAGAAACATATTCACCTTTAAAGGCCCATAACATGATGGCAATCATGTTTGACCCATGTCATAAGAACATGAAAGTGATAAAAGAATATGTTGGTGATTCTTTTACCTTGAGAATTGTTGAAGAATATGACTGAAAAATGGTGCTGCCACAACTTTGTCAAGTTTACAAATTCTTGAACCCAACAAGTGCTGCTCTTCTCGACCTTGCTATTTCCACATATGATGATGGGTGTAAGCATGGTAAAGTATGCCAATTGGTCATCCTTATTAATAATTAAAAGTAGATTTGGAATTTTTTGCATTTTAGGCATTTTAGTCATGCCATAAAATTTGGGAGGTACTTATCATATTAAATAAACCATATAATGACCAATTTCCACATGTTGCATTGTTTGCCCAACAAATCCATGGGATTGTTGGGTCTCAAATCAAAACTAAATGAATATTCAACTAAGTAGGGGTGATCACAAATTTTCGACGGTCTAAGCTTGGCATTGATAATTTGCATAAATTAATTATGTTAGTAAAAAACTAGCTTGATGATGCTCTTGTGGGTTATGAAGGAAGGAAACTTTCATCTTTTAATGAATTCATTAAGGTTCAAAACACCTTGTTGGAAGATAATGAGAAGTTGATATTTGATTGTGGGTTTTTTTAAGAAGATCAATAGTAGTTATGTATGTATTTCAATTTTGGAGATGAATAAATTCTGATTTTGTTATAGGTGTTGTTTTCATTTTTCTTGCTTTTGATAGAGAGACATAATTTAAAGAAACAAAGAATTATGCTTAACATTGCTACTCTTGCCATGGCACTGTCCTATTTGTAATAGCTTTTGCCATGGCACTTTCCTATTGGCAATTTGTAAGTGTTGTGCAGGTTTCTTAGCCTTTTTTGCTTGGTGAGCATTCCTCACTTTGATCTCCCATTCTTTTATTTTCGCATGCAAACTTTCCTTAATGTCGTTCTAGACCATGTTAAACAATTTGTGGATAGAAGTGTGCGATTGAAAATATGTTAAGGTATTAATGCATTATGATCAAAACAATAGATGTTTGATTCATATTATGTTTTATAGCCTTTTGATTTGAAATTAATGCAATGAAAACCTTTTTTTGTGGATGTATTCTTGAAAATGTTGAAAAATGCTTGTTGTATTTCAATTACAGGATGTGGGGCAGTGGATTGATGATGCCACTTTGGTTGTGACACATTTGCAAGGCTTTGATCATGCAAAGTCTCATTTTCTATTGTGTTTGTTTACATGGCAATGATGTTGTATGTTGCACCATGAGCACTAATGGAAACTCTGGGCATTTTATGAAAGGTTAATTGGCTTGGCATGGTAGCCATGTTATGCCTTTTGGCATATCACGAAGCTAAGGTGAGTGCTTGAATATCCATGTTGTTGATTATAAAACTAGTGTTGCCAACATGCTAGATTTTCTTGAGAAGCTTCCACAACGTTGAAAGGAAATTCGAAGTTGTATGTGAATATTATGGCTAGTATCAACATGTCGTAACACACATGTGTACGTGCATTCCTACCTTTTTGAATTAGTTTTTCAAGTTTAATTCTTCAAATTGGTTGGCGAGGAGTTGTTACACCAATGTGTTTGATTCAAGGAAGAGTGAAGTGATAGATTTTCATTCCAGCTTATGGAGTAGGACAAGGGGTTTTCTTGCATTCTTTTTCTTTGTAGAGATTTCCAAATTGGTTTTAGCTTGTAGTGAGAATGAGAGTTGTAATTTTTTTAACAATGTTTTTGCTGTAATTCATGTCTCACACATTTGGTTGTTATTCGCACCAAATAACCCATCTTGTGTGCATTGCTATTGATTTTGTAGTTAAAGGAAAAAGATAAATAATTTGTTGTAATGAATTGGGTGGCAATGGTGGATTGATGTTGTTAAGTGCCAAAAGGGGTGTTGTTTATATTATTGGGCAACAAAAACATGAATTCTAGAGTCATACAATCATTTCAGCAATGTAAGAGATGTAATTTGGCCTACAAATATGAACCATGTATGAGGTGTTTCCTTAACTTTTCACACTTGGTCCCACCTCTGAATTGGACCTAGGGGTTTTGAAAAAATGAAAACCTATCTAACTTGGAACTGTCATTCCCAAAAAATGAATATGGATCTGAAATTGACATGTCATAATTTTTAAGCAAACTCCTTAGAACTAAAACTAACGGTTCTGAAATTTCAAAAAAAAATCTAGAATTGAACCCAACTATTAAAATCTAACAACTAGCCAACATTGGTCTACTCCCTTTGCTTCTTCTTTGCATTTTGTTCTCTTGACTCATTGTCTTCTTTTCTTGGTGTCTCCAAGGGATTCAAATTCAAACATGCATCAATGTTTGTGGAAAGCATGTACCTAGGCCAACAACAAGCACGGTCAAGGAAATTGTTTGTTTTAAGATGGAGGCATCCTTTCCAAGCCAAGCTTAATATTATGCTAGGATTCTATAGATTTTGTCATATTCACAAGTTATGCTCTGTGTGTGTGGGTTTTGCTTTTTTTGGTCTTTTGCCCATCAAGCTATGGTAAGCAAATCTCATGTGCTAGAAAACAGAATTGTTGTTGTAGTTCAGCTGTAGATACAAGTTCATAATTTTTTTGTGTCATATGAATTAATCTCATTTTTGTTAAAGAGCTTTAGGTGGTAACTACCCTAGTTGGGGTGTGACATGATAGACCAACCTTATTGAAGTTGGAACCACAAACATAGATGTAGCATCGAGCAACAAAGTTCCAGCAAATGAGAGTAGATAGATATTGATCAGGGAAGGTGTGGAGGTCCAAGGTCCTTTGTTGTAATGTTTTGTTGTGTTGTTATCATGACATTCTACAAAAGAGCCTAATTTTTGCACACTGAAATTGCTAAAGGTGGACACCCTTTAAATCATGTGGGTGGTGGCACCCATGTGTTCAACTTCCCTCATATCTTCAGCTTTATGAAATTATTTTGTGTTCATATTTCAAAGGCAAGACATGCATATAATCATGGTTATGTTACAAGATTGACAATTTGTTTTGAGTGGAATGTAGGTTCTAAATTGAACAATCACTCAATTTTGTTCTTGCCATTAGATAATTTGATGTTAAAGTCTTAGCTAATTAGCTTAACATCTGATGCCAATGGTAAGCAACATCTCTCAGATGGTTTAATCATCTCCTTCTAGATGCTTCCAAATGCTTCCTTGATTGGTTCACCAACACAACCTTAATGGGTGTACATAGTTGATGAGCACAATGGTTATGTATCTATGTACCTTACATTTGTTACATTGTAACAGAAATGTCAAGATGACACACATGGGTTTGCCATAAGGAGGTATTTACATCATGGAGTAGGAGTTGGGGCAACTGTTTGGAGTTCGAAACATTTGGTTAAACTAGTGAAGAATGTTCTTAAGGAATTGAAGCACCAAAAGCTCAACGCATCCATGGAGGTGCATCTTGCGACAGAGCTGGTTGAACAATGTCGATGACTATGGCATAGTTTGTTCTTGAGGCCAACCTTGCACAAGCAAAGATGTCAAAGGCAAACCAACTCTACACATTAGGAGATGGAATGAGAAGGCTTTGCCAACCAACTTTACCATTTAAGGTTTTGTGAATTCATGAACTCCCGTCTGTAATTCTAAAGTAATCCAAGGTTTTCCATGTGAGATTGTAAGGACAACCTCACATTATAAGGAGCACTTGTGGCAATGATTCCTAATATATGGGTTGTGCAATATTTGATGCATCATATGTGGTACTCGTATGCATAGTGCCAAATCTAGTTTTTGTCCTAAGAAATTGTTAGTTAAGTATGGAGAACATAGCATAGTTGCAACTACTGGCTTTCTTGACTACCAAGAAACTAGGACATGTCTGATGTCACCTTGTATGTGTGTTGTAAGTGCTGAGAATCCCTGAGATCATTAACAGGTTTTGTGATAGACTTTGTCATTGAAGGTTGTAGCTGGCCTTGATGGGAACAACATCATAGCACAAGGCACACTAAATGGGTTTTGACATCCTCCTACTTAGACTCAAGTGGAGTAGGATATTTTGTTCAGCTTCTTGTGTTCACCCCATGAGACGAGCAAGCCATAGTCAATTGGGAGGTGGGTGAGAATGTCGTTCTTGCAAAACAAACATTGCATAAGTCTATAACAATACATGGATATTCATTTTTGCTTGTCAATCAGTGAGTTTGCATGTATATATATTCACATGTGTATCAAGTAGTCTTGAAATTAAATTTCCCCTAGATCACAGATCCACATTCCACATTGTGAGATGCATCAACACAAAAGAAACATACTTTCTTTGTAGAACAATAAAACTTTGCAATCTTAAAATCTTCATGGAGCACTACAGCATGTAACAAACACTCCAATTTAACACTTACGGATTCTAATCTGAGCCCTCATTTGTGTGGTGAAACCAACAATAACTGTTACAGTTTACAAAAGATGAGGTCTCAGCTTTGAGAACATTTCAATCCATACCTTAAAAATTGAGATTCTATAAGTCCCACATTGTGCCTGTGCATGGGCTAGTTGTGTGCATAAGTAATACATTCAACCTAAGGAATTAAAAAAAATCCTTAACTTCTGAGTGAGTATTTGGAGATGCACCAAATTTGTACCAGTGCAAGTCTAAGAACTCTAGAATTTTGGTGTTTTATTTTCTGGATTTCATTCTACGAAGTGCAATGTAGGCCAAGAAGCGAAAAACAACAAGCATAAGACATAAAGCACCCACTTCCACACCCCCACCTCCCAAGGATATACCACGGAATGCTGATGATGTAGCAATACTCTGGCATCCTGTGCTACTCCCACAGCCATACTGTGCATTGCGTGAATACTGCACTTTGATCAACAGTCTATATGAATAGTTGTTGATGGAGAGGTACTTCAACCAGTTTATCCAGACTGGTATACTCTGCAAAACCAATAAATTCCAAGACCCAATTTTTTTTAGTTGTGAGAAAATTGAGCAAAATTCTTTTTTGGGGTGTTGTATGTCAAGTAAATAAAACAGTGCCTGTATATGGATAGCCTAATCAAGTCTGACTGCCAGGGAAAAATGCGTGTGGTGGGTGCTTAATTAATTTCAGCAAGAATGTGGTGGGTTAGTTTATGCTACATGCTGTACCTGAACAAAGAAGCCCCCTGTAAGCATGAAAGTCAGCATTATGATTGATGCCAATGTGCTTGCCTTCTTCACATCCATCATTGCCGCACCCAACAAAAACCCTAATCCCTGCAAAAGTAGACATATATATATCAACACCAACAACTCAAAAAAAAATGCAATGACAGTGTCCATTTGGATTCCTGGAGTAGTACTTGTTGGACTAGACTAAATCACCACCCATGGTCTTTGCATCTCCTTGACACTAGCTAGTGAGTAAGAAAAGGTTATTTGATTAAGCACCCACTGGATGTTTAAACCAGCCTCCATTGTGGAGGGTTAACATGCCTAATTCTTAAACCCAAATGTGTAAAATCTCTTAAACCCAGATGTCTATTTCTTAAATCAAAATGTGTAATTCTTAAACCCAAAGGTCTAATTCTTTGAACAATCCATTGAATTACAAGTAAAATGTTGACAAGGTGAAGTCTTTGATGATTTTTTTTGTTGAAGGATGTAGGGGTCAGGGACAAAAGAACTAATCCACAGTGCTGTACCTGTGCGGCAATGACAAACAGGTAAACAGAAATGACACTGAGGAGGAATGCACCAGCAGTCCTGCGAAGATTTGTCATGAAGTAGACAATGATGAGGAATATGGAAGGCAGGACCAAGTCCAAGGGCAAATCACCCAGTGTCCGTGCAAAAAAGTAAGCAGTTAAGCTATACAAGTCGGAGGCCCGCTCTTTCATCAGCATTGCTCTTTCCAAAGGGAAAGAGAAGATTGCTGTGAAAAGAGGATACATGCCCCAAAAGATGGCAATGAAAAACACCAATCCCAACTGGCCTGAAAGTTCAGTCTCTGTGTCAAGCTTGGACTGCCACCAAAGTAAGCCCACAATAACCGATAATGTGACCACTTGCACAAATTTCAACCAGTTGAGGTAATCGTGTCGCCTTTCCTTCAATCCTCTGACCAACAGTACCATAAATTGTTGGACCCATGTTGCGCTGCGCTCCATCTTCTCTAGTGTTGCTAGTCTCATTTCTTTTGTTATCTCTGAGTCAGCTTGTAATATCGTTTCCTCTTTAGGTGCGAGTTCTTGATGGTAAGAATCCACAAGGAACTGAAATTTAGCAAACAAAAATTTGTCAATTTATTGAATAACAAAATACCTCATGATTTGAGTTCCAGGATCACATAATATCAATACTTTTTTTCGCCAAAACCAGTTCAGCCAACAAATTGTAAATTTTTTCCAAGATGGAAAGGATGCTTAAAAAGATGATATAATCCAAGACCTCCTTTGCTGGAAAGAGAAGTGGACAAGAAGGGTAGGACATCACCTCTTGAACGTCAAGTTTGGTGATTGTGGGTGGTTGCTTCTGAGTGGTAGTGGAGACAGCGCTCGATTGTCTCTTGATGGCCCTTTGGGTCAAGGATAAGGGCATTAATACATCATTCACATTGCCACTTGCCAAATCAAGAACAAAGTCAGCAGGATTCATGGGTATCTGGGGCACCAGACCCAATTTTGTTGAGAAGTAATCTGATGCAGCTCTGGCATTCCCAAAGTAGATTGTGTGTCCTTCTGACAGCAAAATCAGTTTATCAAACATGTGGAATAACCTGCTGGATGGCTGATGGATTGTTGTCAGCACTGTGCGCCCTGTCTGGCAAACAATTATACAAAAAAAATCAGTATCCTGGTTTGCACTTCTCTCAGACGATTTGATTTGTATTTTTCTTCTCTTGATTGATGGGTTCACATAAAAAATTTGTAAGGAATCTGAAATCAGCTTGCTCCACCACATGATGCTCTTGGAGGACATGATGATTATGATTTGATAGATACAATAGGAAACAACAACAACAATGAATTGACACTAAAAGTTGATAAATTTATGACAGAAATCATCCTGAAAAAGTCCCAAAGAAGCAAGTCATTATTCTAAGTTCACCTGAGCTATGGACTTTATAACTTGGATGATGCGCAGTGCAATCGTGGAGTCCAAGCCAGATGTAGGTTCATCCAAGTATAACAAGGAGGGATCCACTAGAATTTCATGACCAATGCACACCCGCTTCCGTTCACCGCCTGAAATACCTCGCAAGAAGGGTCCCCCAATTATTGTGTTTTGGCACCTACACAAACAACACAGCACAATTCCATTCATAATATATGTGTACACTTGAACTTTTTTGATGCAATGTTCTTAGATTTGGCTTATTTAACAGGGCCACAGTGTACTTCAATTGATCCAAGAAGACTAAATCAACGAGACCTTAAATTGATTAGTCCAGTATAAGCAACCCATAAGCAAGTCTTGCAGAAGATTTCGTTGAAGATCAACTTCCTTTCCTGACGAGAATTTATGCCGATATAAGGAGAGGTATTAAGATGAAGAAAAGGATCTGAGACTGGTGATTAAAGGATCTACATCCAGCTCACCTTTCAAGACCAAGATCAACAATGCAATCTTGAGCTCGGGAGATTTTTTGAGAGCGTGTCAAACTGTTGGGTAATCGAAGCAGAGCAGCATACATCAGTGTCTCTCTCACTGTCAAGTTTGGGAATAGAACATCATCCTGTGTCACAAACCCCATTCTGAAAAACCCCCCATCCATGCACCCATCCACCCAACCAAAGGTTAATGAGATTGGCACATGCTCCTTCTCATATCTGGGTTCAAGGAAAAACCAAAAGAAGCTTCACAAGTTTACTTGTAAAGAAGCAAGCTCAGCATCGGAGATTTCTTTAGTCCAACACACAGACTGAATTCTTCATTTATTTGTACAACATCATTTTTTGTGTAGCCAAATTTTGTAGATTTTTGGTGACTTTGTCTTATATATCTCAAAGTCTGTGAAAGTAAATTCATTCATGTTTTCAAAATTTTTACATCAAACTATAAAAAGGAAGTTTGGACACACATCCAATGGATTTCAGCATGTCGAATTTGATTTTTCACATGTGACAATACAATAGCACTGATCAATACATGAAGAATGGGTGGGAAGAAGTACAGAAAAAACAAAGTTCCTACTGCTTGCAAAGTTTCCATGAAGAAATGATAGATCTTCTCACATAGTATGGATTAATTATTATCCACAAGATTTTGCAGAATTAGGCACATAAATAAGAAGATGAATTCTTGTCAAGTGTACATAGTTTGGGATAGACTAGTAACCAGATTTGCCTATCAACCAACAACAGTGTTGTTGCACAATTTTGACAGAAAAATTTGGTTTTCTTCTGCAGTTTGTTGCAACCTGTTTTCAATGGGTGGATTAAACTGCTGGCAAACAGGTAGCTTGTTGTTTTTCTAAACTGAATTTTCGCAACTTGGTGACAAAAAATTATCCAGTGAGACTCATGTTTGCAAGGATTTATGTTTAAAAAATGCACCAAGACTCACCAGATTTCCAAGAATTTTTATTTTTATTTTTTGAATTGGTCATATTTAGACAATTATTAGGTTCCAGCCTAAAGGTCACAAAATAATAGCCAGTATATTTTCGACCTTCCTCTTTTCAGAGCATTAGCCAAATTTGGCAAAAAATGTCCTTGTTGGTTGATCACCACTAGATAGTAGAGTGGCTAACATCACAAAATTGACCAAAAAAGAATTTACCTGGGGAAACTTTCTAAGAAAAAATTTAGAGCTGCGAAAACTCACAGAAGATAGTTCTTAAGGGGAGCAAGATTTAGCAAATGGAAGTGTCTATTAAAGCCAAGAAATGCTGAAGTGAGAGATTAAGAAAAACCCAAAAACGAAGGAGAAGAAGAATATTAAGTTCAGAAGCAGACGAAGAAGAAACGACAAGGGGAAAAAAAAACACAACAAGAACAAAAGGAACAAAAGAGAAAAACAAAAAATAAAGCAACATAACAACATGTCAATCAGTAATTGGAATCAGGGGTTTTTTTCCACCTCAATTTTTGGATATAAAAAATTTGGCAAACTTCCCCCCCCCCCCAAAAAAAAACTAGAAAAATTTATTAGTAAAATGAAAACTAAGAATGGCAATTTTTTTTTTGGCTAATTTGGGAATTTAAAGTAGAATGAATGCCCCAATTGTAAAAAAAAAATGGCAACAAAAATTGACCCAAAAAAACACTGATTGGAACACCAGCAGTCCACATGATCAAGAAAGAGATGGCAAGAAAAAAGGGATGATGAAGAAGGTGGGGGGGGGTGTGAACATAGAGAGCAAAGGGAATTTGAGAGTTCCCAAAACATGATCCAGGTACATGTAAAGTTGTCATTGTACGAATGATCCGAATTCCAAGGGATGGATGATTCTAGAAAGACTTCGCACTTGAAAAGGAATCGAGGAGAAGTACTAGTGGACAAGGAGGTGAACTTTTAAGATTCAACGTATTTATAGCACAAGTGGATGATCGATCGATCCAATCCAATTCCAACGACTAGCACCTAGTAGCCAGCAAGCATCTTCATCGGAAAGTTACAAGTAAATTGGGTTTCAAGATGAACTGGAAACTTGTTTGCTAATTAATTTCCACAACCCAAATCAACTCATGTTTTTTTCATCATTTCATGCTCACTGGTAGTGTGCAGCAGGCAGACAGACACAGAGCGGACTCGCCCAAACCAACACTTGGGTTGGGTTTGATTCTCCTCAAGTCTCCTAACTTTCGGGAGGGGAGTCTGTTAGCTAACTCAACCCCGGCCTCCCCCAAGCTAGCATACCAATTATAACATAGATAGCAAGCAAGCTCATTAAATTACGGAAAGTCTTCAGCTATGCACTAGTGCTCCAGATTCCTAATTCCTTCCTTCCTTGCCACAGAAATCAGGGAGGAATGTCCTGAGAAGAAGGGAAAACTATATATATATATATATATATATATATGCTTAAGCGAGAGATCTGGGATCATGGCCGGAGGAGAAGAACAAAAGATTTGCACTTGGCCAGAAAGTTCCATTCTAGTGAAGATGATTCATCGAAGCTGGTTTAGGTAGGAAGACTATAGGGTCTCATAGTATTTCGTGCCACCAAATTCCAGCCACGAATCTGTTTAGAGAGAGAGAGAGAGATTGGGTCTGGCAGCCAGTTCTGTAGCTTACCTTCGTTTGAGAGCTTTGTGATAAGGGAGATCATTGTAGGAGATGGTGCCAGAGACCCCAGCATGTAGACCTCTGGCTGCCAGAGCGTTGAGCAACGTGGTTTTGCCAGAGCCTGAAGGTCCCATGATTGCCAGCATCTCCCCTGGTTTCACCATCCCTGTCACACCATCCAAGATGGTCTTCTCCACTTTCTTACGCGCCACGGACGTTGCTGCTACTTGATGATTCTGCTGCATCTCCTGCAGGTTACTACTACTACTACTGGACTTCCTCTTACTCGGCCATCGTCTCCAACACATCACTGCAGCTGCAGCCTGATCTGCAATTGTCACCTTACTCCTTACATCCACAAACTGCTTCCCCCACACCCCCACACCCACTAAACCCAATAAAAAAACAATATGATGCTCAAGCTATAAATTATTGCTGCTGTTCGTGTGCATGCAGTGATCCGCGAATGTTAATTTTGTACAGATGAGATCAAGATGGTGTACTGTAACAAGTGCTTTTCCCCCAAACCCAATTGTTTAGAGTACTACCTTGAGGATGATGGGCACAGGTGGTTTGCGACCATGGGTAGTATGAGGCATCACTAGTGTTACAACGTTTGACGATGGATTGCTGGTGTTGATATTTTTCTCGGCGGCTCCCATCTGCGTAGACTCGCAGTTGTACAAGTCGCTGTACAAATTGCTTCTCTCTTTAGCACTCCAGTTGTCCACCGGCTCTTCTAGTACTGTATCATCCGGTATTGCAATAGCCACTTCATGATGCTTGGAAATACTATTTGGCTCGGACGACATGTAACTAGGTCTCGCCATTTTGCTTTGCTTGGGTCTGATCACAAGCAAACTTATTATCGACACCAGCTTCACCAACACAACACGAAAGAAAAGTTTGCGTCCAGTTGAGTAACAATCGCCTTCATGCACATGTTAGTTTAAACCAACCTGTCTCTGTTTGTACTGAGAGAGAGGGTCTGAGGCAGCTACTCAACGACAACAACATATAATTTTTGTATCCATGTTGAAAACAGCGCCCAAGAGCTCTGAGCCTTGATCAAACACATCAAAGAAGCTGATCCAGGGGCTGGCAAATTGCAATATACGTATATGTGTGTGTGTGTTGAAGTAAACAGAGCTTGCACTAGATTTACTGACACTGAATTCTTGAACAACAATCTAGTACCATACCTGCTCCTGCTGCTGTTCTTCAAAAGCTTGATGATCTGCTGCTGCTCGTGATGCTTGTGATGTGGATGATCATATAACTGATGATGCTGCTGCTGCTGCAAGGATGATTGATGATCAAGGAGGACAAGTAGTGGAGGAGGAGGAGAAGCTGGAGCTTACAGGATGGATCACACAAACGAAATTGTTCATCCTCTGCCAAGCTTTTGTAGGAGCCTCATGAGAGTTTGTTTTGGGTGGAATTATTTTCTTTATTTAATTTTGCTGAGTTTTGAGAGTTTGTTTTTGGTGGAATTATTTTCTTTCTAAATTTGCTGAGTGTTTTTTTTAAAAACTTCTTGCCAAGTGGCAAATTGAAGAAGAAGAAGCGACTAAACCACTAGAAGGACCGCCAATTCCATAACACAATAGATGTTGTTTACACGCAACTGTAATTGTACATAGACCCCATTTACAAGGCATGCAAGATTCCAGCAAGTCTGGTCTAGAAGCTAAATTTTGCTTAGCCTGACACTTGCACAAGCAAGCTTTCTTTATTTTCTTTATCTGGGGAACAAGTGGACAAATTCATTGCACAGAGGAACAAGCTTTCACCATTGAATTAGGCGTTGTGGAGTTAGGTTGCTTGCAGGGATGATCTGATTCAATCAATCAGTCTATCTCTTGAACAACCATCTAGAGCCCACCTGAAAATTTTGTGTGCTTGCTTTCTTATAGAAAAAAAAACCCACCACCACCGCCCAACCCAAGTTTCAACTGCAAGAAACAACCACCAAAATAAAAGACAAAAAATTTGGGACTTTTTTGGCCAACTTTTTTGTTGGGGGAAATTTTTTGGGGAATATCTGCTGCTTGCACGGATGATATAAAAGACAAAAAATTTGGGACCTTTTTGGCCAACTTTTTTGTTGGGGGAAATTTTTTGGGGGATATCTTCTGCTTGCACGGATGATATAATAATCAGTCTATATATCTTTTGGACAGCCATAGAACCCACCTGGACATGTTGTGTGCTTTCTTTCTCATAGAAAAAAGCACCCATCCAAGAAAGAATGCAAAAAAAAACAATTGGAACTTTTTTTGCTTTGTTGTTATGCATCTTTGCTAGACGCTAAATTACCCCCCATCAAGATCTGTCCGGCGCCCTTTCTGGGCTTGACATTGCAGCCCTGCGAAAACGGTAAGATAGCGTCTCACACTTTTGTGTTGGGGGAAATTTTGTCTGAATATGGTTGACTTTGATTCTTGTTGGATCTAAACATTAATAAGTACCCCCAGTTTATATTTATTAGTCCAAGTTGAAAATGGTGACAAACAATTTTGAAAATAAAAACTTCATGGAGCCAATGAAAAGGCTCAGCTTGCACTCAGGGGTGGTGGGAGCTTGCTTTCTCACAGACAAAAGGAAAAAAAACATCAACCGCCCCCCGCCAACCTCCTTTTTGTTGAACAATTTTTATTTTTTCTAGTTTTTTGCATGTTGTGACCTGACTCGCCAACCTTTTTGTATTGCCAAGTTAAGTTTGGAAACATGGATTTTGGGGACTTTTTGGTAGGATTCTCATCGAAATGCAAACACCAACTCAATTCAACATGTCATTTTATTTATTTATGGGTTTTTGTCGTTCAATGCTTGCCTTCCTTTTTGTTAGTGGAAATCTTTGGAAACATGGGTTTTGCGAATCTGGTGGATCCAGTGAGAAGATCCAACGTTGTGTTGGTTGTATTATCACACTTGGGTCACGACAAATTTGGACATGTTCTATCACCACGTGACACATCATGCATTGGATAGAGAATGTGATGTCCTTTTTGGGCCAAACTTTATCTTTATCGCTAGAGAGACACACAGGAAAAACGAACAAGAGAAAGGAACAGGGAAAAAAAAAGGCATGGCCCACCAAAACAATGAAAAAGCACTTCAGAAACACACAATCCCTATCACAATTACCTATCACTTAATTGTCAATTGTGAAAACAATGTCAACTCTTTTGCACACAACACAACATCAACAATAAGAATTGAAAGGAACTTGTTTCAGGGAATTGGAATGCCCAAAAAAACCAAAAGGAGCTTAAAAAGAGAAGGCATAGCTAGCTCAACTTGTGTAACAAAATGACCATCCATCGAAATACATTATCAGACATAGTTGAACTTATCAAAAAATAGAATGGAGAAATTAAAATATATGTCAATTCTTGTGTTATGTTTTTATTAGGGTTTAAAGTAAAATAAATGACATAGAGTTTTTAAGGCAAAGAACAAAAGTCGTATCCCCTGAGAGCGAAAGGTTGGGGTTTTAAAGCAGAGAAGCCGAAACCCTTCCTCCTTGGAAAAAGTCAAAGACTGAGTTTTTTCAAAAAAAAAATAAATCTCCTTTTTTTTTAATGTCAAAGGTTGAGGTTTTGTGAAAAAAACAAAAACCGCTCCAAACCCTTAACTTATAGCCTAGTCAAAGGGGAAAAAAACTGTATGAATAACTAGAATCCAATCATGCTCCTTCAATAGTCAAAGGTTGTAAGTTTAACTTAATTTGTAAAGCCCAAACCAGGGTCAAAATGTGAGGGGATTCTCTAAGCAGAATAAGTGAAAAGTGTGTTGTACTCTCTCAATAATTTGGATTCATTCATGACTTATATCATTATGCAAGATTACTGTGACATATCTTGATTTGCTAGCACTTTTTCAAGAGTGGAAGAACATGCAAAACACACATATCTTAACCAGTGTTGTTGGGTTCTTGATTTCAAAAGGAACATTTCACCTGGGTACTATTTTTTTCTGTTTTCAATTGAATCTCTGGTCCAGTCTGAAGACTGATTTTTTGAATTGTTAAAACTTTTGATTGTTATCATTTTCAGAAAGAATTTAAAACCAGTTTGGTTTCATCTTTATATCGCACGACTTTTTTTTTCTTTTTTTTTGGGTTGTGGGTGTAATATTCGCTTGTTCAAATAATACACACAATTAAAGATAGATAGTATGTAACATTAATTATGTACAACCAATCAAATGCAGTAATGTGTCTAAAGTATAGGATCAAGTTTATATTTCTTTTATTAAAAATATAATTATGTATCTAAAGAACCTTAACCTATTTAAAATGGAACATCTCTGATTTAAGTTCTAATTCAAATCTGAAAAAAAGTGAATTCTCTAGTTTGATCCCAATGGTGATTTGAAGGAAACTTGAAACCTCCCTAAAACCTGACCTGTAATCTAAACTTGAGCTTGTTTAAATCTGAGAACCTACCAACATGAGCATCCTAACCTTGGATTGACTTCTGTTACATATGGAAAAATAATTCTCTGATTTGTTTGATTGGTATTTGCTAGAGTTTTCCATTTTTTATTTGGTCATTAATTTTGGGTATTTGTTATGTGTTTGACATTTTGAATTACATGCATGATTCAAGCACTAGACTGAAAGTTTGTTGACATCAAAAAATTGGGAAAACATGTTACCTATGGCAAGATGTGATTTGATTTTGTTGATTAAAAGATTCAAGTTTTGTCTCTGATTTTTTGGTTCAAAGGTGTTGATTTTGAAAAAGCTTGTCATTTACAAAACACTTGCCCATCAAAAGACCAGGTAGACAAAATATTGCCCGTCAAAATACTAATTGGAACCTTTGATATACTCCAAAAGCACCATTGTTTGTCTCATATCCTTTACCCAAAAGTGTGGACTTGTATTGTTATAAAAGTTTGTTAAATGGAATCACTTTCACACTACTTTATTTGTAGTAATAGTTTGCACTTGAAAAGCATTAGAAATATTAGATTTTTTTGTGAAGGACCAACCAAAGTGGCACATTATTAAAAAAATATTGAACTTCGTGATGCACCCATAAATAATAATTATGTGGATTGCAAATAGAAATATCACTAAGAGTATATATATATATTCAATTACCTTGCCGAAAACATTTACACAAGGCCATGTTAAATGTAGTTGAAATTTTTTTATACTTCCCCCATGTATTATAAAAACATTATTTACATAGTTAACAAGGTAAGTGTAAATGATTTACATTTACCCAATTTTTATATGACAAATATATATGTATTTACATTTACCCTACCAACATTGACACATGTATTTAATAATGTTGGTAGGTTCTAGGATTTAAGCAAGTTTAGGTTCAAGTCATAGGTCATGTTCTAAGGTTTCCAAACCTGAAGTTTTGAATTTTGTTTTGAGTTTTGTTCAAACCACCATAGGATGCCAAATGAATAATTGTATTTTTTAAAAAAATCAATCAAAACCTAGGTTACTTCCCCCTTTAAACAAGCTTACATTTTTTATGTAGATAAATACAGCTTTATAAAAAAATATAACACGTGTTTTTAATTCTAAACAAGTTATTGCATTAAATTAGTTGTGCATAATCTAAAGACAATTTTGAAAATGGAGAGGAGTATGTAGCACTTATAAAAACCCCATATTGCAATCTAATGTTGGACAAATGAGTTTTGACAATAGAGGAAAAACTTGCAAGGCACAGGTCATTTCTACCACAAGAAGTGGTATGGCATGAAGTATGGACTACGGGTCTTCAGAAAAGGCACAGTTATAGACAACAACCTCCATAGAAATAGATTTAATGGACTACTCATCCAAATGAATGGGTGCAATATACTTCTTAGCTGCAATCTGTGGTTCAAAGTCATAAAGATCAAGACATAATAGGGTCTTTTATAATACTTGATTAGCCATAGGGAATCTCAAGTTTAGAGTTAGTGACTAGTTGAAGAAGGGATGTTACAAGAGGTATTTTGAATATCCCACCTTTCATTATCAATCATTGGACCCGTTAATGTGTATTGCATATATGTGAAAACTTGCACATGCACACAGTCTTGTGTTTGTTTCTTTCCACATTTTGTTGATTTTTTCTTCATAAACTTGCATCATTCTCTACAATGAGGAATCAAATATTATGAAGTTTTTTACCTAAACCTGGTGTGCCCCTATGACGAAGTGCGAAGCTTGTTGTTCAACTCCATAGCACATCGACCCCAACTACTTTGGAGCGTATGGACAATAACTTGCACAACATAAATGAGGAGGCATCTATAAAGACAAAAACAAATGACGATGAATACATTTTTGGTTAATAACTAAACCTTACATTTTTGCAATTTCATCTTTTGTTTTTTTGGAACATAACATTATTTCACTCAACTTAGGTTTTCAGAGATGATTGTAATGAATAGTAGGTCAATAAACTTGTTGAACACACATGAAGAACAAATATTCTATTACAAGTTTTTTTTTCTTACAAGTTATAATTTCAAGTGAGTGGTGTTTTATTCATTTAATTAAGCCATTACCCTCTTCATCATCAAACCTTAATAAAAATCATATGTAAAGGACAATGATAACTTGTTGAATTAGATGCATGGGTTTGTCTTCCTTACTGCAAATCATGCACATGACACAAGAAATCATTGAAACTTATGTCATGACATTTGTGGTTGAACATTAATAGAAAATGGCCATTTTGCAAGTAATCCCTGCAACTAATTTTTAGTTACAAGTGACATTTGCAACTAATATTTTAATAATCATGTTAGACAAGTGACATTGACACTAATCACAATTGACAACAAATTTTGGATGAAAGAAAAAATCAACAAAATACACTTTCATCTTTTGATTGGTCATATACGTATTGTCACTTGTAACTAGGATGCAATTTTTTTTTGTGAACAATGGGAACAAGTTATGTGTTATCACATGTCCTAACTCTTATAATTAAAAATATTTTATTATTGTTTTGAAATAATCTAAGATGTTTAATTTTTATGTTTGGATGGTTTAGATTGTGACACATGGTGCAATTGAAATTTGCCATGTGGCATATTAATTGGATTTGTCCAAATTTAATTTAAATCAATATTTAGGTATGTAGGTTGAACTAGGTACCTACCTACCTACCTATCTAGGCTAAACACCTATCTAGATAGGACCTATTTACCTACCTAGGCCAAATACCTACTTAAGTAGGTAGGTAGGCAGAAAAGTAGGTAAGTCAAGGAAATAAATAGTTAAGTGTAAGTCATTTTTATTGGTTCATCCCATATGTCCATGTTTTAAAATATGAAAATGTAAAGACAAAACACCTTGTTTATATACTTTTCAAAATGGGAATGAAAGCCAAACCATATGGGATAAACTTTTTAGTTACAAGTTGTTTACAACTAATCTTTTTAGTCGCAAATGACTTGTAATGAAAAATTTTATCCCATATGTTTTGGCTTTCATTTTCATCTTGAAAAGTATATAATGAAGTAGGTAAATGACAACTAACTAGTTAACTAATTAAATAATAAAATTACTAATTATTTAATGAATAAAATATAGACAAATAAATTAATAAACTTGCTAATAAATTAATTAACAACTAAACTAGAAACTAACTAATTCATTTTATAAACTATTCGACTAACTAATTATTTATAGTAATAATCATCAATATTATATAATCATTGAACTAATTATATTTTTAGTTGTTCTTAAATATTACTTAATTTATTAGCTAGATAAACCGTAATAATATTTAATTTTAATTATATATGAATTATAATAATCTATCAACCAATTTCATTAATTAGTAATTGGTTAACATTGAAATAATTTATTTATTATTATTTCATACCAAATAAATAAATATAATAACTGAATTATTCAGTAATTAATAATTATAAATATTGAGTACTAGTTTTTTTAATTTAATAATATAATTAAAACATAGCCTAGGCTAGTTATTTTATTATAATTATACCCATTAGTATTTTCATTTTTATAGTTCATAATAAATATATATGCAAATATTGAATAGTAACAATAACATTAATTCAATTATTATTGTAGCTAGTTGCTAGCCAAGGTTAACTATTTTATTTTTATTATTCATATTATTACTTCACTCATTATAGTTATTTATGAATTATTAAAATAAATATTTTATATTTTAATAAGTATATTTTTCCTTCGAAAATGATTTCTACATTTGTATAATAATTTATTAGATTTCCATTCTAACTACTACAATAATTATTTTAAAATAATAAAATAATAAAACGGAAAATAAAAATTATATATCAATAATTGATTTTAATCATTGAATAATTTGTTATTATTATTATTTATTATAAATTTGAAATATAAAAACTTAAAATTACATATTAATATTTCTTGGTAATTATTATAATATAATAATACTTTTTAATTGATTACTTGTAATAATAATAATAATAATAATAATAATGTAATTTGTAGTTAGTCTAGGTTAGCTATTTTTTATTATATATTATTATGTCACTTGTTAGAACTATTATGATTTAATATAAATTTTTAAATAAATAAAAAAATTTAATTCTTAATAAATACATTAGTCATTTGAAAAGACTTTTATATTAATATATTTATATAAATAATAATAAATTTCATTTGTAATAATTTTAAGAAGTATCATAAGATGGTTTGGATAAACTTGTAATATGGTCAAATATATTTAGTAAATATTTTACATAAAATTTTAATATATTCAAAATATACACTAATTAG